>Ga0214921_10001768_pt1 | contig 36285 bp, 31 predicted proteins | sample LL1505_MetaG_FD_177992 | JGI IMG/M metagenome (GOLD analysis project Ga0214921, IMG submission 177992) | Freshwater microbial communities from Lake Lanier, Atlanta, Georgia, United States - LL-1505 | ecosystem: Environmental > Aquatic > Freshwater > Lake | place: USA: Georgia | collected... | reverse complement strand
CCTATTCGCGAGAAGCGAGAGCTCTCCGTGGTGCTCTTGGGATCGGCGAGTCTATCTATTCAATCTGGACTCTCCGCCGCGCTGACCGGACGGTTTGAACTTAACCGAGCGACTCATTGGAGCTATGCCGAGAGCGCGCAGGAGTTTGGATGGAACCTGCCGCAGTACCTGCTATATGGCGGATATCCTGCCGCATCGCTCCTCATCGATTCAGACCAACGGTGGCGGTCGTTCATCCTCGATTCGATTATTGAGCCGGTTTTAGGTCGAGATATCGGCGGGATCGTTCCTATCTTAAAACCAGCTCTCTTTCGCCAAACTTTTGAGTTGGCTATGCAGCATCCGTGTCGGATCATTTCATACAACAAACTTCTCGGACAGCTTCAAGACCGCGGAAACACCACCACCATACGACATTACCTAGAGCTGATTGAGGGCGCATTTCTCCTTAAACTTCTCCCGAGATTCTCCGGAAACCGGATTCAAGCGAAAAGTTCCTCTCCGAAACTCCTGCCCATGGCTCCAGCTCTTTCCCAAGCTTACCGCCCCGAGTCTCTCTCGAGGGACGACGCAACCTGGCAGGGTTACGTGTTCGAAGCGGCCGTAGGTGCTGAGTTAGCTAAGCTCCCCGGCAAACTCTCATATTGGAGCGACGGAAACTTTGAGGTGGATTTTATTCGGGAAGTAGACGGCAGAACCATTGCATACGAAGTGAAGTCAAAAAGAACGAAGAATCCTCGAAGCCTTGAGAGATTTGTGCAGAAGTACCCAAGGGCGGAGATTCAGATCGTAACTCCCGATATCTTTTGCGAACTCGCGACAAAAAGCGCTGCCCTACTTTGAGGTCTGTGAGTTGCCAAATAGACCGGGACACTAATTATCCTAAAAAGAGCAGTTAGGGAGGATTGGCTGTTAACGTGAGATAGCTCCCTCCAGCCTAAGGAAGGCCGGCAAAACCCCTCCCTACTGCGAAAGCGGATCTTGAGCTGCTCTTCGAGTTTTAGAGATGGGAAAAACCGCAAGTGTATCCACGACTCGACTGACTGCGGCACGTTGAGCACACTTTTAGTCGAAGACGAAGTCGGAGGCGTTCGCAGCAAGCCTCAGCAGAGGGACATCGGTGTTACGCACTCTTATAGCCGACTTGTCATTACCCGAGGCAAGGCAAGGAGACCCAGATCCGTAAACTCGGCTAAAGATTAAAAAATTTCGATTAAAGCACCAATGATCAAAAACCCAACGCCACCTGAGGCTTGGCAGACTTAGCCAAGGCTACGTCCGACTCGTCAGACGTAGCCCTGCTGGAGTCGACTTGTCGGACGTAGTCTTGCTGGAGTCTGACTCGTCGGACTCCGCCTTGGAGTAGTCCGGCTTGTCGGACGTAGCCTTGGCGAAGTCCGGCTTGTCAGACGTAGCCTTGGCGGAGTCTGAAGGGGATCAAGAAACCAATGACCAACTATCTAATTATTTCGATTCCGCAGGCGGGGAGACAAACGCAGCGCAACAGAGGCGATAGGCGCGGGCGTGGGCCTGCCAGCTGTGGACGCTGAAGCCGAAAACGCGACGACCAGAAACACCGCCCTTGTCATCAAATTCGTCGAACTCGGCCCACGAGAAACCTCCGTCCCTCCACACACCTTCTGTCACTATTTGATATGCTTTTTTTAGAGCCTTTTCTTCTGTTTGGAGAGCACCGTCCGGCACTGTAAAGCCCTTTATCGCTTTCAAGAGACTGTCTACCACTGCCACAAAGTCTTCGCGTGAGATGAGGGGTGCCCCTTTGAGATTGTTTTTTCCATATTGCTCTAGGCCTGCCTGCCCCTGACCCCTAGCTCCTTCACAGAGCTGAATCGTTACTTGATTTCCGTCTGGCCTTATTATGGTAGCCTCTATTCCTGGCTGGCCGTCCGCTAATGGAACCAATTTAAATCCATGCTCGGCTTTTGAGACTGTGTTGGAGGCTGCTACCTCGGCTGAAAGGACACTATTCATTTTCTTGCCTGTTGCGAGCGATACCCTATTTGCAGCCTCAACAAGCTGGCTTAACAAATGCTGAAGTGTGGGCTCTTTAAGTATGGCAGCTTGGTCTTGTTCAGGTAGCTTGTTAATTTCTTCCAAAGCTGTCTCTATTCCCTTCAAAGCTGCACTTGCTGCTGGTGATAAACCTGTTCGAATACTCTCCCTCATCTCTTAATTCTCTTCCGCTATCGCCAAAAGCTGGCGTAAAATCTCTATCTTCCGGTCTTCAGTAATCTCATCCATCAAAAGCATCTCTTCTACGCGCCTCATAAAGGCCTCAGGGTCAAATACGCTTTCAGAGTCGCTGCTCATAGTGGATTCCTTTGTGACGACACTTACAATTCTACCTCATCCCCTCCCTTACTCAAGGGCTGTGCGTATCTGTCGGTTTTAGTCCCTAATTCTCTCCCGCACTTATCGTCTCATACGCCTCAATAATCCGGCGAGATCTCTCACTGGCAATCGCTTGAACCTCTGGATCAAGCTGCGCAACCTTATCAGGATGCTTTGCCTTGATAAGCTGCTTGTAGCGAGCTGCAAGCTCACTAGCGGAATGGACCGAAGGTATTTGTGTCCGCCAAGATTCCGCTCGCCCTGCTATCGCGAGTAATTTCTTTTCAAAAATCACTCGCTCAGGGTTACCACCCTACCTATACAAAAATGGATAAATAACCATAGTCCGCGCATACGACAGCGCCTTTAGCGGAATCGTCCACCAATACTTAAAGCTCTTTATCGCGGACGCCACAGCGACTCGCATATCATCTCTAAACTGTTTTCCGTAAGAGGTGTTACTCTTTGTCCCCTCAATTCTTCTAAATCCAGCGATATCTTGCGGCAAAACTATCGGCGCTCCAGCTACCTTGGCTATCCTTAGCCAGTACTCGTAATCCATCACTAGGTTTTCACGCTCTGAGAAATATCCAACGCGTGTAAGCGCCTCACGTCTTAGGAATACAGCGGGCTGACAGATAAAGTTCTCAATTAAGAGGAGGCTGTAAGAGTAATTTCTTAGAAGAAAATTCTTGTAGCGCGTAATTATCCCGTGAAACTCAGACCCTGATTTATCGATAATCGCGCACTGCCCCACTAGCCAGAGCTTATCGGGGTTGTTTTTAAACTCAGTCACCACACTATTTAAAGCCCCATCACGGTAAACATCATCGGCGTTTAAGAAAGCGATGATATCCCCTGTGGCATAGCGTAAACCTAGATTAATCCCCTGTGATTGATTAGTTCCGGTGGCGTCGATTAATTTAATCCGTTCACCGTAGCGTGAGATAATCTTTAAAGTATCATCTTTAGAGCCGGCATCGGTGATGATGTACTCTAATTCAAAATCACCACTCTGCGAGAGGATACTCTCTATCGTATCAACAATAGTGGCCTGCGAATTAAAGCACGTGGTGACTATCGATACCTTCATCGCCACCGATACTACTTACTTAGCGGCTAAAACCTTAAGCGCCTCGATGCGGGCTACCTTCTGGCTTAAAGCCTCCCACTCAGGATCGAATAGGCTTAATGTCTCTAACTGTGTCTTCAGAAGTGAGATATCCTGATTAACAAGGGCTGTATCGAGCGAGTCAGGATTATCTACTGTATCAGCTAAGAGTGTTAAGGTAGTGCCCTTAAATGTGCAGATTCCACCTGATACTAAGCACCTCTTAACAGAGGCGGTGGCATTAACTCCAGTTGCCTGGCTAACCGAGTAAGAAACTAACCCGGTGCCAAGCAACCCTACGTACTCACAGTGATCCGCCAAGACGCCGATCTCGCCGTTCTCGGTTGGTACGGTAACCTCTGTTACTGTGGCCTCGATCTCTAGTCCGCGACCAGAAAAGACCTTTAATTGAAAACTGGCGTCAGTCATCTATTCCTCACTCACTATGATAACGAATGTCTTTACGCGGCTTGAGCGAACTCAGCGGCTAACTTCTCAGCCTTAGCGCGCACTGAATCAAGCGTTCCAACCATGTAGAAAGCCTGCTCAGGTAGATCATCTAACTTACCATCAACTAACTCACCGAAGCCCTTAATGGTGTCCTCTAGCTTGCAGTAAACACCAGGTGTTCCTGTGAAGGTCTCGGCTACGTGGAATGGCTGCGAGAAGAAACGCTCAATCTTACGAGCGCGAGCTACCGTTAGCTTATCGTCCTCTGACAACTCATCCATTCCGAGAATCGCGATGATATCCTGGAGATCCTTGTAACGTTGTAGGGTCTGTTGAACTTTACGCGCTACACGGTAGTGCTCCTCTCCTACTACGCTCGGCTCAAGAACCGTTGAGCTAGAAGTGAGTGGATCAACCGCTGGATAGATCCCCTTCTCGGCGATCGAGCGCTCTAGGGCGATCGTCGCGTCTAAGTGCGCGAACGTTGTCGCTGGAGCTGGATCTGTATAATCGTCCGCTGGAACGTATACGGCTTGAATCGAGGTGATGGAACCCTTCTTCGTTGAAGTAATACGCTCCTGTAGCTGCCCCATGTCGGTCGCTAGAGTTGGCTGATAACCTACCGCGCTCGGCATACGTCCAAGAAGCGATGACACCTCGGAACCTGCTTGCAAGAAACGGAAGATGTTATCAACGAATAGAAGAACGTCACGGTTCTCCTCATCACGGAAGTACTCAGCGGTTGTAAGAGCCGAGAGAGCTACACGGAAACGGGCTCCTGGCGGCTCTGACATCTGACCGTATACGAGGCACGCCTTATCGATAACTCCTGAGTCCTTCATCTCGTGCCAGAGATCGTTACCCTCACGAGTACGCTCACCTACTCCGGCGAATACAGAGAATCCTCCGTGCGCCTTAGCGATGTTGTTAATTAGCTCCATGATAATAACGGTCTTACCTACTCCGGCGCCGCCGAAGAGTCCGATCTTACCACCCTTAAGGAATGGGGCGATTAGGTCTACTACCTTAATACCTGTCTCAAGGATCTGCTTCGATGTTGACTGCTCCTCATAGGTTGGAGTTGGACGGTGAATCGGCCAACGGGTATCGGTATCAACTGGACCAAGCTCATCGATCGGGCGTCCTGTTACATCAAGGATACGTCCCAAGGTCTTCTGACCAACTGGCACAGAGATCGGAGCGCCGCTATCAACTACCTCTTGTCCACGAACAAGGCCTTCGCTTGAATCCATGGCGATACAACGAACTACGTTGTCACCTAAGTGCTGAGCTACCTCGAGAACTAGGTTGTTTACCTGATTATCGATCGTTGGGTTAGTTGTTAAGAGAGCGTCGTAGATCTTGGGGATCCCAGCGCCTTGTGGAAACTCAACGTCGATTACGGCGCCGAGAACCTGTACGATCTTTCCTTTTCGTCCCATTGTCTGTGTCATCTTATTCTTCCCTTTATTGCTTCCTGAATACAAAACTTCTTATCTACTTAAGCGCCTCAGCTCCACCTACGATATCGAGTAGCTGGCTGGTAATTCCGCTCTGACGCAGCTTGTTACGCTTAAGCGTCAATGAGTGGATCAGCTCCTTGGCGTTCTTTGTGGCGTTATCCATCGCTGTCATACGGCTTGCATGCTCGCTTGCCTTTGTATCAAAGGCCGCTTGACGGGTCATCGCGCGAACGATACGTGGAACAACAGCGTCGAACACACGTTGTGGATTTGGCTCAAAGAGGGTGATTCCGGTTGCCGCGGCACCCGCATCAGCAGCGCTCACCGTAACGGCATCGCGGCTTAGTGGGATCAGTCGCTCTGCAACTGCGGTCTGCGAAATCGCTGAGCGGAAACGGGTATAAACCACGTGCAGCTCATCGAACTCGCCCTTGATAAAATCGATCTCTAACTTCTGACAGAGATCTTGAAGCGGCCAAGCAGATGGATCATCACTTAAGCTCTCAAGCGCCTCTACATAAGGACGTCCCACACGGCGGAAGTACTCAGCCGGCTTCTTTCCTAAGAGAACACTCGATATCTCGCATCCTGGATGCTTTTCGGCTAGCTCCTTGCAGAGCTGCTCAAAGCGTCTATTCACGTTTGTGTTAAAGGCGCCGCACAATCCACGACTCGCCCCAAGCACCAACACGCGAACCTTCTTCACCGATTGCTTCGCCTCTAAGAGCGGGTGCGAGAACTCGCCGGTGCCACCCTGTAGCTGCGCTAACACACCCTTTAGGGAATCTGTGTAGGCGCGCGAACGGGTTACCGCCTCCTGCGTCTTGCGCAGTTTAGCGGCCGACACCAGCTTCATCGCTGAAGTGATCTTCTTTGTGTTGTTCACCGACTTAAGGCGTCGGCGAATCTCCTTTAAGCCTGCCATGCGCTATCGCTCCTTTATGCCGCTGTAGCGTGAGTCTGTTGTCCCTTAGCGGCTCCGGCGTGAGCGCCGTTTCCGTTAGTCGAGACCTTTTGAGCGCTAACCGCTGTTCCAGCGATGAACTGCTCAAGGAATCCACCGATCGCCTTATTTAAGCGCTCAGTAATATCCTTGGTTAGCTCAGCCTTAGTGCGGAGATCGTTCATAAGATCTGTCTGGCTCGTTAACATGTAACGGTGCAGAGCATCCTCGAAAGGACGAACTTGAGAAACCTCAAGCTTATCTGTAAATCCGTTAGCGACTGTGTAGATCGAGAGAACCTGAAGCTCTACCGGCATCGGCACGTTCTGTCCCTGCTTTAAGATCTCAACGAGACGAGCGCCCTTAGCGAGCTGCGCTCTTGTAGCAGGATCTAGATCTGAACCGAACTGCGCGAACGCTTGCTTCTCACGGTACTGAGCGAGGTCGAGACGGAGAGTTCCGGCGATCTTCTTCATCGCCTTAACCTGAGCGGCTCCTCCTACACGCGATACCGAGAGACCTACGTTTACCGCTGGTCTGATACCTGAGTTAAAGAGATCGGCCTCTAGGAAGATCTGACCGTCTGTAATCGAGATTACGTTGGTTGGGATGTACGCTGATACATCGCCTTCAAGTGTCTCAATGATTGGTAGAGCTGTTAAAGATCCACCACCCAAAGCGTCACTTAACTTAGCAGCACGCTCTAATAGGCGGCTGTGTAGGTAGAACACGTCTCCTGGGTAAGCCTCACGTCCTGGTGGACGACGAGTTAGGAGCGAAACCGCGCGGTAAGCTACCGCGTGCTTAGTTAGATCGTCGTAGATCACCAAAGCATGCTTGCCCTTGCCCATGAAATACTCACCCATCGCGCATCCGGTGTACGGAGCTAAGAACGACATCGGGGACGGCTCTGAAGCAGTAGCGGCAACCACGATTGTGTGGTCCATAGCGCCGTGCTCCTTAAGACGCTCTACCACCTGAACAACAGATGAGCGCTTCTGGCCGATAGCTACATAGATACAGATTACTCCGTTACCCTTCTGATTGATGATGGTGTCGATCGCTACAGTGGTCTTACCGGTTTTCTTATCACCGATGATAAGCTCACGTTGACCACGACCAACTGGGGTCATCGAATCGATCGCCTTTAGACCGGTCTGCATCGGCTCGTGAACGGACTTACGACCAACGATTCCAGGGGCCTTGATCTCGATACGACGAGTCTCAGTTGTCTTGATATCACCAAGTCCGTCGATCGGATTTCCAAGAGCGTCAACTACGCGACCAACTAGCTCATCGCCTACTGGAACTGAGGCGATCTTGCCGGTGCGCTTAACCGTATCGCCCTCGGCGATCTCGGTGCTCTCACCCATAACAACCACGGCAACCTGATCCTCTTCGAGGTTAAAGGCCAAACCCTTTGTGCCGTTAGCGAACTCTACGAGCTCACCCAAACCGACCTTTCCTAGGCCGTAAACACGGGCGATTCCGTCTCCAACGCTCAGCACTGTGCCGACCTCGCTGAGATCCTGATTGGTGGTCGCGCCACCGATCTTCTCTTTGATGATTCTGCTAATCTCATCTGCTCTTATGTCCATAGCGTTCCTTTCCTCTTCGATTGTTATCTGTAAATTTACTTAAGCTAGCTGCGACGCGAGGCGTTGTAGTGTTCCAGCGACGGAACGATCTAAAAGCCTATCGCCAAGCCGAATCGTCATACCACCCAACAAACTCGGATCGTGTTTAACACTTACCGTTACCTCTCCGCCTAAAGACTGAGAGAGCCGCGCCTTAACATCAGAGATAACCTCTGGTGTCACAGGATTAGCGACGCTTACCGACAACGTTAAGCTCTTACGGTACTCATTAACGAGCGCGCTAAAAAACTCAGAAACGGCCGGGAATATCGCCGCTTTGCGCAGGCTAACCAAGGTCTGCACTGTGCGCTCTGTCGCTTGATTCGCCCAACCATTAACTCCACTAACGGAGCTTAAAGACTTAACCAAGCTATCAACTATCTCAGCACGTGTATTATCCTGAACACTAGGATTAAGCATGCTCTGACGAAACTCAGGAGAGCCGCTCCATACTGAGGACAACACCTTTAACTGCGCCGCAGTTGCGTCGAACTCAGTTGGTTGGCAGACCTCAAAGAGCGCTCTCGCGTATCTCTTTGCAACTCTGTCGTGTTTTGCCGCTGTCATCTACTAATCGCCCCTACTCTAAAGTTTCGTTGTTTCGATCCCCGTTGTTTAGTTCTGAACTAAGCTCTTAGCGCGAGTTACCGCCGCTGCTTGGTAAGCACTGTCTCGTCCTGCGAAATCTCCTGAAGCGAAACGCTCCTTAGCTAGCTGCAAAGCGCGCGATACAAGCGACTGCTTAAACGATACCTGCGCAGATCTCGTCTCGCCCTTTAATAGCTCACGTGCCTGGCCTTTAATTCGCGTGGCACGCTGCTGCGCCTGCTTAATCACATCATCAGCCTCCGCGTTGGCCTGCTCTACTAACTGCTGCTTAATTTTATCCTGCTCTAGTGGCAGCGCCTTGATTAAAGCCTCAATCGCGTTTAACTCACGCTCAGCCGCGTCAACATCATCACCCGACTGAGTAACTGTCTGCTTGATGCGAGCGACTCGAGCGGCCCAACCCTTGGCGAGCGGCTTGCGAAGGATATAAGTCATTAAACCGATATAGAGGACGAAGTTAATCCAGTAAAATGTCAGATCGCCAATGGATGGCTCGCCGTGACCAGATGACGCGAACGCTGAGCCCGGGAGGGCGCTGGCAAACAAAGAGATGGAGCTTAATACCTTGGAGCTAAAGTTCATTTTTGTGCTTCTTGAGATCCTCATGCGTATCTTCTTTAAATCTCTAATTTACGTCGCTGGATGTTTACCGTGACTCTCGCCGTATCTTTAAGGGAACCAGTAAAGCGCCGGTAGGATAGCCGTAAACGGCTGGGAAGTCGATATTTTGGAGGTGAAAAATGGCCTGCAATTAAGCCGCTTGCCCCAACTGCGAATCGACCTGGCTAGCCAACGTCTTGGCTAAATCCTGCGCAGCTCCTTCAGCTCCCGTCTGGGCGCTTGAGATCTGCTTGGCTATCTCCTGGCGTCCAGCCGCTAGCTCGGCCGCAGCCTGATTCTCTGCCTCACGAATAATCGCAGCAGCCTTTTCTTTTGCCGCAGCTACGATCTCAGCGCGCTTGGCGCTCCCCTCAACGCGAGCCTTAAATATCGACTCGTCGAACCTAGCCTTTAAGGCTGCCGTCTTTTGACGCATCTGAGTCGCTGTAAAAGCGGCTCCTGTTGTCAACGACTCGCGTTGCTCAACATGCTCTAAAAGTGGCATAAACACCTTATTTTCAAGCACCTTATAGAGTAGGAACATTAGCCCTGTGCAGACGACGATCATCACGCCGTCTGTTGGGGTTAAGGAGACTGCCGCAAGAATATTTATAATAGTGTCAACCATAGCTGCCGGAAGAATCCCCGATCTTGGGGTTTAGATCAACTAGGGGGAGCTAATAAGTTTAGCCCCCGAAGCTATTTCTGCTCTGTCATGCTACATCGACCGATAAATGTAGCGCCGGGCTCGATCATGATTACCGGGGTTGTAACGTCACCCCTTACTTCGGCAGAGCCCAGGATCGATAGAGACTTACTCGCGGCAGAGTCGCCGTTTAAGCGACCCTCAAGAACCACCTCAACCGCGGATACGCGACCAGTCACCGAACCACCCTGGGCGACAACCAATTTCCCCTCGGATGAAACCTCGCCCTCGACTACTCCGGCGATGACGATATCACCCTTGGTCTTAATATCCCCCTTAAGCGTCGCCTCTACGCCTATCGTCGTAGCACCGGCCCGGCCGGAGATGCTCTGCGCTGCCCCAGCCCCCAAAGTGAACTTGCTCACAGTTGCCCCTGCCGCTACTGAATCCGCCGCGTTTCCACCGATAGCCATAATTATCCCCCTAATTAAACTTAAATTCGCCTATTCCACGCGTTTTGAAGGTTATCTGTTAAACATCTCTCCCTGCGAGGATCTGAACTAATCTATCTAGCTCCTCATCAGAGAAGAAGTGAAGCTCAATCGATCCCCCCTTACGCTTGCGATTAATCTGCACCTTTGTTCCCAAGGCGTTTCGCAATCTCTCCTCTATCTCTGGATAGACAGCAGCACGAGAGGAACGATCACCGGCCGATGCACCCCCTACCCCAGAACCAAGCTTTTTCGGAGCATCAAGCACAACATCACGCGCCACAATCGACTCTATAGCACGAACTGAGAGGCTTTCGCTGATTATCTTGTTAGCCAAGCCAAGCTGCGCGCTCGGCTCGCGAACGGTCAGTATCGCCTTGGCGTGCCCGGTTGTGATTCGACCATCGCGCACCATCTCCTGAATCTGAGCTGGCAATTTAAGAAGTCGTATCGCGTTAGCCACCGTTGCGCGGTCCTTGCCAACCCTCTCGGCAACCTCGCTAGCCGTGAGCGAGAACTCATCCACCAGCCTCTGATAGCCAAGCGCCTCTTCGATTGGGTTTAACCCCTGTCGCTGTATGTTTTCGACGAGAGCTATCTCAAGCGTCTCTTTTTCATCTAAATCCTTAATAAGTACAGGCACTTGCGAAAGTCCGGCGCGCATAGCGGCGCGGTAGCGGCGCTCTCCGGCTACTACCTGATAAGTAGAGCTAGTTGAGCCCTGAAGCGGCCTAACCAAGATAGGTTGCAGAACCCCCAAAGTCTTAATGGAATCAGATAACTCTGCGATCTCCTGGTCTGAGAAGTCCTGACGTGGCTGATTTGGGTTTGCCCTCATCTGAGAAATAGGAAGGAATGTCACACCCTTAGATGGTGAATCAACAGCTTGTGCCGGCTGTGGATAAAGTGCCGTTTCGCTGACATCGGCGTTGCTCGGCTCTGTCCTAGGCGTACCTGCTTCGGCAACTGCTGGAGCAACCGGTACCGGCGCCGCAGCCGCTGTTGATACGAGAGCGCTAAGCCCCCTACCGAGCGCTGGACGCGCTGGCTTCTTTAATCCTACTGCCCCACCTTGTGCCATAATAAAAACTCCCCCTACTTCACCAAAAATTCCGCTCTAGACATCTGTTCCACGTGGAACAGGCGCTTCCGGTGTTCCACGTGGAACACTATTTAAGCCGCCCTCTCAGACCCCTCTTCACCCTTACTATTAAGATTTAGCCGCTCTATCAGCTCGCCCGCCAAGGCCAGGTAAGCCTTCGCACCGGCACTCTGCGGATCATATGAACAGATAGGCAGGCCATGACTCGGCGACTCCGATAGCCTAATGTTACGAGGAATCTTTGACCGAAACACCTTATCGGCGAAATGACGCTCAGCTTCCTGAAGAACCTGGACGGAGAGGTTTGTCCGCGCATCGTACATGGTTAAAAATATGCCGAGTATCCCAAGAGCTGGATTAAACGTCTGCTGCACAAACGAGATCGTGTTCAACAGTCCCGTTAGTCCTTCAAGGGAGTAGTATTCAGCTTGTAGCGGAACAAGAACATGCTGCGCGCTTCCCAGCGCGTTTAGAGTCAAGAGACCGGAGGACGGGGGACAGTCAATCAAGATGACATCGAAGGCGTCCTGAATCTCCTTAAAGGCGTTTCGAAGGATTAACTCGCGTCCGGGTGCCTTACCTATCTCCAGCTCAAGGCTAACTAAGTCGTGCGAGCCCGGGATCACCCATAGATTCGGGATGGAAGAGGGGACTACCGTATCCCGAAAAGGGATTCTGCCAAAAAATGCATCATAGAGGTCCGCCCCCTCGGGAAGCTTCTCCAAACCAAGGCCGCTGGTAGCAGAGGCCTGAGGGTCGAAATCGAGCAACAAAACCTTAAAACCTAGCAGGGCGAGCTGACTTGAGAGGCTTACAGCGCTAGTAGTCTTACCAACACCACCTTTTTGATTTGCGATTGCGACTATGTGGGCCATCTAAAGAGATCTCTAAATAATAGAAGCTCAAACCGCCTAAACCCGACTAGGAATGCATATAGGCGACAACTTGCTACACTTAACACGGGGAGAGAGCAGAAACAAGCGAATAGGAATGCATGAAACAAGTTACAAGGGGCAGAGCTGTTCCACGTGGAACAGCCACAAGGCAATATCACGTGTTCCACGTGGAACACTTCCGCGATGCTCAATCCAACACTTCATCATATATGCTCTCGCCGCTCTCTTTGTACAAAAAAGGATGTGCCGAGATTTTAATTTAAACAAAGAGGCCAGCGAGAACAGACAGAGGGGGAGGTACTGACGGTGCGGCTTATAGCTTCCTTCGCTGGTCTAGTTGTGAAAAACTGTTCAGCATTAACGAGTGTTCCACGTGGAACACTCTTGCGATGCTGTGTCCAATATTTTTCACCACAAAGGACCCGAAGGACACAAAGGAGAGGGCAGGGAAGTCGTCGGCGCACACATGTTCCACGTGGAACATGAATAATATTAATAATATCAGCCCACTACCGCCCTAAACGTTGTTCTTACTAGCATAACAACCCCCCGTTCTACGATAAGCCACCGCTACCATAACCGGCCCGGCGTCAACTGGCGAAACCGATACTGTATTGTCCCTGCCACACCCAAAGCTAAGCTCCAGGCCCCGCTCGGTTATCCCCTCGAATCTATATATCCCCGCAGGGGCAGACCCTACCGGCCATAGTAGCTTATAAAAACGGCCCCTCTTTAAACGCGTAGCGATATTGATATCATCTCTCATACCGATCCTTACTAAGCAACAAATCACATCGCCTCAGGAAAGAGGCTTCTATATAATCGCCCGGTCCCCAATAAAAGTTGCTCAACTAAAGGTTAAAAAATGAAACGTGCACTCCGCTTTATCCTGCTTGTTATCTGCGTAGCCCACGTCTCTAACTCAATCTCCGCGCAAGAGAGCGCTCCGCCGATTGAACACGCCACTAAAGGCCCAACACAAATCGGCGTGATCCTCCCACTAACCGGCGACTTCGCTTACTTCGGCGCTCAAGCAAAGATAGGAATAGAAACAGCTCTAAGCGAACTAAACTCAGACGGAAATAACTTTAAAGTTATCTACGAAGACGATCGCTGCTTACCGAAGGACGCGTTAAAGAGTTTTAAAAAACTCATCTCTGTTGATCGCGTTGATCAAATCCTTGGCCCTGTCTGCACGGGATCAACACTAGCCGTGGCTCAGAGCGCCAAAAGTATGAAGCGCTATTTCCTAGCGCTACTAGACGCCAACCGCCCAGTCGCGGCATCAGGTGAGTTTACCTACGCCATCGGATACAGCAGCGAAGAGGAGGCTGAGCTAATAGCAGAACACATGCGGTCATCCGGATACGTATCTCCAGCGGTAATATACGAAGAGGACGCTTGGGCTGTCGGAGTAAAAGACGCATTTAAAGCAAAATTCACAGCTATCGGCGGCAATATCACATCTGAAGAGGCGCAGGTAATCTCCGGTGGCGTAGCAGCGCAAGACTACAAGCCGGTCATCACTAAAGCGATGAGACATAAGCCCGACTCAATATTTATCGTTCCTGCTTACAACGGCGGATTTATGATTAAGCAGATACGCGCCATGGGTGTAACGCTACCGATCTTTGGTCCCGACACCTGCGGAACAAATGAGGTGATCGAAACCGCTAAAGACTCCGCCAACGGGGTGATCTTCGCCAATGCCGTAGTTCCAAAAGATACCCCGGCGCTAAAGAAAATTGAGTTAGCCTTAACCAGATCCTTAAAGCGAAAACCTGACTCAGTATTTTACGCAGGTCTTGGTTACGATGGATTAAATATCTTAGCGAGCGCGGCTAATTCCGGAAAACCATTCCCTGAGGCGATAGCCACAAGCGATCTAAGTAAGTCACTCCTAGGTTTTAAAACCATTGGTGCCGATCGACAGAGTAGATTATCGCCAGGGTTGTTTGTGATTAAGGAGAAGAGAATTGAGCCGCTAAGGTAGCTTTAAAAAGACCAGGGATGACAGCGAGGAGAAGGTATAAACTGCATCGTCATTATCCCCCTCTGTCCGTTCTCGCTGGACTCTTTGTTTAAATGAAACCTGGGCGGATCCTTTTTGTACAAAGAGCGCGGCGAGGGAAAAGAGGGGAGGGAAAAGGTGCTGTATAAAAGATGTGGGGCCATGCCTGTCAGCACTGAGCCAATCCCAAGATTATTATCTACACATCTTTCCTCTCAACTACTACTTGTGGGTAATGGTGAGAACTACACATCCACCTAGACTCCCAAACCGCCTGTCTAGTGAAGCATTTGGATCGATCATCCTTGGAACAACACCTGAGGAATTAACAAAGACACACCCCAAACTATCCGGCGGAAGCTGATCCACTAATGAGCGCGCCTCATCAAGCGCCCTCAACCAATCTCTCTTCAGTTGTACTGGGTCTAAAGGAGCTCGCAATTGCTCAACAGCTAGCAAATCAGGGGTAATACGCGCGTTCCTACTCAACAATTCAAGTATTAAATCAGGGGTAAATCCCGGATCCTTTCCGCATGCCGCCCAACAACATAGGCCTAAATGCAGGGTCTCTTGATGTATCGATAGCAGATCGATTACGTCACGAACTTCGGTTCGATTGGCGAGAGCGAGCGCCTTATTTATCGCCGCATCTATATCATGCAGCCTATAGCCGAACTCGAGATCAGCGACGGCAGGGAAGAATCGAAATGCGGTGTCAGATACCCATTCCAGCTTTACCGACTCAGAATCCTTTAACGCGATGCAGCGGATAAAGCCACGCTGCTCCGACAAAATCTTGACCTGATAATTATTGGCACGAAGCGTTGACATATCTATCCCCGCGCAAGCTTGAACAGAAACATCTGGATCGTTAAATATGTCCACATCAACTGAGAAACGCGGGGAGCTATCAGACCTATTGATAACAGTCGCTCCCGCAACATAGCTATCTGGGGCTCGATTACTCGCCAGAAGCCTTAGCAGCGCGCGTTGAAAATCGGTTATGGGCATAACTTCTTAGCCTCCATAAAACCTTCGCGTCCTCCATGCCGCCGCAATCCCTGCGCGATAAGCGGAAGCAGCTTGGGCGTAACTTCAAGATCTGGGCGAAGATGCCAGAAGCACTGCGCGTAATACCGCTTAAATAGCTGCTGGCCCATTCGAGCCCTCTCTTCCTCCGACGGGGCGCTAGCAGAAACACCACCTGCGGTACCGTGACTTAAATTATCCGACTGTACCAAGGCAACATACTCGCTAAGTATCTCGTTTATTCGCGCCTGGTACCCGCGCCCCTGGGATTTAAAGTATGAAACCACAGAGGGGGCCAATTTGATGTATACTGGCACCTTTTCCTCAGCGGCTTTATCGGCGCTCCGCCTGCTTTGCACAAGTGTTTTTAGGTACTTATCCTGCATATATATAATTATATATATAAGCTAGTGTGCCGTCAAAAGCTTTCGCACGCCACTACTTCCCAGCACTACGCCCCTGCAACCTCTCCCTCCTACGCTTAGCCCAGCCCTCTTTTAAACTCTGCTCGGCGCGGCCAAGCGCTAAAGCATCCTGCGGCACATCGCGAGTAATCACAGATCCAGCGGCGATTAAAGCTCCCTCACCTATCTTAACCGGAGCTACCAGGCACGAGTTGCTTCCAACAAAAACTCCCCGGCCTATCTCTGTGCGGGATTTCTTGTAGCCATCGTAATTACATGTAATCGTTCCCGCGCCGATATTAGTGTCCTCGCCAACTTCGCAATCACCTAAGTAAGTAAGGTGCGAAGCCTTCGCTCCATCGGCTAAGACCGCGTTCTTTACCTCGACGAAATTACCAACTCGCGCGTTCTTACCAAGCACAGTTCCGGGCCGTAGATGCGCGCACGGACCAACAGTCGTTCCCTCACCAACTGTGGCGCCCTCAATCCGAGAACCAAAACGCACCTCAGCGTTTTCTCCAATCTGCGCGTCTATTAAGAGCGCCGAGCCCTCGATGATGGCGTTCTTGCCTATCTTAGTTCTTCCTTTTAACTGCGTAGCCGGCCCGATTAAAGCACCAGGCTCAATCTCAACCTCCGGATCGATCCAGCATGTAGCGGGATCAACGAAATTAACCCCAGAATCTTGAAGCTTTACGATCTCTCTCTCAGCGAGAACTGAGTTAATAAAATCAAGATCTCTCTTGGTGTTCACACCAGCCGCCTCACGCGCGTCACCTAACGGAAAAGCTGTAACGCGCTGACCCTCTTTAACAGCCTTAGCGACGATATCGGTTAAGTAATACTCACGTTGCGCGTTGTCGTTTGTAAGCGACTCGACCGCTGGCTTTAAGAAAGCTGAGTCAACTGCGTAAATCCCCGAGTTTACCTCAGTTATAAGTAGCTCCTCAGGATTACAGTCCTTCGCCTCTGTGATCCGCTCAACATCTCCAGACCTGTTCCGAACGATCCTTCCGTATCCATTAGGGGGAGGGGAGGTAAACGAGATCATGCTCAAAGTTGAGCTCTTAAATGTGTGGTAGCTAATAAAGTGACTTAATGTAGCCTGCGTAAACAGGGGATGGTCGGCATAAGAGAGGATAACAGTTCCCCTACATCCAGCTAGATTAGGCAGCGCACGCTTTACCGCGTCGCCCGTTCCCAACTGCTCATCCTGAAAGGCGAACTCAATATTGTGTCCCTTCGCCGCCGCGCTTTTAGCGAGATGCGCCTCAACAAGCTCTCGTTTGTGACCAACAACGATAACTGTCTTCTCAGGTTTTAAAACCGACAAACCAGCGAGCACCTGATCGATTAAAGCCCCACGCCGGGTCTCTGTAATAGCCTTTGGAAGATCGCCTCCCAAACGTTTACCGAGCCCAGCAGCTAAAATTACGCAGAATATCTTTTCCATGGCGGCGATAGTATCCCATACAATAGGGGTTAGAGCCATGAAGCAGATGGGGCAGGGGTGGGGCTCGCTCTCCAACTTCTTGAAATTAGGCTTGCTCGTCCGAAAAAATGACCATAGCCAACCGAATTGACGTCACATTCTACAATTTATGCGTCATAACCCCTCAGTATAGGAAGCGGCTATGGCAATTAAACATAACGACACAAGCGTCCAGGATTCATCGGCTAAGACCACGCCGAGCCAACACGATAATCCAACCCCACGCGATATTTTACTTAAGAATAGAGTTGCCAAGGCACACGAAGCTTCGATCGCTTATGACGCCTTGATGAGATCCTCGCACATGATCGTTGCTACTGATCACCCATGCCATAAAGAGCTCTCGAGATCTCTCGAGATTGCCGCCAAAAGGCTAGGCCTTAATCCAGATGAGGTAAATTTAACTATCTACCAATCCTATCCGGCTGGAACCTTAGAGGAAGCTCGCGAAGAGAATTGCTCTTCGACATTCCTCCTACCCGACGCGCACGTCAATCCGATTTCAGTTTGCGTCTACCTTAATGTAAATCTACTTCAGGCACTTAATTACGATCGTGGCCTGGTGAATGCTGTCATCTATCACGAGCTAGCGCATCTGGTATTAAAACGCGGCGTCGAGCAAACAACGGAAAACATCTTTGAGGATCCGCTCCAGCACCATTTGAAGAGCTATGAAGTTGAGTATCACTGTGACAGGATCGCCGCTATCATCTCATCCTCGCAAGGCGAGAACCCCAGCAACATAGGGCGTGCGCTAAAAATGCTAGGCGATTTCGTAGTAAAAACCCTTGGGGAGCCTGTGCTAGACAGACACGAACCCGAATTGTCTATACCTATCTTTGCCTCTCATCCAAATACACTCCGACGGCTACGCGCCAACGACATGATCTCTCGAAACCTTCCAAAACTGAAAGAAGCATGGGCCAACTCCAGTCAGCTTCCAAACATAGATGTTTCTAAACTTGCCGTAACACGCCCGATAGGTGATTTAACTAAATCTGAAAACTCCTTCAAAAACTCTCCCCCCACTAAATTAAGCGCGAAGCTGCCAAAGCCGATAAAAGGCCAGATCCCTCACAAGAGCGGTGACTACGAACTCCTTCAACGCTACCATAACGAGAAAAAATCAAATATTACCCCTGTCTTCGTGGATGAATTATTCAGGGGCGGCTGCACTCCGGACCGGATAAGTGATTGGTGCTATGAGGCCGCCGTATGTATCGAAGAGTGGCGAGAGCAGTTCGTGCCGGAATTCATGGAAATGCTTAGTTCACTAAAGATTTCGGAGGTAAAAACAATTCTTGAGAACATCAATCCTTCACGATTGATTCCAAACGACATCGACCCGACCGGACAACTTGGAGATCTCAGCCGAAATGAAGGGCTTTTCGTTACTATCTCAATATTAGTGAATAGATACATATCACTGCGGTTACTTGATAATCCTCGCCCTATCGACCTCTTCTCTGACCTAGCGGATCTGGCAAAGTCAAACAAATTGAAATTCGGGACAAGCCTTCTTTATGCGGCGCAGGAATTACCCGAGCTAGGCCTTCAGATTTTAAATGAAGGCACGGAAGAAGAGCGCATAAAACTCGCAAGTCTATTGGATCAGGACATCGCTCTCGATTTAAGACTAACGGATTTTTACGAGAATTATGGGAAAGAATTCGCGCTCGCGATAGAGTCACACAGAGAGACTCACGGCATATACTCCCGCTACAAATCTCAACACCTAACAATCGAACGATCCCTCCTGAAGCATACTGGCTGCATAATGATCACCCACCTAGGTGAGCAACCTCACGGAACCCCTCCCGTCGTCGCTCGCCGCGTTGAAGGAAGCGCTTTTGAGATCAAGACACTCAGGCGTCACAATAAGGAGATCCTCATCATTGAGATCGGAGATAGAGAACCAACCGAACATGAGCTCGACCAACTTCGTGAGACTATCAACAGATATGAGCATGACGGATTAGATAAGCTAGAAAAGGAGAAGGGGCTAAACTTCACCGAGGCAAAAAATGAAGTTGGCCAGATATCTTCGAGCATCGTTACTGAGCTGCTGAAAATTATCCCGCGAATTCTCGAACTCACCCCAGTATCCAAGGAAGATAGCGCTCGCTTTTTTACTGAAAAGTTGCCTGATTTATTTCTCAGCATGCGCGAAAACTCAACCAAAAGAGCACTTAGCGAAGCGCGCTCTTCGAACAGACCCGGCGTTAGAGACGTTCTCTATCGAGGCAGCGTATACCGCAAGGAGCGTGCGGACGGCGTAGATGCGGCCATTGAAGACTTTATATTATCTGGAAGAGAGCTCTATGAAGAGAGTGGCTATATCCAGACAGAAGCCACTAATTTCGAGTGCTTTCAGCGAGATCTCCTGTGGTCCGAGCTTTTCGAAGAAAGCTACAACAAAATCCCAAATGGCACCGATAAAGCCCACCGACTTTTAACCAGCTACCCAACAAAGTGTCTGAGACGCGATCAGCTTCTGTGCGAGGCGCTAGATCTACCACCACTTAACTACCTAAATGATATGGCCGAGATTCAGAAAGCTGTTGCTAGCTCGACTGATGTCGAGGCGTTAATTATGCTTCGCGACGGACTGTCCAATACTGCCCTCGCTCAAACCATGGAGGTGCGTTTGTTCGAGCTCGTTAATGCCGACCCCTCGAACCTCTTCTCCTCCCCTATAATCAGCAAATTTCGAGCGACGGCCGCGAAAGACCTTCCGCGGATCTTACACGATGAAGTAAATCGAGACGAAGAGCTCGCGGCTATATTAGCGGCCTTCTCAAAGCCTTCACGAGAGCGAGATCGGCACCTAAGACCGCTTTTGGAACGAGCAAACTCAATCTCCCAAAAAGAGGCGGTCGCCTCCCTCTTGACCGATCCGGTCGCAACTCAGATATCAAGCGATTTGAAATTTGAGTCGCGCGCCTCAGCGGACTCGGTATTTGAGTTTTTAAGTTGCCTCTCGGCATATGATAAAGCACAAATCCTTTTGTACTTTATGGGTCAGCGCGAATTCACATCCCCGATCAAGCTTGCGCTAGCAGACGATCGGTCTGCTCTTAATGAGATCTCGAAACTAGAAACAGATCTACCGCTCTTAGATTCCAGCCTACCCGCTCCAACCGTTGATGATACAGAAAAACTAATCCCAAAAAGCTTCTCCCTCCCTGACGCCCTAGTCAGAGCACAAAAGATCTTCGGTATATCAATAGACACCGCTGAGCAGCTTCAGGGCGGGCTCCTCGATAAGAGAACCCTGATTGACCTCTTACACGAGTCTTTGTTCGGAAAAGACGGGGTCACGATAAACAAAGAGATCTCAAACCAGTTCTTTAAGGCAGTCGGAGAAACCCTGGTCAGTAAAAGTCCTCAGCTAACATCCCTGACGTCTGAAGCGCGAGAGAATTTAGCGCTGTTCGTCTCATTTACTTTCGAAAACTGTCCGCAGGCACGATTGCCCAACCTTATCTTGCGGGTGTGGGAAGCATTTAAGAGCGAGAGCAATGAAACTCCTCAAGTGGTAGCTAGCATCCTTCAAGGACTCGGTCCAGCCTTCGTAAAATTCGGTCAGAAACTAGCCACACTCGATCTACCAGATGATTACAAAGCCGCATTTCGCGCTCTTTCAAGTCAGAATCAGGAGAGCGATTCAAGTCTTTTTTATCACATAACTGAAGCTCTTTCTCGGGGAAAGATCTTTGATGAGGAATCTAGCGGCCGCAAGATAGCCGAAGGATCTATGGCCGCCACATATCTAGCGACAATGAAAGATAGCGGCCAAACATGCGTCTCTAAGATCATTCATCCATTTATTGAGGAGGAAATAGAACAAGACATTAGATTCATCACAAAACTAATTAATTACATTAATGAAAAAAAGCCATTTGGTAGCCTCACCATACCAGACAACACAGGTGAGATGCTAAGAAAGCAACTAAGCGAGCAAATAGATACCAAGCGTGAAACTGAAATGAGTAAAGAGCTCGCCAAGGCGCTAAAATCTAAAAGCGGCGTAGTAAACTTTGTAGTTCCTCAGGTTGATGAAACCTATTCGCCAAGAGGCATGATAATCACACAGCTTATGCCAGGTTACGAGCTTGATAAACCTGAGATTGATCAGCAGGGGCTTAACAGCCAAAAGATACGAAACGCTGTTGGCCTCGAGGTGTTGCGGCTTCTCCTCGTCGAGAAAGTTTATCAATCAGATGTGAATCTAGGAAACTTCGGAGTTCTGAAAGAAGAAAACGGATCTAAGATAAATACCGACAACGGCGTCCCCACTGTAGTTTGGTATGACGCCGGCGCTGTGCAAAAGATATCAATTGAAGACCAAAAGCTGCTCCTGAGTATCGTGAAAGCCGCGCTAAAAAAGCCAGGTGAGATTCCAGAGCTTCTTAGCAAGATGGTGAAGAATGGGGATACCAACGCGGAAAAGATAAAGAATGTGTGCGCAAGTTTTGCTGACTCAATCTCTAGCACCAACAGCCCATCCCTCGATAAGATAGAGACTTACTTTAATCAGTTTTTCGATCTGCTCGCCAAAGAGGGGCTTCAGGTGGAGGAAAAATGGCTCGAGATCGGCAACACCCTATCTATGGCAGCGCCACTACTTAAAGGGGTAGAACAAGAAGAAGTTAAGAGCCTAGTTATCGAGGCGCTAAATCACCATAAAATGTTATCGGCAACGGAAAGAATAGGATTATTCACTACTAGTTTCCTGAGCCCGAAAAAAAATCGTTAGGGAAGCTGGATTTTGTAGAGAGCAGAGGTAGGGAGATCTAAGAGCGATCTGCCTTAGCTGTCGCATCCACAACCCACCGCGCATACGAATCTGAAACATCATGGGGTTTGATAACAACAAACTCGGGGACCTCGTAAGGATGTTCAGCCGCTACGGCTCCTTTTAGATCGCTTATTAATCTCTCGTCAGTCTTAATGATCATTAAGGCCTCCTCCTCAATAGCGATATCGTCTTTCCAACGGTAGATTGATTGCACCCCGGGCACGACGTTAACACAGGCGGCGAGCCGACGATCAACTAACACCTTAGCTAACGCTGTTGCCACCTCACGCGAGGGGGCCGTAACTAAACAGACAACGATGCTGATTGGATTGGTCATGGTTTTATCCGCACTCCGAATACTGTCCTAGGGAAGCGAGGCAAAACCCCTCCCTGCTGCGAAAGCAGATCTTGAGCTGCTCTTCGAATTTCGCGACGAGAAAAAATCCTCAATGTATCTCAGACTTCGGCGAGCTCGGCTCGACTGAGCTCGCCGAAGTCAGTCGAGTCGCGGATACATCTCCGGCCTTCGCTAAAGCTACGGCCGGCGAGGTTTTCATCGGACCAGACGTAGCCTTGGCGAAGGCTGGTGCGGTTTTTTCTCATCACGAAACTCGAATATCAACTCAACCTCCACTTTCTCGCTACGGGCAGGTTTTGCCTCGCTTCCCTTGGGAAGGCCGCCAAAACCTCGCCTACGATTAGATAGCATGCAGAGGATGCTAAAGTGAAGGAGTTCATGGCGCAGTTTTATCATTCCCTGTTTAACCAACACCCGCCCCAACCCCTTGAATTTAGGCGGTTCGAACATGGCTCTCGTCACTTTCTCAGATCCCATGTCACCAAACACCCAAATTCCCCCATAACAGGGTGGGAGCTATGTGGGGCTTCACATAACCTTAGCCAAATAAGTAATTAGCGGAGTTTTCTATGGCACACACTTCTTTAGAGCTTCATGAGCTCACAAGACCGCTTAACGAAATTCATATCGACAGTAAAAACCTGTGCCAACAATGTGGGCTCGACACACAAGCCGCTGAGAGCTTCTCCCAGAGAACGGGAATCTCCCTGCCGTCAATCTAGCGCTACTTCTGGCAAAGACAGTCCATCAAATTCCTGCCGTCTATTTTCGGTTAATCTATTTAAGATCTCTCTTGCTATTGTTTGCACCTTGTCGCTCGCCCATCGATCTCTTAGTGTAGAAGTACATACGCTCCTAACTGTTTTTTTGGGAAGCGGAACCCCTGCTTTTAAAAGAGATATAGATATATCGAGAGCGAGAGAGGCTTGCTCAGGATTCGCCGCCAGATACTCTATCTGACTGGCAATTTTCAATCGCGCCTCTTTTGTATCTACCGCAAGCGAACTCTTCAATCCTTGAGGATTTGCGGCGTTATTTCGTAAAATATCTAGAACATCCCAATCTGGTTCTATATGTTGCTTGTGACTTGACCTATTTAAAATCTTCCCTTGGTCAAGTGACCCAGAAACAAAGCTTACTGCCATAACTTATACTACTTAAAAATCGATAAATTTAACTGGCTTACTTCATTCTCCGACTCTACAGTCAGCCCTAAACTAAAAGGCGCCAAAATCGGCAGGTTCTATCTACAAGCCCCCGCGGCGCAAGAGAAGATACAAGAAATCCTAACCCTGTTCAAGTTTCTAAAGGAAAGCGCTTAAGAAAACCCTTAAGCGCTGGCGCGGCTACCAAGGTTAAATTAGACGCGAAAGAGTGGGTCAAGCAAGAAACGAAGAAGATTCAACTCGCTGACCTAGATTGGAGCGCGGCGACAACAGTAAAGGGCATCGGATATAGATTCATTGTTCCTGTTCCAAACCTCGGACAAGTTACTCTACTCATCTTGAGAAGGTTATAGAAAAACGCTGATGGCAGCTAGCTAATTCGGATTTTTAATTTTCGGCTCGAAGGTTGCAAGAAAGAAGAAGCCACGAAAACGCCGCCTTTATTCATTTTTTGATCGCAGCGATCAAAAAACTCCATGAGTTGCTGCAATAATTTTTCTTTGGCTACCTGCCAAGTCGGTGCTAACCTCCTGGCTTAACGACATAGAGGTGCCACGATGAACAAAACCATTGCAGTCCCTACGGCCCAAAGTAACCTCAAAGATACTCCAGCTCACAACAATCCTCTCGATCTCGATCAGGGGCAACTAAAGTTATCAAAGCATATAAACGCGGCTATAGTGCTGCTAACTGAAAATTTAGTAGCAGCGCTAGGCCAAAACAATCAGAGCCAGCCGATTACTGAGTATCTTAGCTTACTCAATACGATATCAATCAAGGAGGGCGATCGCACTACAATCGACTTTCGACGCAAGGTCGTCGCGGTTGGAAGAGAGAGAATTGAGGAAGGTCCCATAGCCGCGGCGAGTTCATTGTTGCACGCGGTTATTTCGCTTCATAGAGCCGGTAATCTTGGGGCGGATCCGAACAGGGATGCCTTGACAAGCATTGCAAACGAGTCTCGGCGCCCAACTCACGTTGTGATTGAATCCATGAAGAGCGTCGAGGGTGAGCACTTTGGTCTCGCTGCCGCGTTAAGAAAGGCCACGCTTCTACACGAGATCGAGAAAGTGCTTGAGTTATCAGATGAGGAGCGGCGTGAACTAGACAACATTAGTAAGCAGAGCGATAGGCTTCGAGCCTCTAATCAAGAACAACCGAAGGTCGCGGCCGAATACGCCTTGTTAGGTAAATATTTTGAACTGCAGAGAAATGGCCTCGATAACAGCAACTTTACTAAAAATGCCTGGCAGGTATTTGGCCCACGAATGGATGCTGCTTTTCAAGAATCAGATCTCACGCAGCGCACGGAGCTACTTAAAACCGCGCTGAGGAGCATAACAAACATAATCGCGAAGGAATATCTGATTTACCGAGGGAATATGAAGCGGTCGGGACTACTAGCCCAGGCTACCGATCCGCAGCTAGGCACTCTAGCAGAGCTAGTCGCGCTTCCCCTTAAAGAGTATCTGGCCTCCCGACAAAACTTCGGTCGTAAGGTCGCTGGTATGCAACAGCAGTTATACCAGGCGATACGCCAACTAGATACCACAGGTGACCTAAGTCCACTCCTTCACGCCACCAACACTCTGCTAAAAAATCTTAGTGATTCTATCCGCTCATTTGATGTTAACAGCTATCGACAAACAGCCAGCGCGCATCAAGCGGTCCAGGGGTTTTTATCTACTAGCATTACCACAGCTACCGCCCTGATCGCGGCCACGCCGTCGAATACTCAGGTAGCTATTCCTACCGCTAACGGCGCCCTAAGGATCGGATACTCTGGAGTCTTACAGACCAAGACCTCATCAGGTACTCAGACAGCCGCGGCTCAAAACGAAGTCAGCGCACCGCGCCTGAGCCAATATTTTTGCCCAGATAATGGGTATCCATCATTACTAACTTTTTGCACTGCTTTGGTTCAGCAGATAGAACGAAATAAGAATCCTGATTCATTTTCAACTAGTCTACCGACTTGTTTAAATCAGAGCTTCACAAAGGTCTCCCAACTAAAGGACGCGGCATCTCCTGGTATCTCAGAATGGATTGAACATCTCCATGCCGTCTTTGAGTTAGACCCGAAAAGCGCCCCTGAAAAGAGATCCCCTCAGCAGGCGTGGGGAGTAATGACAAGAAATCTAGAACAGCTACAACCAAAAGCCCTAAAAGAGCTCAACTCTATTAGACAGGCGACCGAGGGAAAGAGCACCAAAGAGATTACACGCGAAACTCTTAGCACCGCTATATTCCTAAGCTCTACATTATCAGGACTTATCAAAGGGCACAGCGATGCGGCGATTGTTCGAAGTGAAATAGAAAAGGGGCTTGAGGCGCTACACCAGAAGAGCGGCAACCTCGTATACCTTGTTAGTCGAGTGCAGCTTAGTATGGTTGATGCAACCGAAATGAATCGCTCTACGGAAACATCTAGTGCGAGCTCGGCGCGTCCATCTCCTCAAGTAACCGTGAACGATGAGAAGCCTCGCTCCACGAGTCGGCTTGGCTCACTATTTGGTAAGAAGAGTAGCAGTTACGATCAAGCGCCTGAGCCCACTAAGAGTGTGCCCCTACAGAAACTGCATCAAGGCCTGACACTCGAGGACCTATTTAAGAGAGTGCGAGAAAATGGAGCATCTCTAGCCCAGCCCTCTGAGTCAAGCAACTTTGAGCTACAACAACAACGACTGCGAGAGCTCCTCTCCGGTGTTGATAGCTATGAATCCTGCCAGAATGTGAAACGAGACGCCTCTCGCAAGCTGCATCCGGATAGCTTTAGCAATTACTATCCAAGTGATGATGTCCTCAAGGAATCAGCGAACATTATCCTACAGTCGATTATAGAGATAACCGAATTAACCGGCGAATCCGCGATTTATGATGATGATACGGCGTCTATGCAATTAACATCCCTGATCTCTTCAGTAAGACGCTTTGATGATCGGATCGCGTACCTGGAGAAAGAGCAGACTCGCCTGCGAGAAAACAAACGAGACGAAGCTTACGCCGCTATCCCACAAATTTTAGCGCAGATGGAGCAACTAAACGCTGCCGTTAGCCAAATAAAGAAACACTTGAAGATTCCGGATTAGGAGTAGATCGCTGAGGGCTTTCTTGAGTGAGAATCATCCTCTTTGAGAGAAACTATCTCCGAGCTCCTCAATCGTTATAGGTAGGGCGTCGCAGTTCTTTATCACCACAGAGCAAAGCAGCGGGTGGCGCACGAACAAGTCCCATCATAATCCTAAAAAGAGCTCGCGACTCTTTCCAGACAGCCGCTTAAAAATCGGCGTCTTTATCACTCCACCCTTTGGATCAAAGCGTATCGGCCCACTAGCGCCGGTCATATCTGTAGCCAAGATAGCGTCGCGTAACTTAAGTGGATCCGTTGAACCTACGCGCTCTATAGCGTTTTTATAAAGATACACTATGTCGTACCCGGTATCGGCTCCCATATCGGGGGATATTTTAAACCTCGACTTAAAACGCTCGACAAAATTCGTCTCCGCGTCGGAGTATGTGGCGAAGATAGTGCCTTCAAGAGCACCGGAGGCTACATCGATCTGAGGATCCTCAAGGAGAACGGTCATCTTGGCCGCGTCAACTCCAGCTTCCTTTAAGGCCCGGCCGGTAAGCCCTAGCTGACTGTAGTTAGTCATGAAGACTAGGACGGTGAATCAACCTCGCGGCTATCCTGAACAACTAACTCCACCGGTCGGTTTAAGATCCCACCTTTAGAATTAATCTCATCACGCGCCAGCATCATGCCGTTTAACGCGTGCGTTCCGGTCTGCTGACATCCTCCGCTTAAGCACAGAACAACTCCTATCTTAAGTGGCTTAACTTGAGCTTCTGACTGAAAGGGGAATAGAAGTAGCGAGAGGACAGCTAAAAAAAATGTATAGAGAGATTTGTGTTTGATCATAATACTGGTATCTATATAGCTCCTATTCCGGAAACTCAATTCCCAGTTCTTTGAGTCCATCTATCCAATGCAAGCACACTACCGAATTTATCTTTTTTGGGATGTTATCTAATGAAAAAACATATCCCACCGCGCCCGCCACATCTTTCATAAACCTCTCAACGCTACGAGTGTGCGAATCATTCACACTACTAGTGGATTTTATCTCTATCAACGCCGTTGGCATACCTGCTCGCTCTACAACTAGATCAACCTCTTGATTATTCTCTACCCTGATAAAAGACAGCCGAAAGCTCCTCTCAGCGTATGTTAAAAGTCGGTGTATCTCATTAATCACAAAGCTCTCAAACAAAGAGCCGTACTCAAACGATCTAGCCACGACTGGAATATCACCCGTACCGGAGAGAAGACGTCTGACTCCGGTATCAAACCAGTAAAACTTGGGAGAGCTGCGCTGTCGCTTTCGAATCGAAGTGTGATACGGCTCGAGAAAAAAGCCTAACAAAGTATCCTCAAGTATCGAGTAGTAGCTAGCTACACTTTTAGGGTCGCTTCGAATATCCCTGGCGATCGCCGCGTAGTTAATTATCTCTGTATCTTGAGCCGCCGCCACCTCAAGAAACCTCCTAAACGGTGGTACGTTTCGGATGATCTGCTCAACTAAGATCTCCTCTTTCAAATAAACCTCGGTGTACGATCTAAGAAACGAGATCTTCTCTCGCTGTGATGATAACTTGAATATCTTGGCCATCGTCCCAAAACGGAGGGCGCTCTCGAGATCAAAATCAGCGCCTAACTCTAGGTGCGTTAGTGGAAAAAGCTTATAGAGAAACGCTCGCCCCGCTAAAAGATTGGCCGAGTCTCTCTTAAGTTTGCGCGCGCTTGAGCCCGTGAGCGCGAATTTTAAGCCACCGGACTCAATATGAGAATGAACAATATCGAGCAATTGAGGGAGCTTCTGAATCTCATCGATAATGCACCACGGTTTACGGCTCTGCGCCAAGATCCTACTTAACTCTGCAGGATTGGCCTGCAAAGGTGCCAGCATCTCTGGCTTTAAGAGGTCGATAACGAGCGTCTCATCTGGCGAGAAGAGCTCTGATAATAGGGTAGACTTTCCGGTACCCCTGGCGCCAAACAAAAAGAAGCTGTTTGTTTTCAGCGGCTTAAGGAGTCGACGGTACATAATTCCGATTATGAGTCAAAATAAGGATTATATTACCTTTTTTGAGGAAGTCTCGCAACGACTAAAACCAAGCTAACTAGCAACATGCAAAAGCGAAATTCCCTCCCTGCGACAAGCGGCGCGGGAGCGCCGCGCTCCATTTTATCGCTAGATCTTACCTCACAAAATCAATCGCCCCATTCCGAGCGATCCCTTTAAGAAAATCATACTGTATGCGGCGATCGATTACTTCTCAGCCGGCACCGCCGCGTCCTCCGCGCCTCCGCGGCCTCTGTGTTAAAAAATATTCAGCGACAGAAACCTGAAGCAGCACAATGCTCAAGTAAGGCGTATCACACCCGCTTTGCCGCCCCTTAATACTGACTATTACCCACATCCTGGGAGATAAGTCTTCACAGAGAGGGTTCAGGATAACAAGTAGGTAAAACCCTTTCCTGGCTCGCCGATCTCTTTTACTCTTTGTAAAGAATGAGCAATTCGTTAATCCTGAACAGCTTTTTCACAACTAGACCAGCGAGGGTAAGGTATCAGCCGCACCGTCAGTATTCCCCCTCTGTCCGTTCTCGCTGGCCTCTTTGTTTAAACCTCGGCGGATACTTTTTATACAAAGAGAGCGGCGAGGGAAAAGAGGGGGAGGGATAAAAGATGTGGAGTCATGCCTAGCGGGACTTAGCTAAATCCAAGATTACTACCAACACATCTCCCCTCTCAACTACTATTTGTGGGTAATAGTGAGCCCTTAATAGGGCCTAACTTTATTTCGCGGCTTCAACGCCCGATACGTCGGATAAACAAGAACAAAGCACAACACAGCGATAATGATTGGCGGAATAGCTCGGTTGAAGTTCTCATAAAGATACCCAAGTGGCATACCAACAAGTCCAATCATTATAGCCTCAGTCGTCGAGAATATAGAGAGACATACAGCGCGGTGGCTGCTCGGTAGATGAGAATTAAGGATGGTGCCACTAGATGAAACGATTAGCCCAAATCCGATGCTAGTTATAAGTTGCGCGATAACCAAATGCACTGGGCTCTCAACAATAGCGAAGATAACAGCGCCGCACCCGCAGACAAGCAGCGATGAGCAAAAAGCCAATTCGTCTCGGTGCCGCGTAATTAGCGCCTTACCTACGCGAGCTCCAAGCACACTGCCAAGCGCGCTCAAGGCGTAACTAAACCCCACCTGAACGGGCCGCATCTGCGCCCCTAAGAGTAATGGCTGAATTGAGATCCAGAGCTGTTCCAGGAGAATCGCGCCCGCCAACATCAGAGTACTCATGCGCAGTAGGTTCTCGGTACTCAAGAAAACTCTAACTCCTTGCATAATATGCTCACGATCAGCGCTGGCACCTGTTTTCTCAAAAGGTAGCTCTCTAATTAAAGCTGTACAGTAGGCTCCGGTGAGTAAGGCTACCGCTAGAGTTATATAGGGCAGGGTGGGGTGGAGACTAAATAGGAGCCCTGAGAGCACAAACGCCACGGTGCGAGAGCAATAGTTCAGCATCACTGTATTAGACATGTAGCGACGAAAGCTAGACTCTTCGCCACGAGCTTTAAGATTATCATGCAGAAGGGCAGTCTTTGCGCCAGAGAGCTGCGCGCTGCCAAAACCTTTAGCTACCGCGGCCAAAATCAGCACAGAAGTCGAGTAAGCGAAGATCATCAGCATCGCTGCGATAGCTTTAGAGACAAACCCGATTATGACCACCCGCCTCCTACCGAAGCGATCAGCCCAGGATCCGGTAGGCAGGTCAAGGAGCCCCGAAACAAGGGTAGTCCCCGCCTGAAACGCTACTGCCTCGGTGAGCGAAAATTGGCAGTACTCAGTAAGATAAAAAGACCAGATGCTTGAATCAATCAGAAACTCCGAGATCGCGAAGAGCGCGTAGAACTTCTTTATTTCGCGGGAGAGGTCGCTGGAAATTAGAGTCGTCATATCCTCACCGCAACCTCGAAGCGAAATAAAGCGGAATATAAAGTGTCTCGGCTACTCGCTCAAAGTTTCGCTGCGATAAGATAAAGACTCGCTCGGGATGATTATCTCTGCAGTATATGCTCAGACTCTTTAGCTTTCCCCGCTGGCCGCTCTTAACCTCAAGAGGTGCGATCTGGTTGTTCACTTCTACCAAAAAATCGACCTCCGACTCTGAGCCCGCGACATTTCGGCTCCAGTAGTGCAGACGATACATGCTGTGTTTAGATCTACTAGCCAGCAACTCCTGCGCGACAAACTGCTCGGCGAATCTTCCATCGGCTATATTCGTCAGTTCAGCGTCAAAAGAGATCCGGCTCCAGTCGAACCCGATAATATAATGCAGCAATCCGATATCTAAAAATGAGATTTTAAATCTACTGTCCACCGCGTGCGCCGCGAGCGGCAGACTCTTCGCCGTGCTTGAAAGTATCTTGTGTATTATTAAAGCTCGCTCTAGCGCCAGCAAGGCTCGGCGCACTTGCGTTGATTTATGCTCTTTGCTCACTAGCGAGAATTTAATCTGCGGGCCTCCAGCGAGATCTCCCATCTTGCTAAAGATATTCTCCAGTAAAACCCAATCCGCCTTCCTCGCGTATTTTCTAAAATCATCTCGATATCCTTGGACGATTATAGCCTGCTCTTCGGCTACTGCCTTTAAATCTCTGGTCTCGATATATCTAGATACAACTTTCGGCATCCCACCTATCCTGTAATAGAGCCGCAACTTATCTACCAGCTTTTCATGAACAAGCGCTGAAGGCGCTTCGTCCTTGTCGTGATCAAAGCTGTCGATAAACTCACTTAAACTCCGATCACCAGTAGCTTCAAGAAATTCACTGAATGTTAAGGGGTAAATAAAGAGAGACTCGACCCTCCCTACTGGTAGACCACACTCCTCAATCACGAACTCAACTAGCGATCCCGCCGCGAGCACCATCACATCCGGCGCCTTTTCGTAAAAATAACGCAAGGCTAAGATCGCTTTAGGAGCTTTCTGAATCTCATCAAAAAAAAGTACTGTGTTCTCAGAGCGCGGAGAGCTACTAGTGATAAGTGAGATCTCATTTATGATCCTGTCTACATCAAGGTCTTGCTCAAAGATCTCCGCGTATTGGGGGCGTTCTTCAAAATTAATCGTTATCAGCTTTAAATTTAAACTCTCGCACCAAAGCTTAACCCCCCAAGACTTGCCAACTTGCCTAGCGCCCCTAAGTAGGAGGGGCTTGCGATCGCTTTGCCCTCGCCAAATCGACAACTTATTAAAGAGATTTTTCCGATGTATGGCCATAAGCAACTCAAGCAGGATTGTCAAACTTATTAAATCAAATACTTAAACAACTTTCAACCCAAATCAACCGGCTGTTTTGGGTACTTTTAGCCCAATTAAGCCGGTTATTTTGGGATGGCCTCAGTCAGAGCCTCCATTTTTAGCCTCACGAAAAAGCCTGACTATTACCCACATCCTGGGAGATAAGTCTTCACAGAGAGGGTTCAGGACAACAAGTAGCTAACACCCTTTCCGGCTCGCTGTTCTCTTTTACTCTTTGTAAAGAAATGAGCAATTCGTTAATCCTGAACAGCGATCACACTGAGGGTAAGGAATCAGCCGCACCTATAGTATTCCCCTCTGTCCGTCCTCGCTGGCCTCTTTGTTTATAAAAAACCTCGGCGGGTCCTTTTTGTACAAAGAGAGCGGCGAGGGAAAAGAGGGGGAGGAAAAGGTGAATAATAATAGATGTGGAGCCATGACTGGCAGCACTGAGCCAATGCCAAGATTATTGTCGAAACATCTTTCCTCTCAACTACTACTTGTGGGTGATAGTGAGACGAAAAAGCACTCCAGACTAGGGTCTGGCAATAAAGAGGGCGCGCGAAAACAGCCTATCTAGCGATATAATCCTAAAAACGTTTTTAGGATTATGCCTGCTACGACCCAAAAATCAGTCAAATAGTGGCCCTCCTTTAAGCAAAACATCGCGCAAGCGAGGCTTTGCTCTCTATTTTTAACCATACCCCACAACCACCACCCGCCAAGTCCTAGCTCCAAAAGGCTTAAGCGATCCAAGCTCCTTCCAGCCACCTGGGAGCTTCGCTAGCGACCCCTCTTTCACAAATACGACATCGCCCGCTTGCGGCGCGTAATCAGTAAGCTCTTTGATACTCCTTAATCCTGGCCTAAGCGTCTCACGGTAGATCCCCTCTAAATTAAACCTGCCCTTTATCGGATTAGTTCGGCCGGAGACGGAGTCTTCCAGTATTACAAAATTATCATAGCGGGCGCGTAATTCACTAACCAACAGATCGATCTCAATTCTCTTATTATCATTTAATACAAATCGCGCGTGACGATCTATCGCTCTCCAATACGCCGGCAGAGTAAGGGCGCACAACGCTATAAACAAAAGAGGTCTAACCCAAACTCTCTTGTCTAATAGATCGCTAGGTTTTAACGCCCCCCAAAACGACACGATGCTAATAAACGGAAGAAAGGGATTGATGTACCAAGGAACTTTTGAAGCTGATAAAGAATAAAGCGCTACCGGCAAAAACGCCCAAATAAGAAGGAATCTAGAGCGTGGGTCTTTAAAACAGGTTAAAACCGCGCCCGCGACTCCGGCAATCAAAAGATACCGTGGAACTGTCGAGCCCCGAATAAACAAGCTCCAGAGATAAAACCAACTACTACCAGTGTTGTGCCCCTCAAACCCATGAAACGTCCGAGTTAGGATCTCGACACCAATAAAGATAGAGATCCCTTTACTACCCGCCACACTCCATAAAGCGATTAGATACGCTACAAAAGTAACAACTGGTATACCAACGATCCAAAAAACAGGACGGCAACTTATTAAGATCTGCCGGATATCCCGAGTAACCAGCACTCCACTACAAATTATAAAAGCTACAGCCGCGCAGAGAGCAGGAACGAATCCAGCCACACTCTTGGTTAAAACTTCAAGAGCACAAACGACACCGATAAGAATCGCTAGCTTAGATCTATCCTCGTCACGCGCCTTAATAAGGCTCCAAGTTAGCCAACACGATATAACAGTCAGAGTAGTTAATAGCCCATCAAGAACCGCGCGCCTAAATCCGTGGTGCGAGATGACAAGCTCAGGCATCCCTAAAAGTGCCAACCCTGAAAATAGCGCCAGAGGTAGCGACCCTGTAATCTTCAGAGCCAACGCTATCGTTAACGCCACGGTGGCTACACCAAGCGCCCCATCAAGCGCCCTAAAGCTAAAGTTTCCCTCTCCAAAAAGCGCCGGCGCGACAGCGCCTAACCAAAGTTTAAGTGGCGGCTTCTCATAGGTCGGCGCGTTACCGTGTTGTAAAGGAAAGAACGCGCCTTTGTGAAGGACCGATTGAGTTACACGGGTATAGATGATCTCATCAGAGCCAAGCGAGATCGACGACGCGCCTAAATTAAATAAAAAGAACCATCCGGAGATTAATGTAACTAGAGCTGAGGCTAAAAGTGCCTTAGCTAGCGAGGGGTGTTTCATGTCAGGAAGATTATCAGCTCTAAGGTAGGCGAAGCAAACGCCGTAGCTACTAAGCCGCGAAGCAACTAACTCAGCGCCCCAGCCGAACTAATACAGCAAACTAATTTCACGGCATGAAGCCTCAACCAAAAATACCTATGAATATCAAAGACACGAATACCAACACAGCAATAATCGACACCCCGCGACTCCAATACTTTGGAGGCAAAATCTTAAAGCACCCATCATTTGTTTCCGTCTATGCCGGTAGCTATTGGGTCTCTGAGAAGGGAACTCAAGACCGCGATTCACTCGATCAGTGCTCAAAGACCGCGACAACCGGATCGTACGCATCCCTCTGGAAGGAGTACGGGATAGATAAAGGAAAATTCTCCGGATCTACCACTATTCCTTTATTGAGCAACAGAAGAACTGTCGACGAATCAGCGATACAACAACTCGTAGCAAGCGCGATCTCTCGCGGTGGTGTAAAGAAACCAGATGGTGAAACGGTCTATACGATCTTTTTACCACCCGGCATAACTCTCGCCGCTGACGACGTCGACTCACGTCACGGTTTAGGAGGCTTTCACGGAAGTTACCTCGATAACGGCTCTGGCAAACGGGTCTATTATGCCGCCCTAGCTTACGCCGAAGGCAGTAACGGGATCCCTTTTACCAATAGCTCGGTCGATAACATCTCGATAGCCGCATCTCACGAGTGGACCGAAGCCGTAACAGATCCGAACGTAAACGCCGGAAAGCTTGGATGGTACGACAAACGCTTCGGAGAGGTTGGTGATATACCCTTTAAACTAGGGCTGCGCCTCTCAGATCTCTGGGGCAGGGTAGGTGGATGCGCAGTTCAGAAAGAGTGGTCAAACGTAGCCAGTAAACCTGTGCTACCAAGATCAAAGAGCTAAGGCACCTAACCCAGCACATACAAACCAAGCCCCAGATTAGGGTAAGAAGGCAGCTAGCTCTCGCGAATTACGCGAATGTATTACTTACTTAGCAGATGCGAAGTTTACTAGCCAACAAGCACCCAAACGATCCAATCATTAGAGAGATCCGCCCCCAAGATCTAGAAGCGCGGCTTGATCCGATTAATGATTTAGCGCTTGATGATTCAGTAAGAGCAGCATGGAGGGAGTTAGCCTCGCAAGGAAAAAACGGAGAGCCGTTTTTTCAACCTGAGTGGATCGAAGCATTCGCCGGTTCGTTTGGTAAAGGTAAACAGCATCTACTACTAAGCGCGTGGAGGGAGGGAACCCTAAGCGGCATAGCGCCACTATCACGCTCTGGAGTCTTCTTTGGAAAGATCCCAGCGCGCGCGTATCGGAGCCTCTCTGGGATTCACTCCTGCCGCTACGATATCCTCCTTGATGACAGCGACCCTGAGCGTGCATCGAAAGCGATGTGGCGCAGACTAGCCGTTGATCAGTGGTGGGATGTGATAGAGGCACAAGACGTCCCAGCGGATGGCGATTTTTTTAGATTAATGAGGCACGCCAACGCCTCAGGATTCATTACCGGCGTATGGCCAACCCGCAAGATGCCGTTTATTAAAATTCCAGACAGAGACAAAGATCCATTTAGTAACTGTCCTAAATATTCGAAGAAGGACCGCTCCAGGATGAAGAGTAAGCTTATTAAGCTTAACTCAGAGGGGCGTGTGTCATTTGATGTAATAGAGTCGAACCATGAACGCGCCCTAAAAGAGTTTATCGATCTTGAGGCCTCGGGCTGGAAGGGAGATAACGGTAGCGCGATAGCATCTAACTCAACTACACGTCGATTTTATGAACTAACGACAACAGGGCTCGCGCCTCGTGGGCTAGTAAGGATCTATGAGATGCGCTTTAACGATAAGTTAATCGCCTCAGACTTAGGGTTCCTTATGAACGGCGTGTTCTTCTCCGTAAAAGTTGCCTACGACGAGAGCTTCTCGCGTTACTCTCCAGGGCAGCTTTTAAACAGACATATCATTGAAGACCTTTGGGAGAATGGATCCACAACCTTTGATCTCATGGGAACTAGGATGCCTTACAAAATGGTGTGGACCACTGAAGTTCGCGAGCACTCGCACTGCTACATATTTCGTCCGAGCCTAAAGGGACGGTTACTGCATACGGCGACGATGCGCGGGGGGA
>Ga0214921_10001767_pt1 | contig 36287 bp, 31 predicted proteins | sample LL1505_MetaG_FD_177992 | JGI IMG/M metagenome (GOLD analysis project Ga0214921, IMG submission 177992) | Freshwater microbial communities from Lake Lanier, Atlanta, Georgia, United States - LL-1505 | ecosystem: Environmental > Aquatic > Freshwater > Lake | place: USA: Georgia | collected... | reverse complement strand
TAATTAAGAATTTTTATATTTTTTAAAAAAAAAAAAATCGATAATAAAAAAAAAAAATATGCTATGTTTTCTTCAATCCCCCAGAATGCAGATGTTCTAAAATAAGGACTTAATAATGGAATGCTGGAAGCTAATAGAATGCTATTATTAGAACCAAATTTGATTTTTAAAATTTTATAGAAAAAAAATATTGAGCAAAGACTTAAAAAAAATGTGAATAATTTAAATACAAAAATATCATTAAAGGGAATTAAATACTTAGTTATTAAATAATATAAAGGTAAAGAAGTGGAATCGTATTGATCCCAAGGAATATTAAAAAAATTATTATTCTTAAATAACTGAATGTTATGATAAATATGATCTAAATCAAGCTTGCCTCCTCCGGCAGCGTCCTCATAATTAAAAAATCCAAAAAAAAAAGATAAATATATTAAAAAAATTAACAATCCTGTAAAATAATTGTTAATTTTATTCATTAAAAATCTTATATTCTCTTTAAGTAGTCTAAAATCTGTTTTCTACAAACATCTAATGGATTAAATTTGTGTGATACTTGTTTTGTCCACAAATATATTAATTTTATAGTTTCTTCTAAAGATAAAATTCCTCTCCACGATAAAAAATTTTTTGCTTTATTAGAATCCAGCATCAAAACTTTTGACTCGTATAGTTGTTTTCTATTTTTTTTAATTAAAACTTTAACTTTGTTATTAAAAAAATTATTTAAAATATTAATAACTTCAATTACTGATTTATTGTTATTTTTTTTTGGTCCAAAATTCCATGCATTGTTTTCAAATAAAAATTTTTTTTTAAATAATTTTTCTAATAAAAGTAAATAACCATATAATGGTTCAATAACATGTTGCCAAGGCCTTATAGATTTTGGATATCTTAAGAGAAGTGTCTTATTACTTTTTAAAGAACGGAGATAATCAGGTATTATTCGATTTGCAGCATTATCTCCTCCTCCTATAACATTACCAGCGCGAGCTGTTCCAACAAGTATTTTTTTTTTTTTTAAAAAAGAAAAATTATATAAATTTGTTATAGAGTCAGCGCAGGCTTTTGAATTACTATAAGGATCGTTTCCACCAAGTTCATCGTTCTCCTTAAAATACTTTATAGAATTATTGTTATTGTACACTTTGTCTGTCGTCACAATCAATGAGGCTCTGATTTTTTTTATCTCTTTTAAAATATTCAGAACGTTTACTGTGCCCATAACGTTAATATCATAAGTATTTTTTGGGTCTACATATGATTTCTTTACGAGTGGTTGCGCAGCAAAATGAATTAATATGTCGGGATCAAATTTAATTATTGTTTTTTTAAGTTTTTTATAATTTCGTATATCTCCATTAACAGATCCAGTAATAAGCTTTTTTAAATTAGCAATCCTATAAAGATACGAGCCTGAAGAGTTATTAATTGAATAGCCGTAAACTTTTGCTCCTAATAAATCTAAAAATATAACTAACCAACTTCCTTTAAATCCCTTATGTCCAGTTATGAATACTTTCTTTCCTTTCCAGAATTTCTTTAATTTTTTAAGTTCGGTGCTCATTATTTTTTAAAATTTTTGAATATATATGTTTATATTTATCTACTATATGTTCTATTGAGAATCTATTTTTAACATAATTCCTAATTTTATTATTATTATGTTTTTTATTATTATCTTTTAAATACCAATCGACTCCTTTTGCAAAATCCTCAATATCAAGAAATTTTGCTAAATAACCAGTCTTTTTATGTCTAATAATATCTGAAATTCCTGTATTATCAAAAGCAACGGTTGGCAAATTACAACTAGCGGCTTCAAGGGCTACCTGACCAAATGCTTCAAGCAAACTTGGTGCAACTAATAAGTCACAAGCTGAATAAATTTTTATCAGTTCTTTAGGTTTTGAAAAAAAATTATTTTTAAATTCAGTATATGCAATCTTGTTATATAAAAAATTCTTATGTTCTAACTTTCCTATTATAATTAAATGTAATAAATTTTTGTCAATTTTTAATAAATCAATTGTTTTTAAAAATACATCGAATCCTTTTCTAAAGTCTTTAGTGCCATTTGTTGAACTAAATAATATATATTTTTTTTTTTCTTTAAAATTTAAATAATTTCTTGCCATTGTTTTGTTTATTGGTTTCCAGATATGAAAATCTAAACCTAAAGGAATTGTATAAATTGTTTTATTTTTAAATAAAAAACTTTTTTTTGCTTCTTTTGCAAGCCAATTACTTATTGCTATAACTTTAAAATGAGATTTAAAAAAAATTTTTTTTTTTTTTAGAGTATATTTATTTAAAAAAGCTGAAAATGAAAATTTATTTTTTTTTAAATAATTAGAATTTTGATTGTAATGTTCAACTCCAGAAAATGGCCACATATCTACAATAGTCCAAAAAAGAGGTTGTTTTATTTGAGCTATTTCTTCAATCGATATCATCTCATTATTTACCCAATGAAGATTTATAATGTCCGGTTTTATAATATTTATTCTCTCTAGTGTCTTTGATCTAAAATAATTTAAGGAATAAAATTCTCCTACTTTGTGTCTTAAAACTTTATTAATAGTTTTAATAAATATTTTTTTAATTAAGTTAACAAAAAGATCATAAGTGTTATTAAATCCAATAATTTTTTTATCATTGGAGATTTTTTCATTAACTAATAACCAAGAATTAAATTTTTTTTTTAAAAAACCATTATGCAGTCTATTAGAAGCTACTGCAGCCCCACCTTTTATATCAGAATAACTAACATGTAAGATTTTCATTTGATCACAATCTAATTACTTAACTCAAAGAAAATTATAATTAAACTTCAAGATAAAAATATAAAAATTAAGTATAAATTTTATTATTTAATTAAAAATTATAACAAAAAAATAGCCATCGATACTAAAACTAGAATTATAGCAATAGAAATATAAACGGTTAACTTTTTAAAATTAGACCAAGTTTCTTTTTGAGGACTAATGTCCATAATTATTAACCTTGTCTTGCTTTAAACTTTGGGTTTTTTTTATTAATGACGTAAAGTTTTCCTCTTCTTCTTACAACTTTACAATTAATATCTCTTTTTTTTAAAGACTTGAGTGAACTTACAACTTTCATAATTTATTAATTATATATTGATTTCATTTGTAAAGAAAACTTAATTTTGATTTTTTTCTAAAAAATCGTTGATATACTCTTTAAGTTTAATTTTTGTGGGCATCCTTATAATTTTATTATTTAAATTCATTGTTGGTAGTGCAGAAGAGTAACGCTCCCCTGGTCTTTTTGTAATATATTTAAATTTACAATTAAACATTTTTGCAAGCTGTATAATGCTATAAGATTGAGCGCTAACAACAGCATAATGAGCGTTCCTATTTTTTTTCCAAGCAACTAAACAAGCATTTATAGTATCTTTTATATGTGTAAATCTTCTTCTCTGTGACCCAGGTCTAACAACCGGTAATGGTTTCTTTTTAATAAAATAATTCTCAAATATTCCAACTACTGTTGCCATATCGCCTATGCAAATTTGCCTTGGTCCATAAACATTGTAAAAATAGATAACTTCACTTTTAAAATTAAACCATTTTTTTAGATTTTCTAATAATTCTAAATTTTTTGCTTTAGTAAAAGTATATGGAGATAAATTCATATCTTTTCCATTATTGCCCAAACTGGCAGAAGTTGCTGAATAAATAATCTTTAATTTATTTTTTAGAGCAAAATTAAACACATTGTTAGTGCCTTCAACATTAGACTCATAACATTCATTAAATTTTTCAAAACTTTGCGAAATTCTTGAAAATTCACCAAAATGAAAAATAATTCTGATTTTTTTAGCATATATATTTAAAATTTCTTGGATATTTCTTGTGTGTCCTTTTAAATACTTAACTTTTGGACTCTGGATATGATTTTTTTTAGTGCCTGAAGAATAGTTATCTAAACTAATGATATTATAAGTAGAGCATTTTACTAATGCCTCTATAAGGGCTGATCCTATAAAACCAGCTCCACCGGTAACAATAATAATATTTTTCATTAAAATTTGTTAAAGAAAATTGTAAAAGCCTGGCAACGACCTACTCTTCCGTGCCTTAAGACAAAGTACCATTGGCGCTAAAGGGCTTAACTACCGAGTTCGGAATGGGATCGGGTGTTACTCCTTTGCAATAATCACCAGGCAGCATTTTTATATATATTTTATTATATATGTCAAAGAGATAAGCATACTATAAATTTTATTTAGCATTACTAAAAAAAAAGCTTTAAATAACATACAAAAAATTAAAATATAATGAATTATAAGAATTTTTTTTATAAATTTAATAAAAAAAAAATTATAATTTTTTTTTTAGTCCTAATTATTATCCTGTCAATCATTAAAGCTGCGGATGTTTTTTTAAACAAAAAATATGGATTAGGAAATATTGTTCTTTATCAAAATTCAATAATAAATGGATATGATTTAAAACCAAATCAAAAAATAATAAATCGTAGAAGTAATAAAATTTATATCAATAACAAAGGCATGAGATCTAGTAATGATTGGCTTAAAAATAATGATAGAAAAATATTATTTATAGGTGATAGCGTTACGTACGGTGGGTCTATCGTATCTAATAATGAATTATTTTCTGAAAAAATTTGCGAAAAACTAAATGTAAATAAAAAAAAATTTCTATGTGGAAATTATGCCGTTAATGGTTACAGCATAATTTCTATGAAAAATAAAATACAATATAAAGAATTTAATGATGAGGAATTTATCATTATTATTTTGACAGGAAGCGACTTGGAAAGAAATTTTCACAATTTATATAGTCAACCTTTTTTATCTAAAAAAATTGAAAATCATTTTCCAGCATTAACAGAATTAATTTTTATATATGTCGAAAAATTTATTTATAACCTGAAATACGTAAAAGATTCTTTAGAAGTAGAAATTAACTCAGAAAAATATAAAAATTTTGTAAAAATAAATATTGAAGATCTTTCAAGAATCTCGAAAAAAAATAATAAAAAAATTATATTAGTATACTCCCCAGAAATATCAGAAATTTCTAATCAAAAAAAATTTTATTATTACAAAGATACACTAAAGAATAATTTTTCTAACTTTCTAGATATGACTGATTACATAAGTCGTGAAAAAAACTTCAACAAAATTTATCACGATAATATACACTTAAATGCAGAAGGTCATGAGTTCTACTCGATAATTATTAAAAATTACTTAATAAATAAATTTAAACTTTGATACATTGTAAGCCTAAATATTGTCGCTTACTGAATCTTTAAGGTAAAAAAAATAATTATAGAATAGTAGATAAATTAAAATATAGTGTTATAAATTATATAAATTTATCGCGGGGTGGAGCAGTCTGGTAGCTCGTCAGGCTCATAACCTGAAGGTCCTTGGTTCAAATCCAAGCCCCGCAACCAAAAGAAATCAATTAAAATTTATTCGCTCTTTTTCTATAACCAATGGTAAATTTCTTACATGCGTTAAAATAAATCCGACATATTCACCTATCATGCCAAGTAAAAATATCTGAACAGCAGCAGAACCAAAAATTCCTAAGATTATAGGTGCCACCCCCAAAACAAAGCTATCCCAAAATAGAATTTTTAGAATAAAAAAAATAATACTTATTAATAAAAATAAAACACTGCATCCAAAACCAAAAATTGTCATAATTCTTAATGGAATTTTTGAATGTTTAATTAATCCAAGCATTCCATAATCATATAACGAGTAAAAATTATTTTTAGACTTTCCCTTAAATCGTAATGGCTGGTCGAATTTTACTAACTCAATATTCTCAGCAAATTCTGCTACTAACCCTCTAAAATAGGGATAGGGCTCATTAATAGACTTCATGCGATTTATTATCTTCCTGTCATAAATCCCAGCGCCAGTAGTATTTTTTGTAAGATTAACTTCAGAAATTTTATTTATAAATTTATAAAAAAATATCTTAATATATTCTAACATAAAAAATTCTTCACTTTTATTTCTTTGTAACATTACGGCCTCATGCCCCATTTTCCATTTTGAAATTAACTCTGGTATTAATTCAATTGGATCCTGAAAATCTGATGCTAAAAGAATTATAGCGTCACCATTTGCTTGTAACATTCCATAAAAAGGAGATCTAATTTGTCCAAAATTTCTTAGATTAAATATAACTTTAATCCTTTTATCTTTTTCTGCTAAACCCTTCACTATTTTTTGCGTACCATCTGTAGAAGCATTATCAATAATTATATGTTCATAATTAACGTCCTTAATGTCTTTCATTTGTGAAGAAATTTTTAAAGATAAAAGTTCAATATTATCTTCTTCGTTATATGTAGGGGTTACAATGCTTATAAACATTAATTTTACAAATTTAAAATTCGTATCGTTTTATAGATAGACTGTAAATTGTTTAAATTTAAATTTAAAGCTAATTCTTTCTTAACTCTAGATATATTAGGTACATAATTGTCTATGGCTCTATTATAATTTTTATTATAATTTTTCATTTGTAATCTCAATTTATATTTTTTTGACAAAATAACTGCCAAGTTTTTAATATCAATGGGTTTATCCGAGCCTACGTTATAAATTAAATATTTTTTATTTAAGTTTGAGATAATTTTTAGCAGACAAAGAACCATATCGTCTGCATACATATAAGATCTAATAACCTTAGATTTAGTTTTGAGAACAATATCTTTTTTATTAATTATACTCTCTATAAAATTACCAATAACAAAATTCTTTCTTCTTGGAATCTCTGGTCCAACAAAAGCAAAACATCTAGCAATTGCTATTTTAGAATTTTTTTTCGATAATTTTTCAAAAGTTTTTTCATTTTCTAATTTTATTAATGAATATAAATTCTTTTTTTTATCTGGAAAATCTAATCTTTTATGACTGTCTAAATAATTTTCTTTTAGTTTTTTGATATTCTTTGGTTGTTTTCCATAAATTGCACCGGAACTAATATATAATATCTTACTATTTTGAAAATTATTCTCAGAAAATTTACAAAAATTTTTAACAGCTAATAAATCTTTTGATAGGTTTTTGAGTAACGCACAATAAATAATATATTTTGCTTTAGGAAGCTTAAAATTCTTTAACAAATTACATTTAATATAATTCAAATTTATATTGTTAATTTTTCTTTTTATTTTTACTAATTTTTTTTTATTAGCGTACGTGACTACTATATTGTCTATTTTTTTGGAAAAAAAATTTTTTTTCTTAAAAAAATCTAATATAGAATTACCCACAAAACCTGTTCCACCTATAATTAAAAGGGTTTTATTCATTGGTATTTTTAAATCTAAAAAAATTAATTTATCTCATTCGATTTGTTCGGAGCATTAATTGTAGGAACAATCATATTCTGCAACAATTCAAATCTTTTTAATTGAGGACTTAATTCCTCTATGGGTTTTCCAAACTCTAATTTGGGAATAATTTTTTGATTTGGATTAATCAAGATATGAACAAATTCTGCTCTATTTGATTTGATTACTCTTCTCAAAATTAAATTAATCTTTTTATGATTTTCTATCTTATTATAATTTATTCCATAAGAAGCGGCTATTTTTTTAAAGTCAGGATTAGTGACTCCCTTTTTGTTTACAGTAGCTTCATATCTTTTATGTAGATACAGTTCTTGAAATTGTTTAATAATTCCGTAGCCCTCATTATCAAAAACAAATATTTTGATAGGCAGTTTATTTGCTACAACTGTTTGTAACTCTTGAATATTCAGTTGAAGCCCTCCGTCTCCAGTTATGCATATTATTTTTTTTTTATTTTTAACTAAAGAAGCACCGATTGATGCTGGCAGTGCATAACCCATCGGAGAATTGCCAAAAGCAGAAAAAAGCCTTTGCCCCTTCTTAATTTTAAAAACTTGCATAAGCCAAGTCAAATTAGCTCCTGTATCTGCTACTATAATATCTTTTTTTTTTAATATTTTTGATAATGATTCTATTAAAAAGTAGGGATTAACAAATTTTTTTTGTTTGTTATAAATTTTATTATAATTTGAATATTTCTCTTTCCAAATTTTAACTTTTGCTGCCCAGTCTTTGTCAGCTAAATATTTAAAGTTTTTTAATTTATTGTTTAAAAATTTTAAAAAAATATTTAAATCATAATTTATTTTTAAATAAATTTTTAATCCTCTACTTTTATTTAATTCATATTTATCAATATCTACTGATATAATTTTAGCGCCTCTAGCAAACGTTGACGGACTACCTCCTGTCACTCTTGTATCTAATCTACTGCCAAGATTAATAACTAAATCAGCATTCTGAATAGTAAAATTTGCTGCTCTTGATCCATATACACCTATGCACCCAATATAATTAATATTTTTATAGTCAATTAAGTCCATACCGCTCCATGTGGTAACTATTGGTAGTTTAAAGTTTTTTAAAAATTTATATAAATTATTAACCGCATCAGACGCTCTTACTCCTCCACCCAATATTAAGACAGGTCTTTTGGATTTAATCAAAAGATCTTTCAATCTATTAATGTCTCTGATCAATTTATTCTTTTTAACAGACTGTTGACTTGGCGGATTGAAAGATCTTATTTTTTTTAAATTAATGTCCTCTTTTTGAAAATTCATTGGAATATCAATTAATACCGGTCCTGGTCTTCCACTATGAGCCAAGTAAAAAGATTTTTCTAAAATATATTTTATTTCATTGGCTTTTTTAATTCGATAAGCAAATTTCGTAATTGGCTTAACAATTGAAACTATGTCTGTTTCCTGAAAACCAATTTGTCTAACCTTGTCAGTATTATTATTTGTATTGCTTAATTCAGATGAGTTAACCTGGCCACAAATATGTATCGAAGGAATAGAATCAAACCAAGAACATGCAATTCCTGTTAATAAATTCTGCGCACCAGGTCCTGACGTTACCATTGTGGCGCCGTATTTAGGACCAACTCGTGCGTATGCATCTGCCATCATCGCTGCGCTTTGTTCATGGCCAACACATATATATTTAATTTTTTTATTTCTTGAAAAGGCGTCAATTATAAAACTTATTGCTCCGCCAATCATTAAAAAAACATTCTTAATCTTTTTTGAAATTAAAAATTGCAAAATATAATCAGGAACTTTCATTATATTATTAAAATAAATTATAAAAAAAATTTTTTATTTTTTCGGCAGTATAGGATAAGTGATCTTCTGTAAGTCCTGGATAAATTCCTATCCAAAAAGTATTCTCCATTACAAAGTCAGTATTTGGTAAGTTTTTATGAACTTTAAAAGTCATATTTTTCATATACGGTTGTTTAGTTAAATTTCCTGAAAACAATAATCTAGTTCCTATTTTGCTATCATTTAAAAAATTTATTAATTTACTCCTAGTAAATTTTTTATTGTCTCTGATAGACAATGGAAATCCAAACCAAGAAGGTTCAGAATTAAACTCAGCTTCTGGTAAGATTAGAAAATCTTCTAAATTCTTTAAATTTTTGTAAAGAAAATTAAAATTATTTTTTCTTGCGTTTATAAAAGTATTTAATTTAGTCAATTGAGCTACACCACAAGCTGCCTGCATATCAGTAATTTTCATGTTGTAACCCATGTGCGAATAAGTGTATTTATGATCATAACCAAAAGGTAAATCACCTAGTTGCCATTCAAATCTTTTATTGCATGTATTATCTTTTCCAGACTCGCAATAACAATCTCTCCCCCAATCACGGAATGATTCTGCAATTCTTCTTAATCTAATATTGTTTGTGAAAACAGCACCACCCTCTCCCATTGTTATATGATGAGCTGGATAAAAACTTAGTGTGGCTATATCACCAAAAGTACCAACAAATTGCCCATTAAATTTTGAACCAAGCGCATCACAAGTATCCTCTATTAACCAAAGATTATATTTTTCACAAATTTCTTTAATTTTTTTAACATTAAATGGATTTCCTAAAGTATGAGCTATCATGATGGCTTTAGTTTTTTCGGTGATAGCTTCTTCAACTAAATTTTCATTAATATTGTAATTTGGGACTTTTATATCAATAAATACTGGAATTGCCCCAAATTGAATTATTGGATTAACAGTTGTTGGGAAAGACGCAGCAACAGTAATAACTTCATCGCCTTTTTTTATGGCTCTTTCTTTTAATTTTGGTGAAGTCAAAGTAGAAAAGGCTATTAAATTTGCTGAGGATCCTGAATTAACAGTTATTAAAGAGTTTATATTAAGAAATTCAGCTAATTGTTTTTGAAATAAAGAATTAAATCTACCTGTAGTAAGCCATCCATCTAATGCTGCTTCTACTATATTCTTGATCTCTAATGAATCAATTACTTTTCCGGTTACTGGGATGTCACTTTGTTCTGGTATAAAATCTCTTTTATTAAAGCTAATTTGACAATAATTATCGATAAGTTCAAAAATTTTTTTTTTTATATCATCCATTAAAATTACTATTCATTCCAAACTTTCCAAGGCGCTGTTTTTGAAGACCACAAATTTTCTAAATACATTTTGTCTCGCAATGTGTCCATTGCATACCAAAAACCATCAAATTTATAAGCGCTTAATTGATTGTCTTTTGCAAGATTCTCCAAAGGCTCTTTCTCCCAAATAACTTTTTCATTTTCGATGTAATCAAAAATTTTTTTATTTAAAATAAAAAAACCCCCATTTATCCTACCTTTGTCTCCAACTGGCTTTTCTAAAAAATTAGTCACAGAATTATTTACTATATTTAAAGCACCAAACCGGGCTGGAGGCCTAACAGCAGAAACTGTTGCTATTTTTTTATTTTTTTTATGAAATTCGATGAGACTTTTGATATTGATAGATGAAAGCCCATCGCCATAAGTCAAACAAAAAGAATCTCCGACATATTTCTTTACTTTGCTAATTCTTCCACCTGTTGGTGTGAACTCTCCTGTGTTTAATAAAGTAATCTTCCAGGGTTCAGTTTTTTTTTTATGAACAGATAATTTATTTTTTTTTACATCGATAGTAACGTCAGAAGTATACAGTGAGTAATTAAAAAAAAAATCTTTGATTAAATTACCTTTGTACCCACAACATATTATAAAATCATTTAAACCATGATAAGAGTAGAGTTTCATAATGTGCCAAATAATTGGCATCGCTCCTATCTCAACTAAAGGCTTAGGCTTAATGATCGATTCTTCAGATATTCTTGAGCCAAGACCACCGGCTAAAATTACAACTTTCATATCAACTATATTTTTATGAATAATTTTATTTAACAAATTAAATGCAAATACAATAAAATATATACATGAAGATAAAAAAATTAATATAAATTAATAAAAAAACTAAACCTTATTTATCTTTTCTTTATAAAGATTTATTGTTTCTTTAGATATCAATACAAAAATTAATATTTTCAACGAATGAACTATCAATCCTGATAATAAATATTTGGTATCGTATTTATCTGTATAAATCCTTGCTTCACCGTTAAAAATATTTTGAAACAAAGGATAAGTCTCAAAAATACAACTATTCATGATTAGAAATATTAAGAATATTTCAAGAAAACATTTTTTTTCTAACAAATAAGGTAAGACTAATGCTAAAAAAACTAATTTATAATCGGGAGCTGAAAAAGAGATAAAAGAAAAAATATAAAAAAGAGATCCGGTTAAAAATAGTCTTTCTATTAACGTAAATTCTAAATTTATATTTTTGATTTTTATCTTTTTTAATTCTTTAATAATAAAATAAGAAACAATTGTAAAAATAAATATTAATAGAGAAACACCAACTATATTAGTATATTTGTTAACATCAAAAGCATTAATTTTATAAAAAAAATAAAGGGCAGATTTTATTATTGTAAATATTCCATAATGTGTGATGGAGGCTGAATTTCCGATTTCTACATATCCAGCTATTATATATTTATAATTTATAAATAAAATAATAGTTGCTAGTAGGAAATAATATACAAATGTTTTAAAATTTCTAACTAAAATAAAAAACAAATAAATTAGATTTATCTTAAGGAATGAAAGTAAAAAAATAATTGGTAATTGATATTTTTTCTTTTTTAAAAAACAAAGTAAAGTTACCAAACCAAATAATATTAAATCAAAATTACCCCTCTCAATTAAATAAAACGAAGAGGTGGAAAAGAAAAAAAATATTATAAGTAAAAAATCTGATCTTTTATTATTAATAAAAGCAATTTTTAAAAAAGAAAAAATGTAAATAAAAAATGATACAAAAATAAAAATGTAAAAATTTATTGGTTTGTAAAATTTAAAAAAAACTGCAATTTCTTTCCAAATTATGCTAATTCCAGTAAATTTCCGATTCCAAAAATCAACAGAATTAACTTCGACAAATCCTTTCTCTACATATATTTGGGAATAATTTACAAGTGATTTTGCATCGGCAAGGTCAAGCCCACCAGCCGGTATATTTAGAAATATAAAAATTTTGTACCATAAATTATTAGGTAATAACAATATAACAATAAACAATAAGCTCAAACTGAAAGCTATTAATAAGAAAAATAAATTCGGTTTATTGTAAAGAAAATTCATTATTCTAATTTAACTTTAGAAAAGTAATAAACTAAAAGAAAATAAATTATAATAATGAAAAGAATAGACAAATATTGAATTGCAAATATTTTGTAAAAAAAATAAGAAAAAATTATTAAAAAGAATAAAATAAAATTAACCCATATATAATTAAATTTTTTTAATAATAGGTGGTGAATATGATTATTATCAGGAAAGAAAGGATTTTTTTTATTTATTATTCTTACAAAGAATAATCGAAATAAATCAAGACCAGGAATAAGCATTAAAAGTACAATTTCGTCAGCATAAATAATATATCGATCGTTGTAAAATTTAATAAAATAATAAGCAAATATAAATGATAACAAGTAAGTACCGCTATCACCTAAAAAAGTTTTGTTCTTATAATTTAAATATAAAAAGATAATTAAAAAAATTTGCAAAATATAAAAAAAAAATAAATTATTATTAGTTATACAGATTATAATTGATAAAATTAAAGAATAGATACCGCTCTGCAAGTTAATTCCATCGAAAAAATTGAAAGCATTAATAAATAGTAAAAAGCATAAAATAGTAAAAAAATGAGAAAAATAACTTAAGTCAATTGTATCTTTTAAAAAAGACAATTGGACATATTCAATTCTCAAGTTTTGTTCTTGAGTTATTACTAAAAAAATAATTAAAAAAATTGCAAATCTTAAGTAAGGATTAATTTTAAATCTATCATCTAATAATCCCAATATAAAAAGAAACAAACAAGAAGAAAAAAAAATAATTATATCTTTTTTTTCTTTTAAATAAAAAAAATTATATAATATTTGATTATCAAATAGTGAAATTATTAATAATAAAAATAAATTTATAAATAAAAATATACCACCCAATAAAGGTACTGGAATTCTATGAAGTTTTCTTTTCTTATCTGGAAGATCTATTATATTAATTTTTTTTCTAAAAAAATTATAAAAAATAACAAAAGAAATATTGATTATAAGAAAAATAAAAATATAAATCATCAATAATTAAAAAATTATCTAAAAATTTTTCTTAAAATTGCAAACGGTAAATCTAAAAATAGGAAAAGATATTTTAACAATAAAGATAATGATAATAATTTAAAATTAAAATGTCTAAAAATTATATAATAATAAGAACCTTTTGCCCAAAATAAAGAAAGATCATTTTTTTTTAAAAATCGAATAAAATATTCCTTATTTTTATTCCATTCCACTATTTGATTTTTTCTTGTTTCATTAAAACTTTTAAAATCATTCTCAAACTTAATAACGTCCATTTTCTTCCATAAATTTACCGACGGAATATTTAAAGCATCCTTCATGCACATAAAGTAATTTTCATTAATTCCCCATCCATACTGCTCCCAGTCTTTATTTAAAGTTTGAAATTTTTTAGCAAGTTTTTTTTCTATCTTAAAAATTATTATATCAACACCATAGATAGGGTTTATATTATTCAATAATTTTCCATTTTTTATAAGAGTGTTTGGAAAAATATACGCCATAAAATTTTTAGATTTAATATTTTCTAACTCTTGTAAAAGATTGTTAGGTACAATTATATCGCAAGTGGAATAAATTAAATAATTATAATCTGAGGATTTTTTACAATATTCTTCTAGGGCGTTTTCACACATTATTTTATTAGAGAATCTTTCTCCTCTAGGTAATTTTTTTTTTGGAAATTCTTTAAATATAAAATTAATATCTTGCTTAATTAATGTCTTTTTAACATTTGGCTCTCCAAACTGCGTAACTAATAAAGTAATATTTGATTTGTAAAATTTAATTGAATTAAGAAAAATATTTTGTGTATTATCGTTATCATTTGATATGCCAAAAGGTCTAAACGATGTCCACCAAAGTACTTTCATTTTATGATATCGCTATAATATAAATCATAATAAAATCCACTAAATTAATGGAAAAATATCAAAAAAATCAGGAAATATTTGTATGGTGTTGTGAGCTGTCCTTGAATAGTGGCGAAGGAAAACTTGCTCTATCTTATATCGCGGATATTAAAAAAAATTTAAAAAAAAACATTATATTAAAAACCCCAGAGTTCTTTATAAAAGAGTTTAATATTAATAAATTTATTAAAAAAAATAATCAATACAAGGATCAATTAAATAATTTTAGATACTTAACTCCATTTTTAGGTATTTTTTTTTGTTGGTACTATTTTTTTAAAAATAAGAAATGTTGTTATATAAATTATTTACCTTTATGGAATCCTTTTTTGTTCTTGCTACTACCACCCAAAACCATTCTTGGCCCAATAACAGGCGGTGCGTCATATAAAAAAAAAATAAATTTAAATTTTATTATCAGAAATTATATATTTATTTTTCTTTATAAGATTAGTTTGTTAATTATTTTTATTAGATATAAAAAAATTATATTTTCTACATCTCTTTTAAGAAAAGAAATATCATCAAGTAAATTAGAAAGGTGTTATTTTAATTATATTTATAGATTGATTAGAGACTATCCATTAAAACGTAAAACAATAGACATTTTAATTTATAATAGAATACATCCAAATAAAATTTTTGAGAATAAAAAAATTATTAATTTCTTTTTAAATAATAATATGAAAATTCACGTTATAGGGGTTCACTTAAATATAAAAAAAATAAAAAATCACGGGTATATTACAAATAAACGAACAAATTTTTTATTAAGTTGCAGTAAATTTATCATTAACTCTCAAGAAAATTTTTATACTTTATTTTTAATTGAAGCTTTATCAAACAAGGTTAAAATACTAACTGATAATAATTATAAAAACTTTATTAATAAAAGTAATAATAAAATATTTATAAATCTTAAATCAAAAAATATAAAGAATATTATATTAAAAAACAAAACTAATAATAAAAATTTTAAATTGCTTTACTCAAATTTAAAGAAAAATAGTATTTCAAATAAAGAGTTAAGAGATCACCTTATGTTTTCTTAAATACTTTTCAAAAATTAAACATGAAGGAACAAGAAGCATTAAATCAATACTAAATTGGCCATAAGAATTCTCAACCAAAGACCTAAATAAAAAAAATAATATAAAAACCAAACTTATATAAAAAAATGGTTCACAATCATTAAACAAACTCTTGGAAGATAATGATTTCAAAATATTTTTGGATAAGTGAATATTAAACAAAATGATAATTAGAAATCCGGCTAATCCTCCGGAAATTAAAAAGTATAAAAAAATATTGGATACCGAAAATGAATATGCAAATCTATCACCTAAAACTCCATAACCTAAAAGCGGTATATTTTCGTAAGAATTTATTACTTTAAGCCACATATTTTTTCTGCCGCTTGTAGTAGTGTCAAATATTCTACTACTAGATCCAAAACCAAGTTCATTAATATTTATATTGGATTTTTCAATCACTAAGCCTTTTGATAAAGCATCTTTGACAATATAATCGATAATCTTATTTTTTTTATATTCAGTAAAAATTATACTTATAAAGAATGGTAGAATAAAAAAAGAAAAAATAATAAAAATAATTTTTTTTATTTTATAAATTTTTATAAAAATATTAAAAAAAATAAACAAAAACAAAAACAAATATAGAAAATACATAGAAACTCTTGATTGCAGTTGAATTATAAAAAAATTGTAAAATATTATTAAAAGAAAGATAAAATACTTCAAGAATTTGCAATAAAAATTACTTTTAAAATCATAAAATAAAAAAAATATTATAAAAAAAATACTTATCAATAAAATTATTCTAGCAAGTCCTGATGACCTTGGATTCACATAGTTAAAAGTTGAAGAGCCTAATCGTAACTTTTCAGATTCATAAAAGTAAATTACTCGGTCAATATTGATATAATCATATAGAATTTTAAAAATGTAATAAAAGCTAATAATGAATAGTACTGCTATTATAAAAGATAAGATAAATTTTAATCTTTCTTCTTTAAAACAAACAAAGCTTAAAAAAATTATGTTTAAATTGTTAATTACAAAAATTAATCGAGTATAACTACTTTTCCAATCTAAAAAAACTTTGCCAGAGATTTGAGATGAGACTTCATCAACAGGATAAAAATAAACTAAGTTATTAAAAAAAATACCAAAAATTAATGTAAAATTTAAAGCTAAGAATAATTTTAATGTTAGATTTTTATTTGAGAAAAATTTAGAAAAAAAATTATAATTAGAAACGTAAAAGATTAAAAAAGTAAAAATTATTAAAGGAGATATGTATTGATAGATAACAAATATTTTAAAAACATTTAATTGATTATAATCTAGCAAAAATAAAAATGGTGAATTATACGATGAAATAATTCCTAACAACAAGAATACTACTAATTTATTATCATTAAAAATATTTATTAAATTTTTAAACATTCTTCCCAAAAAAATAATAATGATTAACTTTCGAAGAGAACTTCATTGTTAAAATATCTTCCATCTGTACTTCAAACCGATATTTTTTAAGTTTGTTTTTTAACTCTTTGAAGTATTTAATATTATTTATATTTTCAAACTTATCTTGAAACGAAATTATAATATAATCAAATTTACATATTAAATACTCAATTTTAACCCTTTCATAAATTGGTATTTCAGAAAATGACCAATTCATAATTAATAATTTTTTTTTGTATTTTTTTTGTGAAAAAATATTTTTTAATTTAAATAAATTGCTAATTAAAAAAATATTTTTATTTGGTGAAACAAAAGATACATCGCAGTTATTCAACTTAAGATAATAATACTGCAATAATAAAACCTCTCTGGTATCATAAATAATATATTTGATCTTTTTAGATAATTTCTGAAAAATACTAGCCATACAACCATACCCTCCGCCAAATTCAAAAACTAAATCAATTTTTGAAATATCTATAGATGTCCAATCTGTAAACTTTTTAATATGATAAACCTGCCTTATACGATTACCACTGCTGAAAGGATAAATAAAAAATCTTAAAGGTTTGCCAACAGAATTTTCAACTAGAAGTCTTTTCCAAAGATTCCAACGTTTACTAAGTCTTAAGGAAAGTAACTGAAAAATTATGTATAATCTATTATGAACAAAAAAAATTTTTTGAATAAAGTAATAATTTAAAAAATTATTTAATTTTTTTTTTTTAATTAAATTAAATAATTGAATTGTAAAATTTCTATGAGTTTTGGTTTTGTTAGCAATGCTATTAGTATAATAATTGCTTTTAATGTATTCAAAAAGGTAATCTAAAATTTTTATCTCCTTATTCTTATTTACAGACTTATTCATAAAAACGAATGGATATGAAAGATAAGAGGCTAAGAATCTGAAAATATTAATAAGATAAAATTTAATTCTCATATTACAACTCTATTAGAAATTATAATTAATACAGAAAATAATTATATTTAATATAAAAAAATTTAATGTAAGAATATCATCAAGAATAAATTTATTTTATTCTAAATTAAATACAATCAATGATATCGAGATTGAAACAAAATAATACAGTGATTAATTTTTTTTCAGTTCTCATATATTTATTTCCACTTTCAATAATTATTGGAAATTTTTACTCAAATTTAATTGTTACAGTTTGTTCTTTGTTTTTTTTTATTTATTCAATAATAAAAAAAAAAGAAAATTTTAATGACATATTTTTTAAAATTTTTTTAGTATTCTGGATTCTAATTGTAGCTCGCTCCTTGTTTACTTCAGAAATATTATTTTCATTCAAAAGTTCATTTTTTTTTATTAGATATGCGTTATTTAGTTTGCTAATAAAATTTTTAATTATTAATAATAAAAATTTTCTAAAAAATTTTTTTAATATAAATGTGGTATTATTAATATTTATCTCAATAGATGCTTTAATACAGTTCTATTTTGGAAAAAACTTATTTGGAACATTATCATCCCAAATTGAAAATAACCGAATAAGCGGTGTGTTTGGAAAGGAGTTAATTTTAGGTTCCTTTATAACAAAAGTAGCATTTATTTTATTTGCTATAAATTCTATTAAAAAGAAAAATAATTACAATTTTTTTTTAATTATTTTTTTTTTTCTAATTGTTTTTATAACTGGTGAAAGAGCTTCTTTTTTTTTATTTACTATAGGTGTATTTTATAGTTTTATTTATCTTAAAGATAAAAAAATATATCTATATTCTTTAGTCGCAGCACTGATCGTTTTAACAATTATTATTTTTAGCAAAGACTCTGTTAAAAAAAGAATGATTTTGCAGACTTATAATCAATTATATCATCAAAATAACATCAATAATAATCAACAAAAAAAATTATTCTTATTTAGCGAAGGTCACCAAGTTTTAATATTGAATTCTTTAAACATGTTTTATCAAAATCCTATCATAGGAATTGGTCCTAACTTATATAGATTTGAATGCGAAAATAAAAAATATTTTATTTCAGGAAAGTATTATCCTAATTTTGGCTCAGGAAAAGATCTAATTAATCATTGCAACACTCATCCTCATAATTATTATGTACAAATTTTATCTGAGACGGGAGTAATGGGTGCTCTATTTATATTTTTTGCACTTATTAAATTTATAATTTATTCTATTAAAAATCTACTTGCCCAAACCAAAAAGGCTAAATTTATAAGTCAATATAGAGTATTTATTTCAGCTGCGATTACTATTAACCTTTGGCCACTTATAACTACAGGAAATTTTTTTGGTAGCTCTGCTGCAAATCTTTTTTGGTTACCAGTTGGTTTCTTTTTAGCTACGTTTCATAGTTCTCAAAAGAAAAATTTTTAAGGCAAAAATAATAGATAATAAAAATCTAAGAGGATAAAAAAAATTAAATAAACATTTTTTTTTATTAATTTCAGAGTAATAATAATCTAGATTTGTCAATTGACCAACCCATTTTCTATGAACGGCAATGCCAATGGGTATTGAAATAAGTTTTTCATATTTAGCAAACCTTTTCCATAAATCAAAATCTCCTGCCATTTTAAAATTTCTATTTATGCCTCCAACTTTATCATAAAGTTGTTTGCTAAAAACTGTATTCTCTTGCTGAATAAATCCCCAAAAACAATTATTTGCCAAACCATTCTTAATTATAGATTGAGGATATATTAAAGGAAAATAAGTCTTAACTTTGTTAGACTGATTATTTGTAATAGAAATTTTTCCTGTAATCCAATTATTATTATATTTATTCAAATAATTATAAAGTCTAAGCAAGGACTGTTTATCTAAAAGAAAATCATCAGAATTTAACCACATAAAGTACTTTCCTGATGCAATAGAAAATCCTTTGTGCAAAGCGTCATACATTCCTTTATCTTTCTCAGAAATTAAACGAATTTTTGGCTTATACTTATTTATAATTGTTAATGTTTTTTCTTTAGACGCACCATCCACGATAATATATTCGTAATTCTTAAATTGTTGACTTAAAACACTTTTTATAGTTTGTTCTAAAAACTGAGGCCTGTTAAATACTGGCGTAACTATACTAAAATAAGGTTTGCTCATTATTAAAAATAATATTTTAAATAACCATGATTGAGAACAAAAAAATTTTAGTTACAGGAGCCGGTGGTTTTATTGGGGGGCATTTAATAAAGGAACTATTAAAGTACAATAACAAAATTGTTGCAGCTGATATAAAGCCTAAAGAATACTGGTTTCAATTAAATGATAATTGTAAAAACTATACTGTCGATCTTAAAAATAAAGAATTTTGCGCCCAACTAACCGAAAATATTGATTATGTATTTAATATGGCATGCAATATGGGCGGCATGGGCTTTATTGAAAACAATAAAGCTGAGTGTATGCTGTCAGTGTTAATTAATACTCATTTATTAGAGTCGTGTATTAAAAATAAAGTTAAAAAATATTTTTTCTCATCTTCGGCTTGTGTTTATAATGCTCAAAAACAAAATACGCCTTTTATTCAAGGTCTAAAAGAAGAGGATGCTTATCCAGCTGAACCTGAAGATGGTTATGGATGGGAAAAATTATTTAGTGAAAGAATGTGCAGACATTTTAATGAGGATTTTGGATTAGATGTAAGGATAGCAAGATATCATAACATTTATGGGCCCTTAGGCACATTTGATGGTGGAAGGGAGAAAGCTCCTGCTGCCTTGTGTAGAAAAATTGCAAAATGCAAAATTAATAATAATTATGAAATTGATGTTTGGGGAAATGGTGAACAAACTAGAACTTTTCTTTTTATAGACGATTGTATTGAAGGAACATTAAAGCTTTTTAATTCTAATTATACAAAACCTTTAAATATTGGAAGCGATGAACAGATTTCAATAAACGAAATGATTTCAAAAATACAAGAAATTTCAAACATACCCAAACTTAAGAAAAACTATCAGCTAAATATGCCCCAAGGTGTCAAAGGGCGATCTAGTAATAATGATATGGCTATTAAAGTACTAAATTGGAAATATAAAATATCTTTAAAAACAGGTTTAGAGAAAACATACAATTGGATATACGATCAATTAACCAACCAAAAAGACAATTCAAATAAATTTACAAAGTCTTAATTAATATTCTTTTTTAAACCATTCATAATATTTTCTCAAACCCAATTCTAAAGAAAAATGAGGCATCCAACCAATTGATTTTAATTTTTTCGTTGAAAGAACTCTTCTTTTTTGACCTGCGGGCATATTTTTATTAAAATAATACTTTCCTTTATAGCCAATTATTTCTACAATTAATTTCACCAATTGTAATATGCTCACTTCTCGACCACTGCCTACATTCATATAAGGATATTTAATTTTTTTTTTTAATAAAAAAAAAATTAATTGCGCAAGATCTTCTGAAAATAAAAAATCTCTAGAGGTATTTTTGTTTCCCCAAATTTCAACCTTTTTTTTATTGTTAATTAATGCATCGTGAAATTTTCTGACTAACGCTGGTATTACATGACTACTTTTTAAGTCATAATTATCATTAAAGCCATAAAGATTTGTTGGTTGTAATGAGATGAAATTTTTTTTTCTATATTGATGTAAATACTCACAATATTTTAATGTAGCAATCTTCGCTATTGCATAACCTTCATTTGTGCTCTCAAGTTCTGAAGTTAATAAATAATCTTCTCTAATTGGCTGAGAAGTTAATTTTGGATAAATACAAGCCGAACCTAAATTAATAAATTGTTTTATTTTATATTTTAATGACGAATTAATTAAATTCATTCCTATAAGTATATTATCATTTAAAAAGAGATCTTTTTTTAAACTATTCTCTAGTATGCCCCCGACTCTACCAGCGCAATTAATAACTATATCTATTTTATTTTTCTTAAACCACGAATCTACGGAAGCTTGATTTAATAAATTTAAATGAATTCTTTTGCATTCAATAACATTTAAATTTTTTTCCTTTAATAAACGATAAACAGCTGAACCGACCATTCCTTCTTGCCCAGCTATAAATATTTTTTCTTTAATCACCACTAGAATTTAATTGTTTTGATTCTTTTCTTAAATCAAAATCTATCATCTCTTTAACTAATGCATTAATAGATATTCTCGGCTTCCACCCTAATATTTTTTTGGCTTTCTTTGAATTGCCTAGTAAATTAGGAACTTCTTTTGGTCTAAAATACCTTTTGTCAACTCTAACTATCAATTGATTTTTTTTTATTTTACAATTTTTGTTAAATATATTCTTTGCATACCCTTTTTCATTATAACCGCTTCCTCTCCACGCAATTTCTATTCCTAAATACTTGCAACAAATCTCTACAAACTTTCTTACTGAGTAATGTTGGTCACTTGAAATAACAAGATCTATAGGTTGTTTCATTTGCAACATTTTCCATTGCATCTCTACATAATCTTTTGCATGACCCCAGTCCCTCTTAGCATTTAAATTACCTAAATATAAGCAGCTATCTATTCCAAGAAAAATTCTTGCTAAACCTCTAGTTATTTTTTTAGTTACAAATGTCTCACCTCTTCTTTCTGATTCATGGTTAAATAAAATTCCATTGCATGCAAAAATTCCATAAGATTCTCTATAATTTATAGTTATCCAATAAGAAAAAAGCTTTGATATTGCGTATGGGCTTGATGGATAGAATGGAGTCTTTTCATTCTGTGAGGTCGATTTATTATCACCAAACAATTCTGATGTAGAAGCTTGATAAAATTTAATTTTTTTCTTTATAGTTCTTATTGCTTCTAAAATTTTTAAAGTACCCAAAGCATTTACTTCAGTAGTGTACTCCGGCAATTTAAAGCTGATATCAACATGACTTTGGGCTGCTAAATTATAGATTTCATCTGGAAGAATTTTAGCAATTAAATTTCTTATAGAATTACCATCGGTCATGTCTCCATAATGTAAAAAAAAATTGACTTTTTTATTATGACTATCTTGATATAGATGATCTATTCTGGCCGTATTAAAACTAGAAGATCTTCTTTTAATTCCATGAACCTCATAACCTTTTTTTAACAAAAATTCCGCTAAATAAGATCCATCTTGACCAGTCACTCCTGTAATTAGAGCTTTTTTTTTCATAACTAGAGACTTTTATATAAGTTATTTTTATAAAGACCAGATAAAAAGATTCAATGAAAGTTTCAATAATAACACCAACATATAACTCTGCAGAAACAATTTTGTACAATTTAGAATCTGTCTCAAACCAAACATATAAAAATATAGAACATATAATCGTAGATAATTTTTCCTCAGATCAAACAAAAGAGATAATTAAAAAATTCCAAAATAAAAATTTAAAATTTTTTCAAAAAAAAACTAATATTTATGAAGCAATGAATTACGGAATAAAAATGAGTAAAGGAGAAATTATAGGAATTATCGGCTCTGATGATATAATTCAAAACCCAAATTCTATTAATGAAATCGTAGAAAAATTTAATAAAAAAAATAATCTTGATATATACACAGGCGGTGTAGCTTACTTTAAAAAAAATAATTTTAAGAAAGTAGTAAGAAATTATTCTTTAAAATCATTTGAATTGTCAGATTTTAAAAATGGTTTGATGCCACCACACCCAAGTACTTTCGTAAAAAAGAAAATCTATAAAAAATATGGACTCTATTTAACTAAGTATAAAATTGCTGGAGATTTTGAGTTTTTACATAGGGTTTTAAATAAAAAAGTTAATTTTTTCATAGAGGATAAAGTAGTCATAAGAATGAGGGTTGGAGGTGTAAGTTCAAAAAATTATCATAGTATTATAAAAATTACTAAAGAAATAACTGATATATTAAAAAATAAAAAAATAAAAATTAATAGATTTAAAATATATTTAAGAATTTTAAGTAAACTCACGCAACTAATTTTTATTAATCAAAATAAAATAAATAAAAATTTTAATCACTTTTTTTATGAAAAAATTAACAACTATAATGCTAACCATCAATTTAAAATAATAAGTAATATAGAAAAAATCCCTAATTTTAAAAATTATATTTTAGTAGCGATCAATTTAGCTTTTTTAGGTTACTGGATAAAATTAAAAAAATTTAATGTAAGCAATATATTATTTTGGCCGGATGGTATTTTTTCAAAATTTATCAAAACAGATATTAAAAAAATTCCAGGCAGAGATCTAATAAAAAAAATTACAATACCAAATTACGTTAAAAAAATTTTAGTATTAGGAAATCTAGATAATAATGGAAAATATTATTTGAAAAAAAAATTTAAAGATAAGATAGTAAAACATACTCAATTACCCTATGAAAATATTGGAAACCTATATAAATATTTGCCCAAAATAAAAAAAAATGAGTTAATTTTAATAACTCTTCCAACCCCAAAACAAGAACTTTTAGCTATAGAATTGGCAAAACGTAATATGAATTATAAAATAATTTGTATAGGAGGATCGTTAAATATTCTGAGTGGAACAGAGCCTATAACGCCTTACATTTTATATAAATACAATCTTGAATTCATATGGAGATTAAGATTTGATACAATTAGAAGAACTATAAGATTACTTGAAACTCTTATATATTTTACAATAGGTATCTTAACAAAATCTTATAATAAAATTAACATCAAATGATTTATCTCATAAGAACTTTATTTAAGATTTTCGAAAAAAAACAAAAAATTAAATTTATATTAATTTTAATATTAATATTTTTTTCATTGATTTTAGAAACTTTCGGAATTGGAATAATTTTGCCAATTATCAATCTGCTAGTTACCAAAAACAAAACTATAGGAATAGAATTTATTGATAAAATATTTTCTGATTTTTCTTTAAAAGAAGTATTCTTTTCTTATTTAGTTTTATTTTTAATTTTTTTTATCATCAAAAATATTATTGTATCTATGTCGATATTTCTACAAATGAAAATTATATATGAAATTAAAAAAAATTTTTCATTAATTACTTATAACCAATTTCTGTATAAAAATTACAAATATTATATAGGCAAAAATAGTTCCTTCTTTTTACATAAATTGGGTCAATCTATTAATGATTTTACTAGTTGCGTCCAATTTGTGTTTAATTCAATTACGGATACCTTATTTATTATAATTTTATTAAGTTTGTTATTATTTATTAAGCCTACAATAACAATTTTAATAATTATTTTTATATTAGTACCAACCCAAATATTTGTATTTATAAGAAAAAAAAAACAATCTAATGACGGTCTTAATAAAAGTATTTTGGAAGAAAAAAATATAAAAAATATTCAACAAACAATCAGTGGCATCAGAGAAGTCAAATTACTAAAGTTAGAGAAATTCTTTTTCAATATATTTAATTATAATATTGAAAAAATCTGCAACTATGAAACAAGGCAACATTTTTTTTCAGCAGTGCCAAGACTGCTTATAGAATTATGTGCTATCATGTTTATGGTTGGGGGATTTTTTATATACAGCATCAAATATTTTGACGAAATATTGTTTGTCATTCCGAGTATTGCTGTTTTTACTGCTGCCGCATTTAGACTCATTCCAAGTCTAAGTAGAACTGTTCAAGGTCAGCAAATGATGAATTTTTACAGACCTGTAGTTGAAAATATACTTAATGAGTTTAGAGGAAAAAATTACAATTACATGCAATATGTAATCAAAAATGAAAATCTAAAAAAACGCCCTAAAGAAATAGTAATAAAAAATCTTAGTTATAATCATGATGATAATAAAAAAGTTTTTGAAAATTATACTACAAGAATAAAATTAAAAAAATTAATAGGAATTTCAGGAAAAACCGGGTCTGGAAAAAGTACACTTATTGACTTAATTTCAGGTTTTTTAAATCCATCAAACGGCTCAATTTTAATAAATAATCAAAATATTTTCAGTGATAGTAAATTAATGAATCAATGGCAAAACATGATTGGGTATGTCCCTCAAACAATAAATATTTTTGATGATACTTTAGAAAATAATATAGCACTAGGACAAAGCCAAGATCAAATAAATCAATCTAGATTAAATAAAGTTATAAAAATATGTGGACTAGAACAATTTATAGCGTCTAAAAAAGATAAGCTTAAAAGAATTCTAGGAGACAGGGGAGCTAAAATTTCTGGAGGGCAAAAACAAAAAATTGGAATAGCCAGGGCTTTGTACTTTAATCCTAAAATTCTTATTTTAGATGAATCTACAAACGCGCTAGATGAAATTAATGAAGAAAAAATAATTAATAATCTAATTTTAGATAAAGAACTGATATCTATTTTTTTAATTACTCATAAAAAAAAATTAATTAAGAAATGCAATGAAGTAATTAACATTAAAACTTTATAGGATTAATATAGTTTTTGTTATTAGAAAAATTTACGCCCATTAATCTTAAAAAATCATAATTACTTTTTATACTATTATTTATTATGTCAAAATCTTTATTAATAAAATAATCTGGGTCTCCTCTATAAACTCTTATACCCTTAAGCTCTTCTTGAAACTTTAAATAATTTTCTCTAACGTAAAGAATTTGTTTAGATGTTAAAGTTGATTTTTTATCCATCTTAAATAATTTGTCATTGGAAGATCTTAATATCATTTTTCGATACTCTTCCAGATTTCTAGGTTTTAATACTAATTTTTTATTAAAATTGCTTAGAGTTACCTCTGAGATAACTATTGGCTTAATCCCAAAAGCTGCTGACTCGAGATGAGATGTCCCGCTATAAGTTACTAATCTTTTGACATTCTTAAATAAAAAAGTATTGGACGTAAGATTATCATCTATAAATAACTGATCTCTATTAATTTTTGTCTGTTTAATTAATTTATTTATTATTAAATGCTGATCTTCGCCCCATCTTTTGTATGAAGGATGTAATCTGATTGACCATCTTTCCTTGCTATCTAGTAAAATCTTAAATGTCTTTTTAATCCAATCAAAATAATCAATAAAAATTCTATTTTTATCTATCAAAGAAAATGCAGAATCATGAAAAATATGAAGCATGATAACATTTTCAGGGTAAGTAAAATTTTTATCAAATTTATTGCTAATTAATGCAGCGATCCTCGAATCTTCATACTTGCCTCTACCTCTGTCCCTTAATTTAAAATAATTATGTATTTTTCTACTGCTGATATTTTTAACTATTTTAAAAAAAATATGCTTTTTTATAAAACTCCAATGAAGATCTTTGAATTTTTCTTGAAGATAAAAAGAATAATTTGAATGACAATATACATGTAAACAATATTGCCTAAGGCAAGCTAAAATTGACCTACTTTCATAAACAGTATGACCGAGGAAAGCTGCTATAATGTTATTTTTTTTTAAGATTCTTTGCTCGTATAATTTAAATGTAATTCTTAAAGAAGAGATAAAAATATCGAAAAAATTAACCGTGGTTCTTTTATTTATAATAGAAACTAAACTTGTATCCCACAAACTATGAAATATTTGTAAATTAAACCAATTCTTTTCTGTAAGTAATTTTTTTTTAGAAAATCTTATTGCTAATAATAAACTTGGAATGAAAAGAACAATAGCTCTTAATAAAATGTTTTTATACCAAAAAGGCATAAGCTTTTGTAAAGATACAATTTGATATTTGTTTAAAATTTTAGATAAATTTTTATTATTAATAATTTTAAGGGGCAGATCTTTTTCATAAATAATAGTTTTAATGTTTTTTTTTTTACAATAACCATCAACTATGGGTAATGTAAAAAGTAACTGACTATCTAAAAATTTTCCTCCAATAAAAATATTTTTACTCATAATAATATTAATTCGAACTTATAAATAAAAATATTTAAATTTATAAGAAAACTCTATCTATTTTTTAATAAGACTTCTCATTTGATTTAAAAAATTTAATTATCTCTATAATTATACTTTTTATATTGTATTTGTAATTCCATGTTTTAAAATCTTTTTTAAATTTTGATATATCTGAAATATACCAAATATGATCTCCTATTCTTTTTGATGACGAAATTTTATATTTCATTTTATAACCTAAAATTTCTTCGATAACATGAATAGCTTCTAAAATTGAGCAATTAGAATGTCTTCCTCCACCAACATTATAAACTGAAGCGCATTTTGGTTTTTTATAGAAACTCCAAAACATATTCACTAAATCAAAGCTATGAATATTGTCCCTAACTTGCTTACCTTTAAAACCAAAAATTGTATATTTTTTTTTAGTGACAGCACATTTAACTAAATAAGATAAAAATCCATGCAGTTCACTCCCGGAATGTAGAGGTCCAGTTATGCAACCAGCTCTAAAACAAACAGTTTTCATTCCAAAGTATCTTCCGTATTCTTGAACTAAAATATCAGCTGAAAGTTTGGACGCTCCAAATAAACTGTGTTTACATTGATCTATCGACATTGACTCATCAATTCCTTTTTTAAAAAATTTATTTTTATTAGAAACCTCATACCTGTGCTTTCCTTCAATCATTGGTAATAAGTTAGGATTATCTCCATATACTTTATTTGTAGATGCAAAGATAAATACGCAATCTTTAGAATATAATCTTGTATTCTCTAAAAGATTTAAAGTTCCTTGAGCATTAACCGAAAAATCAGTAATTGGCTCTCTTGCGGCCCAGTCATGCGAAGGTTGGGCGGCACAATGAACAATACATTTAATTTTAGATTTATATTTTTTGAATATTTTTTTTATTTTTTTTTTATCTCTTATATCAATGTTATAATAATAAAAATCTTTAATCTCTTTTTTTAAAATTCTTAATTTAGATTTGGTACTTGCTTCTTTTCCGAAAAAATATTTTCTTAAATCATTATCAATTCCTATTACTTTAAATCCTTTTTTACTAAAGAAAATAGATGCTTCTGAGCCAACAAGTCCTAAGCATCCAGTAATCAAAATGTAATTCATTTATTATCTAAAATATTTATTAAGTATTTTCATATTATTTTTTTGCCACGAAAAATTATCATTAAGAATTTTTCTAAAATTATTTTTTGGTTTCCAATCATAGAATTTTAAAACTTTAGAGATGTCAGATATATAAAAGGGAATATCATAATTAGACGATTTTTTTATTTTTTTTATTTCTAATTTATTTTTTGAAATCTTTTCGCATAAATTGGAAAGATTTTTGAGACTCGTATATGACACAAGCCCTCCTCCTACATTAAATGTTTCATTGTTAATTTTATCTATATTTCTAACCTGTTTTAAAATCAAAGAATTGAAATCATTAATATGAAGAACATCTCGTATCTGCTCTCCAGAACCATTATATCCCTTAAATGTAATGGATTTATCATTTAAGTATCTCCATAAAAAAAAAGTAACAAATCCCTGATCTGCCTTACCAAACTGCCAAGGCCCAGAAATAACGCCACATCTATTTATTATGTATTTTATATTATCTAAATATGAGTATTCTTTTATTAAAATTTCTGAGGCTAACTTTGTAAAACCATAAATACTTATTGGACTGTCTACTGAAAATTTTTCATTTATTATTTTTTTTTTTAAATTAATTTTTTTTTTGAAAATCTCATTTATTTTATCAATCGAATAAACTCTACTTGTAGAAATAAAAATAATCTTTGCATTATCCTGTTTTACTTTTTCTAAAACGTTAAAAGTTCCTACTAAATTCGTGTTAAAAACTCTATTTGCATTACTTTTAGAATATTCGACAGCGGCCTCAGCGCAGCAGTCAATAATTAAATCGAATTTTTTTAACTTACTAAAAGCCTTCTTTGAGGAAATATTTCGGTTAATATTTTTTATTCCATTTTTTTCTAAACGTTTAAGGTTTAAAATTGAACCATTTCTAGATAAATTATCTAGTGAAGTAATTTGACATTTTAATTTTTTTTTTAAAAAAATAGCTAGATTGGAACCTACAAAACCACATCCTCCCGTAATCAAAATACTCATCATTTTTATATATTTAAATTAATTGTTAATTAAGTGGCGCTTAAAGTTTTGAATTGAAAATAATTTTTTGTAGGTTGTGTAAGCATTTTTTGCAATAATATTTGCAATATATATATTTTTAAAAATAATATCACATGCATTCAATAGTTGTTGAGAATTATTTCCAATTAAGCAATTATAATTATTCTTCAACTCAGGAATTCCCAAAGTATTTGAAGAATGAGTTATAATAGGAACTCCCTCAGCCATAGCTGTCAAAATTCTCACCCTAACTCCAAGATTAATTTCATTGCACACTAGTATAGCATGACACTTTGATAAAATTTTATTTATTGGCCGAACATGACCAATATTTTCAAATATTCCAAGATGATTAATTTTTTTTTTTATATTGATTGGTAGAAGATCAAAAAACTTGCCTATAAAAAGAATTTTAATTTTACCCTTGTATTTTTTTTTTAAAATTGGAGCTATATTAAAAACTAAATTATTAACGGAATCCATAGTAACTGTGCCCTGCATGTGGCCTACATGGGCTATTGTAAAAATATTATTAACTTTTCTTTTAACTTTAATTTGAGTGTTGATTGGAGTTCTAAAATATTCACATTTATAATCATTTTTGGCATGATGAGCAGCAAATGCTCCTATTTTAAAAAATGATGATCTAATTCTAAAAAAACTTATATTTATAAAAATATATTTAATTAAATACGATATATAAAATTTTATTAGATTAAATATGTCTGTTAATTTAAAGTTTTTAATCAAATAAATAGCTCTATAATATACTGGCAAATATATTGGATCTCCTAAACTTGCAATTTTTTTTACATTTTTTATGCGATGACAACTCAACATTGCATCGAAACCATAACAAAAAATTAAATCTGGTTTATGTTTGATAACAAAATTATGCAGTTGATTATTTAATGAGTTTAAAAAAAAAAAATCTATAATTTTGACAAAAAAACTTTTATTTTTTTTTATTCGAATTATACTTTTAAATATTTTTATATTACAGAATTTTAAATTTCTATTAAGTTTATTATCAATTAAAATAAGGTATAAATCATAATTTTCTTGTAATGATATTACTATATTTAATGCAGTTACATTTCCTCCGCCATGCATTTCATTAGGTAATGAATCTGAAATAAAAAAAGCTTTCTCTTTCATTTTTTCTTTGAATAATCCAGGTACCAGCTAATAAAATTTTTAATACCAATTTTATAATTAATTGGTTTTTTAATTTTTAAAAAATTCTTTAATTTTTTTTTTGATGAAATTGTCTCTAAAACATCTCCTTTTTGTAATGGCAAAAAGTTAATTTTGGCTTTTTTATCTAATTTTTTTTCTATTTCTTTAATAAAATTTATTAAAGATATCTTGGATCCATTTGATACATTAAAAATTCTAAATGGCGCAATGCTTGAACTTGGGTCGGGATTTTTATAATTCCAAGATCTGTTTGATTTTGCAGGTTTTTTAATAAATTTATCAATAATATAAACGACATCATCAATATAAGTAAAATCTCTTGCGTGTTTTCCATGATTAAAAACGTTTATTTTTTTATTGTTTAAAATATTTTTGGTAAAATTAAATAAGGCCATATCAGGTCTGCCCCAAGGTCCATAAACAGTAAAAAATCTTAGACAAGTAGAGGGAATATTAAAAAGATATGAATACGCATGGGCCATAACTTCATTAGATTTTTTTGTAGCGGCATACAATTGTATTGGATGATTAGCTGATTTATATTCTTTTAATGGAAAATTTTTATTTAAACCATAAACACTACTACTGCTTGCAAAAATAAAATTTTTTATTTTTAAATATCTACAACACTCAAGAATATTAAAAAAACCATTAATATTACTGTCAATATATAGCCTTGGACTTTTTAAAGAATATCTAACTCCTGCTTGGGCTGCTAGGTGAACAATGGTATCAATTTTATTATTTTTTATATATTTAAAAAGTTCTTTATAATTTTTAATATCAATTTTAAGAAAATTAAATTTTTTATTATTTTTTAAATCTTTTAATCTATTTAGTTTTAATTTTACGTCATAATAATTGTTTAGATTATCTACTCCAAAAACTAAATTTTTTTCAGATAATTTTTTCGAAACATGATAACCGATAAACCCAGCAGCTCCTGTTACTAATATTCTCATAAAAATATAATATATTATATAAATTGAATGACGATTTATATATAAGTTTAAGATATAAGATTAAATTAATTAATGTTAAAAAAAATACAAAACTCTTTTTTAATTGCTGAGATAGGATGGAATTTTCTTGGTAATTTAAAACTTGCAGAAAAAATGATCAAATCTGCAAAAAACAATGGTGCAGATGCAGTAAAATTTCAAATTTGGGATCCAAAATTTCTTAAAGCTGGTAAATGGGATCAGGATGGCAGAAAACAGATTTATCAGAAGGCTTACCTAGATAAAGATAAGTATTTAAAAATAAAAAATATTTGTAAAAAAAATAAAATTATTTGCTTTGCATCGGTCTTTAATATGAGGGCTATAAGAATGCTTAAAGATATTAACGAAAAAATAGTAAAAATCCCTTCACATGAAGCCTATAATTTTGATCTTATTAATTATGCTCTAAAAAATTTTAAATTAGTATTTTTATCTGTTGGAGCGCTTAAGCAAGAGGAGTTAAAAAAAATAATTAAATTAAGAAAAAATAAAAATTTAATACCTTTGCATTGTGTAAGTGGCTATCCTTTGGAACCTCAAAATTGTAATTTTTTTAAAATGAAATATCTTAAAAAATATTATAAAAATTTTGGATATTCTGGTCATTTTAGTGGTATTCAAGATGCAATTTATGCAATGTGTAATGGAGCAAAATTTATTGAAAAACACTTTACTATAAATAAAAATCTTCCAGGTCGTGATAATAAATTTGCTTTGGATCCAAATGAGTTAAACACATTGTCAAAATGGAAAAATTTTATTAGGGATTTTAAAATAAAGAAAGGATTAGGTCTTCAAAAAGTCGAAATGGATATTTACAAAAATTATAGAGGTAGATGGGGAAAATAAATACAGGCGCTGCGATAATAATTAGAGGCAAAAACGAGTCTCGTTGGCTTAAAATTCTATTAAACACTTTAAAAAATCAAAATTATAAGAATTTTGAAATTATTTTTTGCGATAATTTAAGTTCGGATAACACTTTAAATATTCTTAAATATTATAAAGTAAAAAAAATTGTTAAAATTGACAAATTCTATCCTGGAAAAGCTATTAATCTAGCTTTGAAAAAAACCAAAAAAAAATACTCAGTAATATTATCTTCGCATTGCATACCTGTTAACAATAGCTGGCTACAAGATTTTATTAATTACATGGATAATAATTCGGAAATTGTTGCAGCTTATGGAAAGCAACTTCCTACTCCAGGAACAAGCTCTATGAACTCAGTAGATCTAAATATTCTATTTAAAGATGAAGAAATTAAATACTATAAAGATCCCTATATAACAAATGCAAATGCAATTTATAGAAATTCTTATTTAAAAAAAAATCTATTTGATGAAAAATTAACAAATATTGAAGACCAAATATGGGCTAAAAAAGCTTCAAAAGAAAATAAAATAATATCTTATACTGCTGGCTCAGATGTTTTTCATTCTCATGGAGTGCACCAGCATGAATACTCATCTGACAGATCTATAAAAACAGAAAAAATTATCAAATCCAATTCTTACCTACATAAAATATGGAAAAAACACCCTTTGTTTAATAGTAAATTTTATAATTACGCATTAATTATAAATGCGAGAAGAGAAAATAACGTAATAAATGTAAAAAAAATTTTATATAAATTTTTTAATTCTAGACTAAACAAAGAATTAAAATTTTATAAAATATTTATTATAACAGATTATAAATTTATCACTTCAAATAATAAGATTCAATTTGTTAAACCATCAAATTCACTAGAAGATGACCTTAAAAATATTTATAAAAAATTTTACAAAGACTGGAAATTAGTTAATTATATTGTTGCTATTAATTCGAAAGGAAGGATTAATTTTATAAATATTAAAAAATTAATTAACGAAGGAGTTAAACAATTAGTATCTTCTATATCATTTGCAAAAATTTTTGATGGCAATTTTATACTAGATTTTCCTGAAGGAGGCTCATTCGTAAACTTAAAATTAAATATTAAAGAACAAAAACCATTATTAAAATTAATGACGTGGTCAGATGGATGCATGTTTGATCCTGATAACTTAAGAAAGGGATTGTACGTTGATAAAAACTCAAACTTATTAATTACAAAGTGATACCTTGTTTTATTCTAGCCAGAAAAGGATCTAAAGGTCTAAAAAATAAAAATTTAATAAAACTCAATAACAAACCTCTAATTGAATACACGATAGAATATGCGAAAAAATGTAAATACATTTCTCATATAGTAATTTCAACGGACGACATTAGAATTGTAAAAATTGCTAAAAAACATAAATGCATTGTAATTTACCCGAGACCATCAAAACTATCAAACGATACCGCTCAAAGTGAGCCAGCGTTACTTCATGCTGCAAAATATTTTATAAAAAATATAGGAGAATTTGACATATATGCCTATTTGCAAATTACTGAACCTTTAAGACCAAAAAATATTTTAAATCTATGTATAAAAAAATTAATAGATAACAAAAAAATTGATTCTGCATTTGCTGGATATGAGATGCATAAAAATTTCTGGATTAAAAGCAAAAGTACTTTTAAAAGAATAACACCATTAAATGAAATTAATCTTCCAAGACAAATAAAAAAACCTACATATAGAGAAGATACCGGTGTTGCTTTAGCTTCGCGATTTAAGGTTTTAAAAAAATTAAAAAGAATTAGCGGCGATGTATATATCGTTCCATATAACAGCTTTAGCGGAATTATTGATATTCACTCTGCCGAAGATCTTAAAATTGCAAATTTTATATTAAAAAAAAAATTTAAATATTAAGAATGAAAATAAATATTACGCCTAAGTCAAAAACTAAAAACTACCTATCAAATAATTATTATGTTTCAAAAAATGTAAAATTCTTAGATGCACATAAACTTATAAATAAAAGTCTAGAATATGTTTCAACTCTTAATAAAAATGATCAGTATATTTTTAACAAAATAATAGATCTACTTAATAAACTTTCTAAAGACTCAAAAGTTAAATTAAATGATGATGATTTTATTTTATCGGAGTTTGAAATGGTAGAACTAAATAATATTCCAATAGAAAGGATTCCTCGTTACTTAGCTTACAGATATAAATATAATATTTATCCTAAAAAAAAAATTGTTGAGCATTACCCTCCTTCCGTTCAAATAGAACCTACATCCAAGTGTAATTTTAGATGTATAATGTGTTACCAGTCTGACAAAAGTTTTTCATCGAAAGAAGGTGGGTTTATGGGTGATATGAAACTAGATATTTTCAAAAAAATTATAGATGAAATAGAGGGAAAAGTAGAGTCGATAACTCTAGCTTCAAGAGGTGAGCCAACATTAAATAAATTATTACCAGAATTTCTTGAATATTGTGGAAATAAGTTCATAGCTCTAAAAGTAAATACAAACGCATCTATGTTAAATAGTGAAATTATTCACTCTTTGTTTAAATCGGGATTGCAAACAATTGTATTTTCAATTGATGCGGCCAATAAAGAAGATTATGAAAGTATAAGGGTTAAATCAAATTTTGATAAAATTATTAAAAATCTAAAACTTTTTAAAGAAATTAAAAGCAAATATTATAAAAATTCAAAAAAAATTATTAGAATTTCTGGAGTAAAAATAAATGACAAACAAAATTTAGATGAAATGAAATTAATATTTAAAAAGTATGCAAATTTTATAGGTTTAACATCTTTTACGCCATGGCAAAGTTCTTATGATAATGAGATTAATAACATACAAAAACCTTGCACAGAACTATGGAGAAGAATTTTTATATGGCAAGATGGCAAAGTAAACCCGTGCGATTACGACTACAAATCTTTGCTTGGTAAATACAATATAAAAGAAAAATCAATAAAAGATATATGGACTTCTAAAGATTATTATGAAGTTTTAAGAGAAAAGCATTTAAAAAATTTAAGAAAAGAACTTGAGCCTTGTAAGCGATGTATAATAACATGAATAATATTGGAGTTATTGGGTACAAAAATCAAGCCAATAAAATTATAAATGTTTTAAAAAAAAAAAATAAAAGACTATATATCTACGTAAAAAATAAAAAAAAATTAATTAACGAAAAAAACATTACCTATACCAATAATTT
>Ga0214921_10001766_pt1 | contig 36318 bp, 27 predicted proteins | sample LL1505_MetaG_FD_177992 | JGI IMG/M metagenome (GOLD analysis project Ga0214921, IMG submission 177992) | Freshwater microbial communities from Lake Lanier, Atlanta, Georgia, United States - LL-1505 | ecosystem: Environmental > Aquatic > Freshwater > Lake | place: USA: Georgia | collected... | reverse complement strand
CAAGCAAGAGCCATATATCTATTGGGGTATAGCGGTGATATTCACTACACACCGACTACACATTCAAAAAAATGACCTAGCGTTTTCACGCTAAGTCATTGAATTTATTGGTGGGCCCAGCTGGACTCGAACCAGCGACCCAAGGATTATGAGTCCTCTGCTCTAACCAACTGAGCTATGGGCCCCTAAGACTTGATTAATCTTCTTCGAGGAAAGTCTTCAGCTTATCACTGCGGCTGGGGTGACGCATTTTGCGTAATGCCTTAGCCTCAATTTGACGGATCCGCTCACGGGTCACATCAAACTGTTTACCAACTTCCTCGAGGGTGTGATCGGTGCTCATCTCAACACCAAAGCGCATCCGCAATACCTTTGCCTCGCGTGGTGTTAAAGAATCCAGAACATCCTTCACTACATCGCGCATCGAGTCATGCAATGCGGCCTCTGCTGGAGCTAGAGTATTAGAGTCTTCAATGAAGTCACCCAGATGCGAATCTTCATCATCGCCAATTGGGGTTTCCATTGAGATTGGCTCTTTCGCAATCTTCATGATCTTACGAATCTTATCTTCTGGTATCTCCATCTTCTGAGCCAAGGTTGCTGCGTCAGGCTCATGCCCTGTTTCTTGCAAAATTTGACGGCTAATACGATTCATCTTATTGATGGTTTCGATCATATGAACCGGGATACGGATCGTTCTAGCTTGATCCGCAATCGAGCGCGTGATCGCTTGACGAATCCACCATGTTGCATAGGTTGAGAACTTATAACCGCGACGATACTCAAATTTATCCACTGCTTTCATGAGGCCAATATTGCCCTCTTGAATCAGATCCAAGAACTGTAAGCCGCGGTTGGTGTACTTCTTAGCAATTGAGATCACCAAGCGCAAGTTTGCAACGGTCATCTCACGCTTTGCTTCACGCGCCCGCTTCTCGCCAGCAATCATTTGCTTGTTGACTTCTTTGAGCTCATTGAGCGGCAAGACCACCTTGGTTTGAATATCGATCAATTTCTGTTGCAGCTCTTGAATTGCAGGGACATTCCGCTCCAAGAGGGCGCTATAGGGTTTTGGATCCTTAAGAAGATTTGCAGTCCAACGCAAGTTCATGGCCATTTTTGGAAATGCTTGTAGAACTTCAGCGCGCGGGATTCCGATCTTATCAACAAGAATACTCACAATACCGCGCTCAAGCTTCCATACTTCATCCACTTGCGCACGCATGGTATCGCAGAGTTTTTCAACACTCTTCGCCGTTAAACGAAATCCAAGCAACTCATTGCGAATCGCATCTTGGGCCTTTAAATAACCGGGTGAGTTATACCCATCGCGATCATGGGCACGACGCATCTTGTCAAACTGAGCCCGAATCACCGCAAACTTTTCAAGAGAACGTTGCTTTAACTCCTCGAGTTGTTTGGCACTTGCAGTGCTTGCACCACCGCCGCCACCTTCCTCATCATCCCCCTCCTCGCCCTCTTCCATGAGCTCAAGATCCTCGGGCTCATCAGCAGCCATCGGGATATCTTCGGCATTTGGATCAACTAAGCCATCAACAAACTGATCAATTTCCATTTCACCTGAAACGATCTTGTCAACATTGGCTAGGATCTCTGAGATTGTTACTGGGCAAGCAGACAAAGCCATCACCATGTCCTTAAGGCCAGCTTCAATCTTTTTGGCAATGACGATTTCGCCCTCACGGGTCAACAAATCAACGGTACCCATCTCACGCATGTACATGCGCACAGGGTCGGTGGTTCGTCCAAATTCGGAGTCAACGGTTGAGAGAGCAGCTTCGGCCTCTTCCTCAGCCTCCTCCTCAGAGGTTGCAGTGGGTCCATGCTCATTGAGCAAAAGGGTTTCTGCATCTGGCGCTTGCTCGTAAACAGTAATGCCAATGTCATTGAGAAGACCGATCAGAGTTTCTAGGGCATCTACCTCGGATAACTCATCGGACATCACATCGTTCATTTCGCCATGGGTTAAATATCCTTTGGATTTACCCATCTTAATGAGGGTCTTCAAGCGCGAGCGGCGTAATTCTTGTTGCTCCTCACTACCCAATTGTTGCGCAGCAAACTCTTTTAGAAGTGCTTTTTCTTTTGCTTTGCGATCGCGCGCCTTTTGCCGATCAGTTCGGTTGTCCACGCCTGGCTCAGTAACTACTTCGGCCTTGGGTTTGCGACCACGCGTTTTTTTGATCGGCTGGCCATTTTCATCGAGCTCAACAGCTGCTTCTTTTGCTTTTAATTTGGCAGCTTTTGCCTCCGCCTTCGCTTGTTCTTTGGCTGCTTTTTCTTGTGCCTTCTTTAATGCCTTTTCTTCAGCTGCCTTTTTTGCCAATTCCTTGGCGGTTAATTTAGGGGCTGGTTTTGCCGATTTAGCATTAGCCTTTGCATTCTTTGCAATTGGCTTCACAACCTTGGAGGCCGCTTTTTTTGCTGGCGCTTTAGATGATTTGCTAACTTTTTTTACTGGTACCTTCGTGGACTTCTTTGCAGCAACTTTTACGGCCTTCTTAACAGCCGCAGCGGGCTTTGCCTTTTTAATTGCAGTTTTTGCCTTCTTATTAGGTTTTGCTAATTTTTTAGGAGCAACTTTGGTAACTGGTTTTTTCATGGGTATCTTTGCAATCGATCAATCTAATAAGTTAGTGATTACTTACTTAAGCCATATGTCCTGACGATCTGGTTCATTTACCCGTATCGATCATCCAAAGGTTCTCAGGCCAAGGAGGTAAGTGGCTGATTCAAATAGTGTTTTCTGGAAATGCGTATTATACTCGATTGAGTCAAGCAAGGCCTACAAAAGCATAAAAAATATCGTTTTATGCCATCGATTGTCTAAATTTCCTACTGTTTACTTAAACGCTGACTAATTTCCCGATACCGTTCTAAATCCTCGGGATTTGCTGTGCCTTGGGTCATTTTTCCCGTAATTTCAGTCATTTCGGCTTTGAGATTAGCAAGTTCTAACTTACTTAAAACCCCGATTAAATCCTCTTTTGCTCCAATAAACTCAATCTCAGAGCCTAAGATCCGCTGCCTTAGGATTTGGTACAAATCAGCCAATGGACTGGTAGCCAATTGATCCTGAAAAACGGCAAAGGAGGAATTTTGATTTTCTTCTCCAAGTTCTAAAACGTCGCATTGTTGAATCAGGTCGCCCATTAGGTCATGGGCCTTATCCGATCGTTTTTTAGCAATTTCAAGCGCCAATTGACGCTGCTCCAAAGTCATTTCTTTTCCCAGAATCGGAAACTGAATCAACAAACGCATGATGTGTTCCGATAAATCAGTTGGCTTGGGTGGCTCAACGTTCGGACGGGATTGCTTTGCTGATCGAGGGGTGATGGGTTTTGTCATTGCCGGTCTGATAGTCTGCGGTTTTGTTTGGGCTTGAGTGTTAGGGGCTGGTGCTTTAGTCGCTGGCGTCAGCGCACAAAATTGCTCGAGCTCGCTCACACTCGATGCGGTGCGATTGGCAAGTTCTCGCAGCAGTTGAGAGCGCAAAGCAATGGCTGGCATCGATTGCAACCAGGGTTTTGCAACATGATGGGTTTTTGCTCGACCCTCAGGAGTTGCTAGATCATTGCCATCACTAGCGAGCTTGAAAAAGAATCCTGATAAAGGCATCGCTTGGTTGATCGCTTGTTCAAAAGCCGCCGATCCATACTGCCGAATGTAGCTATCTGGATCATGCTCACTCGGTAAGAATAAAAAACGAATTTCTTTATCGTCGGAGAGGATTGGCAAACATGCTTCTAATGCGCGCTGCGCAGCACGTTGACCAGCTGCATCACCATCAAATGAGAATACGATCCGATCGGTTTGGCGCAATAATGTCCGAACATGAAATGGTGTACACGCGGTTCCCAGGGTCGCAACGGCATTAGCAAAGCCCAGCTGGGCCAAGGCCACCACATCCATGTAACCCTCGCACACCAACACAAATTCACGATCCCGAATCGCTAAACGCCCCTCAAATAAACCGTAGAGGGTATTTCCTTTAGAGAACAAAGGGGTCTCTGGAGAATTTAAATACTTGGGCTCGCCTTGATCTAAGATGCGCCCACCGAACGCAATCACCTGTCCCTTAGGATTACGAATGGGGAACATAATCCGATCTCGAAAGCGGTCATAGCGCTTGGTCTTACCCTGGCTATCTGCCCCCTCCCCCTGAATAATTAAGCCGGCCTCGATTAGTAACTTGGCGGTTTCATCTTTAGCGTAAGAATCGAATACTGCCTCGAGACCCTGCCAGCCATCCGGCGCATACCCAAGGCCGTAACGCTTGGCAATCTCACCCGTCAGACCACGGCCTTTGAGATAGTCGATGGCCCGCTGCGATCCTTTTAATTGTTGGGAGTACCAATCACTGGCCATTGTCATCACCTCACCAATGGCGAGGGCTTGCTTTTGAGCAATCACATCACGAACATTTCGTTCCTCACGGGGAACGGAGAGCCCTACGGAGCGGGCAAGATCTTCAATCGCATCAACATACGATTGGCCAGAATACTCCATCATGAAGCCGATTGCCGAGCCATGCGCCCCACAACCAAAGCAGTGATAAAACTGCTTCGTAGGGGATACTGAAAATGATGGTGACTTCTCCTGATGAAAGGGGCACAAGCCTTGATAGTTAGCGCCTGCCTTTTTGAGTTTGACGTGCTTCCAACGACATCAACAATATCGACCCGATTGAGCAAATCGGAGATAAAGGATTGAGGAATGAGCGCCATGGATTAAAGCATTATTTGGCGAGAGCGGCTTTTACCAATCCAGATACCATTCCCATATCAGCCTTACCAGCTAACTGAGCTTTTAGCGCCCCAATTACCTTACCCATATCTTGAGGACCGCTTGCTCCCAAATCTGCGATTACCTTTTGAATGGCTGATTGCACTTCAACGGCCGAGAGTTGGGCTGGCATATAGGCTTGCAAGATCGCCAGTTCTTTACTTTCTTGATCCACTAAATCCGTGCGCCCTGCTTTTTGAAACTGCTCAATCGAATCTTTGCGTTGCTTGATGAGTTTTTCAATGATGGCGATGATGGCGGCATCATCCACCGAAATTCGCTCATCCACTTCTCGCTGTTTGATCGCGGCCAACAATAAACGAATGGTGCCAAGGCGCTCGGCCTCTTTGGCACGCATGGCTGACTTCATGTCTTCAGTAATTTGCTCTTTAAGAGTCATTCAAGTTCTCCAAATATCAGTGGAATGGATCCATTATCCAAGAGATTAATAAATGCACTAGTAATCAGCTGGATTGCTTTGATAACGGTAAAAGTATTTTTTACCAAAGACCTTACACGTATTGAAAAACCCCAGAGCTATCCTGAAAAGAACGACTGTATTTCTTGTCTAATATTAACAAATTTGTTATCATTCATTGATGAGATATTCCATTGTTTATTACAGTCAAGAGGTACAGGAAGAAATCATGAATTTACCAGTTACGCTTCAAGCTCGATTTATCGGCTTAACTGACCGAATGATGGAGCATGGACCAAACTTAGGCCTACCTCATACCGACGCATTTGGAGGCGGGCTATTTGAATTAAGACTTAAAGGTGCAGAGGGTATTGCACGCGTTTTCTTTTGCTTGATAGTAAAACAACAAATTGTCATGCTCCATAGCTTTATAAAGAAAACTCAAAAGACCCCAGATAAAGAATTAAAGCTTGCCAAGCAACGCATGAAGGAGTTTAAGAAATGACGACTAAAGCTACGAAGGTCCTGACCCACAAACAAATGGTTAACAAGATGCTTAAGAATTCAGCTGTAAAGGCTGAGCTTCATCGACTAAACCGTGAAGAACTTTCGATTTTGGATGAAATTCTTGCGGCACGAAAAGCGGCTGGATTATCCCAAGCTCAGGTTGCCAAACGGATGGGAACCCAAGCACCAGCCATTGCACGACTAGAAAGTGCTTTAGCCTCTGGAAAACATTCCCCAAGCCTCAATACGCTTCGTAAATATGCGGCTGCTTTGGGTAAGCGAATTGAACTTCACCTGGTTTGAAATAGGGATTTATGAATCCCAAAAAAATGCCCCGACTTATCGAGGCACATTATTAATTTAGATGGCCACAAGAGCCGAATGAATTAGTAAAGCTTTTTAGGCAACATCTGGCTACGAATCCGCTTGTAGTGGCGTTTTGCAGCAGCTGCTTTTTTACGCTTGCGCTCGGCTGTGGGTTTCTCGTAGAACTCACGAGCACGAAGATCGGTCAACAGACCATTCTTCTCAATGGTGCGCTTAAAGCGGCGTAATGCCACTTCAAATGGTTCGTTTTCGCGAAGGCGGACTGTGGTCATGCTGTTTTTACTCGCTTTTACTCTTTGATTGCTTGAAAATGATCAAAATTCACTAAAACACGGATTCTAGCACGTCCCCGCCTTCAATGATAGTCCTCGGTATTGAGACCTCCTGCGACGAAACTGGCCTTGCCGTTTACGACACTCGCCCCTGGGAGGCTGGAAAATCGGCCTATGAGGGCATCTTAGGGGCTGCATTGCACTCCCAAATTGAGATGCATCAGGATTACGGTGGGGTGGTCCCAGAACTAGCCTCTCGTGACCACATTCGGCGCTTAATTCCTTTATTAAACAAGACCTTAATTGAATCCGGCTGCACGGTCGATGATTTGGATGGGATTGCCTATACCCAAGGACCTGGTCTTGCTGGTGCCTTGCTAGTAGGATCCGCCTTTGCCAATGCCTTGGCAGTAGCGATCCAAAAACCGTTAATTGGAGTGCATCATTTAGAGGGCCATTTGCTTTCTCCGCTATTGGCAAACGACTCCTCAAAAAAGCCAGATTTTCCTTTTCTTGCCCTTTTGGTATCGGGTGGGCATACGCAGCTCATGTACGTTAATCGGATTGGCAACTACCAACTTCTCGGCGAAACGGTTGATGATGCAGCTGGTGAGGCGTTTGATAAAACTGCAAAATTATTAGGGCTCGATTATCCAGGTGGTGCCGCGCTCTCGAAATTAGCAGAAACTGGAAAAAATGCTGGATTTGATTTGCCCAGACCAATGTTGCATTCTAAGGATTTGGATTTTTCATTTTCAGGGCTTAAGACCGCGGTCTTACATCAAGTCAAAAAAGCGCAAAGTAGCGACTCCTATAACGCCTCGTTTCGAGCCAATCTCGCTTATGCATTTGTCGAAGCGGTGACCGACGTTCTAAGTCATAAAGCCATGGCCGCTTTAGAGCAAATGGAATGTCGTGATTTGGTGGTTGCTGGGGGCGTTGGTGCGAATACCCAGCTTCGTAAAAAACTCACTGCCATGGCGACTTCTCGAGGGTGTCAAGTTCACTATCCACCGATCGAGTTATGCACTGACAACGGTGTGATGATTGCATTTGCAGGAGCACTTCGACTTTTACAAGGAAGCTCAATAAGTACTAATGGAGCATTTGATATTAAGGCGCGCTGGGATCTCAGCGCTCTTACTATTACGGCAAACTAATTCTGGCAAATGCGCTGTGATTATGGATGGACTCAAAGTTTTCCGCTTCCACCATTAAAGATAGAATTCGCTCATCGCGCTTTAGGCGAGTAGCAACATCCCGCACCAGATCCTCCACAAATTTCGGATTTTCATAGGCATGCTCAGTGACCCATTTTTCATCAGGACGTTTTAAGATTGCCCACAACTCGCTAGATGCTTCTGTTTCTGCAATACGGACAAGCTCATCAACACCAAGATTGGCATCGGCATCGAGCTTTACCAAAATCGTGACATGCGAGCGCTGATTGTGGGCGCCATATTCCGAAATCTCTTTTGAGCAAGGGCATAAGCTCATTACCGGAACGGTGGCTTTCAAATAAAGATCAACCTCAAGAATTTGATCAAGACTTTCTTTCACTTCAGCTAAATAGGTTACTTCGTAATCCATCCAACTCTCAACCGCGGAGATTGGTGCACTTTTTTTCACAAAGTGGGTGTATTGCATTTGCATACGGCCTTGCTTAGCCTGCAATAAAGGCAGCATTTTCTTAGCCATGTCCACAATGACTGCCCCATCATAGGCGCCCTGTTGATCTTGCAGTAACTGCACAAAGCGCGACATATGGGTACCCTTTTGATCCGCAGGTAATGCCACATCCATCTCAAAACGAGCAACCGTTGGAAATGAACCAAAACCGCTTTGAACTTGAATAGGGTGCTTGATACCACGGATTCCAACCCGCTCAATCGCTAGCGACCGGGCATCGTCGCTACCTTGAACGTCGGGTAGTGCTTGGGTATTGAGAAAGCTCGTGTTGAGATCATTCATACCGTTATTTTCGCTCAAAACGATCTATCGGGTTCAGTAATACGTTTTAAAAGCGCTTTACTTACTGACCGGGACCTGATCAGAAGGGGTCTTAAGTGACAGTGGTGAAGCACCTAAATCTGGAAAACGCCCAAGAATTGAGGCCTCCATTCCAGCGGCATCAAGCCCACATTGCGCCATCAGCAGGTTGTAATCCCCGTGCTCAATGAAAGAATCGGGCAAGCCCAAAGCCAAGAGTGGTTTGGCAATTCCCAAAAGATTCATGGCTTCCATGCAAGCACTTCCTGCGCCGCCTTGAACGCAACCATCCTCAACCGTTACAAAGTAATCGTGATTTCGAGCTAAGCTTTGAATTAAATCAATATCAAGGGGCTTCACGAAACGCATATTGACGACCGTCGCATCCAACTTTTGTGCAACATCAAGCGCTGGATACAGCAATGTCCCAAATGCAAGAATGGCTAGGCGCTTGCCAGTCGTTTGGGCTTCTCGACGAATCTCCCCACGACCGAGTGGCAAAGTACGCAACTCTTTAGACGGCAGATTGCCGATTCCGGCACCGCGCGGATAGCGAACCGCTGTGGGATGATTTTGATGATAGGCGGTTGTCAACAAATCACGGCACTCTGCTTCGTCGGCCGGGGTCATGATCAACATATTGGGAATGCAGCGCAAGTATGCAATATCGTATGCCCCTGCATGAGTTGCACCATCGGCACCCACCAATCCAGCACGATCAATCGCGAACACGATCGGTAAATCCTGCAAAGCCACATCATGAATCAATTGATCATAGGCGCGCTGTAAGAAGGTGGAATAAATGGCAACAACCGGCTTCATTCCTTCACAAGCCATACCAGCCGCAAACGTAACTGAATGCTGCTCAGCAATCCCTACATCGTAGTAACGATCTGGGAAACGTTTCTCAAACTCCACCAATCCAGAACCTTCACGCATTGCTGGAGTAATACCCACTAATTTTGGATCGGCTTGCGCCATATCGCACAACCACTCACCAAATACCTGGGTGAATGTTTTTTTACCGGCGCCGCTCGCTTTAATGCCTTCCTGAGGATTAAATTTACCTGGGCCATGATACAAAATCGGATCGGCCTCAGCGAGCATATAGCCCTGACCTTTACGAGTAATCACGTGCAAGAACTGAGGGCCGTTACCTTCTTTAGCTAGCCTGCGAACGTTTTGCATCATCGGAATTAAGGTATCTAAATCATGCCCATCGATTGGGCCAAAGTACGTAAACCCAAACTCTTCAAAGATGGTCGATGGTGATACAAAACCCTTGGCATGATCTTCAAGGCGCTTGGCAAACTCCCTTAATGGCGGTGCCATCGAAGACAGAACCGAATCAATTCCTTTTTTAGTTGCTGAATAAATATTACCGCTTAGCAAACGCGCCAAATAACGATTGAGCGCCCCAACTGCAGGTGAAATTGACATGTCGTTGTCATTCAAAATCACAACCAGCGGCATGTTCTCGTAGACACCGGCATTGTTCATAGCTTCAAACGCCATACCGGCACTCATGGCGCCATCGCCAATCACGGCAACTGCAACGCGATCCTCGCCCTTGGTTTGCGCAGCCCGCGCCATTCCCATCGCTGCGGAGATGCTCGTGGAGGAATGCGCTGTACCGAAAGTGTCGTACTCACTTTCAGTGCGTCTTGGAAATCCTGAGAGCCCGCCAAACTGTCGCAAGGTGTGCATCTGATCGCGCCTTCCGGTCAAAATCTTATGCGGGTAGCTTTGATGACCCACATCCCACACGATCCGATCATGCGGTGTATCAAACACATAGTGAAGTGCAATCGATAACTCAACTGTTCCTAAATTAGATGAGAGGTGGCCGCCCGTTTTGGATACGGAATCCACGATGTATTGCCTTAACTCATCAGCTAGGGCTGGTAACTCTTCACGCGTTAACTTGCGTAAATCGCTCGGGTCATTCATCGAGTGCAACATACTATTTTTTGCGATCCACAACCAAATGAGCCAGATGGCGCAAGGCGTCCGCCTGTGGGCCAAACTCATTGAGGCTGTCTAACGCTCTCCCCTTTAATTCTTTAGCTAGTTCGTTCGCATAGTCTAAACCCTTCAGGGTCACATAGGTAGGCTTGTCTTGAGCCGCATCTTTACCTGCTGTTTTCCCAAGCGTTGCGCTATCGGCGGTGGCATCCAAAATATCATCGACCACCTGGAATGCTAAGCCCAAAGCCCTTGCATAGGTATTTAGGGAGGCCATGGAGGCAGGCGGTAATTGAGCCGCAATTCCGCCAAGCTGGACGGCACATAGGAGAAGAGCACCAGTTTTCATAGCGTGCATTTCTTCCAAAGCGGGTAAATCCATTTTCTTACCCACATTTTGTAAATCAATCGCCTGACCACCGGCCATCCCTTTTGACCCCGAGGCATGGGCTAATGATTGAATCATCTCCAGTTGGGCAAGACGGATTAAAGAGTCGGCGTCGATTACATCAGAGAGGATCTCAAATGCACGGGTTTGCAGGGCATCCCCCACCAGTAAAGCGGTCGCTTCATCGAAGGCTTTATGCACTGTAGGACGTCCACGTCGCAAATCATCATCGTCCATGCATGGCAAATCATCGTGCACCAGTGAATAGGTGTGAATCATCTCAATGGCACAGGCGGCACGATTGACGAGCGACGCATCCACACGATCAATCGATCCCAACTCACTCGCAGCAAATACCAATAAGGGTCGAATTCGTTTACCGCCACCAAGAACGGCATAGCGCATTGCAGTATGCAAATGTTGAGGTACTGCGGTATCCGGATCGAGGTACTGAAGGAGCGCGCTTTCTGCTCGCTGAGATTGGGTGGCCAACCACGCCTCGAATGAAAATGAACTCATCAATGCAAGGTTAATTGACTTAACTCTCAATCACTTTCACTTGCTGCTCGACTTGAGCCAATACACCCTGACAGTGTTTAAGCAGAGCAGCGCCGCGCTGATAGGCGGCCAGGGTCTCTTCAAGGGATAGCTTGCCAGACTCCATGGCCATCACCAAAGATTCGAGCTCCTTTAAGGCAGCCTCATAGCGCATTTGAGGGTCGATGGTGGATTCGGGTGAAACCGTAGTTGTTTTCTTACTGGCCATTTCGTCATCTTAATACTGAATTGGGTCTTAACCCTTTTCCGGGGTCTACATGACCCACCGAAGGCTTCGCATATAGAGTTCTTCCAAAATATTTGCCCATGGGTATAATCCCTCTTCCTTTCCAATATCGACATGTCGATGGTTGGATTGGTTATTCCGCTTAGCTTCGGCTGACTTTTCGGGGGTGGGGAGAATGACTAATCTGGCTACCGCGCAATTTCTTGCGCCGTCCAATTTACAACTGCCGGTTTCGGCATATTTTGACGTTGATTTATTTCAACGTGAGCTGCAATTGCTATTTCAGCAAGGGCCTGGCTATGTGGGCCATGAACTCATGATTCCCGAGACCGGTTCATATCGAACCCTACTTGCGGAAAACGAGGGGCGCATCCTAGTTCGCAATCATGAAGGCCCAAACGGTGTTGAACTGCTATCTAATGTCTGTCGTCATCGTCAAGCCTTAATGCTCAATGGTAGCGGTAAAGTCGATACCATTGTTTGCCCACTGCATCGCTGGACCTATGACCTCGAAGGTCAATTATTGGGTGCGCCACACTTTGGCGATAAGCCCTGTTTAAATCTTGGTAAGTCGCCTTTGCAAAACTGGCAGGGTCTATTGTTCGAAGGGCCTCGGGATGTCCAAGCAGACCTTGGGCAACTTTCTGTTGGTCGCGATTTAAATTTTTCGGGCTATATGCTCGACCATGTTGAAGTGCACGAGTGCAACTACAACTGGAAAACTTTTATCGAGGTTTATCTTGAAGACTATCATGTCGTGCCCTTTCATCCAGGCCTAGGTAAATTTGTTTCTTGCGATGATCTCCACTGGGAATTTGGTCATTGGCATAGCGTTCAAACCGTGGGGATCCACAAGGAACTGAGTAAGCCTGGCACGCCAACCTACCGGGCTTGGCACGACGCTGTCCTTCGGCACCATCAAGGACAGATGCCAAAACATGGCGCGATCTGGCTGACCTACTACCCCAATGTGATGGTCGAGTGGTATCCAGGTGTGCTCTGCATTTCAACGCTGCATCCGATTGCCCCCAATAAGACCCGAAATATTGTCGAGTTCTACTACCCCGAGGAAATTACTCTTTTTGAGCGCGAGTTTATTGAGGCTGAACGAGCAGCGTACATGGAAACCTGCATTGAGGATGATGAAATTGCCGAACGAATGGATGCAGGTCGTGCGGCATTGCTTGCTCGTGGCCAAAACGAAGTGGGTCCCTATCAAAGCCCCATGGAAGATGGTATGCAACACTTCCACGAATGGTATCGTCGTGAAATGAACTACTAATTGATCTTCACCAAGGAGGCCATATGAATCCCATCATTACCCCAAATCAATTGGAAGAGCTCATCAATGAAGGTAGTGATGTATTGATCTGTGATTGCCGCTTTGATCTCACCAACGCCAATACCGGCTATGAAATGTACAAAAATGCGCACATCACTGGTGCCATTTATGTGAATGTCGATAAAGATTTATCGGGTCCAAAAACGGGCAAGAATGGTCGTCACCCACTACCGAGCCCTGAAGCGTGGGCAAAAACCCGTCAGCGTTTAGGAATTGCTAATCACACCCATGTGGTCGCCTACGATAGTCATGGCGGTACCTTTGCAAGCCGTTTGTGGTGGATGCTGCGCTCGATTGGCCATGCTTCGGTTCAAGTACTCGATGGTGGCTTAGACGCCTGGAATGGCAGTATTGGTCACGCCGGTCGCGAACCCTCTCCCTTGGCGACGATGCCAGAGGTTTATCCCTATCAGGGCGTCGTTACGATTGACGAGATGGAACAAAACGTCAAAGCCGATGCTCGAAAAATGGTTATTGATGCTCGCGCGCCCGATCGCTTTCGTGGTGAGAATGAGACCTTGGATCCAGTAGGCGGCCATATTCCTGGAGCAACCAATCGCTGCTTTAAAGAGAATTTAGTATCCGGTAAATTTAAATCGGCAGAACAACTCTATAAAGAATTTGTCCTACTGATTGGTCAGCAAAAACCAGGAACGATCATTCATTCCTGTGGGTCTGGGGTCAGCGCTTGCCATAATTTGTTAGCGATGGAAGCAGCGGGTCTGAGTGGCTCACGCTTACATGTGGGCAGTTGGAGCGAGTGGTGCTCGGATCCAAGCCGTCCAATCGAGCGATAAATCGATTTCATACTCCCTTAGATTAATGGTTGTGGTCGGTCAGTAAAACCACAATCCCTACTCCGATTGCAATTAATGCAATTTGACGAAGCGACTCCTGCCAATGGGGGCGCCGATGCATCTGCGGAATTAAATCACTCACCGCAATGTAAATAAAGCCACTTGATGCAATTACCAGTAAATAGGGCATGACTTGGGTGGCTCGCTCTAGAAAGTAATACGCCAGTACGCCTCCGACCACTGCCATCAAACCGCTAATCCCGTTATAAAGCAGTGCACGTGTCCGAGAAAAACCCGCATTAAGTAGCACGATGAAGTCTCCAATTTCTTGGGGGATCTCATGCGCAATGATGGCTAAGGCAGTAAAGATACCGATTTGTACATCCACCATAAAGGCGGCAGCAATCAATACGCCATCCACAAAGTTATGAATGCTATCGCCCACCAAAATCATCCAACCACTACTACCAGCCTCTTCCTTATCGTGACCGTGATGATGGTCATGCCCATCGCCTTCGTGGTGATGGCTGTGACGCAGTAATGCAATTTTCTCAAGGAGAAAAAACCCAAGTAATCCACCCAAAAGGGTTGCAAAGAGATAGTGAGTTTGTGCTCCCGGAATCTCAAATGCCTCAGGCAGAGAATGCAAAAAGGCTGTGGCCAACAAAATACCCACAGAGAGGCTCACCATATTGTTTACGATCTTGGCCAACAGGGTTAAGGAAAGACTTGCGGCAGCGAGCACACTCGCAAGCCCTGCACCTGCGGTGACCAAAACAATCATTTGAAGTGTGCTCAAACCCACAGATAATCCACTCGATTCAATCGGTTTTTTAAGAAACGCCGAACTGCTTAAACCAAGCTAAGCATTTTGCCCATCCATCTTTTGCGGGACCCTCGCGATAGGTATTACGGTAGTCGGCATGAAAGGCGTGTGGCGCATCCGGATAGATCTCGAACTTCGATGCTTTAGCCGCAGGATTGGAGCTTGCTTTAGCGAGAGCTGCTTTCATCTGCTCCACGGTATCAAGAGGAATGCCCGTATCGGCTGAGCCATAAAGTCCCAATACCGGCGCTTTGAGATCGGCTGCGATCTCAACGGGTTGTCTAGGGTTATTAGCGGTCTTATCACCGACTAAACGTCCATACCAAGCCACGCCTGCTTTCACCTCTGGAAGAGTTGCGGAGAGCCACGTAATACGCCCACCCCAACAAAATCCAGTGACGCCCACTTTTTTAAGATCACCGCCATTTTTTCCTGCCCAAGCAATCGCCGCCTTGAGATCAGCCAACACTTGAACATCGGGGGTCTTTGCCACAATATTGCTCTGAATCTCGGCAATGGTTCCAAAGGTATTGGGGTCTCCTGCACGAGTAAAGAACTCTGGGGCAATGGCCAAGTAACCCAACTTTGCAAAACGACGAGTGGTGTCAGCAATATACTCATGCACACCAAAAATCTCACTCACGACAATGATGATTGGCAATGAGCCGCTCGCTTTGTCAGGGCGAGAAATATAAGCCGGCATATTAAAACTACCCACCGGAATATCTTGCTCACCCGCTTTAATACCAGTAAAGTCGGTTTTAATCGCTTGGGCCAAAACCGGCTCCGAGGCAGCTACAAACCCAATGCCCAAGGCTCCGGCGGTCACCGTTGCGGTTGATGCTTTTAATGAGGTCTTCATGAAATCACGTCGACCCAAATCATTTTGCATATGATCATTACTCATCGTCTTATCTCCTTATTTGATTTCAACAACGCATGCGCTAATGCGCTTCTTCCCAATTATCGCCAACTCCGATACTCACGATTAGAGGTACCTTCAGTTCGGCAATCGATCCCATGAGTTGAGGTAGGGATGATTTTAGATGCTCAAGCTCGTCAGGCGGGGCTTCGAAGACGAGTTCATCATGCACTTGCAAGAGCATGCGGGTCTTGAGTTGCTCTTGTTCTAACCAATTTTGCACCGCTACCATCGCCAACTTAATAAGATCTGCCGCTGTTCCTTGCATTGGCGCATTAATCGCTGCACGCTCAGCGCCCTGCCGTTTTGGTCCATTGGCTTTGATATCCGGTAACCATAAACGTCGTCCAAATACGGTTTCTACATACCCATTGGAGCGAGCCTCTTCTCGAGTTCGCTCCATATACTGGGCAACCCCTGGGTAACGGTCAAAATATTTTGCAATGTACTGCTGAGCAGCAGCGCGCTCGATTTTTAAATTACCTGCCAATCCATAAGCGCTCATGCCATAGATGAGACCAAAGTTGATCACTTTGGCATAGCGCCGTTGCTCCGAGCTCACTTGATCCAGTGGAATCGCAAAGATCTCGGCGGCAGTTGCTTGGTGAATATCCTTGCCGGCTTTGAACGCAGCTAATAAGTTTTCATCCTCAGCAATATGCGCCATGATGCGCAGTTCAATTTGGGAGTAATCGGCCGAGACCAACCGATAGCCCGCTTGAGGGACAAAGGCCTCCCGAATCCGACGACCCTCTTCCGTACGGACTGGAATATTTTGCAAATTAGGATCGTTTGACGCTAAGCGACCTGTAACCGCAACGGCTTGGGCGTAATTGGTATGCACGCGCCCTGTTTTGGGATTAATCATGCGGGGTAACTTCTCAATGTAGGTTGACATCAGTTTTGCCAAACTACGGTAATCCAAAATCCGCGCTGGTAAGGGAAAGTCCTCGGCCAGTTTTTGTAAGACCTCTTCATCGGTCGATGGCGCCCCTGAAGGGGTTTTCTTGACGATGGGGAGTTGCAATTGCCCAAATAAAATTTCACCAATCTGTTTGGGAGATTGGATATTAAAAGGCTGACCCGCCAGTTGATGGATCTCCTTTTCGAGGACGAGGAGTTTTTTTCCGACCTCCTGCCCCTGAATTGCCAACTTCTCGCGATCAATCGTGATGCCATTACTTTCCATGATTCCCAAAACGCGCATCGCTGGCATTTCGATCTGTTCATACACATACCGCAAACTTGGCATGCGTTCCAATTGCGGCCATAAATGGTGATGAAGTCGCAGGGTGATGTCCGCATCTTCAGCCGCGTACTCGGTCGCAGTTTTGAGATCCACCTGATCGAATCCAATTTGATGCACCCCTTTGCCACAAACCTCTTCGTATTGAATGGTCTTAACTCCCAAATGGCGCTGGGCTAAGTTATCCATGCTGTGACTAAGGTGCGACTCGAGCACATAGGATTCGAGTAAGGTATCGTGCTCAACACCTTGCACTTGAATCTGATAATTACCAAAAATGTGCAAATCGTATTTGAGGTTCTGGCCTAACTTCTTGGCTAACGGATCTTCTAGCCAAGGTTTCATTTGTGCGAGGACCCAATCACGCTCCAGTTGCTCTTCGCCCGTGCGATGGGCAACTGGAATGTAACAGGCTTTACCCTCTTGAACCGATAACGAAATCCCAACCAACTCGGCTTGCAAAGCATCGAGGCTCGTGGTCTCGGTATCAATGCAGGTTAATTTGGCGTGTTTAATCTGTTCGAGCCATTCTAAAAATGCTTCTCGCGTTGTAACGCATACGAAGTCTCGATCAATCTCGCTTTGAGACTGCAATTGAGACTGGGGCTGAGGCTGAGACTCTTGCAAAGATGAGTCTGGATGATTCAATGCACTTTGTGAAGTTGGGGCAGGAGCGCCCCTATTGGTATCTAATTCTTTAAGCCATGATTTAAATGCGTAGCGCTCAAAGAGCGCTCTTAGTTGGCTGGGATCTTCTGGTTTAGCGTGTAAATCATGCAATGAGCTAATGTGCGGCTTGAGATCGCAGTCCAGCTTTACCGTGAGTAGCTCTCTGGCCTTGGGTAGCCAATCAAGGCTTGCACGTAAGTTATCGCCAACGACCCCCTTAATCTCGCTCGCACGGGCAATGAGTTGATCCAAATCACCATACTCAGCCAACCATTTATTTGCGGTCTTGGGTCCAGCTTTATGAACCCCTGGAACGTTATCGACGCTATCACCAATAATCGTTAGGTAATCCACAATGCGCTCTGGCGGCACACCAAATTTAGCTACCACACCCTGACGATCCAATTTCTCATTGGTCATGGTGTTCACTAAAGTCACTTTGTCGTTGACGAGCTGGGCAAGATCCTTATCACCGGTCGAAATCACCGTTGACCAGCCCATCTCTGCGGCTTGTCGGGCCAGTGTGCCAATCACATCATCCGCTTCAACGCCAGAGATCATAAGAATTGGCCAGCCGAGTGCTTTGACTACCTCATGAATCGGCTCGATTTGTGCAACCAGATCCTCGGGCATGGGGGATCGATGGGCCTTGTACTCCGGGTATAAATCCTCCCGAAAGGTTTTACCCTTGGCATCAAACACGCAAGCGATATGATCGGCGCCGATTTCAGAGCGAGCGCGTCGCATCATATTGACCATACCGTAGATTGCTCCCGTAGGCTCTCCGGCGCTATTTCGTAAGTCGGGCATGGCGTGGAAGGCTCGGTAGAGGTAACTTGAGCCGTCGACCAAGAGTAATTGGTGTGCTGACATCCCTCAATCGTACAATTTAGTTGTTCGGGTTTGGAAAATCCCTGATTTTGCTGGATCGGCGTCACCCTAGGATGAATCCTACTTTCTTAGGATAATAGGCAGCATTCTCAATTCATAAATAAATGATGATGGCTCTGAAATTACCTCTGAATCCTAGCCCGCTGATGAAGCGGTATGCAGTAATTGCGTGTATTACCCTGCTTGTATCGCATGGGGTATGTGCGCAGTCATCGGGCACGCAAGCGCTAAGTAAAGAAGATCTGAATCAGATTAACAATCAGCCATTAGCGCCATCATCCAGAAATCCTGCAGGTCTTGGCGTCAAGGAAGAGCGTAAACCCAGCTTTGAATACACCGATCCTTTTGGTACCCAGATCCGGGAATACCGAGATAGCAATTTACCAACTGAAATTGAAGTGAAATCTGCCTTCGGTACTTATGAAATGTCGCCACCACAAACTGTATTTCCAGCAGGCGGGATGTCATCCGATAATTTGATCAGCGTTCCGAGTATTCGGATTCCTCTAAAGTAATTTGGCGCATGGCGGTCTACACCCCCCTGACTCTTGACGAGATTACGCCTCGGATTGCAAACGATTTTGCGATTGGTGATGCCATTGAACTCAAAGGGATTCATGGTGGGATTGAAAACTCGAATTTCTTTCTTGATTGCAAATTATCCGAAGTCAATCACTACGTTCTAACCATCTTTGAGCGTTTAAGTGCTAACCAACTCCCCTATTATTTAGAGCTCATGCTCCATCTTGCCAATCAAGGTATTTCGGTGCCTAAACCAATGGCTAATCGTGCTGGACAGTTATGGTTTGAGATTAAAGGAAAGCCTGCAGCCATCGTCACCAAGCTTTCTGGTCAATCGGAACTTACTCCGCAGGGCGAGCATTGTGACGCAGTTGGTAGAGAACTTGCCAAGATGCATTTGGCTGGTCAATCATTTCCACGATCCCAACCTAATTTACGCAGCCTCTCCTGGTGGCAAGAGACCGTTCCTGTGATCACGCCGCACCTCAATGCCTCTCAAAAAGAATTACTCTTATCCGAGATGCAATTTCAGGAAGCGTTTTTTCAATCTGCCGTTTATCAATCCCTGCCTGAGGGCCCCTGCCATTGCGATTTATTTCGGGATAATGTTCTTTTCACTACACACAACGGTCTGCAATCCTTAGGTGGGTTTTTTGACTTCTACTTCGCAGGCAATGACAAATGGTTGTTTGATTTAGCCGTCACTGCTAATGATTGGTGTCTTGAGGAACCCTTTGCGAATGGCTCAGGCGCCCTCAATCGCGAGCGTTTACACGCCTTATTAGCATCCTATTTGGCAGTGCGCCCACTCACCGATGGCGAAGAAGAATCGTGGGGTGCGATGTTGCGTGCAGCAGCCTTGCGATTTTGGATCTCGCGCTTGTGGGATTTTTATTTACCCCGCAATGCACAGATGCTCACTGCGCATGACCCCAGCCATTTTGAGAGAATTCTTCGCAACCGCCGTCACACAAGTTAAGGTAAGCTAAGCGCCTATGAATCTCAATCCCGTTGCAACCAATGAGGGCTATGTATGGGTCCGCCAGGGAGTTTGGCTCTTTAAACAAAACCCGCTGGGCTTTTTAATGCTGGTCTTTATGTATGTCTTTTTGGCTCAGCTAGCCATCCTGATCCCATTGGCCGGTGTGTTTGCAGTTCTCATTCTGACTCCCGCTCTATCGGTTGGCTTTATGACCGCGTGTCGCCAAACGATTCAAAAAGAGCGAATTTTGCCAACGGTCTATCTGGCTGCATTTCGCACGAATAATCCGGAGGTTAAAAAGCGCATCCTCCAACTGGGATTGGTGTATGCCCTCATGATCTTCACCATGAGCTTGATTGCCAGCATGGTGATTGATTTTCAGGCTCTCTTACCTTTCATTACCAATGACAAACCCATCACCTCCGAGGTCATGCAACAGTTGTATTACTCGCTGATGATCGGTGGCATTTTGTATATTCCAGTAGCCATGCTCATGTGGTTTGCCCCAGTTCTGGTAGCTTGGGCTGATATGCCACCCACTAAAGCCTTGTTTGCCAGTTGGATGGCCTGTTGGACGAACAAAGGTGCTTTCTTTTACTACATCACCATCTGGAGTGTGGTGTTGATTGTGATTCCGCTCACGCTTGGAATGTTTATGGATATTATTGGTTTGAGCCGTTACGCATCCTTTGTGGTGGCGCCCTTCTCTATGGCTGCATTAACCGTGATGTATTGCTCGTTCTTTGCGACCTGGAAGGGTTGCTTTACCGGCAATGATTACGATCAGTTGCCAAATTAGGCCGGGGTATTAGGTCTCAACCACCACTAGCTTGGCAATCGATAGCTGTAACCACTTTGCGCCATGGCGCTTGAAGTTCACTTGCGCTTTCGCATCGACTCCCTCGCCCTCTAGTGCAGTTACACGCCCTTCACCAAACTTTGTATGGAACACTTCTTGCCCCACCCGAAAAGAATGTCCGCGCTTCTTGTTTTGCTCTAACTGCAGAGAGCTCGTGACAATCGCGTTACTGGCCTGATCGTTTCGCACCGGTACATCGCTCTCGTTACCGCCCCACCACAACTCATCGACACTGTTTGTATTCGCAGATCGTCCTTTTTGCCACGATGCGGCGCCCCAACGCGCATCTTTTGCTTTGGGAGTTAAGTGCTTGAGACTCTCGGTGGGCAGTTCATCCAAAAAGCGTGAGGGCATGTTGTAGCGTACTTGGCCATGGAGCATGCGCGACTGCGTATGCGATAGATACAAACGCTCTTTAGCACGCGTAATCGCTACATACATAAGGCGTCGCTCTTCTTCCAACCCACGGGGTTCTGAAATACTGTTCTCATGCGGAAATAATCCTTCTTCGAGACCAGTCATAAAGACTGCGGAGAACTCTAAGCCTTTGGCCGAATGCACGGTCATTAACTGAATCGCATCCTGACCGGCCTCGGCTTGATTATCCCCAGCCTCAAGCGATGCATGAGCCAAAAATCCTGCCAAGGGAGAAATATCCTCCACGCCCGCCTGCTCAGGACTAGGTGGCGTGGCTGCTTGAACGTCTTGACCATAACCCTCTTCGGCTACAAATGCAGTGGCGGCATTAATGAGTTCCTGCAAGTTCTCGACGCGATCTTGCCCCTCACGCTCGGTCAAATAATGCTGAATTAGGCCGCTATGCTGAATCACATACTCTACCGTTTCCGGCAAGGTGTTATGTTTAGTTGCATCACGCAGATGCTCAATCAAGCGCACAAACCCGGAGATGCTATTGCCGGCTTTCCCTTCGATGAACGAGGCTGCTGCATAGAATGAGCACTGGTGTTGTTTGGCAGCGTCTTGTAAGGCTTCGATTGAACGCGCCCCAATGCCGCGTGCCGGGAAGTTCACAACCCGTGCAAACGAGGTATCGTCATTTGGATTCTCGAGTAAACGCATATAAGCTAATGCATGCTTAATCTCGGCGCGTTCAAAAAAGCGCAAGCCCCCATAAACACGATACGGAATATTGGCTGAGAACAGTCCGTGCTCAATAATGCGCGACTGGGCATTGCTGCGATAGAGCACTGCGATCTCACTGCGACTCATGCCGCTACGAATCAACGCCTTGATCTCATCAATCAACCAAGCGCACTCCATGCCATCGCTGGACGCCTCATAAATACGCACCGGCTCCCCCACACCGGCCTCAGTACGCAGGTTCTTGCCCAAGCGATCTTGATTATGTGCAATCAAATGGTTCGCCGCATCGAGGATATGCCCGTGTGAGCGATAGTTTTGCTCCAGTTTGACAGTGACGGGTTTGAACTGCTTCTCATAGAGCCGCATGTTCTCGACATCCGCGCCCCGAAATGCATAGATACTCTGATCATCGTCACCAACGGCAAACACCGAGCTGCTGGTCATCTGACCATTGCCGGCCAGGAGCTTGAGCCAAGCATATTGCAAGGCATTGGTATCTTGGAACTCATCAATCAAGATGTGTTTAAAGCGCTCCTGATAGTGTGTGCGGATTAACTCATGGTGTTTAAGTAACTCATAACTGCGCAATAAGAGCTCCGAAAAGTCGCACACGCCTTCGCGCTGACACTGCGCATCATAAGCCTCATACAACTGAATCATGCGGGCCTCAAAATCATCACCTGGATCGAGATCCTTGGCACGCTTACCCCGCTCCTTGGCATTGGCAATGAAATACTGCAATTGCCGAGGCGGAAACTTCTCATCGTCAACATTAAGACTCTTCAGAAGCCGCTTAATGGCTGAGAGTTGATCTTGCGTATCCAAGATTTGAAAAGTCGATGGCAGGCCCGCATCCCGATGGTGCGCGCGTAGCAATCGATTACACAGACCATGAAAGGTTCCCACCCACATACCCCGAGTATTGATTGGTAGCATGGCACCCAGGCGGGTCAACATTTCTTTGGCTGCTTTATTAGTAAAGGTGACCGCCAAGACCCCAATCGGTGAAATTTGCCCGGTTTGAATGAGCCATGCAATGCGGGTGATTAAGACTCGGGTTTTGCCGCTACCTGCACCCGCCAGAATCAGCGCTGATTGAGGGCGTCCATCGGGGTGGGTTGGGGGTAAGGTCACCGCCTCCCGTTGTTCGGGATTAAGGTTCTCAAGTAAATCAGCGTACATCGTCCCAATTATAATTTGATGCTTATGCCTGACACTGCCCATTCCTCTCAAAAACCCTCGCCAGATCAAAATCCTGACTTAGCCAAATTAGCCAAGTCGTATGAGCCGGCTCCCATTGAAGCATTCTGGGGACCCGAGTGGGAATCACGCGGCATTGCCACCGCCAAGGTCGAAGAAGGTAACGATAATTTTTGTATTCAGTTACCGCCGCCCAATGTCACGGGCACCTTGCATATGGGCCATGCCTTTAATCAAACCATCATGGATGGCTTAGTGCGCTATGCACGCATGTCCGGCAAAAATACCCTCTGGGTTCCAGGGACCGATCACGCCGGAATTGCTACCCAAATTGTGGTGGAACGCCAACTCGATGCCCAAAAAATTTCTCGTCATGATCTTGGGCGCGAGGCCTTCCTGAAAAAGGTGTGGGAGTGGAAAGAAGAATCCGGTTCCACAATTACGCGTCAGATTCGGCGTCTCGGGGCATCGATTGATTGGTCGCGTGAGTATTTCACGATGGATCCGAAGATGTCCGAGGCCGTCGTCGAAGTTTTTGTCACTCTCTTTGAACAAGGACTGATCTATCGCGGCAAGCGCCTCGTGAACTGGGATCCGGTATTAGGTACTGCAGTTTCGGATTTAGAGGTAGTGAGTAGCGAAGAGCAAGGTAGCCTTTGGCACATTCGCTATCCACTCTCTGATGGAAGCGGTCACTTAGTGGTCGCAACGACGCGCCCTGAGACCCTCTTGGGTGATGTGGCGGTCATGGTGCATCCGGACGATGAGCGCTACCGCCACCTGATTGGCAAAACCGTGGAGCTTCCTCTTTGCCAGCGCAGCATCCCGATTATTGCGGATAGCTATGTGGATATGAGTTTTGGGACTGGAGTGGTCAAAGTCACTCCCGCCCATGACTTTAATGACTACGCTGTTGGTCAACGTCATCAGTTATCGCTGATTAATGTCTTAACGCTCGATGCGAAGATTAACGAGCGTGCTCCGAAGGTTTATCAGGGGCTTGATCGCTTTGCCGCTCGTAAGCAAATTGTGGCTGATCTCGAAGCAGCCAATCTACTCGAGAAAGTCAACCCGCATACCCTCATGGTCCCACGGGGCGATCGAACCCAAACCGTGATTGAGCCAATGCTCACCGATCAGTGGTTTGTGGCGATGTCTAAAGCGAGTCCTGATAATCGTTACCAACCGGGTCAATCGATTGCAGGAGCCGCCTTGCATGCGGTTACCTCAGGTGACATCCAGCTAGTACCTGAGAACTGGATCTCAACCTATACCCAGTGGCTTCAGACCATTCAAGACTGGTGTATCTCGCGGCAATTGTGGTGGGGCCATCAAATCCCCGCATGGTATGGCGATAGCGGTCAAATCTTTGTGGCGCGTAATGCCGATGAAGCCAAGGCCAAGGCCAAGGCTGCCGGTTATAGCGGTGAACTGAAGCGTGATGAGGATGTACTTGATACCTGGTTTAGCTCTGCCTTGGTGCCATTTAGTTCACTGGGGTGGCCCAAAAAAACCAAAGAGCTTGATCACTTTTTGCCATCTTCAGTCTTAGTGACCGGCTTTGACATTATTTTCTTTTGGGTCGCGCGCATGGTCATGATGACCTGCCACTTTACTGGGAAGGTGCCATTTAAAACTGTGTATGTGCATGGCTTAGTGCGTGATGCCGAAGGCCAAAAGATGAGTAAGTCCAAAGGTAATACTTTGGATCCGATTGATTTGATTGATGGCATTGCGCTCGATGACTTGGTTCAAAAACGCACGTCTGGGTTAATGAACCCAAAGCAAGCCGAGAGCATTACCAAGAAAACCAAGAAAGAGTTTTCTGAAGGCATTCCGGCTTTTGGTACCGATGCGCTACGCTTTACCTTTGCCTCGCTTGCCTCACTGGGGCGCAATATTAACTTTGATCAAAAACGCTGCGAGGGTTACCGTAATTTTTGCAATAAATTATGGAATGCCACGCGCTTTGTCCTGATGAGCTGCCCTGGCGATGAGAAAGACAATGGCTTTGCACCGTGCGATAACCAATGTGGTCCCGAAGGGTATCTGGATTTCTCGAGAGCCGATCGTTGGATCGTCTCGCAACTGCAGCGCACCGAGGCCGATGTTGCTAAGGGCTTTGCTGACTACCGCTTTGACAATATTGCACTCGCCATTTACCAATTTGTGTGGGATGAGTACTGCGATTGGTATTTAGAGCTTGCCAAAGTTCAGTTGCAACAGGGCACTCCTGCTCAGCAACGGGCAACCCGTAGAACACTCTTGCGTGTTCTCGAGACCATTTTACGCCTGGCTCACCCCATCATTCCATTCATCACCGAGCAGTTGTGGCAAACCATTGGTCCTAAGAGTGGCAAAGTGCTTGCTAATCAACTATCGCAATCGATTGCACTGCAACCCTACCCTATATCGCAAAGCGACAAGATTGATCCGGTCAGCGAGGTATGGATAGGTGAGGTCAAAGCCATTATTGATGCGTGCCGCAATCTGCGTGGGGAAATGCAAATCTCGCCTGCCCAGAAGGTACCTTTATGGATCTATGGCGACACAGAGTTTTTAACCAAAGCGGCTCCATACTTAAGCGCACTCGCAAAGCTCTCCGAAGTGAAAATCGTGACCGATGAATCCACTTTGGAAAAAGACGCGCCAGGCGCGCCGATTGCTCTGGTAGGTCGCAATAAGTTACTACTGAAGATTGAAGTTGATCCAAAAGCAGAACAAGCGCGCCTCACTAAAGAAATTACACGTCTTGCCAATGAGATCGCTAAATGTCAGAACAAACTCAATAACGAATCCTTTGTGGCTCGCGCTCCCGCCGCAGTTCTCGAGCAGGAGAAAAAGCGGCTAGCAGATTTTGAGGTGAATCATACAAAGCTGACTGAGCAATTAGCCAAGTTGAAGTTGTCATCCTAAAGCCCCATAATCGTTGATATGAGCTCAAAACCTATCACTAAAGCGGTATTTCCTGTTGCAGGATTGGGTACTCGTTTTTTACCGGCCACCAAAGCGTCTCCCAAAGAAATGCTCAACGTGGTGGATAAGCCATTAATTCAGTATGCGGTCGAGGAAGCCATTGCTGCTGGTATTACGGAAATGATTTTTGTGACTGGTCGCAGTAAACGCGCCATCGAAGATCATTTTGATAAGGCCTATGAGCTTGAGGCAGAACTTGAGGCGAAGAATAAGCAAAGTCTTCTAGAGATTGTGCGTAATATCAAACCCAGTCATGTGGATTGTGTCTATGTCCGCCAAGCGGAACCATTAGGACTCGGGCATGCGGTTTTATGCGCCGAGAAATTAGTACGTGACGAACCTTTTGCCATTATCTTGGCTGATGATTTGTTGGATGGCAAAACTCCAGTCCTCAAGCAAATGGTTGATCTGCATGCCAAACACAATGCTTCAGTCTTAGCTGTTGAGAAAATTCTGCCGGAGCAAACTAAGTCGTATGGTGTCGTGGCGGCAAAAGTCCAAAGCGCTGGAATCCACGCTGTCACTGGAATTATTGAAAAGCCAGCCGCGAAGGATGCCCCATCCAATCTTGGGGTGGTGGGTCGTTATATCCTTTCGTCCTCGATCTTCGGCCACATTCGTAATCTCAAACCTGGTTCCGGCGGGGAATATCAACTCACGGATGCCATACAAACTCTCCTTAAGGATGAGTCCATATTGGCCTATGAATATGAGGGTGCGCGCTATGACTGCGGCAGTAAATTGGGCTACCTTAAGGCAACGATTGAATTTGCACTCAAACATCCTGAGCTCAAAGATGAGTTTGAGTCTTATCTTAAAAATCGCTAATAAAAATTAGGTGTACTGAATTTCCACCGGATTAGGTATTGAGCCCGTTTTGCTTCCCAAAATCTGATGCAGGTTTCGCAAACAATTGTCATCCGGGTAAAGACGTACATCCTCCGGAAACTGAACTAAGCAAGCCCCACCTTTAGCCATCACAGCAGCAGTTAATGGCAGCCCCTTTGGAAGAGTTTGTGGGACATTCCCCGTTGGGGCTTTGACTAGGAATGGATTGATTTGGGCTTTGAGAACTTTCAGATCAATACCGGTATCTAAATTGAGATGAACGTTTCTGGCAAAGCGTAAGCGTGCGCCCACAATATCCATCACGCTCTCGGCAACAATTCGTAAACCCCCAGAGAATTTATCAGGACTGACATTCACCTTAGCAATCAGTAACTCATCTTCTTTTAGCCAAGACCGATTCGGTTCGTACACCTCGCTGTAGAGCGTGAGCTCCACCGCTGCACTACCATCATCAATCGTGGCTATCATCATCCGTCCACGCTGCCCCATGAGCATTCGCGATGAAGTAATGATGCCGGCTACTAATTGATCTTTGCCCTCAGTGAGCTTGATGAGCGGTTGACGAATAAAGTGCATCACTTCAGGCCGATACGCATCAAACAAATGTCCGGTTAAGCACAGGCCTAATGCGGCTTTCTCATCTTGAAGTCGTTTCTTCTCGGAAAAAGGTAATTCTTTCACGTATTCCGGTGCATGCGCTTGCGCCACATCCTCTGCATCAAATAGGCTTACCTGATGCACCGAGGCTTCAGCTTGCTCGGCGGCTTCAATTGCACGCGAGAGTGAAGCTAGGAGAGTAGCTCGAGCATCATAGGTATTTGCCAAGCCTTTAGTAGCATCGGTCGCAATCGAATCAAACGCCCCTGCACGAATCAAGGCCTCAATCGCGCGCCGATTGACTTGACGGCGATCCACGCGGGCACAGAAATCAAACAGGTCTTTAAATAGTCTAGCTTTGCGCGCTTCCACAATGATTTGAATCGCACCCTCACCGGTACCTCGCACCGCTCCCAAGCCATAGCGAATCGTACGAATCCCTGCGCTTTGTTCTTGATCATTGAGGCCTGTAATCGGCGTGAACTCGTACATTCCGGTATTAATATCCGGTGGCAGAATCTTTAAACCATTGTGGAGGCTATCGTCATACAGAATCTTCACCTTATCGGTATCATCCATCGAGAGCGATAAGTTGGCTGCCATAAATTCGGCAGGGTAATAGGCCTTGAGCCAGGCAGTTTGATAGGCTAAGAGTGCATAAGCAGCGGCGTGGGACTTATTAAACCCATATCCCGCAAAACGCTCCATCAAGTCATAGATTTCATCGGCCTTGTGCTCGGTGAGTCCATTTTTTTGAGCGCCTTCTCGGAAAATCTGGCGATGCTGTGCCATCTCTTCTGGCTTTTTCTTACCCATCGCGCGACGCAATAGGTCGGCACCTCCCAAGGAGTAGCCCCCAATCATCTGCGCCATCTGCATCACCTGCTCTTGGTAGACCATGATGCCGTAGGTCTCACGCAATACGGGCTCAATGCGGGGATCGGGGTATTCAACCTTCTGTTGCCCGTGCTTACGTTTAATGTAATCGGGGATGAGATCCATGGGACCTGGTCGATACAACGCCACCAAGGCGATGATGTCTTCAAAGCGATCGGGCTTAGCATCGCGCAGCATGCCTTGCATGCCCCGACTTTCCAACTGGAACACGGCAACGGTATTACCGCGCTTTAAAAGCTCAAAGGCTTTGGGATCATCGAGTGGGATATCACTGATGCTCCAAGCTTTGCGATCGGCATGTAGTTTTTGAATCCAACGCTCGGCCCCCGCCAAAATGGTGAGTGTGGTAAGTCCTAAAAAGTCAAACTTCACTAAACCAATAGACTCGACATCATCTTTATCGAACTGGCTAATCACGCCTGCATTCGCATCGCCACCATCTTGGGTATAGAGCGGGCAAAAATCGGTGAGTTTGCCAGGCGCAATTAGCACCCCTCCCGCATGCATGCCCACATTACGGGTCATGCCCTCGAGCTGCTGTGCAAGCGCTAAGAGTTGGCGCACTTCTTCTTCATTTTTTTCCCGTTCGGCGAGTTGTTTTTCTTCTTTCTTCGCCGATTCGATCGTGACTACCTGGCCTGGCTTAAATGGGACGAGCTTGGCAATACCATCCACAAAACCATAGGGTTGCTCAAGCACCCGACCCACATCCCGAATCGCTGCCTTCGCAGCCATGGTGCCAAAGGTAGCAATTTGACTCACCGCATCCTTGCCGTACTTCTCTTTCACATAGGCAATCACGCGGTCGCGCCCGTGCTGACAAAAGTCGATATCAAAGTCGGGCATGGAGACCCGCTCGGGATTTAAAAAGCGCTCAAAGAGTAAGTTGTAGCGTAAGGGATCAAGATCAGTAATCCCCAATGAAAATGCCACTAAGGATCCTGCACCCGATCCTCTGCCTGGCCCAACAGGCACGCCATTATTTTTGGCCCAGTTAATGAAGTCCGCGACGATCAAGAAGTAGCCTGGAAAGCCCATCTGCACGATCGTGTTCACCTCAAAGCGCAAACGCTCTCGATAGCGAGGTTCAAGGGCGGCTCGCTCTTCCTCGTTGGGATAGAGTTTGCGAAGATTTTTATCGAGTCCCAGTTCCGCCTGTTGCATCAAATATTGATCAAGCGGTATGCCATCGGGCGTTGGAAATTCGGGTAGGCGTGCTTGACCCAAGGTCAAACTAAGATTGCACATCTTGGCAATCTCTACCGTATTGGCAAGTGCGGCCGGGAGGTCCGTAAAGCGCTCTTGCATTTGCGCTTGCGTCAGAAAATATTGCTCTTCGGTAAAACGTTTGGGGCGCCGTGGATCACCCAACAACTCGCCTTCGGCAATACAAACGCGGGCCTCATGCGCGGTGTAATCCTCAGGCTTCATAAACTGAATTGGGTGGGTAGCCACTACTGGAATCTTCAACTCGCTGGCGAGTTGACACGCAAGCTGAATATATGCCTCATCCTGGGCATGACCAAAGCGTTGAAGTTCCAGAAAATAGCGCCTACCAAAGACCGCTTGCCAGTGCGTGGCCCACTGGCTCGCTTTAGCCTCATCTCCGTTTAGAAGTGCAACCCCCACATCGCCCTGATGGGCGCCTGAGAGGGCAATCAAGCCATCGGCCAATGTTTTTTTCTTCGACCCTTTTTCGCTTTCAGGTAGTGCAGCACTTAACCAATCCGGATGAATCTCTGCCCTTCCGTGCCGTTGATTATGTAGCGATGCTTGACTTAAAATCTCGCACAGATTGAGATAACCCGTATGATTTTGTACCAAGAGCAGCATGCGATACGGCTGATCAGGCTCTTGAGTGTTCGTCACCCACACATCAGCACCGGCGATTGGCTTTATCCCCAAGGAGCGCGCTGCTGAGTAGAACTTAATGAGCCCAAACAGGTTTCCGAGATCGGTGAGTGCCAACGCTCCCATGCCATCGGAAGAAGCGGTCTCAACTGCATCATCGATGCGCACTACCCCATCGGTAATCGAGAACTCCGAATGCAAACGCAGATGGATAAATTGGGGGGCTACCATATGAGATGATTTTAGCTGTGCGCACCAGCAAATCATGAGCCCGATGACCTCCTCTTTAAATCCTCAATTCAATCAAGGCACTAGACCAGAGGTAGACCATCAAGATCACAAACCCTATCGGGGTCGCTTTGCTCCCTCGCCCACTGGACCACTTCATCTGGGCTCGCTGGCGACTGCTTTGGGCAGTTGGCTCGATGCCCGGGCGTATGGTGGGGCTTGGCTGGTGCGTATTGAAGATTTGGATACTCTAAGGACGGTAGCTGGAGCCGATCAGTTGATCTTGGATCAACTACAGGCGTGTGGATTGGAATGGGACGAAGAGCCTGTTTGGCAATCTCAACGGACAAATCTTTATCAGAAAGCCCTAGAACAATTAATAAACATCGATCTCATCTATGGCTGCCAATGTTCTCGCAAGCAAATTGAAGAATCTTTACTGCAAAGAGGGATTGAAATGGCGTCCAATCAAGAACTCATGTATCCAGGAACGTGTCGAGAACAAAAGTTATCGATTCAAAATCATGCGCTGCGCATTCGGTTGGCACATGAGTGCCATATCAGCTTTACTGATCGGTGCTTGGGGAAGCAAACTCAAGATCTCCATACGCAAGTCGGTGACTTCGTACTGCGCCGAGCCGACGGACTCTTTACCTATCAGTTGGCAGTGGTAGTTGATGATCACGACCAAGGCATTACTCATGTTGTACGTGGTGAAGATTTACTTACCAATACCGCACGACAACTCCATTTACAGCAATGCTTGGGATACCAAACGCCGAGCTATTTACATTTACCACTCGTCACCAATGACGCCGGCGAGAAACTAAGTAAACAAACGAAAGCGACTGCGGTTGATATCGCTAACCCGGAATCAATTCAAGTAAGCCTCAGCCGTGCAGCAAATCACTTGGGGTTAAAAAATGATCCGTTTGGTGGGAGTATTTCACAATGGTTAAACCGTAAGGTCAAAGAGTGGCGGGAGCGCCATAGCATTTAGTTACTTTTTAGTCCCGCCCAAGAGTGCGCCAAGCACTGGCTTTTTTTGATTGGCGCCTGGCTTGATTGATGAACTGGTTGGCTCTTGCTTTGGTGCTGCCGTGATTTGCCCAGGCTCATAAGGCATATAGAAAAATGGGTCAGCTGCAATTGGTTTAGAACCACTGCTTTTACTCTCACGCTCACTGATGGGTAATCGCGCAATCGTGAGCTTACGCTTCATTAGCTTCTCAATATCCTCGAGTAAACGTTTTTCACTATCGTCAACTAAAGCGATCGCATCACCTTTGCTTCCCGCGCGTCCAGTGCGACCAGTCCGATGAATGAAATCCTCAGCATTAAAAGGTAGCTCATGATTAATCACGCACGGCATATCCGCAATATCTAAACCGCGTGCTGCAACATCCGTAGCAACTAAGGCATCGATCGCACCAGTCTTAAATGCCTCTAAGGTTGCCATTCGTTCGATTTGGCTCTTATCCCCATGAATCGCAGCCGCTTTAATACCATCGCGCTCTAATGCACTAGCTAACCGGGCACACCCCATTCGGCTATTGGTGAAGATGATGCACTGTCGGCTTAAGCCTGCCTTCACCCGGTTTTGCAATATTGCAACGATGGCTGCGCGCTTATGTTCGGAGGGAACCAAATGCACCACTTGGTTAACTGTATCGGCCGCAGCATTTTGCCGAGCCACTTCAATGGTGACCGGATTACGTAAGTAGGTTTGCGCGAGCTTTTTAATCTCCGGAGAAAACGTTGCAGAGAATAATAGGGTTTGGCGCTGGGCGGGAATCAAATTGATGATGCGTTGTAGGTCAGGCAAGAAACCCATATCCAACATGCGATCAGCCTCATCCAAAACCAAAATTTGCACTTGCGACAAATCCGCGGTTTTACTGGTGATGTGATCGAGTAAACGCCCCGGGGTTGCGATCAATATCTCTACACCCGATCGCAATAGCGCTGTTTGGGGTTTGATATCAACACCCCCAAATACGACCGCAGTTCGCAGATTCGTAAATTTGGCATAGAGGCTTGCGTTCTCAGCGACCTGATCACTCAATTCTCGAGTCGGGGTCAAAATTAAGGCTCGAATGGGATGGCGTGCTGGGGAGGCACTTGCATTGGCTTGTGGTAACAGCTTTTGAATAATCGGCAAGGTAAATGCGGCCGTCTTACCAGTGCCAGTTTGCGCTGCCCCCATGACATCACGACCTTCAAGGACGACGGGGATCGCTTTGGCCTGAATCGGGGTTGCCTGGATATAGCCCTGCTCCTCTATCGCTTGGAGGATCTTGAGGTCTAACTGGAAGTCAGCAAAATTGGGGCTAGGCACATTACCCGGGTCGGGTAGGTTTGGATCGGTTTTTGTAGACACCCCTTGATTTTACAAGCTTTGGTCAGCAGCTCTGGGGTTTAGCGGATCTATTTTAGGATTTGGGCAAAATCGCTGCAATACCGGCTCGAGCAATACCAGCGTCATCGGCGGACTTCACACCCGAAACACCAACGGCACCAATCGTATGGCCATCGACATCGATATTGACCCCGCCTTCGAGCATACCCTTAATGTGGGGGACGGTCGCAAAGGCGGTGCGACCGTTATTGATGATGTCCTCGTACACCTTGCTCTCCCTTTTACCCATGGCCGCAGAGCGCGCTTTATCTTGAGCAATATAAGACGATACCGGCGCGCAACCATCACGTCGAATTAGACCTAACAAATGCCCGCCGTCATCACACACCGCGATAGTAACTGCCCAGCCGTGTTTTTCAGCATAGGCATTGGCTGCGTCCAAAATTTTTTGCACATCGACTTGGCGCAAATAGGGTTTATTGGCTAACATCGCGATCTCCTTGGTATTTTGGTTCTTTCTTTAGGGCCATTCTGCCATGGATTAGAGCCCTCCCCCACTTTACCCCCAAATCAATACAATCAAGTGGTTATCGGTTTAAGACCATTTGATTTATGACCAAAATTGCACCTGATCCAAGCTTTACCTTGAGTAGCCTGCCGCCCGAGATTTCCACCAAACTTCAACAGCACGTCGAAGGCCAGGTTTTGGTCGATAGCGCGAGTTGCGGACGCTACGCAACCGATGCGTCGATCTATCAGCAGTTTCCGATTGCCGTTCTCATTCCAAAGTCGGCACACGATATTGAGGTGGCTCTCGAAGTTGCCAATGCATCAGGCATTCCAGTTTTGCCTCGCGGTGGCGGCACGAGTCAGTGTGGTCAAACGACGGGGGCCGCGCTCGTCATTGATAACAGCAAATACTTTCGTAAGATCCTATCCTCCGATTTAAGCAATTCCGATCGCGCCACCATTGAAGTCGAACCCGGGATGGTGCTCGATCACTTAAACACTCACCTCAAACCCCATGGGTTGTGGTACCCCGTCGATGTCTCGACCGCAGCCCAGGCCACAATTGGGGGAATGGCCGGAAATAACTCGTGTGGGAGTCGCTCCATCGCATACGGCAATATGGTGCACAATGTTTTGGGAATTGATGCGTGGCTTGCCGATGGCGAGCTCGCCTCCTTTGGGGCGTATTCTGAAAGCACAGGCAAAGCCAAAGTATTGGGCGACTTTGTTAAGCACTTGGTTAATGATCTCAAGCCAGAAATTGAAGCCCATTGGCCTAAAGTGATGCGCCGCGTGGCGGGCTACAACTTGGATCTCTTTCATCCGCAAAGTGTGTTGCCCTACACGGCTGATAACAGCGTCAACCTCGCTCATTTATTAGTAGGCAGCGAAGGGACGCTCGCGTACTTCAAATCCTTAACCCTCCAACTCGCGCGCCTACCCAAGCACAAGGTCTTAGGGGTCGTCAACTTTGCGAGCTTTTATCAAGCCATGGATAGCGCCCAACATATTGTGAAGTTAGGGCCCACCGCTGTGGAGCTGGTTGATCGCACCATGATCGATCTCTCGCGCAATAATCCGGCGTTTCGCAAAACAATTGAAACCGCACTCGTGGACGCGCAGGCTAAAACGGTCGATGCAATTTTGCTCGTGGAGTTTAGTGGCGATGATCACGCGCCTCTTTTGCAAAAACTTCAAGATCTCGATGCCCTCATGAGCGATTTGGGTTTGCCAAAATCAGTTGTGATGATGCCCGACGCTGCCATGCAAAAGAACTTGTGGGAAGTACGAAAGGCAGGGCTCAATATCATGATGAGTCTTAAGGGTGATGGTAAACCGGTGAGTTTCATTGAGGATTGCGCGGTCCCCCTTGAGCATTTGGCTGACTACACTCAAGCATTAACCGAAGTTTTCAGTAAGCATGGCACTCGCGGCACCTGGTACGCGCATGCCTCGGTTGGCACCCTCCACGTGAGACCGATTCTGGATATGCGGCGCGATGGGGCGCTCAAGATGCGAGCCATTGCCGAAGAGGCGGCTGAACTCGTGCGCAAGTACAAAGGGGCCTTTAGTGGCGAGCATGGCGATGGTCTGTGCCGTGGTGAGTGGATTAGTTGGCAATTTGGACCAAAGATTACCGAGGCACTCGCAAATATCAAAACACAATTTGATCCTAAGGGGCTTCTTAATCCCGGCAAGATCGTCAATCCACCCAAAATGGATGACAGCGCTTACTTTCGCTATCCACCAAGCTACCAAGTCATCAGTGTGACACCCAAGCTCGATTGGTCGGGATTGAATGTGCAAAACAATCCGGTGACCGAAGTAGTAACAGCGGCTGGAACTGGCAGTGATCCGGCTCAGGGCTTAGCCAAAGCAATTGAAATGTGCAATAACAATGGGCATTGCCGTAAGTTTGATGCCGATGTGATGTGTCCAAGCTATCGCATTACTCGAAATGAAAAAGATCTCACCCGCGGTCGTGCTAATACCTTGCGCCTCGCGATCTCGGGGCAAATTACCAGTACCAGCGATACACCGCCTGCGCATTTGCCTTTGGCCACCCAAGCGGTCAAAGACGTGATGGATTTGTGCGTCAGTTGCAAGGGCTGTAAACGTGAATGCCCCACCGGTGTGGATATGGCCAAAATGAAGATTGAATATTTAGCGCAATACAAAGAGCGCTTTGGTCATTCACTGCGCGATCGCTTAGTCGCTCACCTACCCCACTATGCCCCTCTGATTGCATGGATTCCGGGCATACCCTTGCTATTAAATTTACGTAATCACATTCCTCTCTTGGCAAAGATTCAAGAATGGTTCACTGGCATTAGCGCCAAACGCTCGCTTCCGATCTGGAAGAGCAAGCATTTTTGGAATCAAGTTCCATTACCGATTACCACACCCGAGAAGCTTGCCCAGCATGATAAGCGGGTGGTGCTCTTTGCCGATACGTTTAATGCCTATTTTGAAAATGAGAATTTGCAAGCTGCGCTCACACTGTTACAAAAGTCAGGCTATGCAATTCATGTGGCACAACCCAACAACGATCAAGCGCAACAAAATCCGTTTTGCTGTGGTCGTACGTATTTGGCCGCCGGAATGGTTGACGAAGCTAAATCACGACTCGCGGAGCTTATTCATCATTTAGCACCTTATGCAAAAGAAGGGATTGCGGTTGTGGGTCTTGAGCCCTCTTGCTTATTTACCTTACGCGATGAAGCGCTTTCCATGGGTCTTGGTGAAGCAGCACAGGTGGTAAGTAATCGTGCACAACTTCTCGAAGAATTTTTAGCAAGTGAACATCAAGCCAAACGGTTTACGCCCCGCTTTAAAGAATCCGCTTTGCCAATTTTGGTGCATGGTCACTGCCATCAAAAAGCCTTTGCGGCCGTGAGTCCCGCCTTAGAACTTCTAAGGCTCATACCAAATGCTAACCCGCAACTGATTGAATCCTCGTGCTGCGGGATGGCCGGAAGCTTTGGCTATGAGGTAGAACACATCGAGGCTTCTAAACAGATGGCCGAGCTTAGCTTATTGCCAACCATTCGTAAACACCCCAATGCGATCGTGGTTGCCGATGGCACTAGCTGTCGTCATCAAATCGCTGATGGGGCAAGCCGTGAGGCGGTTCATATCGTAAAGGTTCTTGAGCAACATTTGAGTTAAACCAGGCGATCCTCGAGGGACTCCTCAAACTACAGCATCACCCCAATCGTCACCATTAGCAAGGTAC
>Ga0214921_10001765_pt1 | contig 36319 bp, 31 predicted proteins | sample LL1505_MetaG_FD_177992 | JGI IMG/M metagenome (GOLD analysis project Ga0214921, IMG submission 177992) | Freshwater microbial communities from Lake Lanier, Atlanta, Georgia, United States - LL-1505 | ecosystem: Environmental > Aquatic > Freshwater > Lake | place: USA: Georgia | collected... | reverse complement strand
AGTGGCCGGGACCCGTTGCACCGAAAATAAAGAATCGTGCACATATATTTTCTCCAGATACCCCCAAGCGCTTAGGGCTTGTTCTCGACGCGGGTGTTCGGAAGCATAGGTGGAAAATGCCCGATTTTGTTTGCCTTCTAAAAGGGTTATGGATTCCGGATAGCTTAAGCGTTCCCCTTGCATGCGAATGGTTTCGTTTTTATCTAAAATTAAAAAGTACGGCTTGTTCTCGGCCGTAATTAAGTAGCCAATGCTCGGTTTGTCGGTGTTAAACGTAAATTTAATGACCCCGTTTGCACCCACGCGTAGGCTGTCTAAGGTCTTGGATTGGATACCCTGAAAAGTACCAAAGCGCACCCATTCGCCCGCCATGGAAGGAAACGTAGCTGTGAGGGTTTGGGCGTGGAGTGAAAATAACCCGAAGAAGCAAAGGAGGAAAATGTAGGGTGTTCTCATTATTTTTATCGCCTAAATATACAAATGAAAGTGCCATGCCTGAAGATGTTTGATGCCATTTTTTATCGGAAATTTTAGGTCATCTAACGAAACAATGATTTTCTCATAATGATCTGGAATGGCTTCCAAGGCTGAATATTCGCGGGCAATAGTTTGTGCTTCATTGAGGAGGTAACAACTCTGTATGTATAGGATTCTGTCGGCTTTCTTGGCTACAAAATCAACTTCTCGATTGGGTAATACGCCAACATACACTTGATATCCGGATCGTTTTAGTTCAAGAAAAATGAGATTTTCTACTAAATATCCTAATCCATATCCAAATCCTGGGTATACATAATTTTTAAACGCTAAATCATTACAATAATATTTAATATTTCCTGCGATGGTTTCTTTCCCTCGGATATCGAATCGTTCCACTTTATGAATGAGAAAGGTATCTTCAATATATCCCAAATAGGTAGCAATCGTGTCGTAAGTAGTTTTTCTTCCTTTACTTTTGAAAAAATTTGTAATGTTATTCAAAGACATCAAATTAGCCGCGTTGTTTACGGTATAGATGAATAAGTCTTCCAGCAATCGAGGTTCCTTTACCGCGTGACGTTGTATCACATCCCGAAGCAATACGGTATCCTTTACCGCGGATACATAATGCTGTTTTGTTTCTTCATTCGGTAGGGAAAATAGTTCGGGAAGGCCTCCATGTTGTATGTAGGATACATAAGTTTCTTTTTGAATGGATAAGGCATTTATGCCAACAAATTCAGCATAACTAAAGGGATAAATTTCAAAGGAAAGGTATCGCCCAGAAAGCAAAGAGGCTAATTCTCCGGACAGCATGTTTGAATTGGAGCCACTAATGAAAATCTCATAATTTTCACGGTAGTTTTGAGCATAGGAGTTCATCAAACGCTCCCATTGATAGATGTTCTGAATTTCGTCGATAAATAGATAAATTTTACCAATCGGTTTGAGTTCATCCACGTAACGCTTTACAAGTAGATCTAGCTCCGTGTAATCCCTAACTTCATCAAATTCAATGAATTCTTTGTTTATAAAGAACATGTTCCTTGGAGAAACTCCCTGTTGCATTAAATGATGTGCAATCTGCCGGAGCAGATAACTTTTACCCGTACGACGTTGACCAACCAACACCTTGATCAATGAATTATCGCAATATTGAAGAATTTTTTCCAAATATTCCCGGCGTAAAAATCCCAATTTAGGAACATGGTTATCCCAGAAATTATATTTCCTGAATTTTGAAAAAAAATCTTCCATGGAATAAAAAATATAGCAAATTTAGTAAATTTTATTCTTAGAAAGAAAAAAATAACGGGATTAGTTTGCAACTTTACCCTCTGGGTGCGCCCTTCGATATGATTCGACGTGGCGATCTACTCAAGGACCGCACCCTGGGATATTCCACATTGAACATGCCGCAAATCAAATAACCGCCGCGGCGGATGGTTCCTACATAAATGTTACTGCAATCAATAAAGAAATCCGAAAAGCCATAAGGGAATGCTATTTTGAAAGCCTATTTCCATACCATCTTGTACAACGAAGGCATTTTCTACATGCGCAATTTGCTTTTTCGTTTTATTTTTTCCTCCAATTTCAAAGAGGTACGTATTATCAACCAAAACATCGCCTTTTTCAGGCAAGGAGAGCACATGGTTGTGCGCTAAGTTTTGCATAAAAAACGTTTCTCTAACCGTTCCTATCTCAACAAGATCTCCACTGATTGCAAACATCAAATTGGTATTGTGCATCCAAATTTTATCAGGTTTATTTAAAAGGCTGATGCTTCTTGTTTGCTTGTAAAGCATACGAATTAACGCAGCTTTACCGAGTAATTGCAGCGAACGAACCAGCGCATTTCGATTCAATTGAATCGTGTCGCTAATTTTTTGAATATTGGGAGTAAAAGGAACATTGGATGCAATAACAAACAGTAACCGTTTCAATTTTGCGAGGGTTTGGAAATCCAAATTTTCAGTAGTCTGGAGGTCCACTTCTAAAATGAGATTGACCGTATTTCTAAGTTTTTGAAAATATTCTTCTTCATTGCCCTCAAAATATGGATAATTCCCAATTTTTAAATACTTGGGAAAATGCTTAAGTGGCGCAATTTGCTTCAAAAATTCTAAGCTAATTGCTTTATGGTTGTTTAAAATTTCTTGAAGGGTTAAAACAGGCAATTCGATTTTTTCATACAGCAACAAATATTCTCTGAATGAAAGTTCTGCTAAGCTGTAAGTTACTGCTCTTCTGCTCAAATCCGACTCTCCTTTATAAATGTCTAATATGGAGGAAGAGGTAAATATAACTTGTAGATCAAGGAAATCGTCGTAAATTAATTTTAGTTCACGCGACCAATTTGGATATTTATGTACTTCATCGATTAACAATAGCCTCCCTCCAATTTTAGCGAATTTTTCAGCAAGACCGTAAAGCGTGTTTTCAGAAAAAAATAAATCATCCAATGCGACATATAGCACATCATCGGGAGGGAAATCTTGGGCAAGTTGAAGTAACAAGGTTGTTTTGCCAGTACCTCGGGCTCCTTTTATCGCTGTTAATCGGTTGGATGTATTGATTTCATAGAATAAATAGCGTTTAAATGCCATGGACACGTGGTTTATTTTTCGTGCCGACTTTTCTAGTAATTTTTCCATTTTGCTATTTTCAAAAGCAAAAATAAGTAAATTTTGCTTATTTTAAAAGCATAAATTAGGGAAAATGCCGTTTTCCTGAACGAATAAGTAACACATTAAGATTCCATTTTCCTGAGGGTCATTTTAAGTGCGTCCCTTCGACAGGCTCAGGGACCGCAAGCACGACAGGCTCAGGGACCGCAAGCACGACAGGCTCAGGGACCGCAAGCACGACAGGCTCAGGGACCGCAAGCACGACAGGCTCAGGGACCGCTTGATTCCAAAATGTTAAAAAACAGGTGCGTTTCCTGAGTGCGACGTGGCGATTGGTTCACAACAGCAGAACTGCTCTGCAGGCGTCAAAACAACGCAAAACACCTGATTTACCAACTTTTTTTACCGCACCCTGAGTAGTCCGAAGGACGTATCGAAGGGTACGGTAAAAAAAATAAAGGAAATGGTCCCCATGCTAGAAAAACTTCCCAGCTGGCAAAAGGAAAAGTTGTACAATTTCAAAATAGATACCCATGCAATTTCAGAATAGATACCCATGCAATTTCAAAATAGATACCCGTGCAATTTCAAAATAGATACCCGTGCAATTTCAAAATAGATACCCGTGCAATTTCAAAATAGAAACCCATGCAATTTCAAAATAGATACCCGTGCAATTTCAAAATAGATACCCGTGCAATTTCAAAATAGATACCCGTGCAATTTCAAAATAGATACCCATGCAATTTCAAAATAGATACCCGTGCAATTTCAAAATTAACTGTATATTTGCTAAGCAATTACTAAGGTTATGGATAGCTATAGAGTTATTAAAAAAGCGATGGAAATTTACTTGAAAAAGTATCCCGTACTGGTGCTTACAGGTCCACGTCAATCTGGGAAAACCACCTTCCTGAAAAATCAGTTTTCGGATTACACATATGTAAACTTAGAGAACTTGGATTCACGAAAATATGCCATAAATGACCCGAACGCATTTTTAACTGAATTTCAAGGAAAGGTGATTTTAGATGAAGTGCAGCGGGTACCGGAATTATTCTCCTACATCCAGACCAAAGTGGATGAGGATCGCTTAATGGGGCAATATATTTTATCGGGTTCTCAGAATTTTCATTTAATGAGGAACATTAAGCAAAGTTTGGCTGGGCGTGTGGCGCTCTTTAAACTGCTGCCCTTCGATTTAGAAGAAATGCAAGGTGCCGGATGGTTAGACGATGACTACGCTGTAACTTTACAGCGTGGGTTTTATCCTGCACTATATGATCGGGATATTCCTTCTAAGGTGTTTTATTCGAACTACCTGCAAACGTATGTGGAGCGAGATCTTTCGGATTTGATTCAAGTTAAAGACCTCAGGCAGTTTAGAAATTTCATTCAGTTATGTGCTGCAAGAGCAGGGCAATTACTCAATTTAAACTCCTTGGCCAACGAAGCTGGAATTTCGCAACCCACAGCAAAAGCATGGATTTCGGTGTTGGAAACCAGTTATATCGTATACCAGCTTCAACCCTTGCATGCCAATTTTAATAAGCGTGTTACCAAAAGTTCAAAGCTCTATTTTTACGATACCGGATTGCTTTGTTTTTTACTCAAAATCAACGATGCAGCAAGCGTTAAAACGAGTCGTATTAAAGGGTCGCTTTTTGAGAATTTTGTCATCAATGAATTCTTGAAACAAAATTATCACCACAACCTCATGCTAGATTTCTGGTTTTGGAGGGATTCCGTGGGTCATGAGGTGGATTTGATCTGGCAGGATTCTGATCAACTCAATATCGTGGAAATAAAAGCCAGCGAAACGATTATGCCCAATATGTTTAAGGGTTTGGTGTATTTTGATAAACTAGCATCGGATCGCATTGCAAGTAAAACCCTCGTGCATACCGGAACCTTCAACCAGCACCGCACGGCTGCCCGCGTTCAAAGCTGGAATAATTACCACCAACGATTTGTGATGGCTGAGTAACCCTCTGCGAAATGAATTATCCTTGAATCCATTGTAAGGACAATTGGTATTCCAAAAACAAGAACCCTAGCTTCCTTCACGTCAAGGTGGAAATTCCCTGTTGATCCATTCCGCCCATATTTCTTACCTTTACGCTATGAATACGCCCTTGGCAGAACGCATGCGTCCGTTGCGCTTGGACGATTACCTGGGGCAAACGCATTTGCTTGGACCCGATGCGCCCTTGCGTAAATCTATCGAAGCAGGTGTGCTTCCTTCCTTGATTTTATGGGGTCCCCCGGGCGTTGGCAAAACCACTCTCGCCCATCTCATTGCAGGTCACCTCAAGCGACCCTTTTACAAATTGTCCGCGATTTCATCGGGCGTAAAAGACGTGCGCGAAATCATCCAGCAAGCGGAAAAAGGCGGCATGTTCCAGCAAGGCGGCTCGGTGCTGTTCATCGACGAAATCCACCGGTTCTCCAAAGCACAGCAAGATTCGCTGCTCGGTGCCGTGGAAAAAGGAACCATCACCCTCATGGGCGCCACCACCGAAAACCCCTCCTTTGAAGTCATTGCTGCCCTCCTTTCCCGTTGTCAAGTGTACACGCTTAAACCCCACGGAAAGGAAGACCTGGAACGCCTCCTGCACCGCGCCTTGGCGCAGGACAACTGGTTGAAAACGAAGGACATCGAACTACAAGAAACCTCGGCCTTGCTCGCGCTTTCCGGTGGCGATGCTCGGAAATTGCTCAACGTGTTTGAACTTTTAGTCGGAAGTGCGCCCGCCAACCAGCCTTTAAAAATCACCTCTGAATACGTGCTTGCCAATGCCCAACAAAGCTTGGCACGGTACGATAAAGACGGCGAACAGCACTACGACATCATCTCGGCATTCATTAAATCGGTACGGGGCAGCGACCCCAACGCCGCAGTGTATTGGTTGGCACGCATGATTGCCGGTGGCGAGGATCCCAAATTCATTGCCCGTAGGTTGTTGATTATCGCCTCGGAAGACATCGGTTTGGCCAACCCCAACGCCTTGCTCATGGCCAACGCTACCTTTGATGCTGTGGCCAAAATCGGCTGGCCGGAATCGCGGATTATTCTTTCCCAGTGCACCCTGTACCTCGCCTCCTCGCCCAAAGGCAATGCCGCGTACATGGCCATTAACCGCGCTCAGGAATTAGTAACCAAAACCGGAGACCTCCCGGTGCCCTTGCACCTGCGAAACGCTCCCAGCGCACTCATGGAGGAACTGGGCTACGGAGAGGGGTACCTTTACGCCCACGATTTTCCGGGGAATTTTGTGGCCCAAGAATTTCTTCCGGAAGCCGTGGCTGGCACCAATTTCTTTAAAGCAGGAAGCAGCCCCAAAGAACAGGAAATCGCCAAAATGCTTTACCAACATTGGCAAGAAAAATATGGGAACCATGCATAAGCTCCTGTACTATGGTTTTGTTTATCCCATTTCGTTGCTTCCTTTGTCGGTCTTGTACTTGCTCCGGCCAGGCTTGTTTTTCCTGCTCTACCACGCCTTGGGCTACCGCAAAAAAGTAGTCTTGGAGAATCTACGTAAGAGTTTTCCCGAACTCCACGAACGCGAACGCCTTCAAAAAGCCAAGGCCTTTTATTGGCACCTCAGCGCCTTGTTGGTCGAGGCCATTAAAAACCTGAGTTTTTCCGGTTCTGCCCTTCGGCAACGGATCCACTATTCCAATGCATCCTTGGTGTTGGATTTGCAGCAACAAGGGCACAATGTACTTTTGGTGGGGGGACATTATGGCAATTGGGAATGGTTGATTACCTCCCTCGGGTTGCATTTCACCAAAAATCTCTACGGGTTAGGCATGCCTTTAACGTCCTCGTTTTGGCAGCAAAAACTCACTGAACGGCGCGAACGTTTCGGGTTGAAGGTCATCCACAGCCACAACTACCGCGAGGTACTGCGGTCGCAGGAAAACCAACCCTTTGTGCTGTTAATGCTCGCCGACCAAAGTCCGGGCGATTCCAAGAAAAGCTATTGGATGGAATTCCTGCAACAACCCACGGCCGTGGCCTTTGGCACCGAATTGTTGGCCAATGAAATGAACGCAATTCCTGTGGTTGTTTCCCTCAACAAAGTAGGAAAAGGAGCCTACGAAGTGCACTTCGAAAAACTAACAGATACCCCAAAAATGCTTAAATTTGGTACATTAACGGAAGATTTCACCCGGCGCTTGGAATCGAAAATCCACGAGGACAGCTCCTTATGGCTTTGGTCGCACAAACGTTGGAAACGCGAGGTTCCTGAAGGGCTGGAATCTTTACGAAACGCACAAGAACAACGCTTTAACCAAAAATACCGATGAAACAAGGGTACCTTTTACTCGCAGTGCTTGCCTTCACCTGGCAGACCTATTCGCAAAACCTCAAAAAGCCATCGGCTTTTGAGATAACGCAGCTTCCTTCGTGGGCACAACAAATGTATAGCGACAACCCGAACTTGCTCACGGTCAGCGCCGCCTACAAGGCATACTATACTACCCACCCTTTTGAAGAAAACTACCACACCCAATACTTCAAACGGTGGATCCGCACGTACTCTACCCAAATCAACGATGCAGGATATATTGTTCCAGCCACCGCAAGCCAACTTGGGACAAAACCTACGCTGAACAAATCCTCCTCTTGGTCGGTTATCGGTCCGCTTACGACCTACTCGCAAGGAGGGGGTGAAGGAAACGACCAAGCCAATATCTACAGTTTGGATCAGTGTGCAGCTTCGCCTAATACCCTAATTTGCGGAACCGAACCGGGGGAAGTTTACAAAAGTATCGATGGAGGTACTTCTTGGACTTGCATTTCCATGACCCTCGATTTCTCCAGTGGGGTAACAGCGCTTGAAATTAGTCCTACGAACCCACAAGTGTTTTTCGCCGGCGGAAACAACGGCGTGTACCGCACCGTGGACGGTGGAAGCACATGGACCAATGTCTTACCGAACACAAACTTCGGTGTTAATGAAATACTCATAGTTCCCGGAAATGAAAACATTGTTTTGGTGGCTTCCGACAAGGGATTGCACCGTTCCACCAACGGAGGATCTACTTGGACACCCTTATGGACCGATGCCTGTTATGATATCAAACCGCATGCGACGAATTCCCAAGAACAGTACTTGGTGAAACACGATGCTGCCCTAAACCTTTGCGTTTTTCTCAAATCCACAGATTACGGCGCCACATGGGCCGTTCAATCCAACGGTTGGTTTACGTCCAACGATCCGGCACGCAACGACGGTGGGGCACGCATTGGCGTAACTCCTGCCAACCCCAACCGAATTTACGTTTATTTAATTGGCGAAGCCAAAGCCAACGATTTGGGGTTCATTGGTATTTATCGTAGCGACAACAGCGGAGCCACGTGGATAAACGCCTACGGGCAAGATGGAGGACCTTATTCAACGGCCCACCCCAACCTGGCCATCGGAACTGCGACGTGGTTGTACCATCAAGGCTTCTACAATTGTGCGATATTAGTGAATCCCAACAACGCCGATGAACTGTTGATTGGAGGCTTGAATTTATACCGATCCACGGATGCGGGTGCGAACTATACCAGCGTTTCGGGTTATGTAGGAGGGCCCTTAAGTATGCACGTAGACAATCAGGATTTTCGTCAAGTCAATGGCAATACCTGGATTACCACGGATGGCGGAATATATCAATCCACCAACTTTTTAAGTACGCAGCCAAATTTTAAGATGTCCGGGGTTCATGCGTCCGATATTTGGGGCTTTGGATCGGGATGGAACGAAGACGTATTGGTAGGTGGTTTGTATCACAACGGAAACCAAGGATATCACGAGAACTATGGCACGGGGAACTTCCTGAACTTAGGAGGTGGGGAAGCCCCAACAGGCTATGTTAATCCAGGAATCAATCGAAAAACCTATTTTTCAGACATCGGGGGAAGGACCTTGCCGTTAAACCTCGTGGATCCTATAACCGGAGCCCCTTTTGGCATGGCGCCAAACGAAAGTTATTGGGCCGCTGAATCGAGTGAATTTGAATTTCAACCCAACTGTTACGCCATCGGTTACCTCGGTAAAGACCATAAACTTTGGAAAACGACCAACGGAGGGCTGAGCTTCAATCTCTTAAATACTTTCGGAAATGCCCCGGCAGATCAGGTTAAGTACATTGAGGTTGGAAGCCAGAACCCCAACATCATCTACCTCAACCAGCAGCCTGAGACAGGCAATCAAGGCAAGTTATGGAAAACCGTGGATGGCGGAAATACTTGGACGCAATTGGCCATTCCAGCAGGAAATAGTCGGCGCATGCTCCTGTCCTTGGATCCCGAAAACGATCAGCACCTGTTTATAGCCTATCCAAGCGGCGGGAATGGCAGCAAGACCTTTGAAACCGTAGACGGTGGGAATACCTTCACCAACATTACTTCCTCCGCATTGAACAACGAAAGTGTGCAAAGTCTGCTATGCATTGCGGGTACGAACGGAGGCGTATATTGCGCTACGAACCAAGGGGTATATTACCGTAATACCACAAGCAACTGGCACCTGGACAACGCTGGATTACCCGCCAGCATCAACGGAAACATCTTACACCCATTTTATCGGGATAACAAAGTCCGTCTTGCCTCTTACGGAAAAGGAATTTGGGAAAGTAATTTCAATGAAGCCCCTACCCACCCGATTTGCCGAGCTATGGTCGATAAATTGAGTCAAACCGTGATTTGTCAAGCAGATTCTTTTTATTTCGAAGACCATTCCATCCTTAACCACAGCGGCGCCTCATGGCATTGGGTTTTTCCAACTGGCCAACCCGCTACTTCTACCTTGCGTAATCCTGTGGTATTTTTTGGGGTCGGCACACATCAGGCTATTTTAACGGTTACCGATGGGAACGGACAAAGTGATAGCGACACCCTATCGATAACGGTCAACCAATTCACCCTCCCGGGCATCATCCACGAAGGATTTGAAGGAAGTTTCTTACCAAACGGTTGGAGCATCGTGAACCATGACAACGGAGGAACATGGACCAGCGATCCCGCAGTTGGTGGTTATTCGAACAGTGCTCAATCCGCAAAATTTGACAATTACAACATCGATTCCCAAGGCAGTTTCGATGATTTGATCTTCAACATCAACGGAAATCAGTTGATCCACCAGCCCTTATTAACCTTCGATGTAGCGTATTGCCGTTGGGGAGGCGGTTATTCCGATTCGATGTTCGTGGCCGTTTCCACGGATTGCGGTGCCACCTATCAATACGTTTATTACAAAGGCGGGGTGAGCCTGGCCACAGCTCCCGACAACCAAAGCGCCTTCCTACCCACAGCCGACCAATGGAGAACCGATACAGTAAATCTTGCGGCATGGGCCGGTCAAAGCAATGTCCAGGTCGCTTTTCGGAATAAAGGGGCTTTTGGAAACATCCTCTACCTCGATAACATTAATTTAGGAAGCAATCTCGGGGTTCAAGAAATTCCGACCAATTCTGATCCGTGGGTTTATCCCAATCCTTTGTGCTCCGGAGGAATGCTTCATATTATCCATTTACCTTCGTCAAAATTAGCTTTATGGGACAGCCAAGGAAAGTGCGTTTGGCAGGCTGAAGGGGAAGAATCGTTTCATGGAAGACTTCCTGGTTCCTTGGCCTCAGGCGCTTATATTTTGCATATTGAAGGCGAAAAATCCCTGTGGAATTATCGGGTTGTGGTGGAGTAATTACTTTCCTTTTGCCTTGACGATGATGGCCACGGTGTAGAACATTATTTTAAAATCCAACCCTAGGCTTCGATTGTTGATGTAGAGTAAGTCAAATTTCATGCGGTCGAGCATCTGCTCTACATTTTCGGCATAACCGTATTTCACCTGCCCCCAAGAAGTGATTCCCGGACGAACACGGTTCAGTAGGGCATATTGGGGTTCACGCTGTACAATTTGATCGATGTAAAATTGACGTTCTGGCCGAGGACCCACGAGCGACATATGCCCTAAGATCACGTTCACAAATTGCGGAAATTCATCGAGACGGGTTTTGCGCATAAAGCGCCCAATGGGGGTGATTCGTGCATCGTTGGAAGAAGAAAGCTGGGGGCCATTCGGTTCGGAGTTCACGTACATGGTGCGGAACTTAATGATGCGAAAAGGTTTATTGTTCAAGCCAATGCGTTCTTGCAAAAAGAAAATGGGTCCTGGGGAGCTTGCTTTTACGAGGATCGAACACAGAAGATAAAGGGGCAGCAATACCAACAAGGCAACAATGGAAAACGCAATGTCCAAAAACCGTTTCATGGCCTGTTGCCACAAAGGCATAACATCGCGGTTAAGTTCAATGAAGAGGGTACCGTAGATGTTGGTCATTTTCAGTTTACCGCTCAACAGCTCATACATATCCGGCAACACTTTAACGATGATGCTAAAGTTGTGGATTTTGGTAATAATTTTTTGCAATCGGTCGTGGTCGGAGGGTTCTAGGGCAATGATAATTTCTTCCACGGCATGCGCGGCCAACACCTGTTCCAATTCCTGAGAATGTCCTAAATAAGGAATTTCAGCATCCAACGATCGGTCGGAACCGTTCACATTGACATAGCCAATAAATGAATTGACGTTCATCTTTTGGGAAGTCACTTCGCGGAGAATCGATAGGGCACGTTCGCTACCGCCAATAATCAAGGTTCGAAAGCCATGTCCATGCCGTCTTAAGCGGTAAATCATCCACGTAACGAGGGCCATTCGAGGAACGAGGGAAAAAACCAATTGACAGGACAATAGCATCAAGAAAGAGCTGTAATAACTTCGATAAGATTGGACATCGTCGTCCAAAAGGAGGACAAAAAAGAGCAATAAGGAACCAAATACAGCCGCAAACAAGGTCAATTGTAGGGTTTTCAGGCGGTACAAGCGCCGCACATTCAAGTAGGTGCCTTGTAAGGTGTAAAGCAACACATAGGCTAAGGGAACAATGGAAATTCCCCAATAAAAAGAGGAACTTGGGACAAACGCTTTACCTTCAAGAAGTGTAGTTCGAACAAAGAAAAAAACGCTCCAAGAAGCCATCGCAAAAAGGTAATCCATGACAATCCAACCTGCCGTCAATGATTTACTCATGGAAAATAAACGACTTTGATGTTGTCCAACCGAATTTCTGTATTGTCCATTCCTGCTTCTTTGAAGGCTTCAAAACTGTGGTCGAAATAAGCGCTGGCATCCGAAGCACCGATTAACTCTTTGAGATCGATATAAATTTTCTTCCATTTGACGGTTTCGGGCGTTGATTTATTCAACTGTATATTCGTATTCTTCTTAACTCCATTGGGGGAAATGGCTATGAGCCCAGTAACCACACGATTTGTGGTGTAATAATCCAGTTCTAAAAACACCTCTTTACCCTTCGGAAGGTAGGAATGAAAGATAGTATAGGCAATCCAAAGCGAATCCGTGGCATTGAGGTTAACCTTCGCGTAAGAATTGCCATTAAACCATTGCAACGACTGGTTGCTGATAAAAAAATTAGCGATCGAAGTATTTGGATCGTTTTCCAGCAAAACATTAGCGCCTTCAAAATCCTCCGTTATAAAATGGGTAGAACCTGTATAATTCGTTGTGGGATTTAGTGTGCTTAATTGATTTTGAACTAAGGTTATTGTTTTTTCATACACTGCGCAAAAGGGATAAATGCGTTTGGTGGCAGCAATTCCGTTGTTTCGTATGCCCGGATATACCTTGATGTTCACATTCCCGCTTTTCAGCAGGGGAATTTTAACCGGTAATTCGAAAACGCCAACGCACGCATCGTCGACATAAACAAATGCCTCGCTAAAATTTTGGGTTAACTCCCCTTCTGCACCACTGAGGGAAGGATTGGCGTTAAGGGTCCAGGGTCCGATGTAGACCCACGAAGGATTAGGGTTGTTTTTAATACAACCTGAAAGCAACATCAGGCAAAGGGCAAAAACTGCGTTTTTGAAAAACATGCGCTGCGAAAACGAAAAAGTTGCCATATTATTTTATTCGAGGATATCCAAGATTCTATAGGCCAAATCGAGTGCTTCATGGCCTGCAGTTAAATCCACCGAAACGTTGGTATTCATGGAAATAGCCTGTGCAAATTCTTTCAATTCCTCTTCGATGGCATTGGTTGGATAAATGGGAGGACTTTCGATGCTTAATTTCTTGGCAGGGACGCCTTCTCCGAGGTCGAGCACCATGTCGTAGGGATCGGGTTCTCCCTCCAGGGATTCCAACCGGACCACTTCTATGCTTTTATTAAGAAAGTCAATTCCTACATAGGCATCGCGCTGAAAAAACCGCGATTTTCGCATATTCTTCAATGAAATCCTGCTCGCTGTAAGGTTGGCCACTGAACCGTTTTCAAATACGAGGCGTGCATTAGTAATGTCGTGGCTCTTGCTTACTACGGCAACCCCTGAAGCAGAAACTGAAACAACGGGCGATTGTACCACGTTCAGAATAATATCTAGGTCATGAATCATCAAATCCAACACCACGGGAACATCCGTACCCCGGGGGTTAAATTGTGCGAGCCGGTGGGTTTCAATGAACTCAGGAGCTTTAAGGAGCGGTTTAGCTGCCACAAAGGCTGGATTAAAGCGTTCCACATGCCCTACCTGAAAAACCACAGGATGTTCTTTTAGCAAGATCAACAAGGCTTGACTTTCTTCCACTGTTTGGGTTACGGGTTTTTCCACGAAGACGTGCTTATTGAGCAGCATGGCTTTTTTTGCCCATTCAAAATGAAAAGGCGTAGGAACCACCAAATCTATGGCATCAACGAGGTTGAGTAAGGCAATTGGGTCTTCAAAGAACGGAATACCCTGTTCTTCAGAAACCCGTTTTCCTTCATGGGTATCGATATCGTAAAAGCCCACCAAATCAAACGATTGACTGAGGCCTTTTAAGATTCGGAGGTGAATTTTTCCAAGATGCCCAATTCCGAAGAGTCCAATTTTAATCATAGTTACAAAATTAAAAAAGCCATTAGGATTCTAATGGCTTTGGCTAATTGTTCTGTAAAATTTTACTTGGAAACGCTTTCCACCACGGCTTTAAAAGCTTCGGGATGGTTTAATGCTAAATCCGCAAGCACTTTACGGTTGAGGGTCAGTTCACTTTTGTTCACCATTCCCATGAATTTGGAATAGCTCATTCCGTATTGACGCGCGCCGGCATTGATACGAACGATCCAAAGTGAACGGTAATTTCTTTTCTTTTGTTTCCTTCCGGAATAGGCGTATTGAAGTCCTTTTTCAATCGCATTTTTCGCAACGGTCCACACGTTTTTTCTTCGGCCATAATATCCTTTGGCCAGTTTCATGAAGTTTTTTCTTCGTGCTCTGGAGGCTACGTGGTTTACTGATCTAGGCATACTTTCATTTTTTTGAAGCACAGAGCCACGCTGTTGCAGTGGGCTTGGATTCTGGGCATCGGGTTATACAATTTTAAACCAATACTATTTCATGCATAGTTGCAATTTCACATTCGACTCATCGGACGAATGCACCATTCCTGCGTGGGTAAGGTTTCGCTTGCGCTTGGTGGACATCTTGGTCAAGATGTGCGACTTGAACGCATGCTTACGCTTGATTTTCCCACTTCCAGTGAGCGTAAAACGCTTTTTTGCACTGGATTTAGTTTTCATTTTCGGCATCTTTCTTCGTGTTAGTTAACAATTAGCTTTTTTTATTTCTTTTTCGAATTAATCATCAAAATCATTTTCTTACCTTCCAATTTGGGCAATTGTTCTACGATTCCCACATCGGCCAATTCTTGCGCAAACTTCAACAACAAAATCTCTCCTCGGTCTTTGAATACAATCGTCCGACCTCGAAAGAACACATAAGCCTTCACCTTGCTTCCTTCTTCGAGAAATTTCTTAGCGTGCGAGAGCTTAAAATTAAAATCGTGGTCGTCGGTGTTGGGCCCAAAACGGATTTCCTTCACCACCACTTTGCTCTGCTTCGCTTTCAACTCCTTTTGCTTGCGCTTTTGGTTGTAAATGAACTTTCGATAGTCCATTATTTTACAAACCGGCGGCTTCGCATTAGGAGAGATTTCCACCAAGTCCAATTCCTGTTCATCGGCAAGGGCTATAGCTGCAGCCACCGTCATAACCTGAGGTTCTTGACCCTCCATCACCAAGCGAATTTCGCTGGCGATTATTTTGTTGTTAATGCGGTGTTGATCTTCTTCAACCTTGCGTACAGGCCTTGGGTTTCTTCTCATTCAACTATACTTCTCTATTTATTTTTTAATTATCAATTCTTTTTCAATCTCTGACAGCACGAGCATCTCAAAGTTTGAAACACCCATGGAACCCAAATCGCCCACGCCTCGCTGACGCACAGAAAGACTTGCTGTTTCGGCTTCTTTTTCTCCTACCACCAGCATGAACGGGTACTTATTTACCTCGGCATCCCTGATTTTCTTACCCACTTTTTCGTTACGTTCGTCAACGAGACCGCGAATATCGGAATTTTTTAGCAATTCTAAAACTTTTTGCGCATAGTCGTTGTACTTTTCGGACACGGGTAAGATAATGAACTGATCCGAGGTAAGCCATAGGGGAAAATCTCCAGCGCAGTGTTCAATCAACACCGCAACAAAGCGTTCCATCGAGCCAAAAGGGGCTCGGTGAATCATCACTGGACGATGTTTCTGGTTGTCCGCACCGATATATTCTAATTCAAAACGTTCCGGGAGGTTATAATCCACCTGGATGGTGCCCAACTGCCATTCCCGCCCAAGAGCATCTTCGACCATAAAGTCCAATTTTGGACCATAAAACGCTGCTTCTCCGTAGGCTACTTTGGTGGGCAACTGCATTTCTTCCGTAGCTTCGATAATCGCTTGTTCTGCTTTCAACCAATTTTCATCGCTGCCGATGTACTTGCTCCGATTTTCTTGGTCTCGAAGCGAAATCTGCGCGGTAAAATTCTCAAAACTCAGCGTCTTCAACACGTATAGCACAATCTCGATCACTTTTTTGAATTCCTCCTTGACTTGTTCTGGGGTGCAAAAAATGTGGGCATCGTCTTGGGTAAACCCTCGAACCCGAGTTAGCCCGTGTAATTCACCGGATTGCTCATACCGATACACCGTTCCAAATTCGGCAAAACGGGTTGGAAGTTCCCGGTAAGAACGCGGCTTGGATTTAAATATCTCGCAGTGGTGCGGACAATTCATGGGTTTGAGGTAGAATTCTTCGTTCGGATCCGGTGTGCGAATGGGCTGGAAAGAATCGGCTCCGTACTTCTCATAGTGTCCTGATGTCACATACAGCTCTTTATTGGCGATATGCGGAGTAATGACTTGTTGATAACCGGCCGCTTTTTGGGCTTTCTTTAAAAACTGTTCCAAGCGATCGCGCAAGGCTGCACCTTTGGGCAACCACAAAGGAAGTCCCTGCCCTACTTTTTGCGAAAAGGTAAACAATTCTAACTCCTTTCCAAGCTTGCGGTGGTCGCGTTTTTTGGCTTCCTCCAATTTTTCAAGAAACTCGGTTAATTCGGTATTTTTTGGGAAAGTAATGCCATAAATCCGAGTTAATTGCTTGTTTTTCTCGTCGCCTCGCCAGTACGCCCCTGCGATGGAGAGCAATTTTATCGCTTTGATGTGTCCTGTGTCCGGAAGGTGGGGTCCACGGCATAAATCGGTGAAATTGCCTTGATGATAAAAAGTAATGGTGCCGTCTTCCAGTTCGTTAATCAACTCCAGTTTGTACGGGTCTTGTTTCTCGGTAAAATAAGCGATTGCATCTGCCTTGGTCACTTCTTTCCGAACGAAGGGTTGTTTCAATTTTGCCAAGTCTTTCATGGTTTGCTCCACGCGTTCTAAGTCCTTTTCCGAAAAGGTATGGTCCATAAAATCGACGTCGTAATAAAATCCATTTTTGACGGGAGGGCCGATGGCCAATTTAATCCCTGGAAAATGGACTTCGAGCGCCTCGGCCATGAGATGTGCCGAGGAATGCCAGAGGGTGGATTTTCCTTCCTCGTCATTCCAGGTAAGCAATTGCAAGTGCGCACCATCGGGTAAGGTTCGTTCGGCATCCACGACTAGGTTATTCACTTTTGCCGCCAGCACGTTGCGCGCCAAGCCCTCGGAAATGTTCCGAGCTACATCCATTGAGGTGCTTCCAGGCGGAACCATGCGTGAAGAACCATCGGGTAAAAAGACCTTAATCATAGCGTTGAAGATTGGGCACAAAAGTAGCTAAAAGCAACCGAAATCGCGGGATGTTATCCGTTGTTTGGCGGTTTTTGTTGTTGCATCAGCACTTTTACATCCGATTGTAAATGTTGAATTGCTTTAAGTACGCCATGATCGTCGGGTTGATAATCTGGAATCGTGCGGCTTACATAGCATACGAATTTCCATACTTCCAGTAATTCCGACAAAGGAAGTTCATAGGGCGCGTAGGCAGGGTTCGAAGAAAGGAAAAGCCATGAGGTATCATTCAGTACTTTAAGTTTTTTAAAAACAATCCCTTCAGATTGTGTGATGAAAACGCAGGTATCCCCCGATTTCAGGGTAGTCCAATCTTGCACAAATTCGCCTACGACAATGGAACCTGGATTTATAGGTGGCATAGAATCGCCTTGAATAGGAAATGCGCGGTATTTTTTATTACTGGACAAAAAAGGCAGACTTAAGGTTGGGAAATCGATGAAAAAATCGGGATCCGAAAACCCAGCCGTGTATCCAGCACTGGCTTTTTCAGGAATCACTTCTACGACTTCATCGCGTTTGATGTCGACCACCGAGGCCAAAACCCTCAGAGAATGTCCTTTGAGGCGTGCTTCGGCTTTTTCCGATAGCAACCTCCAATCCCGTTCACCGAACGAGGCAAAGTCTTTGGTGATTAAATCCTCTACGGTGAGCCCAAAGTACGCGCACATGCGCACCACGTTTTCCAAGTTCGGTTGCGCAATGTTGTTTTCATACCCGCTGTAGGTCGAGCGATTCAGGCCTAGGTTCTGAGCCATTTCTTCTTGCGACTTCCCTTGACGTTTGCGTAAAATTTTAATATTTGCCCCGATATCCATTGAACTTTGATTTTTTACAAAATTAATAAATAATCAAAAATAATGATTAAAAATTAACTTTTTATTGCGAAATAAACTTGTAGATGATATAACCGCTTTGGTTGGGAATGGCTTTATCGTTAAATTTTGATTTTTTAGCATAGGCAAGCGATTGTTCAATCATGCAAGGATTGGCCCCGTTGCTCGCCGCAGCATCGTAGGTTGCTTGAAGTACTTTTCCGCCCTGGTCCACTGAAATACGCACCACCACTTTGCCTGAGGCTCCGTATCCGCAGGTGTACCCTGGATTTCTAACCCACCAATTGTTATTTTCAAAGGCGGTTCTTCCATCCAGCCTCCATTCAACCATTACATCGCCTTTGAATTGTTTATTATCACCGGTACCCTTTTCTCCTTTGGAGGGTTTAGAAACGTTATCCTCCTTGTTTTGCCGTTGATTTTTGGAATGTTCGTTCAAGATTTTTTCACGTTCTTGTTGACCTCCCGCTTCTTCAAACAATTGTTTTTCAAAGGCTCTGATGCGTTCATTGGGATCTCCTGACGCTGTGTTCTCGCTGAACTGTTGCATAGACCGTTCGCGATTGTCTTGTTGATTTCGAGCAAGATTTTTCACTTCACCTTCGCTAGAATTTACCCAAACATCCTCCGGAGTTACTTCCAACGGGTCTTGAATCGGGCTCACTTCCGGCTTGAAAAACGGCTCTACGGGAATATAACGCTCATAATACGCGAGCTGAAGCACCATGAACATCGCTACAAAAAAAGCCAAAGACAGTATAATGGACAAAACAATGCGTTCGCGCTGAGATAGACTGTTCATGCTTTAGGTTTAACTACCTTACCTGTCTTAAAGTTAAGATAAAGCATTTGATTTCCAACGTTCATCGACAATACTTGGTTTGAAAAAACTTTAATGGAAGAGTAATCATTGGGTAGAATGACCTTTCCTTGAACATCCATAATCCCTTGGAGGCCGTTAATTTCGGTTAAGAATAAATCCATCTCGGGCCAATAAATGATATTATCGTATCGAGGTTCAGCAACTAACTTACCGAGATTTGAATACAACCCCACCTTGCCTTCTTCGACTACTTTCATAAAACCGTTGGATAATAATTGAACCTCCGTAAAATGAAATTTTGTCAAAACGTTACCTTGACGGTCCAAAATCCCCCAAAGGTCCGTTGACTTTTGTTTACCTACGATGCACTGGGTGACAAATTGTATCGAAGCCATTTTAAGGGGTTTAAGAACCTTTAACGTGGAATCCACCCATACAAATGACCCTTTCTTGTTGATTATAAAAGAACTACCGTCGAACGAAGCTATTTCTCTCCATCGGTCGAATGCCGCACATGGCGCTGTACTTGCTTTCCAAGTTCGGGTATCCATATGATAAAACAACGTTCCTTTTCCCACCATTAAATATGGAAAGGGAGTTGAATTAATAGCATCGAATTCCGTTGGAACAACAGTACGTCCATATAAATCCACTACCCCCCATTGTTGATTACTTTTCACCAAAAATCCTTGTGAAAAAGGAATAATTTCTTGAAATTCACATGGAATGAGCAATTCCAAACTTGCATCTAAGATTCCTGTACCTCGATCGTTCGAAACCATGGCAAATTGATCGTTCAACGGGTTAAAGTCGGTAAACGTTGGAGCCAGTAATTTTTGTTCTTTTGTGTTCATTACCCCATATCGATGATTCTCCGAAAAAAGAAGTAGGTCGGAAAACACTAACTGCAAATCCGAATAATTCGGTTGAATGATCCACTTTCCAACACGATCCATAAGACCGAATTGTTGATGTTCTTCAACGATAGCGAAACCGGATTGATAATCCGAAATTGTTTCAAACTTAAAATCTACCACAACTTCATTGTTCAGGTTGACAACGCCATATTTTCCCTGTTTCATTACAGCAGCTAACCCCTCATGAAATTCATTCACCTCGTCGTATTGAAAAGGAATTACTCCGTTTCCTTCTTCATCCATGAATCCGTACAAGTCTTGGTCATTCCCAACCGGAAAAAGGGTTTTTCCATACCACGTTAATTCTTGCAAAACGCTATTTTTAAAAGGATAATCGGGATGCAATGCGATGAATGAGACCATGCGTAAGGAGTCATAATTTCCGATGGAAGCATCAAAGTAGGCCTTCCAAATTTTTGAACTATTTCTGTTGGAAGGATATTTCGTTAAGAACTGTTTGAACTTCGTGGTATCCTCAAGCTGGTAGTACTTGTGATAAATTTCATCCTGAGCCCTCATGACAAATTTACTTTCCGGGTGGTATTGTATAAATGTCGCAAGTTCTATTTCTGTGTTATCTTTTACCCATTCTTGAAAAGCAATGAGATCCATTTCGCGCAGCATTTCTTCCCGAAAATCCGAAGCTGGGCTAGCTGCGCTACAATCCAACCAACAAAATAAATCCCTACCGGAACACGAATCCAACCACAAGGAATCTCTGGTTCGAAGTGCCATAGGGTATTCCATATAATCCCGGTGATCGATTAAAAAACGCGTCATGGCATCCAAATTCTTGGTCTCCGTGAATTCGTTAAATACGGATTTAGCTATTAACTGATATAGTGTCGTCGCATTGGCACGAGTCCATCCTTTTTCGTGAAGTTTTTTTAGTTTTTTTTGAGATAATTTCATGGAATCCAATGGGTAAGAATTCAAGGAACCCTGAATAAAGTACCACGCACTGTCTAGGTTATACAAATCCTTTGACTCATAATAGAGTTTAGCCAATCCAAAGGCGGTAATTCCGGGATAGTTTGAATGCTCTTTGACAAAAACTCCTTTAGCGATTCCGTAGTTTTTTACTGCTAAAGCTTCAAATCCGTTTTCCAACGTGCGCTTTTGCGCTTGAATTCCTATAAATGAACTACAAAAGGCCATAAGAAGCCCCAATAAATTTCGCATGGTTACAAAATTAAGCAGTGGTAGTTCAAATTAAAAATATATGAAGCGAAGGTAGAACAAGCAAGAATACTATCTTGAACGTTTACTTGTTAACAATTTGTTAACCGAATTATTTTTGTTAGGCAACGAAACCCTTATATTTGACGTAAAAGGCTCGATGAAAATACGTATATTCCTCTCCCTGATGGCCTGTTTCTATGTCACGCAAGCGCAAGTAACTACGCAAAAAAAGAGTTTAGAAAAAAGTGTAAGCCCTCAAACTCCTGCTGAACCGCTCAAAATCCGTCCAGAGATTTCATTAATAGACCTACAGGAGCGACTACCTTCTGCCGATCGGTACATCTTAGACATTAAATCCCTGATGAATTATTTTATCGATAAAAAAATTCCAACCGATTTCCCTTCGTACAACACGGAAAAGTCCTTTGCCTTTAACAAGCGTAAAGCACTTCGTTGGTTTAAAAAACATACTGACTTGATCACGGAAGAACGTAAGAAAATGCTTAATATCCCATCCAAATGAAACGCTTCTTCCTTTTCGTGGTGGTGAGCCTTTTGGTATCGGAATTTCGTGCGCAATGCAACCAAGCCAATCCCTTCTGTACAGGTGTCAATTACAATTTCCCGAACAGTACGAATGTCAACGATTTAGGAATGGTGGATTGTTTGTTTAGCACGCCCAATCCTGTTTGGTATTTCATGGAAATTGATCAAAACGGTCCCATGACGATTTCTATCAGCCAGGTGGATGCCTTTGGCTTTGGGATCGATGTTGATTTTGCCTTATGGGGACCATATCCTTCCTTGGCAGCGGGTTGCGGAGGGGGTACGTTTCCTGTGGGAACCCCTATAGATTGTAGTTATTCACCGAGCCCAACGGAAACAGCAACCATTCCAAACGCGCAAATAGGGCAATTCTACATTTTATTGTTGACCAATTTTTCCAATGACCCTGGAACGATCTCCTTCTCTCAAACCGGAGGTTCAGGTTCGGCGGATTGTTCCTTTGTTTGCGGGGTAACTGGATTTACGGCCAATCCAAGTGCTTGCAACAATAATTTATACAATTTAAGCGGCACCCTGAGCATTACGAACCCTCCCAACAGCGGAACACTGACCATTTCGAGTACTTGCGGCGGTACTCCACAAGTATTCAATGCGCCATTTGGAACCAACATCAACTACAATTTAACGGGATTAAATGCCAACGGTTCAAACTGCGTGGTCAATGCGGTATTCAGTGCCAACGCCAACTGCAATACGCTTCAAACCTACACCGCACCAGCGCCTTGCAATGTTGGTCCATGTTCCTTCGGAAATTTCACAGGTTCCATCACCAACTGCAATCCTGTCACCAATCAATACACGATTTCCGGTACGATTAATTACACCAATGCGCCTGCTACCGGCACCCTTACATTGAGCAATTCCTGCGGAGGCTCACAAGTGTTTAACGCACCCTTCGGAAGCTCTTCCAACTTTACGTTAACGGGCACCGCCAATGGGAATAATTGTACCGTTACCGCTACGTTTTCGGCCAACGGAAACTGTTCTGCTACCCTTACCTACCCCACACCTCCTCAATGCAATTGCAACGCGATGATTGGAACCTTTACTACCACGTTACAGGGGTTACCTACCATCAATTCCATATGCTATGGAAATCAATTCAACATTAACACCAACAACAATTTTGGGGTTCCAGCCGAAATCCCAGGAGCGACAACACCCGGATCGCAAAACTACGACCCCACGGCCCCTACCTATGATCCAGGAATTATTTGGTTAATTTATTCTTGTCCCCCAACTGTGGCACTCAATCCGATCATGGCACAAGCTACCGGTCTCGACGTACCCGATGACCCTTGCTTTTTGGGAATCGCCTCCAACTCAGGAAATTTAAACGACGTGAACGATTTATCCACCATCAATTCCTTTCCTCCAGGAACCTTCACGAACAACACGGTGTATTATGTGCCAATCACCATGTACAGTGTACAAGATGGCATTTACAGTTACATTATTGTACCCAATTTACAGTGTTATGACTTAGGCGACCCCATTGCGGTACAATACCTTCCTCCAGTTACGGCGAATTACAGCTCCAACTGTGCTAACGGGACCGCTACGGTGACCGTTACCGGTGGTTCTCCTGCCGTTAACGGCGGCACTTCGTTTACTGCGAGCAACCTCGTTCCTGCAACGGCCGGATTTGCTGTAAATACAGCGTTGAATAATGGAAATATCATTCTTAACAATTTAAGCATTTCCGGTCCGTATTCATTTACGCTTACGGATAATATCGGATGCACCTATCCCATTGCCGGAAATTATGTAGGACCTGACCCAGTCAGTATTTCCTATCCCGATACCTTGTATTGCTTGTCGGATCCGAATCCTATCGCCACCATTACAGGAATGAATGGTGGAACGGTGAGTTCAGGAGTAGGCATTGCAGTAAATCCAACGACTGGGGAAGTGGATTTAGGCAGCTCATCGCCCGGAAGTTATTTAATTACCTACACCTCACCGGCTGCGGTTTGTCCGGGTGTAGATCAGTTCTTGTTAACCATTGCGCAAAGTCCTGTGGTAAATGCTGGAAACGATAAAGTCGTTTGTTTTGGAAATTCCATTCAATTGGAAGCTACTGGAGCCAGTTCGTATGTATGGAATGTTAATGTGGGGAATGGTATGTCCTATATGCCTCCCGTGGGCACCAATGTGTTAATCGTTACAGGAACCAACAACGCCGGATGCTTCAGTTCAGATACGGTACTGGTGGATGTTCTCCCAGATTGTACGGGAGAAGACGTGGTTTTTTGGGTTCCCAACACCTTTACCCCAGATGGCGACCAACACAATCAATCCTTCAAACCCGTATTTTACTCAGGGTATGATCCTTTCGAGTTTGTGATGTATATTTTTGATCGCTGGGGAGAATTAGTGTATGAAACCCATAATGTTAAATTCGGTTGGGATGGATCCACAGGGCGAAGTGGTAGAAAAGCACCCGACGGCGTTTATACGTGGAAAATTGTTTTTAAGGCACTTAACAACGACGATAAAATAATGCAAATGGGTCACGTAACCCTGATACGTTAGTGTTTTAGCTTTTCCTTAAAAACCTTACGGAATTTCTCTACCTTCGGCTTCACTACATACTGACAGTATTGGTTTTGCGGATTTAAGTTGAAGTAATCTTGGTGGTATTGTTCTGCCCGATAAAAATGATTGATTTCCGTGATTTCCGTAACAATGGGTTTGTCCCAAACCTTTTCTTCGGTTAATTTTTGAACGTATTCCTCTGCAGTTTTTTTCTGTGCCTCACTGTGATAAAAAATCACGCTTCGATATTGTGTCCCCACATCGTTTCCTTGACGGTTTAATTGCGTTGGGTCGTGAATCCACCAGAAAAGTTCCAACAACGCGTCGTAGGATATTTTCTTGGGATCATAAACAATTCGGGCAACCTCCGCATGGCCGGTGCTACCTGTGCACACTTGTTCGTAGGTAGGATTGAGCACTTTGCCTCCGGCATAACCCGGATATACATCCACCACGCCCTCCAATTCTTTGAAACATGTCTCAACGCACCAAAAACACCCTGCTCCAAAAGTAGCCTCTTCGGTAGCCATCGAATCTTCCGGTAAAAAATCCAGCGCCACCGAGTTTAAGCAATATCGCAAGCCCGTAGGCTTTGGCCCATCATCAAAAACATGCCCCAAGTGTGCATCGCATTTTGCGCAGCGTATTTCCACTCGCTCCATGCCGTGCGAAAGGTCTTTTACTTCTTTGACGGCCCCTGAGTTTATCACATCGTAGAAACTGGGCCATCCCGATCCGGATTCGAACTTCGTAGAACTGGAAAATAATGGGGCGTCACACCCAATGCAGCAGTAGGTTCCTTTTTCCTTATGATAGACATATTTTCCCGTAAAGGGTCGCTCCGTTCCCCCGTCTTGAATTACTTGGCATACATTCTTCGGCAACATTTTGTCGCCGTAAGGAATTAAATCTTGAGAATTATTCATAGGTGCATCGTTTTGAGAAAAAGAACAAGCTTGAAGAAAAAGAACGGCTAAAATCCAAAGAACAACTTTAGGGTTTTGCCAGGATTTTTTTAACGGAATAGTGACCTGCATAGATGAGCGGAGTTAAAGCTATCCCAATAAACAACTTTAACAGGTAGTTTGTTGGAGCAATGGTTAAATAATCGGAAAATGACATAGCCCCTGGAACCACAAAACCAATGAAAAGCACCACGTAGGAGTCGATTAATTGGGAAATCACGGTGCTTCCTGTACTCCGAAGCCAAATAAATCGGTTACCGGTTTTGGATTTTATCCATTTAAACAGCGATGCATCCAAGAGTTGCGACAACAAAAAGGCCGCAATGCTTCCAACAATGACCATTTGTGCTTGGCCAAAAACTAAATTGTAGGATTTATTGTCTGCAAGGGTGCTGTTTGGAATTTCCATCGCCGGAATTTGAAGGGAAACACCCACCAGGATGAAGCAATACAGAATTAATCCCGAAGTAACCCAAGATAACCTACGTACGGTTTTGGCACCGTAAAACTCGTTGAGTAAATCGGTAAGTAAAAAAACGACGGGCCAAGGTAGAATCCCCACGACGGTTACTAATGGTCCTATTTTGTGTCCAAATAACCAAAATGAAATGGGCACAGCAATCAATTTATTGCTGATAAGTTCTGCAGTCACGGCGTTCGTAATGAACAAACCCGCCAAGATAATGAAGACCCACGTTTTGCGGTCGAAATGGATAGAATTCATTTTTTATTCTTTTGATTAGCTATACCATAGTCCAATCGTTTTGTTTTTACATAACGAGAGATATAGTATTTACTCGTTTTAAAGTTATTAATTACTACCCCCCGGCTGGTCGACGAATGAATAAAATTAATAGCCTCCGGCGTCACTTCGATGACCATTCCTACATGCCCGACCGAGTTGGAGTTCCCAGTCCCTCGAAAAAAGATTAAATCTCCTGGCTGAACTTCGGATAACAGGACCGTTTCCCCCAGCTCCGCTAAGCTATAACTGGTACGTACCAAAGAGAAACCGAACGAACCAAAAATGTAATTAATAAATCCCGAACAATCGAAGCCTGTTGGAGTTGTCCCACCCCAATGATAGGGAGTTCCCAAGAGGGTTTTGGCCAAGGCAATAATTGATGCTACTTTCTCATTGGGTACGCGAACTAAGGATGAATCGCTAACTAATTGAGATGTTGAATCTTGCTTTACTTGACTATAAGCAATCGTTGAAGAAAAAAAAACAGCAAGAAAAAAAACAAGGGAATAGCGCACCCACGAAATTATAACTATTTTTGAATTTACACCGAAACGCAGTATGAATGAATTCCAAGTTCCTAAACTTACCAAGCTCTATTATTCTATTGGGGAGGTTGGGGATATTTTCCAAGTAAACACTTCATTACTCCGGTTTTGGGAAAAAGAATTCAACTTCGATATTGCAAAAAAAAACCAAAAAGGAAATAGGCTATATTCGGTAAAAGAAATCGAACGAATACGCCAAATTTATCAATTAGTAAAGGTAGAAGGCTACACCCTCGAAGGAGCAAAGAAACGGTTGAATCGCGTTTCTAAAGCCATAAAAAATCCGCCCAGTTCGGAACAATCCGAGTTGATAGCTCAGTTAGAATCGATAAAAGACCGGCTTATCGCTTTAAAAACTTTGTAAAAGGAATAAAGCGCGGAACATTGGATTGATAGGATTTGTATTCTGGATATTTTTCGGCTGAAATGGCTTCAGAAAAGTCCGAGCTTCCCTTAAAAAGTATGACCAACAAAACGCATCCTGCCATGGACCAATTAATCCATTCGCCGGTGGCTATGATGGAAAAGCCGTAGAAAACCAACCATATTGCTTGTTCCATAGCGTAATTCGGATGCCGAACTCTTGACCAAAGACCGGTTCTAACGAAACCGTGTGCGTATTCCTCCATCGCTAAACCCAACCGGATTCTTCGGTGTTTTTCTTGTTGAAAATTCCATTGTTGTTGATCGGCAATAAATTCTACTACCACAAAAAGAATAAAAAATAGGACCAATATACCGTCCCAGACCATCAACGGACTATTTTGGGTAGCTGTAAGAATTGGAATGGTAAATAAAAAAATCAAGGTGTTTTGGTAACCACTGATGAAAAACAAATTAAAGGCAGCCCAAATCCAAGGGTTAGAAAATCCCGGGCGTTTCCGTAAAATTTCCCATCGATAATCTTCCTCCCCTGCCCAAAACTTCCACGTATATGCCCCACGTCGCGCGAAATTAAAGGTTAAACGAATTCCCCAAATACTCACCAATACCGCCATCAGTGTCATTCTATCCGGAAAACCGGCTACCGCAGTCATGTGCCAAGCATAATAAACAGGAACAATGCTCCACAACTTATCCACTTGAGAATTGTTTCGGCTGAGTTCACCCACTATGAAACAATAAGCAATTACGCCACCAACAATCCAAACCATATGGTCGTAGAGGATGGATGATTGAAGCGGAGTTAACGGAGTACCTAAATAAAATGAGATCATAGGTAATCCAATCACAGTGAAAATCAAGAGTAAAATGGTAACTACCATGGGGTTTATTTAATTATTAATATATCCAGCTTTTGAGGCATCAAAAGGGTAAAAACTACCCGAAGCCACTGCCAAAATAGCGTTTTCTTGGTTTCGTAAGCTCGCCTTCATAAAAATCACGCCTTTCCCTTTTCGAACAACCTCGGATTGTGCCGTAAGTATTTGCGAGATCAATCCGGGTTTTAAAAAATTCACATTCATTTCTATCGTTGAAACTACTTTCCATTCCTCAGCTACCAGGCTCATTGCGCCTGCTCCCATGGTGGCATCCAAGAGCGTGGTTAAAACTCCACCATGCACGAAACCCGGCGTTGCCAGATGCTTTGGTAAAACCGTTAATTGGTAGGTTACTACTCCCGGTTCTAAGCGTTTGAAATCCATGCCCAGCAAGGAGGTAAAGGCATTATTATCCAGGTATTGTTGAATTAAGAATTCTGAGGAACTGACTGAATCCATGGAAAAATAGCGTTAGAAAGTTCCCGTTGCACTTGCACGAAATGGATCGTTTCCACCCAAATATTAATATTCAACGTACCCGATTGTTCATTAAACTCCGTAAAATACAAAGCAGGAGCAGGATCTTTCAACACCTTGGCATTCGAATCTATTAAGGTTTTGATTTTCTCCAAGAATTCGGAGGAAGTTTCTTGGTAAGGCACTGGCACCAGGAGGTCGATTCGTCGCCTACCTTCACGGGTAAAGTTGGTAATTACTCCGTTGATAAGGGGCCCGTTGGGCAACACAACGGTTTTGTTGTCCACGGTTCTTATGTAGGTGTTAAACATCTGGATTTCTTTTACTTCTCCTGTAATAGTCAACGCCTGAATCGTATCATGCAATTTAAACGGTTTAACAATCAAGATAAGAACCCCTCCGGCAAAATTACTCAGTATTCCCCCGAAGGCAACACCAAACGCAATACCTACTGCTCCAAGGATGGTAACAAACGAGGTCATGGCTACTCCAAGCTGAGAAATAGCCAGAAAAACCGTTATTACCTTGGAAATAATGGAAGTAAAATTCGATAGAAAGGTAACTAATCCTTCTTCCGCTTCGCGCCGCCTCAATACTGCGGAAACCATCAATGAAATTCGTTTGGCCAACCAGAAACCAAACACCAAGATAATTAGACTCAGGACGATGTTTATGGCTAAGTTGGAAATCCAACTGAACAGTTGATCTTGTGGAATGTTTAAGGTGTGTAATAACGATTTCATGAGCGTACGGCAAAGCGCGAAAATAAAAAAAATAAGCTTCTACCCGTGGATTTAGCGCAAAATAACTCCCCAACACCTTCGAATTTACACCTTTGGAAATCCTTTTTCCCTTTGGAAGCATCGAATCGATATTTGGATTACTTGCTAACCTTATCCACCTTGAAGCAAGGACAAATCACCTTGTTTGGAAATACCTATCCTACGCCGCGTCTAGAAGCATTTTATGGCGAAGCAGGGTTAAGCTATACGTATTCAAATCAAAGGTTGGCTGCCTTGCCAATGAGCTCGATATTGAAGGAAATTCAACAGGCAGTTATCGCAAAAACGCAGCAACAGTTCAACGCAGTTTTAATCAATTACTACCGCAACGGTAACGACTCCAACGGTTGGCACGCCGACAATGAACCTGAATTAGGAAAGGATCCCATCATTGCCTCGGTGAGTTTTGGAACAAGCCGAATTTTTCAACTAAAATCGAATGCTGGAAATCAACGTCAAAGCCTTCTGCTCGAGCATGGAGATTTACTGCTCATGGGTTCCGGAATGCAACTGCACTGGAAACATTGTTTACCCAAGCGACCTAAGGTCCTTGAACCTCGAATCAACCTCACCTTTCGAAGAATAATGTATCCGTAGTTAGGACTTCCGAAGCCAAAAAGCAAGCTGCCGGAAAGAGGCTTTGTGGTCGAAGGATAATATCCCCTGTTTAAAAATTCTCCCTGCAAAAACCACGCATACCGTCCCTACCACCATTTGAAGGATCCATGCGACGCATAAGAAAAGATACTCCATAGGAGAAACCCCTACCGCCAATTTCACCATTGCCACCATTCCTGAAGTCCAGGGAAAGTAGGTAAAAAAGTCGGTGAGGCCGGACTCAGGAAAGGCCATAGCATTGTATCCTGAAAAAATGCTTAACGACAATAAAATCCATGTTGGGATGGCAAACTGTTGCCCATCGGAATGATCTCCGCTCATTGCCCCCATTACCGTAAAAAAGGAGGCAAAAACCCAATAGGTTCCGATGAAAAAAAGGAAAAAATTCGGCAACAACCATAGATAATTGATGCGTTGATACACGAGTTGCACTTGGTCGTTTTGCGGTGCATTCGCCTCTAACCCCAGTTCTTTCAGTTGGCTGCCAGTTACCTGAACACCTTGCAGGTATTCCGGCGTAAAAAACTCAGGAACAATCCAAGTTTTTAAGATAACCAAACCGATTCCTACCAAAGCGAACCAAACACCCAATTGAACCAGGGATGCCAGCCAGTTTCCCGCAATTTTGCCCATCATGAGTTGGTGCGGACGAACGCTTGCTAAAAGAACCTCAGAGATTCTGCTGGATTTTTCCCGGTTGATACTTCGAGTGATATTGGTTCCGAAAAATGCAATAAAAAACATCATCATATATCCTAAAGAAAATCCAACCCATCCAACCTCATCGCTCGATTGTCCGTAGGGATCATTCACATTTCGGAAATCGATGTTCAGGGGTTGTTTGATGCTGCGGAAGTCTTCTTCGGACATCGTAGTAAATTGCGTAATCATCACCTCCTCTACCCGACGTTCTAAATCAAATTTGAGTTTCATTTTAAGGGCCAAGCTTGGCGATTCTTTGTAGAATAGAAAAACTTTTTTATTGATCAACACCTTTTCGTTGACCTCAACCAAGGCATCAAATTCGTTAAATTTTGGACTCGTTTTAAAAGGATTCAGTTCAACGTAATCGTCATAAAAAAAATACTGTACATTTTCGATAGGATTTGAGGCGATTTTTCCCTCCAACAAATTGGCTGGATCAGCGATCAATACCTTCATTTTATTAGTTCCTTGGTTACCTGACAGTAACAGCAAATAAATAGTAAGAACCATCAAACAAGGTCCAAGGATAAGCATCCAGCGAAATGAACGGTTATTCCATCGTTCCAAAAATTCCCTCCACGCTAAAAGCCAGCTATTTCTCATGCGTTACCAATTTTACAAAAACCTCTTGCATACTCGGTAATTGTTCTTCAATCAATTCGAGTTTCACCGCTTCTGAAAGGCGTTCAAATACTTGATTAAAGGCATAATCCCCGCGGCTCTTGATGTGTGCCTCGTATACGCTGTCGGACAGTTCGGTGCAGGTTAATAATTCAAACCAAGTCCATAGAGCGTGGGCAAAGGCCATTTTACTTCCACGAAAACGCAGCTTAAAATTACCGGATTTGTAGGCTGAACGCAACGTTAACACGTGCTCTTTGGCTACCAATTTCCCTTGATGTATCAACGCCACTTCATCGCACAGCTCTTCCACGCTGTTCATGTTGTGCGTTGAAAAAATGACGGTTTTTCCTTCCGCCTTAAAATTCCGCATTTGTTCCAACAACAAATCCACATTCAACGGATCGAAACCGCTTAAGGGTTCATCGAGAATCACGATCTCGGGATTATGCAAAATACTACCAATGAATTGAACTTTCTGCGCCATTCCTTTTGAAAGGGTGCTGATTTTACGATTGTTCCACGACGTTATTTCGAATTTTTCCAACCAATCTAGCGCAGCCTTGTTCGATTCGAATTTAGATAAACCTCTAAGCTTCCCTAAAAACACCAAATGATCCAATACACGCATTTCGCGAAAAAGACCACGTTCTTCGGGTAGGTATCCAAAGGACCTGACATGCTGCACATTCAACGATGTTCCATGAACTTTTATGGATCCTTTTGTAGGGGCAATGATTTGATTAAGCAATCGAATAAAAGTGGTTTTTCCTGCACCATTCGGGCCAATTAACCCGAAAACTTGTCCAGGCTGAATGCGCATTGAAACCTCCTCTAAGGCTACCTTTTGATGGAATACTTTCGTAAGTTCCTGCACTTCAATCATGCAACGAAACTAAGGAATATTTTGATGTAACGTTGACCAGCACCACGAATATCGTCGATGAGCCACGAAAAAAAAGACTCCTAACCCGAGCATCAATAACACTACACTCAACGCATCAAAACTCGCCGAATCGCTGGTATACAGGGCGGGAAGTTGCAGCGCTTGGTCTTTGGACGTCAACAGAATTCCCGAGAAAAAGTTGTTTGCAAAGTGAAATCCGAAGGCCAACTCAATGCCGCCATCCAAGCAGGTAATCAACGCTAAAAAAACACCTAACAGCACATAAATACTCAAAATTGCATACCCGTGTTCCGACACTTCTGGATTTCCAAGATGCATAATCCCGAAGAGTAGCCCGCTCAATGCAACAGCTATCCAAGGCTTTTTCAACCGTAACGCAAACCCTTGTAGGGCATATGACCGGAAAAGTAATTCCTCGGCGAGTACTTGAAACGGCAACAAGAGCAGCAACATCAAAACAGCCACACCAAAGGCCTTAGGTTCAAAATTCCAGTGCAACGAATCCGAGAAAAATACTGCTTGAAGTCCCGTGCTTAACCCTAAAAATGCTCCCCAAAACAAACATGCAAAGACTACTCGTTGAAAGGAAACTTGATTGCGTTGGGTAATCCAATCCTTCCAGGAAACTCGATGTATTTTTCGTACCGCGAAAAACAGCGCAAGCAGCACGGTAAAAAACGGGATCATTTGTAACAAGAACATGCGTTCAAAACCCAAAAATCTCGAAGCCTCGAATACATCGAATAAACCGTTTTTTGTAAAAACCCAACTTACCGGTAGATTACCCAGCAAAAAGCCCAAAAATACCAACAAAATGGTCAGTGAAACTTGCTTTACCCCATAGGGTTTTTGATACCAACGGTAGATGAAAGGCATCATGAGAAGTAATCTCTAATCCTTCGAAAAAAACCTCCCTCCTTTTCGGATTCGTTCGGCTTGAAATGCGGGTTATTCAGCTGTTTTTCAAACCAAGATTTTTCCTCAGCGCTCAAGTTTGTTGGTGTCCAAACATGAATATGCACCAATAAGTCGCCGGTACCGTATCCCTGAATATTGGGCAGGCCTTTACCTTTCAAGCGAAGCACTTTTCCGCTTTGCGTTCCGGCATCAATTTTTATTTTAGCTTTTCCTCCAAGGGTTGGGATTTCGATGGATGCTCCGAGCACGGCTTCACTCAACGAAATAACCGCCTCGAAATGGATGTTTTCATTTTCCCGTTTCAATTCGGCATGTTCGGCCTCTTCGATCACCACAATCAGATCACCGTTAACCCCATTAAACGGCCCTGCATTTCCTTTACCACGAAGGGAGAGTTGCATTTCATCTTCCACCCCTGCCGGAATCTCAACTTCCACCACCTCTTCCTGTTTACGCAAACCGTAGGCATCGGTATCTGCGGGTTTTTGGTCGATGACTTGTCCGGCGCCTTGGCAAACGTGGCAAGCCGTTTGGGTTTGCATCGCCCCAAGAAACGTTTGGGTAACGCTGGAAATTCGACCGCTACCTTTGCATGTGGTGCATGACTTAAACGTAACTCCCTCGGCTTGTACTAATTTATTGACTTTGATTTTCTTTTTAACTCCTGTGGCGATTTCTTCCAAAGTCAGTTTCATTTTAACCCGAAGATTGGACCCTTTTACTACGCGATTCCCAGAACGTGAACCACCGAAACTTCCTCCAAAAGCACTCCCAAAAATATCCCCAAACTGCGAAAAAATATCGTCCATGTTCATGCCTCCACCAAAGTTCCCCTTCATCCCTTCGTGTCCGAAACGGTCGTACTGAGCCTTTTTATTTTCATCCGAAAGCACTTCGTAGGCTTCTGCAGCTTCTTTGAATTTTTCCTCCGCCGTAGCATCATCGGGATTTCTATCGGGGTGATACTTTAGTGCAAGTTTTCGGTAGGCACTTTTTATATCCTGTTGCGAGGCATCCTTTGAAACCCCTAATACTTCGTAATAATCTCGTTTTTTACTCATTGAATTACTGTCCTACCACTACTTTTGCGTAGCGAATTACTTTGTCGTTTAGGTAATAGCCCTTTTCTACTTGGTCCACAATTTTACCTTTCATGGATTCATCTTCCACGGGTACGTTGGCAATAGCCTCATGCAATTCATAATTAAACGCTTCGTGCAACGTTTCCATAGCTTTCAAGCCTTTGGCTTCCATGATTTGAGATAACTTATTAAAAATCAAGGAAAATCCCTCCTTCAATGCCTGAGGGTCTTCTACATGCGCATTGTTTGCATTCGCGCGCTCAACATCGTCCAATACAGGCAAAAGCGCAACAATTATGTCCTTGCTTGCTAGCGAAAGATATTCTGCCTTTTCCTTGATGCTCCGTTTGCGGTTATTTTCAAAATCCGCATATAAGCGAAGGTATTTATCCTCTTGGTCTTTTAGGTTTTCTTCTAGCGCTTTAATTCTAAGAGCTAAAGCCTCCTTCGCTTCATTTAATTCAACGTTTTCTGCTAGGGAATCCACCGGGGTTTCTGGGGTTATTTTCTTTTTGCTCATAATGTATTTCCAATTTGCGCTCCGCCGAAGCAATAAAAGTTCCAAAGTCACATTTCCTATTTCTTTGCCAAAATGACTTATTTACTACACTGGTTGGCAGAACTTAGGTGAAATTTCGGCATAAATCCACCAATTTCTTGGCTTTATGGCTGTCAAAAACCAGGCGCTCTTCTGAGAAAAACGAACTTGGGTCCAGCGATTCTTTCGTTGTTGCTGAGAAATGCACTGCGTCAGGTTGTACTTTTTGGACGATTTCAGCAACATTCGCTAAATTAATCCCACCACCGGCCATAATTTCAATGGAACCCTTGGCGTGGGCGACCATTTCCATCAGTGTTGGAATTCCTTTACTCACCGAAGTAGCCAAACCTGAGGTTAAAATTCGATTAACCCCTATTTCTTTCAGAAATTCCATTTCTTCATGCCATTCCACCAAGTCATCAAAAGCGCGGTGTAAGGTAACTTCTTTCCGGAAATTCGACCGTATTTCTTGAATTACCTCGCGTTCTAAACGCATATTGGGTTTTAACAGTCCAACGACAATTCCATCGACATCCAAGGAATTCAACAACTCAACTTCCCTCAAAATAAGTTGAATTTCATCCGAAGAATACACGAATCCTCCCGAACGAGGTCTTACCAAAACGTGGGTACTTAAACCAAAATCCAATGATGTTTGAATAAACCCCAAGGATGGAGACAGTCCTCCTTGTTCTAAGCAAGTGCATACTTCCACGCGGTCCGCTTTCAATTCCACGGCTGCTTGCAAGGCTTCCATTGTTGCGGCACATATTTCTATTTTCACAGTACAAAGGTGCTAATTTCTATCAAAATCTGCTTCCTTATCAGGCCATGTTTTGACTATATTTGCACAAAAATCCACAAGCTATGGTTGACCTTTCCCAAGAGTCCTATGACTTTAATCAATTTCGAGATGAGGTATTAGCAGACTTCAAACTTGCTTGTTTATCGCGAGAGGCATCGTTGCTTGGGCGCAAGGAAGTACTTACTGGAAAAGCCAAGTTTGGTATTTTTGGGGACGGCAAGGAATTAGCGCAAATTGCCTTGGCCAAATACTTTCAGAACGGGGATTTCAGGTCGGGGTATTACCGGGACCAAACCTGGATGATGGCCATCGGCGAATTGACCTTGGAGGCTTACTTTGCCGGTTTGTACGCCCACACCAACGTTGAAATCGAGCCTCAATCTGCCGGACGACAAATGGGAGGTCATTTTGCTACACGCAATTTGGATGCGCAAGGAAACTGGAAAAACCTCACCCAACAGAAAAACAGTTCGGCCGATATTTCGCCCACCGCAGGTCAAATGCCACGACTGCTCGGATTGGCCTTAGCCTCCAAAATATACCGCAACAATGCGGATTTGCACACGGAGGAATTTCAAGCATTTTCGATACAAGGGAACGAAGTGGCTTTTGGCTCCATTGGCGATGCGTCGACTTCAGAAGGGCCTTTTTGGGAAACGATGAATGCTGCAGGCGTGCTCCAAGTGCCTATGGTGATGTCCGTATGGGACGATGGTTATGGCATTTCCGTGTCCCGCGAGCTTCAAACCACCAAAAATAGCATTTCCGAAGCCTTAGCAGGCTTTCAACGCACCCAAGAACAGCCTGGATTTGAAATTTTCACCACACGCGGCTGGGACTACCCTCACCTATGCAAGACCTACGAACAAGCGGTGGCATTGGCACGTACGGAACATGTACCCGTGTTGGTGCACGTGCAGGAGGTGAATCAACCCCAAGGCCACTCCACCTCGGGATCGCATGAAAGGTATAAGGACGCCGAGCGCTTGGAATGGGAGAAAACCCAAGACTGTATTGTCAAATTCAAGGAATGGATTCTGAATTTCGATGGAGGACCTGAACCCCTTGCCACCCCTGAAGCCCTTGAGCTAATTGCCGAACAAGCAAAAGAAGAAGTTAAAACCTCCAAAAACACGGCGTGG
>Ga0214921_10001764_pt1 | contig 36320 bp, 22 predicted proteins | sample LL1505_MetaG_FD_177992 | JGI IMG/M metagenome (GOLD analysis project Ga0214921, IMG submission 177992) | Freshwater microbial communities from Lake Lanier, Atlanta, Georgia, United States - LL-1505 | ecosystem: Environmental > Aquatic > Freshwater > Lake | place: USA: Georgia | collected... | reverse complement strand
CGGTAGCGACCATGCCTTTGATCGAACCCGTCGACGAAGCCAATGTACCGTAAGAAATTTTAACCCGTCCAGAGCCGCCCCGAATTGTCGAGTTGTAGCTGTAGAAGCCGCCATCAGTAGTTATGGTCCCAGAATTGCTAAACGTTGAATAAGAGCGCAAATAAATAGTGCCGCCGCTACCAAATCCGGCGGAACTATTTGTGCCGTTGCCGCCGGTTGCAGAAATAGTTCCAGCGTTAGAAAAATCCCTAGCTGTTATAAAAATCGCCCCGCCGCCGGATGAGCCACCCACGTTATAAGATCCGTCATATCCCCAGCACCCAATAGCATCGCCACCACCACTTCCCAGGTAGAGATTGCTCGCAAAATCATTTTCTCCAAAAACACCACTTCCGCCGTAACCAGGCGATCCATAACTTCCAGAAGTTCCACTGCAGCCGCTAGTCCGTCCTGCCCCACCTAGGTTCAGGCCAGTATAAGAGCGATTGCCGGTATAGCCTCGGGCATCCATATTAATTTTTCCGCCCGAGTAAACATTCGCTGCGCTACTTACGTTCAATATTAAATGCCCATTTCCAAATGTCGCAGCCTTGCCATCTCCGGTACTAGAGCTATATGCTGGACCATAAACGGTCCCATATACGCTCAAATTACGGATAGTACCGATATCACTATTGATATTCAATACGCCGCCCGCGTTCACCGTTACATCACGAATGTTTGTGACAGAACTGTTGATAGTTACTGTCTGACCGTTAGCAAGTGAGAGATCGTTCAGGGCAAAATCATAAGCTGAGTCAAATGTGAATGATCCAGTTCCAGTAAACGTCAAAGGCGGATTTTGTGCGCCAATGATAGTTTTAATCGCTGACATAGAGTTTAGCGGCACGCTGTACGCGGTAGCGGCGAGACCATTAGTATTTTGCACAATCGACGACGTGCCGTTGAGGCTAGACGTCACTCCGGTGAATTGAACTACGTCACTAGGCATGAGTCCTACAACCGAACCTGTCAAACTACCGAGACTAGCAAAGTTAAACTTAATGCGACCGCTACCACCCTTAATGGCACCACCACCACCAGCAGCGCTGATCGTCCCTGTATTAGACAACGTGCCGCTGGCGTTCAGATAAACGGTACCACCACTGCCAGCGCCGCCGTAAGATGATACGTCTTGACCTTTTGCAGAGATGGTCCCAGAGTTATAGATATTCACTGCTGAAATCGCAATCGCACCACCGCCGCGACCACCGGAAACAGTGTAAGAATCATAGCTACAAACTGTCGCAGATCCACCGCCACTTCCTAGGTATAACTTGGTCCAGAAGTCAGACGAACCAAAAGCCGATCCACCCGCGGCAACTCCGGAAGCGCCAATTGTCGCATAGCCGCCAGCTCCAGCGGAATTGCAACCCGAGCCGTTGCGTCCTGCTCCGCCGAGGTTGACACCGTCGTATGAACGGTTTGCAAAATAACCAAGGCTATCCATACTAATTTTGCCGCCACTATTGACGGTGAGTGATCCAAGAATAGCAAAAATTAGATGTCCATTGCCTAGACTCGCGGCCTGCCCATCACCAGAACTGAACCCTGCTGCTGTCAGCGTGGCTCCAGAATTTACAACGACGTCTGTAATGCCACCTGACGGCACAGCATCCCAAGTAAACGAACCAGTTCCCGTCAATGTCAACCGAGCGATTGGATTTGCACCAATGGCAGCCACAATGCCAGACATGGAATTTAACGCTGTCGTTGTAACGGTTCCACCCGTTTTAGGTTGAATCACAGTTTGATTGTTGGAGAAGTTGACCGTGATCATCGATCCAGTCGAAATTACGTAGGACGCGGTAGCAATACTGGAATCGACAAAGTTGTCCTTTGTTGCGTAAGCCTTGATTGTGGCCGTTGCTGGCACCGAGATTGGAGTCGTATAAACGGGCGAACTAGCCCAAGGGTTGGTACCGTCGATCGTGTAGCGAATCACAGCACCAGCCGTCATCGTTGAAATAGAAACTGTCTGCGTGTCAGCATAACCACCACCGGGGACGCTGAAAATTGGCGCTGCAACTGGACCGTTAATCACATAACTCTCGGACGCAACGGCTGAATCTGCCCATTCCGCAAGCACAGCAAAAGCTTTTAGAGTCATACTCGATGAAACCTGAACAGCCCCTGAGTAAATGCTTGAGGCTGTTGTTGGATTTGCTCCGTTGGTTGTGTAGTAAATCGTTGCACCGGGAGTTGCAGAATAAATAGTCACTGATTGCGACGGACCATAGGTACCACTCACCACACTGAAGATCGGTGTTTGTACGTTCCCATTGATTCTATATTCTGCAGACATCGGAGCTGAGTTTATATAACCAGACTTTACCGCAATAGCTTTGATCGTCTGAGACACACCAACAAAAATAGCTGAATTATAACGTGAAGAAGAGGTCGTAGGCACTGATCCATCTAACGTATAGAAAATCGCGGCACCATCTGTGGAGCTACTTAAAGATACGGCTTGTGCTGTATTGAATGAACCTGCAGCTGGCGAAGCTACCGGCTGAGCCGCAGATCCGTTAATGGTATAACTTACTACTGCTACAGCTGAGTCCGGATAAGGAGACTTGCTGGCAATTGCTTTGAGCGTTAATGACGAAGACACCGTTACGGGCGTCGTATAAACAGCGGACGCCGCCGTCGGCGTACTGCCATCAACCGTATAGTGAATGACTGAGCCAGCAGTTGCTGAATCTATCGCTACCGTTTGAGCTGGTCCATAGCCGCCAGAGGCCAAACTAAAGGTTGGCGCTGGCAAAGGCCCATAAATCGTATAATTATAAGTCGAAACTTCGGAATCGCTGAACCCGGCTTTGGCCGTGATGATCTTTAAGGTTGCTGGCCCATTCAATACGATCGGACTCCAATAATAATTGGAGTTTGTGGTCGGAGTCGATCCATCGAGCGTATAGTAAAGATCCCCGCCACTTGTCGGCGTGAATAGCATGATTGACTGCGTCCCATAATATGTTCCGTCAGCTAGAGAAGCCGTTGCAGGCTCGGCTGCGCCATTAATAGTATAAACTGCGGTGGATACTGCTGAATCAGCGTAATACTGCTTCGTCGCAAATGCTTTCAGAGTCGTCGAGGATGACACGGTGATGGGAACAGAATACCGAGCAGAAGAGGCCGTCGGGTCAACACCATCAAGCGTATAATAGATCTCAGCGCCTGGAGTCGGAGACGTTAGCGACACCGACTGGGTAGGCCCATAACCACCGCCAGGAATACTAAATCGTGGCCGATCAACTGCGCCGTTTATCGTGTATACAGCCGTTGAGACAGCTGAATCTTGCCAGTTAGTCTTGACGGCATAGGCTTTGATCGTCGTCGCAGAACTCAAGGAAGAAACTGCAATCGGTCCTGCGTAAACCGCCGAGGAACTAGATGGCTCTGAGCCGTCCATCGTATAGTAGATGGTCGCACCAGGAGTCGCACTTGATAAACCAACCATCTGCGCTGAACCATATTCACCTTGCGGCACAGAAAAATCAGGGTTTTGTACAGTTCCATAGATGTTAAAATCAGCCGAAAGTACTTCTGAGTTTAGAAAGGCGGTTTTCGCCGAAACTGCTTTAAGAGTTTGCGATACCCCAACAAAAACAGGTCCTGTGTAAAGGCTAGAATCCGTCGTCGGCGTTGATCCGTCCGTCGTGTAATAGATATTCGCGCCCACAGTTGCAGTCTCCAGAGTAACGGATTGAGCCGTATAGAAATTCCCGCCATTTGGAGTTGCTGTAGGTTTTGCTGAAGGACCGTTGATGACGTAATCCCCAACGACCTCCGGTGAGTCTAAGTATACGGCCTTCACAGCAAACGCTTTAATTTTCTGAGTTGCGGTAACAGAAATAGGGCTCGTATAAATATTAGAATCTATCGTCGGCGTTGTACCATCGACTGTATAAAAAATAGTAGCACCGGGTGTTTCCGTGCCAATAGAAACTGTTTGCGCTGGCCCGTAAGAACCCGAAGCAACGCTTAATGTAGGCGCTGTCACTTGCCCGTTGATCACATAAATTGCAGAGACAGGTGGAGAGTCCGCCCAGTCTGTTTTTACGGCGAAGGCTGAGACCGTCTGGGAGGTCGAAACCGTCAAAGGGCCTGTGTAAAGCGTGGACTGCCTCGACGGCTCTGTACCGTTAACTGTGAAGTAGATCTTCGCGTCTTGCGGAGATGTTGTCAGCGTCAAAGTCTGGGTTCCTGCGTAGGCGCCGCCAGAAACGCTAAATTGCGGGGTTTGCACTGTTCCTGTAATCGTATAGGTATATTCAATTATCGCCGAGTCACTGTGAACTGGCGTGTTAGCAAATGCTTTAAGAGTCGCTGACTCCGAAATCATAAATGCACCAGTATATTTCGTAGAAGCTGCCGTAGGCGGACTACCGTCTAGCGTGTAGTAAATCGAAGCGCCCGAGGTGCTAGACGTCAATGTCACGTTCTGGGCACTAGTGTATAACCCACTTGGAACACTCGCGGATGGATTACCAGCAGGACCGTTAATTGTGTAGAGAGCGCTCGCCACATAGCTATTTGAGTAACCAGATTTCGTTGCAATTGCTTTAAGCGTCTTCGATTCGAAAATGTTCAATGGAGCAGTATAAACTGGTGATGCCACCGAAGGCTCGCTACCATCTTGAGTATAATGAATCACTGATCCGCTCGTGGATGACGTGATAGTGACAATTTGCGCTGGACCGTAAGTACCCGAAGGAACGCTAATCACTGGCGGATCTACGCGTCCGTTTATGGAATATTGCGCAGAAACGACGCCTGATGGTGACCAAGAGTCTAATGCAGCCATAGCTTTAATCACCGTAAGGTGATTCACTGCAATGGGTCCCACGTAGCGGCTTGACGAAACAGTCGGAGCAGAGCCGTCAGTGGTGTAATAAATGACCGCACCCGGTGTGGCTGATGATAGACTCACGTTTTGGGATGGCCCATATGCACCTTCTGGGGGATCAAACGCAGGCGAAGCCACACTGCCGGTGATGGTGTAACTAAAACTTGTCGGTGCGGAATCCACGAATTTATCTTTTACCGCGATCGCCCTGATCACTTGACTTGCACCAACAAAAATCGGACCGGTATAGACAGGTGACGTGGGCAACGGAGAACTACCATCCACCGTATAATAAATTATTGCGCCAGGCGTTTCGGTCGACAAGTCAACAGTTCTCGCCGATGGATACACAGATGCTGGCGGCACAGCCGTAGGCGCAGCAACCGTCCCGTTGATGGTGTAAGGAGCGGTCAACAATTCTGAGTCTAAGTAGTTCGAACGCACAGCAAAGGCATTGATCGTCTTAGAACTCGCGATATTGATCGGCTCTGCATAAACAGCAGAAGTTAAAGAAGGTGTCGATCCGTCCAGTGTATAGTATATAACTGCACCGCTCGTCGAAGTACTAAGAATGACGGACTGGCTTGCACCATAGGCTCCAGGCAGCACACTGACTAAAGGAGTCGCGACTCTGCCGTTAATAAAATATTCTGCCGTTGTAACCGGCGAGTCAGCCCAACCAGCTCGAACCGCAATAGCCTTTAATGTCGTTCTATTACTAATGGTCAAGGGACTTGCATACACCGGAGACGATCTCGTCGGCAAACTACCGTCAACGGTATAATAGACGACGTCGTTTGGAGCAGCCTTAATAATGGTCACCGACTGAGCAGACGCATATGCCCCCTGAAGGACACTAAATGTAGGCATCGGTACGGTCCCAGTGATGGTATACGTGGCTGTCATAGTCTGCGGTGATGCCGCTCCCACAACGATAGCAATTGCCTTGATGGTAGTTGTCGATGCAACTGTAATTGGTGCTGTATATAATTTAGATTTACTCGTAGGCGGGGAGCCATCGGTTGTATAATAGATAGAGGCCTTTTTCGAAGAAACAGCCTTATTGGAAAGAGCTGTCGTAGAGATCGAGGCGGGGTCTAGAGTCACAGTCTGCGCAGTTGTGTAGACGCCAGACGCGACGCTCGGACTCGGAGCAGCTATTGGTGTAAAATTAGGAACTGCGCGGCTTACTATGCCTGGCGTGGAAATTTTCTGACCACCCGACATTGTCGTACAGGACGACCCAATAAATACATCCCAATTGATCATAAAATCAGGATTAGATGCCTGCAAATCTGCGCACGCCGCCGCAGACTGAACCTGACTCGCCTGACTAACGAGTGTTGAAGGACACTCATCTTCTAGCAACATCGGCGTGACCGAAACATCTTTAACACTTGTCCGGCTGTAATACTCTTGACAGGACGAAGCGCATTGGGCCACTCCGCAGCGTCCACTGGTCACATCTTGCCCATCAAATTCAAAGCCAATATTGTCACAGACGGACTTTTTGACAGAATTCGATGTTGCCACTGCTCCGCAAATCCATTCACCCACAAAACACGCGTAAACCGGTTCGGTGCAAGTTGTGATCAATAGACGATAATCACTCTTACTGACGCTTGAGGGATTGAATCCCTCTTTGACAGCGACGGCCTTAATTTGTGTATTATCAACTACGACAATTGGCGAGGAATAAACAGGGTCTTTACCAGGGACAGGGTCCTTGCCGTCGAGTCGGTAGTATATTGTAGCGCCTGGGGTGTCGGAGCTAAGTCTAATCTGCTTGGGCGCGTCATAAAAGTCTTTCGGATTATTTAGATCATTGCCTTTTGGATCCATCTTCGGCGGAACCGCAGCCAGAACATAGTCGCGGTCGTGACTTGTCGACACCTCCAAATCGTCTCTAACGGCTATCGCTCGCAACTTCCCGCTTGCGGCGAGTTTTATAGGAGAATTGTAAATCGCTGAATTAACACTTGGGGCAGTGCCATCAGTCGTATAGTAAATCCGCGCATTCGAAGTACCGCTCGTGACTTTCACTGATAAAACATCCGGAAACGAAACATCAACAACAGGCTCTGGATCAAAGGACGGCTCGGCAGCTTGTAATTTAAACGTTTTACGAACCACTGCAGACGCTGCAAAATTATCCCGCATCGCTACCGCAGCCAAATTTGTTATCGCACCATTGAGGCGAATTGGACCAGTATAAATGGCCGAATTTCCATCTGGGTCTTGACCGTCCATTGTATAGCGAATCACAGCGTCGTTTGTGCTACAGGTAATTGAAACGTCCGCCGGAGTATTGACAAAAGTGGAAGGCCCAACGAAAACAGGATCGGCATTCTTAAATTTATAATTTACGCGAATTTCTGGAGGAGATTGATAATTCTCCAGTACAGCAATCGCCCTGAGAGTTGCATTGGCGCCCACCTGGATTCCGCCCTGGTACAAAGTCGAACTTATTGAAGGAGCGCTTCCGTCATTCGTATAATAGATCTTCATCCCTGAGCTTACCGATTTCCATGAATCCCTTGGGCGGATTGTGACCGTTGCAACATTGCTTAATTCAACGTTCTCTTGATTGTTTTTAGAGTCATTCGTATAGAAGGCCAAATCTGCAATCTTCATTGAAAAATTTGTAGTGATTTCTGGAGACGGTGCGTAATTATCCTTGATTGCGATCGCCCTGACTACAGAGTCGCGAGAAATTTGAATTCCGTTAGTATAGAGGAGCGAGTCTTTTGTTGGGCTGCTACCGTCAACTGTATAATAAACCAACGCCCCTCTCGTCGGCTCGCCGGCTGAGTCCAAAACTACCCTTAATATTTTTGAATTATTTAGCTCCTGACCTTGATTTATATATTGGCCATCCAACTGAAACTTAATGTCCGAAACCTGCATTTGAAAGTTCTTAGATGCCACCTCTGAGGTTTGCCATAGGCCTTTTGCAGAAATTGCCTTTAAGGTGCTCGAACCGGCGATGGTCACTCCATCATTGCAAAGGTAAGTAGGATCAACGACTGGGATGCTGCCGTCTGTGGTACAGTATACGTCGAATGAGGTATCCTTGTACGTCGCCTTCACAGTCACTTTCGTATCATTTCGGGGTGATTTACCATCATCCTCAAATACAGGTTTCGGCGAAACGGTCGGAAAATAATAGTCAAACAAAACCGCCCTAGAATCATCATAGCCAGCCTTGGACGCCTTCGCATAAATAGTCTGATTCGATGCGATAGAAATCTCTCCGTCAGCCTCATGCCACTCAATCTGATCAAAGGAATAATGAACGACCGCGCCCAGCGTAGGCGTCGTAAATCTGACCATTAACGGACCCGCTTCATGATAACCAGTAGGAATGCTGGCTACAGGCTCCGCTACTGTTCCTGTTAGCTGCGCCTCAGGGGAAGATTGCCAGCGCGGCCTGACTGCAATCGCACGAATCGAAGGCATACCTGGAGCAAAACTAACTGTTCCGCCAGAAGGAATAAACTGCGATGACAAACTTGGAACGCTGCCATCGGTAGTATAGTAGATCGTGGACTTCGGTGTTTCTGACTTGATTTTTACATTCGTAACATTGGAGATTGGACCGTTAGGAGGATTAAAACTGGGACGGCCCACGACACCAGGAACCTCGTATTCATAGGAAACCGTCACAGATGGGCTAATATACTGTGGATGTGAGCTTCGAACGTGTATCGTTTGTTCACTGGCAACATCAATCGGCTTGCTATAGTTCTGCCAATCTTGAGGCAAATCTCCAGGCTTCGTAATACTATATTCAATCACGGCGCCGTCAACGGCACTGACTAAACTCACCGCTGTCTGCGCAGCGTAAAACCCTGGTGGTGGAATTGCCATCGGGGCGCCTATTCTTCCATTGATTTTATAATTCGCAGTCGCAACTGGAGAATCTAACCATCCTTTGCGCATAGCCACGGCGTTGATAGTGAGTGTCCTGGGCACAGAAACCGATGCATTGGGATTTAAAGAATCAAATTTTGCAGATTGACTCGTGGGAGCGGTTCCATCCGTAGTGTAGTAGATGTCAGCATCTTTTGGTCCAATGAGCTGTACACCGTCTACCAGCGCACCAAAGCCACCTTCGCTTGGAGAAAAGATTGGTTTTGCAAGTGTTTTCACCGGACAAGCTCTTGCCTGAAGTCCCTCCATATCTCCGTTGTACCCACTGTTCAATGGATCACTCGGGCTAGCACCGATAGTCCAAGGCAAAGATGTTTTTGAAAGTGGCTCCTCTTCAACAGCTACCGGCATATCTTCAGAATGCACAGCGACACCATTCACCAAAAACTTGATCGCGCTACCATCCCGCATCAGAGTCACCTGCTGCCAGGATTTGAGCGCAATGACAGCAGGATTCGACGTTGTCTTCCATGTGCCACCAGCGAGCAAATTTCTCTCAAAACTTAAACTCAGATCAGGATTAATAAAGAATTTAAAAGTTCCAGCTAAAGTTGAAACAGTGCTCGTATTGTCAATCAGCATCGATACTTTAAGGGTCTTAGGAGCGACGCGTAAATTGACCCAAGTGTCGACCGTGAAATCACACGCTGATAAAGCAACAGTTTTTTCTCCTGGTACCTGGAGATTTGCACCGCCAGCAAAAGTTGCAGTTGTTATAGTATTGCTGACAGAACTTGCCGAAAGAAGAACTCCGTTATTTACAATATTAGCACTAGCAGCCCCACCATCTGATGGCGGATTGCTCGAACCTGCTCCCAACAGGTCGGACGTCTCGTTTTTAAAATAGCTCACAACACCAGTGGAGGCCTGAGCGGATACGTCTCCTTGTGGTTCGCAATTTCCAGCCAAACATCGCGAAAACGCGTCGTGAAACAAACCAGGAATCCTATTAACAGCAATAAGCGCACCGTCAGCCGTTGAAGGCCTAAGGAGATTCGCTGAAATTTCATAAGCCTTGTTAAGTAGCTCATCGTTGTTTGCAACTTTTAATCCAACATCTAAATCCGCAACTTGGGGATTTTTAAATGCTGGAATTACGGTCGGTAGTTTGGTGCGAGCCTTATAAAAATTCGCATAAGCAGATTCAGAAATAACAAATGAATATTGGGTCGGATTCATTCGGGACGAAGCGAGGGCGTCCTCCGTTTTGGCAACAATTCCATGACCAACATCATCCGCAGAGGGCGTTTCCGTGCTAAGTGCACGCTGCTGTTTCTCATCCAAAACCAAGAGTGAAGCATAGGCTAGCGTGTAAAGATGTTCGACGGATATCAAATATTTTGTAATTGACTGAGCCGCACCCAACTCACCTTCGAGTCTCTTCTGCTGAATGCGCCGAAGAATCCCTGCAGCTGCAGTCGATGTACGGTCAAATGTTAAGACGGCATCCTTATCGCCAAACGCTGGGACCAAAACACCTTCAAATGTGGTTCCATCCGGAGACATCACCGAAACGATCAAGTATCCGTCGGCTCTAACGTCTGCAGGTATAGCCAGCGTCGCAGATTCGGTTGAATAAATTGTCTCGTAACCAGTATCTGTTAATTTCCTGACCTCAATGGAGTACTTGCCACCAGCGGTTAGACCCAGGAACCAGCTTTTAAACGACGACGACTGTCCCGCCAACGAAAGCGGGCTGTCATCGATAGCCAACTCCAAACTCACAAAACCCTTCGGCACCCCGTCGGCGACGGACGGAATGACGCCCCCAGTACGCGGAGGCCTGAGAGATTTTCCGCTTGGGATATTGTTTGCGGGGCTGCAGACTTGCTGACCAGATTTCCTAGGATCCGTCAGGTGAGCATCAGTGCCACATTTTGACAAGGATTGCGGCGCCTTTATCGTTGCATAGTTAAACTTCCGATTACAGCCAACGAACAAACCCGATGACAGCGCAACTAGCGCGATCCAGGCGATCCTAAATCTTGGCGAGTTAAAGTAAAAAATCAAAGTGCCACTCCCCGCTTCTGTACCTAGGCAGGGTCGGCGCAATTCTTGGAAACCTTTAGCATCCCTTATAGATTTTTTGCATATGACTTATCCAACCGTAACTATTGATAAAATTGCTACTACACGGGGACGGTTTCCCAGTAAGCTCCAGCGATTCTGGCGCTAGAACCAAAACATCCAAATTTAGAAATAATTCTGGCTGGTTGTCCGATGGCGATCTAAGCAGCCGCAACCCGCGCCCCCGGGAGGTCAAAAAAATGCAGCTATATCAGACCTTTAAAAATTCAAATTAAGATTCCACGGCAGCCTCACGATACCCTCATTGATCTTGAGGGGGATTTTTACACGCATGCCCTACGTCGGTAACATTTTAATTCCCAGAAAACTTTACGTTTTCCTTGCAGTGACAGTGATCGCGTTACAAGGATTCGCATGCAACAAATCCAGTAGCCCGCCATCCGCAACTAGCTGCGGAGCTGGGACCGCAAATGCACCGCTAATGATCGACAGCGGCCAATTGATTACAGCGAACAGCGCGAATAAAGCAGGCGCAGTCCTCTACAGTGAGACCCAAGTTACAAATACAAATTCCGCTTACGCCTGCACTGCAACAGCAGTGAGTACGTCGACGGTGATAACTGCAGCACATTGCTTGTATTCGCCGAACGATTCAAATACTTCATCGGGACGTGTCTACGGTAAGCAATACTGCGTTTCTGATTTTTCACGGAAAAGAATTTGCTCAGACAAGATTTTCGTGGATACAGACTACCTGGCAAAAGCAGCAAATATTCCTGCTGAATTATTGGGTCAACAAGGCTTAGATTTTGGTTTTGTCGTGTTTCCTGATGACACTTTTTCCGAGTACTCCATGGTCAGCGACGATCAACTAAAGTCCACAGATAGCGTAATTATGGTAGGATTTGCCCCGCAAAACCCTAGCAATTCCTCAGCCGGCTCCAAACGTTTCGGATGGAATATCGTCGATAGTTTGCTCTCTTGGACTACCCAAGACAGCAGCAGTTCAGCTGACGAAGTCTTAGTGAAAACGAACTATGGAAATGGATTTTCTAAGGTGGCGGTTAATCATGGCGACTCTGGAGGCCCCCTCTTCACCACAGATTGCAAGATCGCTGGAGTTGCCTCCATGCGCGTTTCTGCCTCCGGACAGGGCGATGGCAGCCTTCATACGAACTTGACGGCTAACTATGTTACCAACAGACTATATAACCTTTGGATGAATAACGGAAAACAAGGTTACCTTTGCGGATTAATAGGTGCTGACACGGCCTTTTGTCCTGATATAGGACGTTATAGACCTCTGGAAGCCGCGGTGACGCAAGAGGCGACCGCTTTTCCCTGCACCAGCCTCCATCTTTCGGGCGAGCAGCAGACCGCTGAAAATGCAAGTGAGGCTGGATCATGCCCAGCCCAATAACGGTAGAAATTACATAGTCTATTTTTAAAAAATACACGGCAGCCTCATTAGCGATGAATCTTCGTTACGACTAAAAACACCATACATTTAGCATGTTATGAAAGCAAAACAGACCCCGCGAAGCCAGCGTCAGGCCTCGTACAAGTACATACTAAATTTTTACAAGGTTACGTCCGATCCTCCATTCGGAGGGAATGGATCAAAATGCCCCTGCGTTATTTAAAAATTTGGCTGCTAATGTTCGCATCCTTCGCTTGCAAGAAGAGCGGAGGTGGGGCTGGGGCCAACACGCCCCAACCCTCAGGACAAATTGATGCCAGTGCGACCGTCACTGACGACAATCCGGCTGAGTTTGTGCAGGCAGGCGACTCCGTGCAAATTGGCGGTACCAATCTTGTTGCTGATCAGGCCTATAATATTGAATTGCGACTAATTTCCGCCGCAAATTCAAAAACAATATATCAAGGCGCGTCCTCGACGCCTTCGTTTCCGGTTTCTTTTGCTGGAAGCGGCTACGTCATTGCCTATGCTGCCACGCCAGACGGACGAACGTTAGCCGCAGTCATGGCTCAGGCCTATAACAATCAAACAGCAAATATACGCTTTGATCGCACATCCACAGCCGCAGCAAAGATTCTGGAAATAATCGCCAACGACGCAAAAAACGGCAGTCCAGACGCCAGATCAGCCATTTCAAACTTTCTGATTTCTGTACCCCAATTGTATAGTCTTGCATACAGCACATTGCTTGTCGTCGACGAGCAAGAGCGGCGTGTGAAAATGGCTCAAGACAGCGGTAGTACTGTTCATTTCGATCCCATCGATGTTACTGCTATCGCGCGAAAGCTAGCAAATACGGTCCAATCCGCCTATAAAACGGCTGGAATATCGGCGCAAGATTATGCCGCAAAAGAATCTGCGGCAGTTTATGGGGATTTTTACAAATCGAGTTCAGACATCCCAACGGAAGTTGCTGGGTTCAGGTCTGCGCAAACCTCGCAAACCGATATTGCATATCAAGTCGCGAAATCAAGCCCTCTTCTAGCCGCTGCATATTCTGACGCAGCCTTTGTTCTACGCCCCCCAGTCGACAACGAAACCGCTGCGGCCTTATCCACAAAGGCGGCAAGCACCTTCATGGGTACTTTTGAACAATGCGCTATTAAAAATAACTGTCCAGCGTATGAACCAATCGCGCCAAAACAATATTTCGTTGGCGGGACGGTTGCAGCGCCTACGTTTCAAGCCTTAACACGTAGCACGGGAACCAACAAATTTGTACAAATCAGCACGATCACCCCTAATGCAAAAATTTATTTCACAACCGATGGTAGTGAGCCAAATGAGACTTCATCGCTCTACGCTAGCCCCGTGGCAGTCACACAATCACAAGTCATAAAAGCCTTTGCCGCAGTTAATGGAATGACATCGTCCCAAGTTTCAATCGGAGCACCATACAGTAAGTCCTATTATGATCACGATCTAGTAACTTCAAAGAAACTTTCCAAGCCTGCCTTGATGATGGAAGGGGACTTGATCATTTTAATTGTTATGCACAAGTACGACCAGACCGACCCGACTAAGATAGTCGACCCCATCGTGCCTCAAGGATTTGTCCGGTTTCAGAAAAGCAACCCGTTGACAGGTCCAATAGACGCTAGCGGCCCTACTGCTCGCTACCAGCATGTCAGTATCTATTCCAAAAAAGCCTCAAGTCAGGAACCAGACACTTATGAAATCTCATATCCAACAAATGTAGATCCCGACCAGCTCATTGGCGCTATATTATGCATAAAAAGCTCTGGCGGTCTCCGAGATTTTGCGCAAGGCCCAGCAGTATCAATGGAGACCATGGCACCAATACCCAGCGTTGCCATGCAAGCTGGAGAAACCGTAGTTTACGTTGCAACTTCGCTGTTCTTGGCTGAAGCCGTCGACGACCGTGAAAACATCATGCTATTCAACAACATTAACAGTGACGATCAACATAATTACAATCAGACAGCTACAATTATGGAAAGCAATCTGCATTGGCGCAACAAGCTCGGCTTAGCCTATGACAACGCCTACAATACGGACCATCCTGTAGATGGTTTTTGGGCCTCGCGCGGATTTTATGGCAATAATTACGCAAATAGCAACCTAGGAATGCGGTTTATCATCACACCTTAGGCTGCTTGCCCCCACAAACAGAACGATAATTCCAAGCTCATCCAGATTTATTCAATTACAAAAAAAAATCAGATAGCCCGAAAATTTAAACTAAAAGATACATTTTTTTTTAAATCCACCAAAAAAAATATCGAATTCACCTAATCTAGAAAATCTGACTTCCTAAATCATTCTCAAGTTAAACCGATACCGGACATTATTTAAACCTAAAGTGGCTCCTATGGCATCGTTTGCAAAATTCGCATTGATCAGTAGCTTAGTCATATCTTGGCCTATTGTAGCTTTTTCTCAGGACCAAAGTTCAGAGCCTAAAACAGTTCCAACGCAAGCCGAACCTTTGAAAAGTTCAACGCAAAATGAAACTCCAAGTCCGAGTCCAGAAGCCAATTCAGGCCCGGGCGTTTTGGACCTAGTGATTGAATCCCAGCTTTCAAAAAACTCAGAGCAAGTCGGCGCCAGACAGATAACTTTCCAAGAAATCTGTAACAGAATGGGCGAACTCTTTACAAAAAACCAGGGGCTATGGGGCACTGGGCCATTTCAAACGTTTTCATGTAAAACAAAAAGATCAAAACAGATGAAAGACAATCAATGGAAATTAACTATTTCAGTAAAGAAAGAAACCCTAATTTTAAAGATTCATTACTTCGATCCTTCGGCGCGTCGAGACTTAGTTTTAAGTAGCTACACGCTGGATGCACCCTTATCACCTCTGCAGATTCTTAATGACAATCGCTATCTCCCGATGATCTCTGCATACCTGAATTTTAAACTGCCATTCAGATCTTCTGTACCTGCAGACGACGTCAAACAGGATTCCGAGCTACAAATGCTGGGCTCAAAATTAAATGACTTACCACCCGTCAGGAATGACATCTCATTTTTCACTATGAGCCGCCAAAACAAACGCTGGAAAATCAATAAATATGCGACAGGCCGGCAAATTGCTGGCGACAACGCTGAGCCAACGTGGAAAATTTCTCTTTTAAAGGACGCGCAAAATCCACAGCAAAATACGCTTTCTGCTGGCTACCTGCTGATCCACCACGACAAAGACAGAAAAAAAACACTCCAAAATCTGGATGAAACTCTAAAAAAAGAAATCGCAAACCAACTAAACAGACTGTTCGCGTCAGTAAGATCTGCTTATGTGGGCGCGAGATATGGCATACCGGTTGGAAGTGGCGAAGGTGTTTTTGCTGAAAGCCCTCTCATAGGAATTCTTGGAGAATTTAGAAGCGGAATACTCGATGGCTTTCGTATCTATTATGATTTTAGACCGAAAAAACAATCGAAGACCTCCGACTATACAGAATCATTTGGAATGTCACGACTCCAGCTTGGCTATGGCTTCGGCCAAAATCTAAATTCATCAATCGTAAATTGGTATGATGTCATGCCAAAGATAGGAACTACGACCCTTGATCTAGAAGTTCTGGTCAATCAAAATGTCACCCCTGAGACATATCGATTCAAACTCACAAGGGCACCGACAATTGGATTAGAGATTGGCGCCGAAAAACGGGCTGAAACCGTGACAGCACGTCTATGGGCGTATGGCAATTACAGCCTTGGGGTCTCAGCCCTCGAGAAAAACTCAAGTACCAGCAGTTTTCGGCTAGGCCTGGACTTGTACAAAGACCTTTTCTCCTTTGTGAGCGTTAAAATTGCAATCAATGCATTCACAGCCTTCGAAACAACTACGTTCAAAATCAAGAGCACATCAACTTCCTCTTCTGACGTTCGGAGCATCGAGTCCATCTCATATAACAGTCTCTTTGCGGGCGGAGGGCTCGCCTTGTCGTGGTAATTACAACTGAATTAATATGTTTTTCTTGTTTTATGTATTTCAGTGCCCGATGCGACCTAATTTCTCACATTTAAATAAAGCCAGACCGTAGTTTAAGGCTAATATTTCCGCGAAATAATCCGATAATCCGAGCGGAGCGTCGGAGTAATCATGGCCCAAATTCGCCTGCTGATAATTTTCACGATGGTCGTACATTCTTGTGCAGACCAAAAGCTCTCTGCAATCAGCGCAAATAAAGCCCATGCGACTGAAAAATGCGGGAGCCCGAATTCGGCTGGATTGGTGCCACGTCAAAATTACGATTTTTGTAATAGCCAGCTTAAACTATGTGAAACCAGCCACTCTAAAGCACCCCAGATCAACCAATGCGCTGCAGAATCGTCCACTGATGGAAGCAGGGACAACATCGAATCGCCCCGTGATTGGTACGATGAATTCAGAAAAAACAAACAAAAAAACGTTTTCTCCCCAAGTAGCGCCGCAGCGCTATTCCGTACATTGGTTGTTCGCCGCGAAAACGGACTCGTCAGACCAATCAGAACAGATAAGGACGAAACTTGGAATGAAACACCGCTAGTCACATTTAACGACCAGGAAATTGATAATACGTTGGAAGCGTATCCTGACGAAATAAAAATTGAAAATGAGACGGTCCAAAGTAGTGACGATACGGAGCGCCTTGATGCACAGACAACTAGTAGCCCCTGCGAGATTAGTTTTGATTCACTCGCCGAGTGCTTTGAATTGGATAGTTTTTTGGATATCTCGGGCAATGAGTGGGTCTTTTACTACTATAACCGGAACACACGTACGACGACCGAATTAAAGCGTGCACATCATGAACCGTCAAACCAATATGGCCATTGGATTCGACAATATTTAAACTTCGACGGGATCATTCTCGATATTAAGAAAAACCACATTCTCGCATTCGTCCCCGAAGCTGAATATTTTCTTGGGTCTCAGGCAATCACCATCCCAGCATCCGATACAAAATTCATCTTACAAGCGAGCCACTACAATTCTGGGGGCTTACTGGAACTAACCTCAAAGAATAATCAATTTGCTATTTTTAAATTGCCAGTAAAAAGATCTGTTCCAGAGTACTTCAAACCAGGAACGAAGTTTTTAATGCAATCGAATCCAGTGCGTAGAAGGCATTAGGCCATGATGAATACTAGGGACTTTCTGGTTTGGTTCAAACAAATTCCAAAACCATTAATTTATACTTGTCTTTTACCTCTGCCTATAATTCTATCAGCAATGCAAATTCTCGCTCTGACTCCGCTACAAGACTTTATTGATCAAAAAACCTTTCATCCATTTGCGTTTCAAATTCGCAACATGGTTCTCCCGGAGACAATTGACCCTCGAATTAAAGTATTTGCCTTTGACGATCGAACCGTAGCAGCCACAAATGCGCAAGATATCTCACTTGCTGACTGGGCCAACGTCATAGTTCAACTTTCACAAAAAAAGAACGTGCACATATTAATCGATAAGTTATTTGACAAACCTTATCCTCGCGAAGAAATAACGAGCTTTCGAAAAAAACTTACGGAACCACAGAGTGACGTCACTGTAATTGCCTTCGCCCACCCCGATCGAATAACATACCGAGAAAATATTTCTGATGAGGATCTCAAATTAAACCAGAACAAAACTATCGAAATAAAAAACAATCAATTCACGACGACAAACATAACGCGAGCCAAGAATATTTATGGGGCAACTCAGGCCCTTCTTCAATCTTTTACAAAATTTGGTGTCGCAAACTACTCAGGCAATAATATGATCACACCATTTTTGCTTACAGAAAGTCAAAAAGTGGTGCCGCACGCCGCTATTGCAGCGGCCGGTCGGTTGGTGATCGATAACGGCCTTTTCTCGATGAACGGCAAACCCATTCCGGTCAATCAAGATGGCAACCTCCTTGTCAATCTTCACTCCAAGTCTTTATACCAAAAGCGGACATATTCACTGTTGGCTGTCATCGAACGTGCAAAGAAGGGACAAGATATAAGCATCGTTGAACCCGGTGACTATGTCGTCATTTTGCCTGGGATGTTCACCGGTAGTACAGACTTTGCCGCTACGCCATTTGGATCTATGCCTGGCGGCTTTATAAGTGTTGCAACCTTGCACAGCGCCCTTACGGGCCATTGGATTCAGCAGGTCAAGGATCCTGGATTTTTTGTTCTATGTGCAGGATTTCTTGGTTTTATGACAGCCCTAAGACTAATGCCCGCACCAGCATTACTTGCAATGGTGGTCTCGGGTAGTGGTCTAATTTCAATCTCAACACTTTTATTCATCTATTCCGCCGTCGCTGTTAGTTTTGTGACGCCTTTGTGTGGATTATTCATTGGGACAATTTTTGGAGTGGTGATTTCTAGCAGTATACGTGCCATTGAGGACATGCGCCGAAAGCGAGAACTTGAAGTTGCAAGCGTCGTTCAGAAGACATTTTTTTCAAAAAATAAATTAGAAAACAGTCTCGTCTCTGTCGCTGGACATTTCTCTCCGGCGAGTGAGTGCGGCGGCGATTGGTGGGGTTGCTTTAGTAGAAATGACTACTCGTATATCATGATTGGGGATGCCTTAGGGCACGGCGTGCCTGCTGCTTTAATGACCGCGACCATATTTGCAGCGATTCAAATTTTGGAAGACGAATTCCACCGAGACTCGCAAACTCCACTTCTTCCATCAGAAATTCTAAAAAAGCTAAACAAAGTGGTTCATTCGATGAACTCGGTCTATATCACATTTCAGATTTTTAGATTTAATGACGCCACCAGCACGTGTCTATTCTCAAATGCTGGGCATTGCCCGCCAATTATAATTCCAATAGACAACTCAGACTCGCGCTTACCAAAAGGACGGCGAGGTAAGATGATCATCCACTCGGGTAATGTCTTAGGCTCAGATATCGTTGGAAATTTTACCGATCATGAGATTATGACGCAAGCTGGCGACAGGATTCTCTTATATTCTGATGGATTAATTGAAAATAAAGCTGCTAACAGAAATTCCTCGGGTGGGAAGCTCTGGCTTACAAACACCCTTCGCATCATCGACGACAAAAAAAATGAGCGCCTACTAGACATCATCTGGGATGCCTATTTAAAACGAATCGGGGAAGTTCAGCCCGAAGACGATGTCACACTCGTTGCAATTGATCTTAAGAATTTCAAAACTTAGCAAGATCAAACATTTCAGACATTCTTGGATTTTTAAAAAAAAACAATCGCTGGATAGAGCCGGTGCAAGCAATCTGGGTCTCCCTATTGACGGTGGAATTAGATTAAATTCCATCTATTGCAGAGTATAGAAGCTCCAAAAGACTCCATGGTGATCGTGCGCCGAGCCCGGTGATTCCTGGTGCAGGTGTTCAAGGTCATCACAGATTTTGGGGCGATGACCGTTCATTGGCTTAATTTGGTCAGCCACAGCTCGTGCATATCGTCGGCGAGTGGAACCTCGATCCGAATTTCTTTCAGGGTTTCTGGATGCTTGAATGTCAACGCGGCGGCATGAAGGCAGCAGCGATGAAAGCCAGTTTGCTCCACGCAGAAATCTGTCGTGGACTGTGTTTCCCAGTAGTCTAGGAATACGTCTTCATTGGGATGATAAAGTTTATCCCCCACAATCCAGTGTCCGGAGTATGCCGCATGTATGCGAATTTGATTGGTGCGACCTGTTTTAGGGAACGCTCTCAATAAGACTCTTGGATGGGACGTGTCGTGCCTAACCTCTTCAACAACAAAATGGGTTTCTGCGGGCAAACCGCCTTCGACAACCCATTTTTTAATGCGAATTTTACTTTCGGCAAGATCACCAATTGGCCCGTCGACAGTCCAAGAATTTTCTGAGGGGATTCCAGATACGATGAGTTGATATTCTTTGTGAATTTTTTTTGCTTCAAAGTCATCAGCAAGCTTTTGCCTGACATCATTGGTCGCTCCGCAAAGAACAATCCCGCTGGTCTCACGATCAAGTCTGTGAACTGCTGACCAATCTTGCCCTACAAGGTCCCCTAGAAGATGTGCGAATGTGTTTTTGCGATATGCACCGTTTTCATGCATCGGAAGATTGCCAGGCTTGTAGACCGCCATGACCGCACCTTCCTGCCAAATAACGCGAATGTTTCGATCTACCTCAGGCTCGACCGTTTCTGGATGAAAAAAATGCACGCAGTCGTGGAGCTTTAGCTTGTAATTTGATTTGATCGGCTGCCTATTGATGAGCACTTCGCCAGCGTCCATTCGACGCTGCCAGCCACTCCGGGTCAAAAACGGGTATTGACGGGATAGATAAACGTCGACCCGCCACCCTGCATGCAGATCCCCGATCGGAGCTCCGAGGCTTCGCCAGGTATCACTGAAATTTTCTAACAAATCCGTCATCTCAGGGTGTTGGTTACCTGAATCAGGGCAAAATTGGAAGAGCCTGAAATTTAAGGGCAATTTAATAAAAATTAAAGATATTTTAATAAAATTATAAAATAACATTGACTTATTTTATGGGTTTCTATTAAAATCTGGGGACGATTGCCCCAGAAGGCTATGCCGTTGGGGGGCATGTTTCTCAATTGTTCGGGAGGACCATAGACATGAAAGCCATTAAACACAGCTCTATCAGCATGTTGCTGGCGGTCAGCTTTATGACATCAGCCTGTGGCTCCATACTTGGTGGTTCCAAGAAGGCTAAAGCTGTTGATGCACCAACAGTTGGAAATCGTCCTATTATTACGACCACAACAGGCGCCGATATCGGGCCGCATATTAACTTACGCGTGCTCTCCTATAATTCGTTTTATCTTCCCGCAGATGATGTCTCTTCGGCAACGGCGGAGCAGCGTCTGTACTTTCTTCCTGAGACGCTAGCTCAGACCGGCGCAGATGTCGTGATATTACAGGAAGTCTGGACCCCCGATGCGCAGCAAACACTAGCCGCCGGTATGCAGGCTCGCGGCTATCAAACCTTTATTCATGAAAACAAAAGTGTGTTACCGCCTTTTTTCCTCGGCAACGGTCTCATGGTATTCGCAAAAAGCACCATCAAACCTGCAGGCCAACCTGAATTTAGGGGTTGGACCAAGGTCGCTGGTTTTGACAAGTATGCACAAAAAGGCATGTTGAAAGTACCTTTGCAGATTGACGGCGTCGGCCGCGTTGATGTGTTTAACGCACACACAAGTTTTCTTCCTTGGAACGGCGATCAGCACGACTACAACTACGCAGAACGTGACACATTATCGTCACAAATCAAACAGATCAGTGATTGGGTTGCCTCATCGGATGCCTCATTAAAACTTCTCGGCGCCGACTTGAACACCGCACCATTTGTCTGGGATCGCGCGAAAGGTGGCTTTGACACGACTCGACTGAATGGATTCTATGAGCAAGTGCGAGGCGTGCTTGATGATCCATTCGCCCTGGTTCGCCCTGATTGTCGCTTCACTTGCGTCACGTGGGATAACGACCACAATAACTTATTGGCGAATGGTCTCTTTGGATCACAGAATGGTAGTTCAAGCTTGTATGATCCGGAACCTAATGCAAAGTATGACTACGTCCTATTTCGTGGTGCAGGTGCGAAAGTCCTTAGAACAGGTACTGCCATGCAAGATGACTTCCCGCTGAGATATAATAACAAGATGATCAACGCGCCGCTTTCAGATCACTTCGCCATATTTACCGATCTCGTCATACCTCTCGCAGGTATCTAATTCTCAAAACAAACAAAAACCCCCCGCGCATCTCATGCGCGGGGGGTTTTTGTTTAGCTTATTGAATCGTTCTTAACTGATCATTGAATGGCTTTGTGAGCATTGGGGCACTGTCAGCTGGCAGGGCAAGTATCTCAGTTGATGTGACTCGCTTGGCTTTTTTTCCAGTCCTCTTTTCCCAGTCTGCAATACAACCATTCCTACGCATCGGCAAAATATACGTCGAACATTCTCGGCCGCTTGTATCAGCAGGAACACCACCACCTAGGATTTCACCGTAGACAGGCTGATTCCTGGTCTCTTCAGCATGGGACAAATTATTAAAACTCACACCGACACCAGCATAGAGCCCGCCATTAGACGTCTGAACCACTGCGAGGCCATATTGCTGCAGGGATTTTAACGCGGCCGCAGAATCGCCCGCGATCGCGCGCGCATAAGTATTAACCTGGAATGAACCATTTTCCCGCATCGATTTAGCAAGATTACCTTCTGCTACAAATACAGCAGATTGCAGGCTTTCAAATCCAATCCCTGCACCGAGATCAAAACCGCCAGTTTGCACAAATGAAGGAGCACTCCAGCCAGATCCTATGCGGCAGGACATAAGCCCTTCGCCTCCGCTACCACCGAGCAGAATTGCGCCGCGCTCGACCCGAATTGCAATAATACAAGCGGTCTTCGAAAGAAGCTCCGGAGATGCCACTGCCGTATTGTTCGGTCCAGTTACCTTTAACGCACCCGACAGAGCTGCCGTCGCATTAGAAACCACCTGATTGATGCGAACTTTCTGATTTCCATCTATTTGGGGATCCTGCGCTTCGGCCAAATCGGCATTGCCGGATCCGGTTTTACAACCCGCAAAAAGAATACTTAGCGCCACAAGAACAAACTTGCCTTTTTTCACCTTAAACCTCCGATACAATGACTTGGTATTTCGCTCAAAAATTATAACCTAAAACGGCTAAAATCGGCCACGCTCCTGCTAAAACTACCAATTATCTTGTAATCGTTCAGTCATGAGTTAATTTATGCGGTTCGTCCGAAGCCAAGTTAAATGCCCAGCAAATTGCAAATCGGCTTACACAAAATAAGATGCAAGCCCATGATTTTAAGTATTATTTTAGATATTTTGAATTTTTAGTCTTACCTGACCGATAAACATTCTAAGGAGAGGTCCAATGAATAGATTACCTTTAGTCCAATTCGCGTTGACCAGCTTCCTAGCATTGTCATGCTCAAACCAGGATTTTACTGGTCAATCTGCCAATGCAGTAGCAAAGCAGCCACCACCGCCGCCAAAAACACCAGAAACGACCTCTACACTAAATCCTCCCTCTCCTTCCGGTCAAGTTACGGTCAATGATGGCAATACGATTGCTTGCGTACGTGGCTCTAGTCCTGTTCGATATAGCCTGAGTGTGTCCTCCCATCGTGACTCCGCGAGGATGAATTCAACCAACCTCCCGCAGGCCGATATTCTCGAATCTCAAGTAATTCGTTTCGACTCAAATGCAGTCGTCGGAAACCTTCTTCCGGTGACCTCTTTCGGTTTGGATGACGTTGCATTTATAGTTAAGGAAACCGATCAGTTTACTAAGAACGGCCGCAACATCAACATTCCAAAGCACGCTCTACTTATTAAAGATGGAAATAACGTGAATGGCGCTGTCGGCTATATTGATAGTTCCGTAAATACAACTTACAACTTCGACGGAAAATCCCGTACGATTGGGACTGCTAAGCAGGTTCTCGCCACTGCTTTAAACACCATTGCAGGAATGGGCATTACACCTTTAGCTCATAATCAAATCAAAATCGCCGATATGCGAGAGAGAGGCTTTATTGATGCACAAGGTCAGGTCGCTTTCAAATTGATTCACATCGCTCATGGTATCGGATATATTAATCTTGAATTGGTAGTCCAGCCTTGTAAATAAGTTTGAAGAGCCTGGCACATGTTGGGAGCCCTTATGTCAGCATTCCGTCTGTACTGTATTTTCTGTATTTTCTTTGTGGTCTCCACTGCTGGATGTGCGACGTCAGCAATTAGTGGCAATAACGACAAACCGCGCGAGGCCTCTCATGCGAAAACTGAACCCGGCAACCTGGTTGAGCATCAAGGGGGATGCAGGGACAAACACCTAAACAAATTTGGATACCCCGATCAATGTAATTGCCCCAGTGGTTTTACTTACAATGCTGTGATTGGCAAATGTGCCAAAGCTGGGCGCATTTGTACGATGGTTATATCAACCATGATTCATCCCAAAACCGGCAAATGTACCGACGCACGAAACGGCTGCATGGCTAGTGATCTAAAGTCGGAAGGCTGGCGTAACCTAGAACCTAGCGATCATTGCGCGCCGTCAAAATAAGGATTAACCACCTATAATGATTGATCTAGCGCCGCTAGATCGATAAAACTAATCTTTTTGAATTCTATTGAAATCTATTCTCTATTCCATTAGTAAAGCCTTGTCATTTTAAGATCTGAGTGCCCAGCCAGCACCCCCTCTTGTGAGGCTTTTTACGTGTCTGAACCTATGGACAAATCAAACGTCGCTCAAAGCGTCGACCAAGGCATCGAAACTTTTGACGTCATCGTCGTCGGCGGTGGTCATGCTGGATGCGAGGCGGCCCTCAGTGCTGCACGTGTTGGAGCAAAAACATTACTGATCACTCAAAACGTCGAACGCATCGGCGCTATGAGTTGCAACCCAGCCGTTGGCGGCACCGCAAAAGGCCATCTGGTCAAAGAAATCGATGCCCTTGGCGGTGAGATGGGGAAAGCCGCCGATCAAACCGGAATTCAGTACCGTGTTCTGAATCGAAAAAAAGGACCTGCCATCTGGTCCTCCCGTGCACAAGCCGACATGGATCTGTACCGCCGCTACATGAAACACAAGCTGGAGAACACGCCAGGTCTTAAAATTCGCCAAGACTCCGTAGAAGGACTTTTGGTGGAAGCAGTAAGTGACGGACTTAATAAAGTCATCGGCGTTGAGACCAAGTTTTTTGGAAAATTTCACAGTGGATCCGTGGTCATCACAGCTGGAACTTTTCTGAACGGACTTATCCATATTGGCGATCAACGCATCAGCGCAGGTCGAGCTGGAGACGCTCCAAGTATTGGCCTCGCGGAATTTATTCGCGCCTCGGGATTACGCGTAGGACGCCTTAAAACAGGCACTACGCCGCGGCTAGACGCGCGCACCATCAACTGGGATATTTTGGATCGCCAAGACTCGGACGAGGATATCATTCCGTTTAGCTTTGCAAATGAGCGCATCGAGCAAAAACTCATTCCTTGCTACATTACTCATACAAATGCAGCGACGCATCAAGTCATCCGCGATTACATGCACCTGTCGCCTTTATATAGCGGTACGATACAGGGCATCGGCCCAAGGTACTGTCCAAGCATCGAAGATAAGGTGGTTAAGTTTGCTGATCGCGACAGTCATCAAATTTTTCTTGAGCCACAGGGCTATGACACCGTCGAAGTCTATCCGAATGGACTCTCCACCTCTTTGCCGCTTGAAGCGCAATTAAAGTTCGTCAGAACAGTGCGTGGACTTGAGAACGCAGAGATTATTCGTCCCGGCTACGCCATTGAATACGACTACGTCGACCCGACTGAGTTGAATGCTTCGCTTGAAGTCAAAAAATGCCCTGGATTATTTCTCGCTGGACAAATCAACGGTACAACTGGCTACGAAGAGGCTGCAGCGCAAGGCCTGATGGCAGGCCTTAATGCCGCACGCAAGGTCAGGGGCCAAGATAAGTTCGTCCTCGGCCGTAGCGAAGCTTACATCGGCGTACTCATCGACGATCTTATTACGAAAGGCACCCAGGAGCCTTACCGGATGTTTACCTCTCGCGCTGAACACCGCCTTTATCTTCGGGAGGATAACGCGGACTCACGCCTCACCGACATTGGTCGCAGTGTGGGTCTGGTGTCAGATGGAGACTACGCGCTATTTTCAGAGCGTCAGCGATTGATTCGCGAAATCACCCATTTTGTTAGAACGACTACGTTTGGGGAATCGCAACTCCCAGCACATTTATTTGTGGGAAATGACAATTCTGGAACAAAGCTAGAAACTCTTCTGCGACGCCCAGACTTCGATGTGGACACACTGATCGAGCTAGTCCCGCACCTTCAGACTTATCCTCGGCATATCGTCCGTCGCGTCGCGATCGAAATCAAATATGAAGGCTACATAGCTCGTGAGCAACGAGCCATCAAAGACAGCCTTTATCTTGACAAAATGATCATCCCGCAAAACTTAAACTTTAAGGGCATCCCGGGCCTATCTTTTGAGGTCAGTGAGAAGCTCACTCGCTTTAAACCAGAGACCCTGGGACAAGCTAGTCGCATCAGCGGCGTCACACCGGCCGCTCTGCAGGTGCTTCAGGTGCATTTGCGTAGCCTTTCAGCCCCATAATTTCATTCTAACAGTGGCTAAACCTGGAACCTTGCGCTAAAGTCTTCATCTATGGCTGGACCAGGTATCAAAATCATCGCATCGAATCGCAGGGCCTACCACGAGTACACCATTGGTGAATCCTGGGAGGCTGGAGTCGCCTTGACTGGAACCGAAGTCAAAAGCCTCCGAGCAGGGAAATGTAATCTATCTGATGGTTGGGTTGATATCGACGAGTATGTGGCTACCCTTCGGGACGTCCACATTAGTCCCTACACTCATGGTAACATCATGAACCATGAAGAAAAGCGCCCCCGCCAGCTATTACTCAACAAAAAAGAAATTGCAAAAATCCAGCGAGCTATAGAGGCACAGGGCATGACCTGTGTTGCGACTAAGATTTATTTGCGCGGTCAACGCGTGAAGGTCGAAATAGCCGTGGCAAAAGGTAAAAAACTTCACGACAAACGCGAGACCTCCAAAGAACGCGAAGCGAACCGCTCCATGCAACGGGCATTAAAACGCTAGCAAGACAGCCGGCCGTTACTAAAATCTATTTTCAAGGTAAATCTGTCTCTGAAATTTCCTTCAAGATACGAACAAGCTCGGCTGCAGGCCGCTCGCTCGCATAGCTTCCATCCGCTTTAGGATCTGGGTATTTAGGAAATAATACTGGACCAGTCACGGAAGCTTTTATTGGCTGGCCTTTAAAAATCCCCAACGTCTCGCCAGCGTGGGCGATTTTGAAGTTGTGCCAACCAGGTGTTAACACGGGCTCACCAGTTTCCGGATATGGAACGATCTCGCCCCATGTGTAGAGGGGAGCGTATTTTTCATTCGTCGATTTTTCTAGCCCACCGCCCTTGGCCACATTCGTTGCAACTTGGATCGCACGCGTGCAAATCCGCAGACCGTTCGCTATCTGAACGGGATCAAAACCATTTTGGCCGAGTTCGATTGTCACACCCGCGCCTCCAGAGTTATTGAGCCACTCGTCACTGCACTGTCCGTCCTGTGAAAAACTCCGCCCCCAGTGTGTAATCAACGAAACATCTGGAGCGACGGCCCTTGCAAACTCATAGCCGCGGCGAGTAAATGGAAAAATCCAGAATGGTCGATCGATGGGCAATTTCACCTGATGAATATCCAGTAGCCACTTCGAGCGAGAAAATAACCCCTCAAGCTCGTCAGCCCGGCGATCTTCAGCTGTCTTTGTGTCAGCCCGACCAAAAGAACGATTCAGGTCACGTTCGACGAATCTAACGCCATGAAGGGCCGCTGGAATATTGCCTAATGCCACTCCGATAGGCACTTCTAATGCAAGCTCACCCCTTGTCACAAGCTCAAGAAGCTCTACAAGTATCGCCAACCCCGCTACCTCAACACCATGAATCAATGCACTCATGCTCAAGGCCACATCCCGCTCCAACCGGGCGGTATGACGGTCGTTTGCGCCGCTGAGAGTACGGGGTTTTATGATATGAACCCTAGGCGCAATTGACTCCACCGAGTGAGATGCCGCAAGATTGCTTATTAGCGAGTCAAATCGGGCCAAATATTCTGAAACTTTTACTGCTTTGCTATTCAAAACCTTGCCCGCTCCCTATAACTTGGCCACGTGTTTGGCACAGTTCTCGATCTATCTGAGTTTATTTGGCATAATATATACGAATCTGCCTCTTGGCGGAACTAGGAAAAGGAATCGGTCACTATGCGATTATTGCAATTGTTCCTTATCTCTATGACCGCACTTGCCTTCACAGGTTGTGACCCTGAGGGCAAAAAAGAATGCCAATGGACACTCGAGCCAGAGCCGAAACTAATCGGCACTGCGACAGTGGCGGGAATGATTCCCGTGTGCGCCCGAAATAGGACGACAAATAAAGAAGACTGCCGATTCCAAGCTCCGATGGATTTTTCGAAGTCCGCCTGGATGAAAAAGTTTAAATACGTGGATATCGAATCAGACAATTCGCAGTCACCGAGAGTGATTACAAACATCAAATTCTGCGCCGAAAAATAAGGAATGACTACTATGCTCCATTACAGAAAACTCAAACCCGTTTTTATAGGTATTGCGCTTACACTTACGGCCGAAGTTTTCTCGTGTACAACAGTTCAAGGCGCATCTTCCGATATCGCCAATGGGAAAAGCACGTCTCCGAAGAAAACTCTACGCTCCGTCAAGGATCCTAAGTCGGAGCCTGACAAGGTTCAATTGAGCTTCCAAGAAGAATTCGCCCGTCAACTGGCAAAAGCAGGTCCAAAATCTGAAGGCTGGGCACTGTTTTCCGATAGTCCGATGACTCACGATGGTCAACGCTGGATCATTAGAACAAATGACCCTAAAAATGACGAGATCAGTTTCTGCTTGATTACTCAGGGCGAAAAATCCTGTAAATTTTCCAAAATGACTATAAAGCAATTTGAAAAAATCGAGCCAAGCCTCCGAGCTGGCGACAAGCTCGATCACATTTTAACGCCCTCATTCGACGCCCTGAGCTACGAGTTTTTACATGCTCACAATAGCAACCCGCTCACTAAACGCGTGGTATTCATTTCGGGCATTAACCCGTTCCCAGAGGCCTATAACGCATTGATTAAAGCGTTCGCCAAATAACTTACTGCTTCGCAGCGTCATCGCCAAAACTGTCGATCGCCTTAACGGTGGCTTTTTCCAAAGCGTCATGAGCAGCCGCATTCACTTTAGGTCCACCCATAGCCTCACGAAGTTGTTTTTCAAGATCACTCTTACGAATAGCCACTTTCACGGCACAGCGCAATTTGAGCACCCGGTCGCCACTTTCGCTGCTTTCAACACGTTTTTCCCAATATCGTTCGAGTGTTTTTACACCGTTTAGTTTCCCAGCAGAAAAAAATGTCGTAAGACTTTCGAATCCCGGATCAGATGATGAGTCGGCTTCATTCAGTTGACCCGCGGCAGTCATGCTGGTTTTTATATGTTTCAGAATACCTGCCTGTGCATCAAGCTCCGCAGACTTCATACACGCCTCTGAACGTGAATTACCGGCCATGGTCATTTGACTGATGAAGATACAATCAGAGCCTTCCGTGAGCGTTGTCTTCTCGCCACTAGCCCATTCAGGCGTTTCGCCTTTATTGCCTATCCGCTCAATCACCTCAGCTTTTTGAAAGCTTGGACCGTGCGTGGCACAAGCTGCAAGCAGATTCATGCCAACGAATGAGACAACACACTTCAAGCCTGCGAATTTCATAGTTAGTCCTTTCTAATCCCGTAATCGGGTGATTAATCTTAAAAAATCTTATCATAGTCAAAGCCTTCAAAAAACCAAACCAACCCCTAAAATATTAAACATAGTGAGGCTCTTTATTTCCGCGGGGCTCGAGGGATCCAACGTTGAATCCTGAATTGACAAAAGCTCCAACAAGCTCATCCTGAAACGCCCCACAATAAAATCCACAGCGGTAATCTCGGCGATACTTTTGTGATGACCTTTGACATCCCACTGAGCTCCGGATTCTTTATTTTTTAATTTGAAGCTCAAACCCTTCAATACGGAAAAACTTAGGGTAAACCAACGTCTATAGATTGGAGAAGACGATGACTCACTTGATTGAACATCTGAAAACAACGTATAGTGCATCCCGCCTGTGGCGCTTTGGTATGAGACGTTGTACTTGTCGACAATTTCTCGATATGTTTTTGGCTCAAAGGAACTGTTACACACTTCATACTCAGCCGAGACAAATCCAATGCTTATGCCAAAATTTTCGCTAAGATTTTTGGACAATCGCAAACGTGCTGCGCTCCCCTTATCCGGATCGGCACTACCACACTGATCGAAATCAAACATTCGATTCGTATTTTTTTCGATAAGTTTTTGATCACTCATTGCACCGAAACTTACCATTAAGGAAAAACCCCGCAGGGTGGCTTTACGCTGTTTTTCAGCATCTGACTCGATGGGGGTCAAGGCCTTTGAGAGTTTGATCACATTACTTTTCTCAACGGAAACGGAATCCTCCCAAGCTTCTTCTTCATAGCTCAGACGCACACGCCTTGCCCCAACGCGCACTTCAAACACACCAGGTGTTTTGCCTACTGGCGCCCCATCAACTTCCACCGTTGCTTTGACCGGTTCGCCTCGGGAATTGCGTGCTGAAATTTCGATTCCGCCTATCTTAGGTTTCAAATTGCAATGGACTTCGACGATTTCACCAACTCTTACTGCAATTTTTTGCGTATTTTTGAAGTGCTCTGGGTGCTCCATTTCCACGACATAACTTCCGGGGGCCATCTTCATTTGTCCATCGGACGTTAAACCCAGACGATTTCCATCAATCAATATATTGGTCCCCACGGGACATTCCTGATAGACGATTCGCCCAATATTTTCTTTCAGTTCAAATGGGAACGAATCTCGTGTGCCATCAACGCGAATGGTTCCATTCAATCTGGTAAAATCTGGCTTCCAAAGCGAGACTGTATGGACACCATGGATCACCTCCAGCTTACAAGGCGTTTGACACGCCCCCTCAAGCCCGTCAAATCCAACGCTCGCCCCTGACGGGGTTGAGACGAGTTCAATAATATCTTTTTTGATCTGATCAGAATGCCAGACTTCTTGAACTTCTTTCGTCACCGGTATGACTTGTTTATTATGAGCTTCCGATAATACTTTGAGGTTTGCACTCACATCACGAATTGACCAGCGGTAAAGATTTGGAGCTGTTGCCTTCCGCAACCCTTGCCAGTCAATCAGAGAACTTTTTGCTTCTAGATTTGTTTCCTGTTTAAAATCAACGTCGCGATTCCCCTCTGTCACGCTCGTCTTAAAAGAGATTTCAGCAAAAAAGCAAAGCAGCGCTTTCTTCTTCGCCTCAAGCAAATCTGCGGCCGGTATGTAATAGTCTTCTCCCTGATCATAACAATCTGCATCTAAGGCCAAAGCCCTGACGCTGGGCGCAAGTAAAGCTACGCTAACTAAAAGCCACTGCAAGATATTCATTGTGACGTTTCTGATCCTTCAGATGTTCAAACACGCTTTTTCAAATCCGGCTGTTTGATCGGAAGGTTGAGGAAAATCTGAAGCACGGGATGCCTAGGTCCGCTGGTCAAATTAAAAAAAGACCCTGGACCCCTCAATCAAGTGCCCCTGGCCTTTTGATGCGATGATAGATTTTTATAAAAAACGTCAGAATTTAGGCTGCTTAAACGGCTAGGCTGTTTATTGTCAGCTACAACCTAACGACCCAGGCAAATACCGATAGACTCAGCAGCCACGAGGAAAGGATCATCAAGGTTAAGTGTTCTGGTGCCTTTTTCGAACTCTTCATAACCAACATCTGAGATTTCACCACCGCGATAACCCACGACGCGGCCGTATTTTTTCTGTGCTGCAAGGTCCACCGCACGAACCCCAAAAGCGGTCGCTAAGATCCGATCAACAGTCGACGGCGCACCGCCACGCTGAATATGACCAAGAACCGTGACGCGCGAGTCCATGTCTGTTCGCAGGTGAATCTGTCTTGCGACCTCATCGGCAATACCACCAAGATGCATGGAGCCTGTTGCTGAAGATCTGAAAATTGGATCTTTTCCAGCCTCACGCGCACCTTCGGCGACGACAATCACTGAAAAATTTCGCCCTCGCCTGCGTCGACTTTCCATTGCTTTGACGATAACTTCAAAATCAAAAGGTATCTCTGGGATCAAAATTACATTAGCCGCAGCGGCTATACCCGCGTGCAGAGCGATAAAGCCTGCATCGCGTCCCATGACTTCTGCCACCATGACACGACTGTGAGCTTCTGCTGTCGAATGAAGTCTTGCAATCGACTCAGACGCAACATCAACAGCTGTCATAAAACCTATGGAAAGATCTGTCGCTTCATAATCATTATCAATGGTCTTCGGGATACCGATGATTGGCATTCCGGCATCGTGAAGCTGCAGCGCCATCCGCTGGGTTCCATCTCCACCTACAACCAACAAGCAATCCAAACCGAGAGATTTCCAGTTAGAAAATGCCTTCGCCTTGGCTTTCTCTCCGTTCTCTGGGTCTTTAAACGGGCTTCCTTTATTGGAGGTTCCAAGTATTGTTCCACCCAAATCAAGAATACCCGCAACGTCGACAAGGGACAGCTTGCGCGCGGCAGGTGGATCGCACAATAATCCGTTAATACTGCATTCGATTCCATAAACCTCCATGCCACGATTTAAAATGGCATGTCGAGTTACTGCTCGTATGACAGCATTGAGCCCAGGACAATCTCCGCCGCCGGTACAGATTCCGATTTTCATCGGGAGTATTCCTTTACGAATTATTCAGGCCTAACAAAGCGAAGGCGAGCATTGCAATATTTGCAACAACTCGCCCGCATCTTAATTCTTAGCAAGTAATCTTAATGAGGCACCTCACGTGCCGCCAGTTTTATTACTTTTTAAATCCGCGACGGAAAGTGATCCCTGCGCGTTGACCAGGAATACTTTTTACTTGTTTACGACGACGCGCTATTTTTTTCTTGGCGCGGTATTTTGCTGTTTTCTTGCGATTACGTGGCGGGCGATTCTTGCGCATACTATGAGTCCTCTGTTTAAGTACTAGTTAAGTCATTGTTAATTAATTGCGTTCGATCCTAAAACCAATTGTCTAATGCAAAACTCAGCGTGCATTACAGCAGCATTCCCAATCCGACTTTCGCCTCAGTAAGCTTCGCAACTGAGCTTATATAAAGTGCCGTTTCGGTATTCTCTTCTTTCGAAGACGTCGTAGCTCCACCGTTCTGAGTAACCGTTTCGGTTTTCGTCACCGCAAATAGCGGGCTTTCGAAGAATGGAAGCTCTAACTCCACAAAGAAGTTGTCGCCAAGCCCTGCACGAATACCTGCATTTGCGCCATAATACAAGCCACTTGTTGTTGTTTGACGATATCCTGTTTCAGTCCAGTTTGCGGACTTATCGCTCGTAATCTTAACAATTCCAGAAACATACGGCACAACAGCCGTCACCCATGGTTTAAAATAGTAACGAGCCCCACCGCCAATGGTCACTCCCATTGAGTTGTCAGGCGTTGGATTCCCGGCACTAGCTGCATAGCTTCGAAGTTTAAGTGACCCTTCTGCAAGCCAAGCCGTATCCGTATTTAGATCATCAGCAAACCGGCCACCCAAGCTGATAAGACTGGTGGAGCCTTTTGTTGAGCCGTTAATTTTTTCGCTCGATTTCTGATAGAAACCCGAAATAAGGGTCACGTCGGCAGCACTAGCTCTTTGGGTCCCGGCCACCGCGATACATAAAGCAGCCGCAATACATACAGCCACATTAGTCAAAATACTGGTTTTGATTCGGTCTCTTAGCATTTAATGCCTCCAAATAATAACTAAGTTCGAAGCTTGGGAGTTTACCCCGAACCAACAATTGAGCAAGCAATATTTGGGATTTAGCCAGGTACTAGCAGATTTACTTCGTCACTCAATTTAATAAAAACCGATCAGGAAGCCGAATCCCTAACAAGACCAAATGCCGGTTAAGTGCACACTCAGCAGGTGGGTCCTATGAAATGTTTACGAATACTGTTCACGAATAAGGAGCGACACAAATGAAACATCTACTAGCCATATTGGTTACGTCCTTGGGTGTCATTGCTTGTAAAACACCAGCAACAGGGTCCTCCGAACTAAGGCGCAGCGAGTTACCGGCAAACCCTCTTGTCACTGCTCTCCCCGTCACAGACTATGACCTAGCGTCAGTAAAAGCCCATCTGAATAACATCAAGGGTGACGAGCTAAAAGATAAGCAGCTTTGGGCCATGTTCTTAAGAGAGCCAGACGCCGATGCAGCCTGCCCAGGAATGGCAATTGAGACCTATTACTTCGCAGATAAAAAAGACAATAACATCGCCGGTTATCCTGTCATTACAGCCAAACCAATGCCAATGAATGGCCCCTGTGGATTTTTAATCAACTCAGAGCTAAAGCAATTCAACGATATCGGCGGCGAATTGATGGAAAGCACACCTATGGGCGAAATCGGAACCTTCGACAAAATTCGTATATCAGTCAAACAAGCCATCATCGCTAGCCAACGTAAATACAAGAATTTCAAATACAAAAACGGCGTCAAAATATATCGCCATCTTCATCCCGATATGTGGAATTCCCCCTGGTACGCTATTTATGGTGAGTCCTGCGGCGTCGGAGCTACCGTGATCATGAATGCAACAACAGGTGAGTTCGTCGCCAATATGGAGTCACCTCCGGCTGAGTGCCCTCGAATTTAGACTGTCATTTCAGGTGGTTGAAAATTTTTTGGTCGTTTTGATAAAGTTCTGACATTTCCTCCCGAAATCTCCCTCGGATAGGCGCTCTGGTCGATGACTAGAGGCCCTCGGTGGGGAGGACATCTTGAATCACAACAGTAAACAGTTTGCAGCGTGGTTTTTCGCATTCGGCCTGAGCGGAGCTATTTTCGGCGGTGGAAACTATTGGCTAGAACACCGGTTGCACGCCAAATCTTCCCACCCATCGGACACTGAACATGCTACCGCTGAACATGCTACCGCTGAACATGCTACTGCTGAACATGCTACTGCTGAACATGCTACTGCTGAACATGCTACTGCTGAACATGCTACTGCTGAACATGCTACTGCTGAACATGCTACTGCTGAACATGCTACCGCTGAACATGCTACTGCTGAACATGCTACTGCTGAACATGCCACGGGGTCGGTCAAGGCCTCATCCGCACCGTCCGAAAAATCACCGTCAGCACATGACGAGCACAAATCAGAATGGACCTACGGGAAGCTAGATGCAAATGGACCCGCAAATTGGGGCGATTTAGCGCAAAACTTCTCGGTATGCGAAAAAGGCCTTGAACAATCTCCAATAGATATTCGCCAAGCCAAATACTCAGCTCAAGCCCCAAAGATCTCCTGGCATTATGGAACTGCAAAAATCGAAATTGAAAACAACGGTCATACAATTCAGTCAAAACTTCTGGGCGGAGATAATCACATCACCGTTGATGGGGAAAAATACACCCTCGCTCAATTCCACTTTCACAGCCCCAGCGAGCACCGTTTATCTGGCGTTCCGTCAGATTTAGAACTGCACTTTGTTCACAAAAACGCGACAGGCAAGCTTGCCGTCATTGGCCTTATGATCGACGAAAAATCCGGCACTGAAAATAAAAACTTTAAGCCTATTTGGGACATCCTACCAAGAGATCTACACACAAAAGCTGCGGGCTCTCTCGACATGAAATTGGTAAACCTTCTTCCCAAAGACCGCGATTATTTTCACTACAAGGGCAGCTTAACAACCCCTCCGTGTTCAGAGGGCGTCCGCTGGTTTGTCCTGCAAGAGCCTTTGCGCATGTCGAGCGGCCAGGTGGAGATGTACAGCAGCATCTTTCAAGGGACAACCAATCGGCCAGTGCAGCCTGTAAACGGCCGCGACATCTTAACCAATAAACCACCGCTGCTAGCGCACTAATTCAGCGTAAGACACTGTAATTAATGAACCAAAGGCAGGGAAAGCCCTGCCTAATATTTACCAGTGGCCAAGCCTTATCAATTGATATACTTTTCAGCCCCCGTAACGGAAAAAAACGAGGAACCTTCGCTGTTGGTTTAATGCGGTGTGTTGGAATCTCGAAACAATATTTAGGGTTAGATCTAAACGTGATATCGAACGAATCGAACCAAAATCTTGGTTTAAATGTCGCAGCCTTAGGCATGATGACCGCTGAAGACGTGGTCATAGAGCGTATGAGCACGTCTGATATCCCTCAAGTCGCAGAAATGGTGCGACGCGGCATCGGCGCCTACGAAGAAGCGGGAACTGTTTTAGCAAGTACTTTCCGAAGACTAGAAAACCTGGCCACAAGTTACGATGGACCAGGATCAACGTATATT
>Ga0214921_10001763_pt1 | contig 36342 bp, 52 predicted proteins | sample LL1505_MetaG_FD_177992 | JGI IMG/M metagenome (GOLD analysis project Ga0214921, IMG submission 177992) | Freshwater microbial communities from Lake Lanier, Atlanta, Georgia, United States - LL-1505 | ecosystem: Environmental > Aquatic > Freshwater > Lake | place: USA: Georgia | collected... | reverse complement strand
TGGATGATGGATAATATTTTAAAGGCTAATTAAGGAAAATGGTGTACAAAGTTCCTATATTTTATTGAGAAACAAAAGGGAAATACAAGTTTGTATAAAGTAGAAAAAGTATTGACTTTGTATATTTCAATGTATTTCTTGCATTTTACCTTGAATATGTTTTGCTTTGTTGTCCCGAAAAAAATATAAAAATGTCGCAAATACTTGATGAAATAAAAAACAAGCAACAAACTTCTGTACTAAATGCCACTGTAATTGTAGCTGCATTAGGCTATTTTGTAGATGTTTATGATTTAATATTGTTTGGAATGGTGCGAATTTCGAGCCTAACAGATTTGGGATTATCGGGTGATAAATTAAATTCTGTGGGTGTGGATTTGCATAATTGGCAAATGTGGGGCATGATGCTAGGAGGTATTTTTTGGGGAATACTTGGTGATAAAAAAGGAAGATTATCTGTTTTATTTGCCTCCATTTTAACCTATTCGGTGGCCAATATTGCCAATGGAATGATCACTTCTGTTGATGGATATGCACTTTGGAGGTTTGTAGCAGGTTTTGGACTTGCGGGGGAATTAGGCGTGGGAATTACTTTGGTAGCCGAAAGCATGACCAAAGAAACGAGAGGCTATGGAACTATGCTAGTGGCTTCAATTGGGGTAACTGGAGCTATTGTGGCAGCTATTTTAACCAATTATTTTCATTGGAGAACTGTATATTACATTGGTGGAGGCTTAGGATTATCGCTTTTATTACTCAGAATCAGCGTAATAGAATCTGAAATGTTTAGCCATACAAAAGAACAAAATATTCAGAAAGGCAACTTTTTTCAGCTATTTTCTAATAAAGAAACATTTGTAAAATACCTAAAATGTATTTTAATTGGCATTCCAATTTGGTGGCTGATAGGCTTTTTGATTATTTATGCATCAATATTTGTGAAAGTTTCTCACATAGACACTCCTTTGGATTTTGCAAAAGAGCAACCAGTAATTATTATGCTTTATTACATTGGGCTCACTTTTGGTGATATCCTAAGTGGCTTTGTAAGTCAAATTCTAGAAAGTAGAAAGAAAGCTGTGCTTTGGTTTATTCCATTTATGGTTTTGTTTTCATTGATTTACTTTTTTGTGCCCATTCATTCAAAAACAATATTTTACACTTTGTGTGTATTGCTTGGGATTTCAAGTGGTTACTGGGCCATTTTTATCACCATTGCAGCCGAACAATTTGGCACTAACATTCGCTCAACTGTCTCTACCACAGCACCTAATTTTGTAAGAGGAGCTTTTGTGTTGTTGAATTATATGCTCATAGCTTGCATGTATTTTTTTAACAACAATTTGCTTTTATCGGTTTTGATTGTGGGTGTAATTACCTTTGGGGCAGCACTTTGGGCATTGTTCACCTTGCCAGAAACATTTGGCAAAGAATTAGATTATACTGAATAGTGAAATATCCTAAATCAAAATTAATCCTTACCCCTGCCGAAGCTTACCCAAAATTAGCTTCGTTTTGTGCCTATCAAGAAAGAACGCACAACGAAGTAATGGAAAAACTTGCCAGTTTTGGGATTGATGAAGAGGAAGCAGATGATGTAATTATAAAGTTAATTGAAGACAACTATTTAAATGAAGGTAGGTTTGCTTGCACTTATGCCTCAAGCAAATTTAGACATAAAAAGTGGGGACGACTGAAAATAATAGCTAATCTGAAACAAAAAGGTATTTCATCAAATTGCATCAACCTGGCAATGAAAGAAATAGAGGAAGATGAATACAGAAATTGTGTAAGAAAATTGGCAGAAAAAAAATGGGAAGACTTTGAGGGAGATAATATATTACAAAATAAACAAAAGTTATATTTTTATTTGCATCAAAAAGGATACGAACCATCTGTTATACAAGAAGTTACAGAAGATATTTTAAATTAATTTACAAAACTAAGAAACTATTAGTAGTAGAACATAGTTTAAGACCATATCAAGCATTTTATATATTTCTAGTTTTTATGAGCCAAATACTACAACAACTTCAATGGCGCTATGCTACACAAAAGTTTAGTGATAAAAAAATAACTGATTTTCAACTACAAAACATTTTACAGGCAGTTTCTCTTACGCCTTCTTCACTTGGTTTGCAACCTTGGAAGTTTATTGTGGTAACTGACCCTGAGTTAAAAACGCAACTTGAAATACAAGCTTACAATCAAAAACAGGTAACTGAAGCTTCACACCTTATTGTACTATGCAGATTATCAGACCTTAATCACGACCATATAGAGGAATATATTGAAATATTTGCTCAACAAAGAAACAAAACTAACGAAGAAATGAATCGCTATAGAAAAATGGCCTATAATTTCTTACAAAACGAAAACAAAGAGAGTTTATCGCATTGGCTTACCAATCAAGTTTATATTGCACTTGGCACTCTGCTCACAGTTTGTGCTGCAGAGGGTATAGATTCTTGCCCCATGGAGGGATTTAGAAATTCTGAATATGATAGGTTATTAGGCTTAGAATCATTAGGTTTACGCTCAGTAGTGGTAGTACCAATTGGGTACAGATCGGAAAATGAAAATGAAGAGCATTTAACAAAAGTGAGATTTGATTTAAATAAACTTGTAATTCATAAATAATTAAATATTACTGAAATGAACAAATTAAATAGAATTTACAAATTGTGCTTTTGCATAGGAATTGCTATTGTTTTTGTTTCTTTTAAAAATGATACCTCAAAAATAGTAGGGAAAAAATGGTGGCATTTGAAAGAAAATGACACCAAAAACACCATTACTTACAAAGCAGAAGGTTACAATATTCCTGCTAGCAGAGGCAGAGAAGGTTTTATGTTGAACGATAAAAAAACGGCAACTATTTTTAATATTGCTCCTAGCTGTGGCATTGCCCCTATAGATGCAAAATGGAAATACAAAAATAAAATTCTGATTATTAAATCAAAAAACAACCAAATTGCTTTTAAAATTAAAACCATAACTGATTCTACCATAGTTGGTGAATTAAGCAGCATGGTGTGGTGAAAGCAGGTGAGAAGTGAGAGGTGATAAGTTAAAGGTTTAAGGTTTAAGGTTTAATTTATCAAATAATAATTTTAACTAACTTTTAACTTTGAACCTTAAACTTTAAACTTTTTCCGTCTTCCGTCTTCCGTCTAAAGTCTTAAATCTTAAATCTAACATCTTAAAAATAAATGAATTATTGGATTATAAAATCTGAGCCCGATGTGTATTCTTGGGATAAATTTGTAAGTGAAGGAAAAAGTGTGTGGGATGGTGTACGAAATTACCAAGCCAGAAACAACCTAAAAGCCATGCAAGAAGGTGATTTGGCACTATTTTATCATAGCAATATTGGCAAAGAAATTGTGGGCATAGCCCAAGTAAGCCACGAACATTACCCCGACCCTACTATTCCTGAAGACCCACGTTGGGTAGTTTGTGAATTTAAACCCTACAAAAAACTCAATAAAACAATCACTTTGGCACAATTAAAAGCCGATGAAAGATTTGCCACTTTATCTCTTATCAAAAACAGTAGGCTTTCGGTTTTGCCCATTTCTAAAGAAGACTTTGATTTGATTTTGGAATTAAGTGCATAAAAAATATGATTTCATTGTATAAACAAAAAAACCTTTGTGAAAGCGAAGGTTTTTTTGTTTTACTCTTTATAATTCCTCACTAAACTAATTCCATTTACGGATACATCTGCCTGAATACCATCAAGTAACCATTTATTTTGCAATCTAGCAAAATGTAAAATCTCTTCAATAGTGCCATCTTTTCTTGTATTTTCATTCACAACCCCATTAAAAGTATAATATTCATAAAGATATACTTTTATTAAAACTGAAAAACGGTCATAGTCGTTGTCTTTAAAATCTTGTGCTCCAATTATTTCAACAGATTCAATTTTGTGAACTTTTATAAAATTGATAATATTTTCTTCTCTTTGATTTTCTAAAATTCTATCATTAATTGCAAAAAAATGCTGTGTAATGTATTGATTGATAAGCATCAAATCTTGCTTTTGCCAAGCATCTTGAAGCAATAAATACACTTTTTTAACATGGTCTTCCAAATTGGTCTTGTTCCATAATTGATCGGTTAAATTACTTTCATTTATAATTTTAGCTGCTATTTTCTTCTTTTTATTTTTATATAAAACAATTGAATAAAAAATTGCAACCCCAACAATGACTATAATTGACACAATGATGATTAAATGAATCCAAGAAAATTTTCCACTACCTCCACGACCATAATAATGATAACCACCACTGCTAAAACCACCTCGAAATCCTCCTCCTCCTCCTCCAAAACCCCCGCCTGCTCGTGCAAATACATGATTTTCAATAGAGAGCAAAAGCGAGAATAAGAGAATACTATATTTATTAAACATGCCTTATTTTTTAGAAATTATTACAAATCTAATTAAAATTCCAATTACAATTATTCTTTCCTATTTTTGTGTAAATGGAAATCAACAGTACTGTAAAAGAGCAAATAAGTAATTTACCTCAATTACCTGGGGTTTATAAATATTACAATGATGAAAATGTGCTGATTTACATTGGCAAAGCCAAAAATCTAAAAAAAAGAGTAAGCAGTTATTTTAATGAAAATGCAGGACATAGTTTTAAAACCATTAGTCTTGCCAGAAAAATAGCCAATATTGAGTTTGTGGTGGTAAACAACGAATACGAAGCCTTACTACTTGAAAATAACCTCATTAAACAAAACAAACCCAAATACAACATACTTTTAAAAGACGACAAAACCTATCCATACATTTGCATCACTCACGAAAGATTTCCTAAAGTTTATACCTCCAGAAAAGTTGATAAGAGAATTGGCACTTATTTTGGCCCTTACACTTCTGGCAAAACAGTAAGACTTTTACTAGATCTTTTTCAAAAGCTTTTCACCATTAGAACTTGCAATTTAGGGCTCAGCAAACAAGCCGTGGAAAGTGGCAAATACAAAACCTGTTTAGAATATCACATTGGAAATTGCAAAGGCCCTTGTGAAAATTTGCAAACTGAGGAAAGCTACATGGCAGAAATTCAACAAATTAAAAGTATTTTATCGGGACAAATTACTCCTGTAAAAGAAGATTTGAATTCTTTAATGAAAGCTTATGTGGAGGAATTAGCTTTTGAGAAAGCACATGTAGCGAAACAAAAATTAGACTTATTGGATAATTATTATTCAAAATCTATCATTATTAATCCCAATTTAGGCAAGTTAAAATCTTATGTGCATGATGTAATTGATGGCAAAAATTATGTGTACTATTTTTGTATCAACAATGGGGCAATTATTGAATCTCAGATATATACCATCTCTAATTCGCTTGATGAAACCGAAGAAGAAATGATTTGCACTGCAATTTTACAACATATTGAACCTGAACAAAAAGAAGAAATCATAAGTAATATTGCAGTAAAAAACGACTTTTTTGAAACTTACATTCCAAAAATAGGAGATAAAAAGAAACTAATTGACCTCTCTATCAAAAACATACATGAATATCATTTGGCTCACACACCAAGTTTTGAGAAGAAAGAAAACATAGGCTTAATTGAAATAAAAAATACACTAAGTTTAAAAGATATCCCCAATCATATTGAGTGTTTTGACAACTCTAACATACAGGGAACCAGCCCAGTATCTGCCATGGTATGTTTTAAAAATGGCAAACCGAGTAAAAAAGATTACCGTCATTATTTGGTAAAAACGGTGGAAGGGCCAAATGATTTTGACACCATGTACGAAGTGGTTTTTAGAAGATACAAAAGACTAAAAGAGGAAGAAGCTCCTCTGCCACAGTTGATTATAATTGATGGAGGCAAAGGACAATTAAGCAGAGCTTGCGATGCATTAAAAGATTTGGACATGTATGGTAAAATTCCCATTATCAGTATTGCCAAAAGATTAGAAGAAATTTATGTACCTGGAGATGAATTTGCCATTCATTTCAACAAAAAATCAGAAGGACTAAAAATTATTCAACAACTTAGAGACGAGGCTCATAGATTTGGGATTACACATCACAGAAATTTGAGAAGCAAAAAAGTATTAAAAATTGATTCTCAACTAGATAACATAAAAGGAATTGGTGAAAAAACCAAAGAGCTAATTCAAAAAGAATATAAAACCATTGCTTTAATGCTTCAAAAACCTGAGCAAGAAATTATTGATAAAATAGGGAAAGCTAAACTGGAAATTATCAAAAAGAGTCTTGAAGCAAATTCAGCTCAGTAATACATTGTGGTGGAATTAAATGAATTACCTGAATATCAATTGTTTGCGCAGAAAGTATATTCGCTTCATTATCATCAATAAACAATGATTCCTCCGCTTTTAAACCTGCATCGTTCAACACATAATGATAAATATCTACATTGGGTTTTCGTAGTGCAATTCTATGTGATAAATACACTTTTTCAAATAATTCTTCAAAGGTTTTGACACCTACTGATTGATGTAAAATTTGTTCAACCACCTCATAATGAATCTGATTGGTATTGCTTAATAAAAATAATCTGTATTTTGAAGCTAATTTTTGCAGTAATTCAATTCTTCTTGGCGGTATTTCAAGCAATAAGGCATTCCACGCTGTATCTATTTCTAAATCAGATAAATGTGGTAACTCTAACAATCTTCTAATTTCATTTCTAAATACTTCATCACTCAAATGCCCCGTTTCGTGACGTTCAAAAAGTTCGTTGGCTTTAAAAATGGCAACAACTTCCTCCACACTTTTTCCTGATAATTGAGCAAATGCTTCAAAAGATTTTGGTACGTGAATATCTATTATCACTGCCCCTAAATCAAAAATTATATTCTTAATATTTTTCATAACAAACTATAAACCATATAATTTACCAATGAGTAATGGTCATTCTACCATCAATTATATAATTACTTTTGCATTTAATTAAGTCCTTGTCTTTCTCTTTTACTTTTAATTTTATGGGCATGTAATACACAAAAATCACTGTAGGGTCTTGCAAATTATAAGCAATTTTCAAATTTTTGTACCTAAAAACATCGTACTTTACCAAGCCACTGGCGGCGATTTTTTGTTCTTTTGTTTTCTTTGCAAAATTATCAATCACCTGCTTACAAGTGTCATATTTTAAAGCAGTTACAATTTTAAATTTAAGTTTTTTAGGAGTGATGTAGGCAATTTCTAATCGCTGCACCGAAGTATCTGTACTAACTTCAAACTGATAAGTTTTGTGATTTTGTTGTTTTTGGGGAGAATAAAAAATAAAGGCTGTGCTTATAAAAATGATAAATACCACCAAAATATTTAGTAAAACACTCGTTTTCATTATAAAACTATTTTTTTGCAAGATAGTGTTAAATATAACTTATAACAATATTTATTTGATAGTAATAGGGCCAACTTCAACTTCCTTCATTTCTTTGTTTTTAATATAGAATTTAAACTTGAATGTATGTGTTTGTGTGCCATTTGGAGGGAAACGAAAAGCTAGAAAAAGCTTGTTTTTACTAGCATCAATGTTAACATTGTAATATGGAAATTTATAATATTCGGTATTTGGTAAATTTGAAAACTGAAATATTGATGCAATATTTTGTTTTTTTACATAATTTAAATTGTAATCTTTGTCACTAATAATCACTATACTATCCATATAGTCGTCGTCATCAAGGGAACCGTTGCAACCTTTGTTGCCACTGAATAATCCTGGAGTTTCTTTTCTATTAGCCAATATAATTCTATCAAAATCAATCAAGAATCTTAAACTATCATACCTAATGACTTGCTTTTTGTTTGAAATGGTGTCAAAATGATAAAAAAGTTGTACATCATTTAAATAAAACTCTTTCACTTTAAGTAATTGAATTTTCAAATTACCAATCTCTGATTTTCCTGTTTCTAGTTTACAATGTGAACACGATTGTAAAATGATGAATATCGTAATGAAGAATCTTTTTAACAAGTTACTTAACATAAAATGGTGGTAAAATTGTCTTGATTTTTTTATTTGTAGGTGTAGTTAAATAAATTTCAAGGTGAAGCAAAGTTTTTTCTTTTGGTGGAATGGCAAAAGCATAACAAGAAGCTGGAAACCAGTAGTTTGTTAAAGAATCTTCAATTTGAATCACATTTTTTAAAAGCCCCATTAAGCTTTTTCCTTTTGGATATAAATCATTATAATTTTCATTTGCAAAAAATTTCAATATTTTTTAATCCTTGATAATTATCATCATAACTACAAGCGTACAAGCTTCCTTCATTAAAAATTTGATTTTTAGCAGCTAAATTGTAAAAGGTTTTAATAACAATAGCTACAGAGTCGTACCGAAAAGTGAGGGTATCACGGCTTGTTACTTTTTGTGTGGTAATTTGTGTTTCAGGAATTTGATATTGATAATCTTTAATTTTATGCAATTCTGAAATTGCAGAATCTGCTACATAAGTCTTTGCATCATCCCCACACCTATTTATACAAGAATTCATAATAAATATCAAGGTCGCAGAAAAAAACAACATTATTGTAAATACATACTTCATATTATACTTTATTTATAATTATCAAATTAACAATTATTTATTAAAACTACATGCCATCAATACACATAAAATGGAGGTAAAGTTGAAACTAACTTTTTATTATTCTCAGTAGTTACAATGATTTTCAACTCCAAAAGTGTTTTCTTTGAAGGTGGTACGCTCAATTTTATAAAGTTTTGATTTGTGCTTTTTAAATAATGAATATTATTCAAAGCACTTCCAATTAAGATACCATTGGGGTGAAGTGAAAATAAATTATTCAAATTCTGCCCTTTAGGAAATGAATTATAGTCTAGATTGGAAAATATTTCTATTTCATTTATTTTTATATAGTTGATTGGAGGACTACAAGCATATAAATTACAATTTTCATTAAGTATAGATTTTGATTTCAAAGCAATTTTATCAAATAATTGTAATTCAATAAATATTGAATCATAAGCCATACTGACGGTATCTTTACTATAAATTTTTGATAATAAAAATCTGTCTTCATTAACCATCTCAATACCTGATACCTTATAAATATCCGCTGATATTGAATCTGTTACAAAATTAATTGGTTTAAATTCGCAATCATCTTTACATGAATTTAACATCATTGTAATGATTCCTATAAAAAACAAAATTACAGTAAATATAAACTTCATACTCAAATCTTATTCATAATCATTTTAAATAACACACAATAATAGATAATTATCTTTAAACATTTCTATTTTATATCTGTTTTTAATTTTAAACAACTCAAAATTCGTAAATTGCAAAGCTTTTTAAAATTAAAATAAATGAAAACTGGCGTATTACTTGTAAATCTTGGCACACCCGATTCTCCATCGGTGCCTGATGTGAGAAAATATTTGAGAGAATTTTTAATGGATAATCGTGTAATTGATATCCCCTACATCACTCGCTTACTTCTTGTAAATCTGATAATTGCACCTTTCAGAGGACCTAAATCTGCCAAGGTTTATAAAGAATTATGGAACGAAAGAGGGTCGCCTCTAAAATATTATGGATATGATGTGGAAGCATTGTTACAGAAAGAATTAGGAGATGAATATATTGTTGCCTTGGGTATGAGGTACCAAAATCCTAGTCTTCATTCGGCTATTGACAAACTGAAAGACAAAGGATTAAAAGAAATTGTGGTGTTGCCAATGTTTCCTCAGTATGCATCTGCCTCTACGGGTTCTGTGATGGAAAAAGTAATGGACATTGTAAAAAGCTGGGAATTAATACCTAACATTCGTTTTATTGACTCCTACCCTACCCATCCTACTTTCATAAAAGCCTTTGTGGATGTTGCAAAACCACATTTACAACACGCTTTTGACCATTATGTGTTTACCTACCATGGTTTGCCCGAGCGTCAAATTACAAAATCAGACATTACTGGCAAATGCTTAACGGATGGCTGTTGCGATACTTTACATAAAGATAACAGACTGTGTTACAGAGCACAATGTTTTGCTACCACCAGAGAATTGGTAAAAGAATTAAACCTAACACCTGAGCAATTTACCGTTTGTTTTCAGTCGAGATTGCTGAAAGATCCTTGGATAAAGCCTTACACTGATGATATTATCAAGAAATTAGCGGCGGAAAACAAGAAAAAAGTGTTGGCTTTTGTGCCTTCATTTGTGGCAGATTGCTTAGAAACCACCATTGAAGTTGGTGAAGAATACAAAGAATTGTTTGAAGAATTAGGAGGAGAACACTGGGAAATGGTGGAAAGTTTAAACACCAACCACATTTGGGTGGAATGCTTAAAAGAACTGGTTACTCAAGCCTAATATTTTATTAATCAACAGAAAATGAAAGACATAAGAAACTTAACTACCAAAGAAATTGGTGAATTTTTGCAATCTAATGGCGAAAAAGCATTTAGAGCCAAGCAAATTTCGGAATGGCTTTGGAAAAAATCGGCCATAAGTTTCGATGAAATGACCAATCTTTCTGTTGATTTAAGAGAAAAATTAAAAACTGATTTTGCCATAAATGCTGTAAATACAGAAAAAAAACAAGTTAGTACCGATAGAACCATCAAATCAACTTTTAAACTTTACGATGGAAATATTGTGGAAGGGGTTTTAATCCCAACCGACGACCGCATGACAGCCTGCGTTTCGTCGCAAGTGGGTTGCTCTTTGACCTGTAAATTTTGTGCAACTGGCTACATGGACAGAAAGCGAAACCTAGACCCTGCTGAAATTTACGATCAAGTTGTTTTGATTGACAAACAAGCCAAAGAAAACTATCAAATTCCTCTTTCAAACATTGTGTACATGGGCATGGGAGAGCCCCTTTTAAACTATGCAAATGTTTTAAAATCAATTGAATACATCACTTCTCCCGAAGGTTTAAATTGGTCACCAAAGCGTATTACAGTTTCTACTGCAGGGGTGGCTAAAATGATAAAAAAACTTGGAGACGACAAGGTAAAATTCAATTTAGCACTTTCGCTTCATGCTGCCAACGATGAAAAACGCAATGAAATTATGCCTATCAATGAAACCAATACATTGAAAAATTTGGCAGAAGCATTGAAATATTTTCATCAACAAACGGGTAATAAAATCACTTTTGAATATATTGTTTTTAATAATTTCAACGATACCCTCACCGACGCCGAAGAATTGTACCAATTTGCAAAAAATGTACCTTGCAAAGTAAACATTATTGAGTACAACCCAATAGAGCAAGCAAATTTTGAAAACACTACAGAAGACAAATTAGATAAATTTGCTAAATACCTGCTAAACAAAGGAATACTAGTTGTAATTAGACGCAGCCGTGGCAAAGACATTGACGCAGCCTGCGGTCAACTAGCTGGGAAAAAGGTTGAAGGGTAAGGGTTTAAGGTTTAAGGTTAAATGTTTAAGGTTAAATGTTCAAGGTTTAAGGTTTAAGGTAAATAAATCATTGCCAAAGTAGCAAAACTTTAAACCTTTAACTTTAAACTTTTAACATTAATTCAGCCTAACACATCACTTGCAACAATGTTGCATAAATGATTTTTTTGCGTAGCTTTGCATTATGAAATATTTCATAAGCATAATAATTACTGCATTTTTAAAAATAACCTGCTTTGCTCAAGCCGATTGTAATTATACTTTTTCTGGGAAAGTACTCAATGCCGACGACAATTTACCCGCTGCCTATGTGGTAGTAGCATTGGAAGAAACAAATTTTAAAACAATTACTGATTCATTAGGTAAATTTTCGTTTCAAAATCTTTGTCACCAAAGTTATCATTTAACTGTAAAAGGCATTGGTTATCAATCATTCAGGCACCAATATCACATTCACAAAAATATTACAGAAACAATTTTATTGCATTCTGACACATGCTTACTTGAATCGGTTACCATAAGTGCTAAAATTGAGCAACAACCCATTGGGAATCAAATATTAGAATTAAACAATGAACAACTAGAACTAAACAGAGGTAAAACACTTGGAGAAATGCTAAAAGAATTACCGGGTGTAAATGCCTATCAAGCAGGGCCTAATGTATTTAAACCTGTAATTCAAGGGCAATATGGCAACAGAGTAATGATTTTAAATAATGGAATAAGGCTTGAAGGACAAAACTGGGGAAGTGATCATGCACCAGAAATTGACCCATTTACTGCCAATCAGATTGCTGTTGTAAAAGGTGCCAGTGCAGTGCAATATGGTGCTGATGCTCAAGGTGGAGCAATACTAATTACTCCTGCAAATTTAAGAAATGAAAAAGGATGGGATGCCAATTTTAACACCATGTATGGTAGCAACAATAGACAAATGACGGTGGCGGGAATGTTAAATTTTGTTCCTAAAATAGTAAAAGGATTTAGTGGAAGAGTACAATTTTCTGCAGAAAAAGGAGGAAATTACAAAACACCCAATTATTATTTAAACAACACAGGAAGAGAACAATATTCAGCAGCATGGGCAGCAAAATATACCAAAGAAAAATGGGGTTTAAATGCTTATTATTCAATATTTAACAACAAAAATGGGATATTTAGTGGGGCGCATTTGCATAGTATTTCTGATGTAGAAAACATCATATTAAACGGAAATCCTACTTACAAAAATGCTACTTTTAATTACAACATCAATAGGCCTTATCAAAAGGTGTTGCATGAATTAATGAAAGGAGATTTGTACTATAATTTCAATGCTAAAAACAAAATAAATCTACTCATTTCCAGACAGTTTAATAAACGTGAAGAATATGATATTGACCGTCCGCTAAGTGATATTATAAATGGTATTGATAAAGCAACAGTCAATTTTGGACTCACCACGTATCAATCACAAATTTCAATAAATTCTAAAATAAATACAATTAATCAAAATATTGGACTAGGCATCTTAAATCAAATTAACACATTAAATACCAACAACGTACGACTATTTTTACCTTTTTATAACCAAAATTACTACTATGCTTATCTTATTGAAAAAATAAGAATTAAAAGATGGTTAATGGAGGCTGGCACTCGAGTTGAAAATAGGGTACAAAATACTGAAAGATACGGAATTGAAGAAAATAAAAACTACTGGTACAATTCCTCCTCACTAGGTGTCACATTTTACAAAACCGACCATTTAAATTTTAGTATAAATGCTGCATATTCAAGCCGACCACCTGCCATAAATGAAATGTATGCCGACGGACTGCACCAAGGCGATGGCACTTTTATTAAAGGAAATAAAAACTTAAATACCGAACAAAACCTTAATAATCAATTCAATATCAATTACCAAAACAAAAATACGTTTATAAATATTTCTGTTTATCACAATTATTTCTTCAACTACATTTATTCACAACCAAGTGGTGAAATTTTAACCACCATAAGAGGTACTTATCCTGTTTTTAATTTTACTCAAACAAAAGCTAATTTCAAAGGCATTGATTTTCAAGCAAATCAAAACATATTTAAACAATTTGAAATGAGTATGCAAGGCTCACTTTTAAATGCTTACGATATTTCTCGTCAAGATTTTTTACCTTTTATTCCTGCAAACAAAATTACTATCAAACTAAAATACCATTTAAAAAACTCGCAAAATAGGAAAGAAACATTCATTGCAATTGGGCATGAATATGTGTTTAAACAAAATAGAGTACCACAAAAATCAAGTTATGAAAATTCAAATACTAGTTTAATATTCAATAACTTAATTAAATATGGCGATTATATGGCACCACCAAATGCTTATCATTTATTCAAATTTGAAGCCATGACTCAGCTAAATTTAGCCAAACAAAAAATGATAGCGGGTGTAGTGGTAAATAATTTATTCAACACAGTTTATAGAGATTATTTAAACAAATTCAGGTATTACACAGATGAAACTGGAATAAATATTCAACTTAAAATCAAATACTTAATCAATTAAATTTATGAAAAACAACCTTAAAACCCTCGCCCTAATAAGTATTTTAAGTGCTTCTTTACTAGCTTGTAACAAAGACAAAAATGAAAAAAAAGCTGAAGAAGAAATTGAAAATGAAATCATTACAACAGTACAACTCACATTCACGGATTCTACTAATTCAAACAATAAAAAACCATATAATTGGGTAAATTCCAATGGCTACCAAGCAGGAAGCGATGCAAAAATTGATACCATAAAACTTGATAATTCAAAAACCTATATTGGAAAAATTTTATTACTAAATACTACCTCAAACCCTGTAGATACCATTAGTAATGAAGTACTTGAGCTAAAAAATGAACATCAATTTTTCTATGAAAATCAAAACACAAGCACTTTAAATATCAATTTTATCACCACCGATAAAGACGACAATGGAGTTCCTTTAGGATTGTACTTTAAAACAAAAACAGGGGCTATTTCAAAAGGAAATATTAGAGTACGCTTAAAACATCAACCAGATGTAAAACCAAAATCAGGCAATGGTGATGTAAATTTGGGCTCAACTGATGTAGAAGTTATTTTCCCTGTGATTGTGCAATAACTAAATCCAAATAAATAATATAATATATTTTGCCACGAATTCACTAATTAAAAAAAATCAATTATTGAATTCGTGGCAACTTTTTTTAATGACTTTGAATCTGTTAAAGTATAATTAAACTAATTTAGACATAAAAACTAAGTGAATTAATCAATTAACATTTTACAAAAAATTGCTGTGATGCACTTTAATTTGTACTTTTGAAAAAATCATTCAATTATGAAAACCATATTTACATTAGCTTTACTCCTTTTTTACTCTACTATTTTTGCACAAGATTCTATTTCTGTAAGTCCCAATTTTACAGTTGGAAAAAAGGTTAAACTACAGATAAACAAATACAAACACAAATTTAAAGGTGGAGAAGTTACCGAAACTACTACCAATTACAATTCACAATTTAAAATTATTAGCAAAACAGATTCTACCTACAATGGCGAATGGAAATACAAAACTATAGAACTGAAAAACGAAGAAAGTATTATTGCCAACAACATGACAAAAATGCTAGAAGGGCTGAAAATCAACTTTGTGCTTCACACAAACGGTGAATTTAAAAAACTAGAAAACTGGGAAGAAGTAAAAACAAGCTTAGAGAAAAAATTAAAAAAACTCTCTTCTACTGCACTTTCTCCAAAAGATAGAGACCAAATTTTAGGTATTCAACGACTAATTAACAACAAAGAAACTGTAGAACAAGCTGTAAGTAAGGACATTCAATTATATTTTGGTTGTTATGGAATTAAAGTTCCTACTAAAGATTCACTTGTGGTAAGGGCAGAAATTCCAAACGTAATGGGCGGTCCGTCAATTCCTGCGTATTTAAGTTATTCAAGTAAACAAACAGAAAACAGTATCATATTAAAAAGCAATCTCACCGTAAATCCCACTTTTTCACAACCAATTATAGATGAAATGCTGAAAAGATATTATCAAATAAAGAAAATACAATCCAATGGAAGTGTGTACAAGTTTGACTTTATAGATAGTAAAGAACATCAAGTACTTACAAATAAGGATATTCAAAAAGTTATATTAAAAAGAACTATCCAATATGCTGATTTGATGCAAACTGAAACCGAAACCATTTCATTGATTAAGTAAAAATGAAAATTGGTTTAATTTCTGACACCCACTGTTATTTAGATGAAAAAGTTTTTACCTATTTCAATGACTGTGATGAAATATGGCACTTAGGTGATATTGGAAATCTTGAAGTTTTGCATAAGTTACAAGCTTTTAAACCTACACGAGCTGTTTTTGGCAACATTGATGGTAGTGAAATTAAAATTGAAACCAGCGAATGTTTGGTAATTGAACGAGGAAAGGCAAAGGCGATGTTAATTCACATTGCAGGTCCGTTTGAAAAATACACCCCACAAGTACAAAAACTGATAAAAGAGAATCAACCAAGTATTTTGCTTTGCGGCCATAGCCACATCATTAAAGTAGCTTCAGACAAAAAAAATCAATTGCTTTATATCAATCCTGGTGCTGCGGGCAAGCATGGTTTTCACCACATGCGAACAATAATTAGGTTTGATTGGGAAAATACAGGAGAAATAAAAAATATGCAAGCTATAGAACTTGGCAAAAGGGCATAAAAAAAGGCAAATTTAAAATTTGCCTTTTTTTATTTATTAAGCTTGAATTTGCTTTTTTAATTCTTCAATATCCACTTTTGTTACTAATGGCTTTGCAGTTAATAACTTGATAGACTGATTTCTAAGAGCAGTTTTAACTCTATTTTTTCTTAATTTTCTTTTTACTTGAGTAACTCCCATGGCTTTTTATAGATAGTATGTTTTTTAATTCAATAAACGCTTTTCTTGAAACGAGATGCAAAATTAGATAAATTTTATGAATATAAAAAATATTACTTACCAAAAATATATCTTATTTTTGCAAACTTAATAGTTCAGCAGGTAAACTTCTGTTAACTATCCACTGCAAAATTCAATGAGTATGAAGCCTTCATCGGTAAAAGGAACCAGAGATTTTGGACCTGAAAAAATGTATAAACGTCAATACATTTTCAACACCATAAAAAAAGTTTTCGAAAAATTTGGTTATCAGCCTCTTGAAACTCCAGCTATGGAAAATTTATCTGTACTTACAGGCAAATATGGCGACGAAGGCGACCAATTGATTTTCAAAATCCTTAATTCAGGCGATTTTTTAAGCAATTTACCACAAGAAAAATACGAAGAAGGCTCAAAAAAAGCACTTTCTTTACTTTCAGAAAAAGCATTACGATACGATTTAACTGTGCCATTTGCTCGATTTGTGGTAATGAACCGCAACGAAATAGCTTTGCCATTTAAAAGATACCAAATACAGCCAGTTTGGAGAGCAGACAGGCCACAAAAAGGAAGATACAGAGAGTTTTACCAATGCGACGCCGATGTAGTTGGCACCAATTCTTTGCTTTGTGAAGCTGAAATTGTTTTGATGATTGATGAAGTGTTGAAAAACTTAAAAATCAATCAATTTACTATTAAACTAAACAATAGAAAAATACTTTCTGGCATAGCTGAAGCAATTGGAGAAACTGGTAATGAAGCCATTATCTGTGTAGCTATTGATAAACTAGATAAAATTGGCGAAGAAGGTGTGATAAAAGAATTACTTGAAAAAAACTTCACTCAAACCAATATTGACAAATTATTGCCAATATTAGCTTTAACTGGTTCTTCAATCGACAAAATAAATCAACTAAAAACTATTTTATCAAACTCAGAAATTGGCATAAGTGGAATTTCTGAAATAGAACAAGTCTTTGATTACTTAAATAGTTTTGGATTCGATGCCAAAAATGTTGAATTAGATTTTTCTTTGGCCAGAGGTTTGAGTTATTACACAGGATGTATATTTGAAGTAAAAGCCAATGAAGTGCAAATGGGAAGTATCTCAGGAGGAGGCAGATACGACAACCTTACGGGCATGTTTGGTATGCCAGGTTTAAGTGGAGTTGGCTTTTCGTTTGGGGTGGATAGAATATATGATGTGCTTGAGGAACTCAATTTATTCCCATTATCAAACAGTATTTCTACTCAAATTTTGCTAATTGCTTTTGATGATGAACATGAAAAATATTGCATTCAGGCACTTGCAAAACTAAGAGAAGCAGGCATTTCTGCCGAATTGTACCCAGAAAGAGCAAAATTGAAAAAACAAATGAGCTATGCCGATGACAAAAAAATTCCTTTTGTGGCATTAGCTGGTTCAGATGAAGTACTAAATAATGTTTTTACATTTAAAAATATGACTTCTGGCGAACAACAAAAATTAACGATAGAGGAAATAATCAATATTCAACAACAAGGGTAGTTTACTCTTGTTGTTGAATTAAAAATTTCTTTTGAGCCACCGCTTGAGAATTGTTTACATCCAAAATATAAACACCATTACCAAGATGTAAATTACCCAAATTCAATAAATTTTGCTGCCCCAAAACCAACAATATATTTTTTATTGTAACCCTTCCAATAAATTAACTTTTACTTTAATTAACAATTTATCTCTTTTTAAAATAAAAGAATTTAAAGTAATTTTTTATAAAATATTCCTTAATTAAGTAAAAACACTTATAATTTAATATTTTTATGTATTTTTCCGTTATGAATAAAAATATATTTATGCGAATCATCTTTTTAATTATCGCAAGCCTGCTTATTTCTACTTCATTTGCCCAAGAAAAACAAAGAAGTCTTAAAACTGATACTGTGCCTACCCTAAAACTTACAGTAGAAGAACGCAAAAAAGAAGAAGCCAGGAAACAAAAGAAAATGAAAAAGAACGTTTTCTACGAAAAAAAATGTAGAAAAATGTTTACACGCCAAGGAGAAGGCAACAGAGAGACTATTGAAGTTTTTTACGTGCTAAAAAATTACGAAGAACCAAATCCATACATTAAAGATATTTATTGGTACGATGTTTCGAAAGATAAAATATTTAGTACTAAAATGAGACCTGAAGACAAACCCAATGCAATGATTCTTCATGGCCCTTACAAAAAAACAGTAGGGGGTAAAATCATGGAAGAAGGTGTTTTTTTTGTAGGTGCCAAACATGCTAGATGGGTAAAATACGATGCGAATTTTATATTGATAGAAAAATTAAAATTCTATAAAGGCTTTGCCAAAGAGGCTGAAATTTCTTATTACGACTCTGACAGAAAAAAAATAAATGAAGTAATGCCCAAACAAAATGGGATTATTGATGGAGATTATTTCTCTTATTATCAAAGTGGCAACATAAAAGCTACTGGCAAATACAAAAACGGAGTTAAAATTGGCTTATGGACTGAATATTATGATGTTGCATATAGAAGAAAAATAGAAACGCAATACGCAAAATCATATTTAGACAAAGATTTTATTCCATTTAAACTAAGAGAATGGGACAATAAAGGAACATTGACATTTGATAAAGTGCAAGAAGATAAAAAAAGAAAAATAAAAGTTCCTGCTAAACTAGAAGAATTAGAGAAAAAAGAAGAAGCAGAAAGTGATTCTCTCAACAGCCTAGAAACAGGAGAAATAAAACCAACTACTGAAATTAAATAAAGGTTAAAAATTGAATATTAAAGGTTTAAAGTTTATAAAGATATAAAATACTTAAAACTTAATTGATAATAGTTAATACTTAATACTTAATACCTTGTACCATATACCTTGTACCAACAATGACTACTGATAAAGAAAAAACAACACAACTCTATTTGGTACCTACTCCAATAGGAAATTTAGATGACATTACATTACGTGCTATAAAAGTACTAAAAGAGGTAAATTATATTTTAGCAGAAGATACAAGGAATACTATATTTTTATTAAAACACTTAGAAATTGAAAAACAAGTTTTAAGTCATCATGCATTTAATGAGCATAAAACAATAGAAAACGTAATCCGCAAACTAAAAGAAGGACAAAAAATTGCACTTGTTTCAGATGCAGGCACACCTGGTATTTCAGATCCAGGATTTCTATTGGCAAGAGCAGCCTTAAATGAAGGCATCAAAATTGAATGCCTACCCGGTGCAACTGCTTTTGTTCCTGCTTTACTAAAATCGGGTTTACCAGCAGATAGATTTATATTTGAAGGCTTTTTACCAGTAAAAAAAGGCAGAAATACACTCCTTACAAAATTACAAACCGAAGAAAGAACCATTATTTTATACGAATCACCACACAGAATCATTAAAACACTTTTGCAATTACAAGAGTTTTTAGGCGAAGATAGAAAAGCTTCATTAAGCAGAGAAATTACTAAAAAATTTGAAGAAACTGTAAATGGAAGCTTAAAAGAAATTCATGAATATTTCAATAATGAAGGAATTCCAAAAGGTGAAATAGTTTTAGTAATTGAAGGGGCTCCGGTAGTTAAAACTAAAAAAAATAAATATCAAAAAGATGAGGAAGAAGATGAATAAAAATCAATCAACTTTCAAAATATCACGTATATAACTCAGATTCTTTATTTATAAAATAAAAATTTAAACTGATAGAAATGAAAAAACATATTATCACAAGTATATTTTCAATTGCAAGCTTGGGTTTCGCATACACCCAATCAACAAGCAGTACAACTACAGAAAAGCCATTAGAAGCAACTGATACGCTAGCACTTGTAAGATTCAGAGTTTCAGATTTTGAAGATATTCCAGAAACAGGAGCAGTAATTCATATCAAAAATGCTGCACTAAAAATAGATATAACAGCTACCTCAGACATTGATGGCAAATTTAATACGCTACTACCAGAAGGTCAAACATTTGATGTAACTGTAGATAAATTTGGCAAAAACTTCAATTTTGGCAAAATTGAAATACCTACCAATCCTGGCTCTATTGAATTTGACCAAGTTTTACAAATAAAAGTGGTAACCAATTATCTAGATACCTACACACTTGACAATGTATATTTTGATTCTAACAAAGCCGATATAAAACCAGAATCTGTAAATGCATTAAATCTTTTAGTAGATGCAATGAAAGATGATGTGAGAATGAAAATTGAAATAGCAGGCCATACCGACGATAAAGGAGATAAATCTTGGAATTTAAAACTATCGCAAATGCGAGCCGATGCAGTAAAGAATTATTTAACAAGCAGAGGAATCAACCCAAATAGAATTATCTCTAAGGGGTATGGGCAATACAAACCAATTGCAGACAATTCTACTCCAGAAGGCAGAAATAAGAACCGAAGAACTGAAGTAAAAACTATCGAAAGAAGTACTCAAAAAACAACAGTTGCTCCAAAGAAAAAATAATCTAATGACATAAATAAAAAGGGGTTTGCAAATTGCAAACCCCTTTTTATTTATAACCAATCAATTGAAATTACTCAGCTGATTCAGTTGTTTCTTCAGATGTAGAAGAAGTTTCATCTTCAGAAGTAGAAGCAGCTGGTGCTTCTTTAACCTCTTCAACTACAGGAGCAGTAGTAGCTGCAGCAACTGGTGCTTCAGATTTTCCACCCGCTCTTCTAGATCTTCTAGTTTTAGTTTTAGTAGCAGTTTCAGCTTTTTCTGCTAATAATAACTCATTGAAATCAACAAGTTCTATTAAGCACATTTCAGCATTATCTCCTGATCTAAAACCAGTTTTAATAATTCTAGTGTAACCACCAGGTCTGGTAGCAATTTTTTCAGAAATTACAGAAAATAATTCTTTTAAAGATTCTTTGTTCTGTAAATAACCAAAAACAGTTCTTCTTGAATGAGTAGTATCATCTTTAGCTCTTGTTAAAAGAGGTTCAACAAACTTTCTCAATTCTTTCGCCTTAGCCAAAGTAGTATTAATTCTTTTACTAATGATTAAGGAAGAAGCCATATTAGACAACATTGCCTCTCTATGTTCTTTTGTTCTTCCTAAGTGATTATCTTTTTTTCCGTGTCTCATTTTTATTAATCTTCGTCAAGTCTGTATTTAGACAAATCCATGCCAAAATTCAAGCTCTTTTCAGCCATCAATTGTTCAAGCTCAGTAAGAGATTTCTTACCAAAGTTACGGAACTTCATCATGTCTGAAATATCAAGACGGGCCAAGTCGCCTAAGGTTTTGATATCAGCAGCCTTCAGACAGTTATAAGCACGTACCGAAAGATCTAGATCGGCTAGGTTAGTTTTTAATAATTTTCTCATGTGCAGATACTCTTCATCTACTGTATTTTCCTCTTCAGGTTTTGCAGTTTCAAAAGTCATTGTCTGATCAGAGAACAACATAAAGTGCTTAATCAAAATAGTTGCAGCACCTTTTAAAGCATCTTCTGGATGAATAGAACCATCAGTTTCAATATCCAAAATCAACTTTTCATAATCAGTTTTTTGCTCTACCCTTGTATTTTCAATACTATATTTTACATTTTTAATTGGTGTAAAAATAGCATCAATAGGAAGTAAACCAAAAACCTGCTCAGCTGGTTTGTTATCTTCAGAAGAAACATAACCTCTACCTTTTTCTATAACTATTTCAATTTCAAAATTAACTTTTTCATCAATATGACAAATAACTAATTCTGGATTTAAAATTTGGAAAGAAGATGTAAAGTTAGAGATATCACCGGCTGTGAATACACTCTTATTCTTTAAAGAAATAGTTACTTTAGAATCAACGGCATCTGAAATTCTCTTAAATCTAACTTGTTTTAGATTAAGAATGATTTCACATACATCTTCTACCACGCCTTCGATAGTAGAAAATTCATGAAGGACACCAGGAATTTTGATACTAGTGATAGCATAACCCTCTAATGAAGACAATAAAATTCTTCTAAGAGCATTACCTATAGTCACTCCATACCCTTTCTCTAGTGGCTTAAATTCGAAGAGGCCTCTAAAATCATCGGCCTTATCCATAACCACTTTCTCAGGCATTTGGAAAGCAAGAATTGACATAAAGTATTATTTAAATTTTTAAAATAAATTATTTTGAGTATAACTCGACAATCAACTGTTCTTGAATGTTTTCAGGAATTAATTCTCTCTCTGGCAAAGCTAAATATTTACCTGCTAATTGAGAATTATCCCATTCTAACCAAGGATATTTTTTGCTAGATCTTGCACCTAAAGCTTCAACAATAACTTGTAAAGATTTAGATTTTTCTCTTACAGCAATAATAGCACCCGGTTTTACTTCAAAAGAAGGTATTGAAACTTGTTCGCCATTTACCAAAATATGGTTATGTAAAACTAATTGTCTCGCAGCTCTTCTTGTTGGAGCAATACCCAAACGGAACACTACATTATCTAAACGAGATTCTAACAACTGTAATAAATTAGTACCAGTAATACCGTTTCTTCTTACAGCTTCATGGAATAAATTCTCAAATTGTTTTTCAAGAACTCCATAAATATATTTCGCTTTTTGCTTTTGATTAAGCTGAACAGCGTATTCAGATTGTTTTCTCTTTCTACCTCTACCATGCATCCCAGGAGCATAGGCTTTTTTCTGAAGAGCTTTGCTAGGACCTAAAATAGGCTCGCCAAATTTTCTAGAAATTTTTGACTTTGGACCAATATATCTTGCCATTGTATTCTATTAATTAAACTCTTCTTCTTTTTGGAGGACGACAACCATTGTGTGGAAGAGGAGTAACATCTTTTATAGTTGTAACTTCAATGCCAGAGCTTTGTATAGTTCTTATAGCAGATTCTCTACCTGCACCAGGGCCTTTTACAAAAACTTCGCATTTTCTCATACCAAGTTCGTATGCTACTTGAGCACAGTTACTTGCAGCTGTTTGAGCAGCATAAGGAGTATTTTTCTTTGATCCTTTAAAGCCCATTTTACCAGCAGATGCCCAAGAAATAACCTCTCCATTATTATTTGTAATAGAAATAATGATGTTATTAAATGATGCTCTGATGTGTACTTGACCAATTGGTTCAATTACTACTACTCTCTTTTTTGCTTTATCTTTTCTTTTTTGTGCCATAATAATACTATTTATTACTTAGTAGCTTTCTTTTTGTTAGCTACAGTTTTACGTTTACCTTTTCTGGTTCTAGCATTATTCTTCGTGGTTTGACCTCTCACAGGTAAACCTTTTCTGTGTCTTAGTCCTCTATAGCAACCAATATCCATTAGTCGCTTGATACTAAGTTGTATCTCCGATTTTAAAACACCTTCGGTTTTAAATTCGGCACCAATAATGTTCCTTACGGCATTGGCTTCTGACTCGGTCCACTCTTTAACTTTCTTGTCATAAGAGATGCCTGCCTTTTCTAAGATAACCTGAGCAGAGCTTCTTCCTATACCGAAAATATAAGTAAGACCAATTTCTCCACGTTTGTTATCTGGAATATCAACTCCGGAAATTCTCATACTTAATTAACCTTGTCTTTGTTTAAATCTAGGATTCTTCTTGTTAATTACATAAAGTTTTCCGTGACGACGGATTACTTTACATTCTTCACTTCTTTTTTTGATAGATGCTTTTACTTTCATCTTTATGTTTATTTATATCGATACACAATTCTACCCTTACTTAAATCATAAGGTGACATTTCAATTTTGACCTTATCTCCTGGTAAAATTTTAATATAATGCATTCTCATTTTACCAGAAATGTGACATATTACTTGATGCTGATTGGATAACTCTACTCTAAACATTGCATTAGAAAGAGCTTCCAATATAATACCATCTTGTTCTATCGAAGACTGTTTAGCCATTAATTGGATTTTGAATATATTTGAATGTTGTTAATATCTCCGGTAAACCATCAATTATTGCAACAGTGTGCTCATAATGAGCTGAATTTTTCTTGTCTGCTGTATGAATAGACCAACCATCTTTGGCCTTCCTTACATTTTTAGTTCCGATATTCACCATAGGTTCAATGGCCAAAACCATTCCATCTATAAGTTTTACGCCAGAACCACGTTTTCCATAATTTGGTACCTGTGGCTCTTCGTGCAATTCTCTCCCTACACCATGACCAACAAGTTCTCTCACTACTGAAAAACCATTGCTTTCTACAAATCTTTGAACTGAATTAGCAATATCACCAATCCTTGCCCCTTTTACTATTGCCTCTATACCTTTAAACAAAGAATCATAAGTAACACTTAATAATTTCTTATTCAAAGAATTAATTTCACCAATAGGATATGTGTAAGCACTATCACTATGAAATCCTTTATAATAAACGCCACAATCTACAGAAAGTATATCTCCACTTTTTAGAGGAACATTTGTAGGTAAGCCATGCACAACTTGGTCGTTTAACGAAACACAAAGAGTAGCAGGAAAACCATCATATCCTTTAAAAGATGGTACAGCTTTATTATCATTTATAAATTCATAAGCTAATTTATCCAAAAACTGAGTAGTAACTCCTTCTTTAACTACTTTAGAAATTTCGCCATGTACCCTTCCAAGTATATCAGCACTTTCTTTAATAATTGAAATTTCTTCTCTCGTTTTTAAATAAACCATTCTTATAATTCTACTTCTCCACTATCAGCTCTACCTCTCACTCTTCCTGATGACATTAAGCCATCATACTTTTTCAATAGTAAATAACTTTCTACTTGTTGTAAAGTATCAAGCACTACACCTACCATGATAAGTAATGAAGTACCTCCAAAGAACAAAGAGAAATCTTTACTCACTCCCATTAATGCTACAAAAGCTGGTAATATTGCTAAAGATGCTAAGAACAAAGCTCCAGGTAATGAAATTCTAGAGATAACTTCATCAATATATTCAGCAGTTTCTTCACCAGGTTTCACACTTGGAATAAAACCATTATTTCTTTTCATATCATCAGCAATTTGAACTGGATTTACAGTAATTGCTGTGTAGAAGAATGTAAATGCAATAATTAAAATTGCACTTGTAAGATTATATTGCCATGATGTTGGGTCACTAAATGTTGAAGAAATAGTGGCAGCAAAATCACTTTGATACTTATCCGCAATATATCTACCTAACATAGGTGGAATAAATAAAATTGACTGAGCAAATATAATTGGCATTACACCTGCTGTGTTTAATTTTATAGGCAAATATTGTCTTTGACCGCCCAATACCTTACCACTTACTACTTGTTTTGCATATTGAACCGGAATTCTTCTTGTTGCTTGAGTAAGTAATACTACACCCATGATAATAAAGAACAAAGCCACTAATTCAATTACAAAAAGTAATATTTGATTATCTCCTCTTTCTCCTGCTTCAAATATAATTGCAGCTGGGAATCTTGATATTATACCAATCATAATTAACATTGATATACCATTTCCAATTCCTCTATCTGTAATTTTTTCACCAAGCCACATACAAAACATCGTTCCTGATGTTAAAATAACTACTGATGAAAAAGTCATTAACGATCTATCAAATCCAGGGATAATAGCTTCTGCTGGAATAGTAGCGGCTACATAACCTAAAGACTGACCAATAGCAATTACAATTGTCAATACTCTTGTCCATTGGTTAATCTTCTTTCTTCCAGATTCTCCTTCTTTTTGAAGTTTAGAGAAATAAGGGAAAGCAACGGTTAAAAGCTGAACAATGATTGAAGCTGATATATAAGGCATTATACCTAATGCAAGAATAGAAGCATTATTGAAAGCCCCCCCAGAGAAGGTATTTAATAAACCAAATATTCCGCCATTATCAGCTGCAAGCTTTGTAGCATCTACACCAGGTAATACTATGTAAGAACCTAGTCTAAAAATTAATAGAAAACCTAGGGTATTGTAAATCCTTACCCTTAGGTCTTCTATTGAAAAGATATTTTTTAAAGTTTCTACGAACTTCTTCATATTAAAGAACAGTAACAGTACCACTCACCTTTTCAATGGCTTCAACAGCTGAAGCAGAGAATTTATGAGCTGAAACATTGACTTTATTTGTTAATTCGCCATTTCCTAGTATTTTTACTAAGTCATTAGCAGATGCTAAGCCGTTAGAAACTAAAACATCAATTGTAATATCAGAAATAGCTAACTTAGAAGATAATTCTTGAATAGTTTCAATATTAATTGGTAAATATTCAACTCTGTTTGGATTTTTAAAACCAAACTTAGGAACTCTTCTTTGTAAAGGCATCTGACCACCTTCAAAACCTAATTTACGTGAGTAACCAGATCTTGATTGTGCACCTTTGTGACCACGAGTAGAAGTACCACCCATGCCAGAACCAGTACCTCTACCGATTCTTCTTTCAGTTTTTACTGAACCATTAGCAGGTCTAAGTGATGATAAATTCATAATATTAAACTTCTTCTACTTTAATCAAGTGATTTACTTTATTAATCATTCCTTGTAATTGAGGGTTTAATTCAAATACAGATGATTTGTTAATTCTACCTAAACCTAAAACTTTCATTGTATCTTTTTGGTCTTTAGGTCTATCAATTAACCCTCTTACTTGGGTAATTTTAACTTTAGCCATGATTTATCCTTTAAAAACTTTAGTTAAGGTTATTTTTCTTTGAGCAGCAACAGCATAAGGGTCTCTCATTTTTAAAAGCGCATCAAATGTTGCTTTTACCACGTTATGTGGATTTGAAGATCCTTTAGACTTTGCTAATACGTCTTTTACACCAGCAGATTCTAATACTGCACGCATTGCACCACCTGCGATAACCCCTGTACCAGTAGCAGCAGGACGAAGAAGTACAAAACCACCAGAATATTTACCATGCATTGGATGAGGTACAGTACCTTTTAAAATAGGCACTTTTATCAAGTTTTTCTTTGCATCATCAATTGCTTTAGTAATAGCATCAGTTACCTCATTAGCTTTACCTAATCCATAACCAACAACACCATTACCGTCACCAACTACAACAATTGCAGAAAAACTGAAACGACGACCACCTTTTACAACTTTAGCTACACGATTTATTGCTACAACTTTATCTTTAAGTTCAATATCGCTCGCTTTTACAAATTTCATATTACTTTGAGACATCTTCAGACAATTAGAATTGTAATCCACCTTCTCTAGCACCTTCAGCTAAAGCTTTTACTCTACCATGATACAAATAGCCATTTCTATCAAATACAACAGAAGAAATTCCTGACGTAGTTGCTTTTTCAGCCAAAGCTTTTCCTACTAATTTAGATAATTCCACTTTAGGAACTTTTACATCTTTTAATTCTACAGATGAAGCAGAAACTAAAGTTACACCTGATAAATCGTCAATTAATTGAGCAGAGATAGCAGAGTTACTTCTAAATACAGTAAGTCTAGGTCTAGAAGAAGAACCAGAGATTTTCGCTCTGATTCCTTTTTTAATTTTCTGACGTCTATTTTCTTTTACAGTAGCCATTATTTATTATTTTTTAGCTGAAGTTTTACCAGCTTTTCTTCTGATTACTTCTCCAACAAATCTTAAACCTTTACCTTTGTATGGCTCAACTTTTCTTAGTGATCTAAGTTTCGCCGATACCTGACCTATCAATTGTTTGTCAATTGATAGTAATGTTACTATTGGGTTCTTACCTTTTTCAGTAACAGCAGTAGCAGCAACTTCAGTAGGTAATGCAAAGAATATACTATGTGAGTAGCCTAAGCTTAGTTCTAAAACAGAACCATTCACAGTAGCTTTATAACCAACCCCTACAAGTTCAATTTCTTTTTTAAAGCCTTCAGTAACACCAGTTACTAAATTGCTAATCAAAGATCTATATAAACCGTGTAGTGCTTTGTGACGTTTTTGTTCAGTAGGTCTTGTAACAACAATTTTACCTGGCTCAACAGTAACTGCAATATCTGCATCTACTTTTTGAGATAAAACGCCTTTAGGACCTTTTACTGTTACTGTATTATCAGTAGATACAGAAACCTCAACTTTTTCTGGAAGACTAATTGGTAGTTTACCTATACGTGACATATTGATTCTTTTAAATTAGTAAACATAACAAAGAACCTCACCACCTACATTTAGTTCTCTTGCTTCTTTATCGGTAACTAAACCTTTAGAAGTAGATACTATAGCAATACCAAGACCGTTTAACACGCGTGGTAGTTCTTCACTTTTAACATATTTTCTTAAACCTGGTTTAGACACTCTTTCTAAGTGAACTATTGCAGGTTGTCTTGTTTGTAAGTTATACTTTAAAGCAACTTTGATTACTGAAGGCATAGCTTCGTCATCAAATTTATAGCTTTGAATATAACCTTTATCATGAAGGATTTTTGTAATTTCTTTCTTCAATTTAGAAGCAGGAATTTCAACTATCCTATGATTCGCCTTTGATGCATTTCTTATCCTTGTTAGATAATCTGCTACAGGATCTGTCATTTTTTACAAATTTTAACCTTTAACCCCTCATTTAAAGGGGTTGCAAAGGTAAGTAATTACTTTTAAACTAACAAACTTTTATTTAAAATATTACCAACTAGCCTTGGTAACACCTGGTATTTTACCCATAGAAGCCATTTCCCTGAAAGTTACACGGTTGATACCGAATTTACGAAGGTAACCTTTAGGACGCCCTGTTAGTTGACAACGATTGTGTAAACGTACAGGTGAAGCATTACGAGGAAGTTTGTCAAGACCAATATAATCTCCAGCTTCCTTAAGAGCAGCTCTTTTAACAGCAAATTTTGCTACTAACTTCTGTCTCTTTAATTCTCTTGCTTTTGCTGATTCTTTTGCCATTATTTTTAATGTTTAAGGCTTGCGAAAGGCAATCCTAATGATTTTAATAACTCAAAGCTTTCTTCATCAGTAGCAGCGTTAGTAACAAATGTGATATCCATTCCTGAAATTTTACTCACTTTGTCAATAGAAATCTCTGGGAAAATTATTTGCTCTTTTACACCAAGCGTATAATTTCCTTTTCCATCAAATCCTTTGTCGCTGATACCTTTAAAGTCACGAACACGTGGTAATGAGATAGCTACTAATCTGTCTAAGAATTCGTACATTCTATCGCCTCTAAGAGTTACTCTTGCCCCAATAGGCATGTTTTCTCTTAATTTGAAGTTTGAAATCGCTTTCTTAGATTTAGTTGCTACTGCTTTTTGACCAGAAATTATGGTTAACTCATCCACGCCAATATCAACTAACTTTTTATCAGTAACTGCAACACCAATCCCTTTATTGATACAAATTTTTGTAATTTTAGGTACTTGCATTACAGAAGAATACTGAAATTTTTCTTTTAAAGCAGGAACTATATCGTTTAGATATTTTTCTTTTAATCTTGGAGATGACATAACTTAGTCTATAAATTCACCAGTTTTCTTTGAATAACGTTGAAGTACACCTTTGGTATTTAATTTTCTACCAATACGTGTAGCTTGTCCTTTTGAATCAACCAAGGCTAGATTACTAACATTGATTGGCGCCTCTTTCTCTACAATAGAGCCTTGTGGCGTAGATGCCGAAGGTTTTATATGTCTTTTCACAAGATTTAAACCTTCTACTATTGCGGTTTGATTTTTAGGAGAAACAGAAACAACGTTTCCAGATTTACCTTTGTAATCACCTGCAATAACTTTCACTGTATCACCTTTTCTAATATGTAATTTCATAATTTTAATTAATCAGTAAATTATAATACTTCAGGTGCCAACGAAACAATTTTCATAAACTGCTTTTCTCTTAATTCCCTTGCAACAGGACCAAAGATACGAGAACCTCTCGGTTCATCACTAGCATTTAGTAATACTGCTGCATTGTCATCAAAGCGAATGTATGAACCGTCTTTTCTACGAATTTCTTTTCTAGTTCTTACTATTACAGCTTTTGAAACAGTACCTTTCTTCATGTTAGATGAAGAAAGTGCACTTTTCACGGTTACAACTATTTTATCTCCAATAGATGCAAATTTCTTACGTGTACCTCCTAATACTCTGATTACTAAAACTTCTTTAGCACCTGTATTATCAGCAACACTCAGTCTCGATTCTTGACGTACCATATATTATTTTGCTTTTTCAACAATTTCAACCAATCTCCATCTTTTGTTTTTGCTCAATGGGCGGGTTTCCATTATTGTAATAACATCACCTATATTACATTCATTTGACTCGTCATGTGCCATAAACTTTGTTGTTTTTGTAACAAATTTACCATAGATAGGGTGTTTTACCCTTCTTTCTACGGCAACAGTAACAGATTTCTCCATTTTGTTACTAACTACACGACCAGTTCTTTCTTTTCTTAAATTTCTTGACTCCATTTTAGTTAAGATTATCTAGTAGATAATTCAGTTTTTAACTTTGCAACAAGTCTCTTAGTATTTCTAATCTTTAAGGGATTTTCGATAGGAGAAATTGCATGAGCAAATTTCAATCTTTCAACTAAACCTTGATTATCTGCAATTTGAGACTTTAGCTCGTCTACTGATAGTTTTTTTATTTCAGACGCTTTCATAAATATTATAATTGCACTAAGTCTCTACGTATTACAAACTTTGTTTTAACTGGTAATTTTTGAGCAGCTAATCTTAATGATTCTTTAGCTGTTTCAACTGCTACACCAGCTGATTCAAATAGGATTGTTCCTGGTTTAATCACCGCTACCCAATATTCAGGAGCACCTTTACCTTTACCCATACGAACCTCTTGAGGTTTTTTGGTAATAGGTTTATCAGGGAAAATTCTAATCCAAAGTTGACCTTCTCTTTTCATACCTCTTGATAAAGCCACACGAGCAGCTTCTAATTGGCGTGAAGTAATAAAACCTTCCTCTAAGGACTTGATTGCGTATTCACCAAAAGAAATTGAATAACCTCTAGTTGCGATACCTTTAATACGTCCTTTTTGTTGTTTTCTAAATTTCGTTCTTTTAGGTTGTAACATTTTAACTAATTTTTGAGGTTATTAACGTTTTTTCCTTTTTGAACTGTCTGGTCTTTTTTTAGCACCTCTGTCATTTCTATCATTTCCACCACCGTGGTTGTTAGAATGATTATCAGAAGAAGCTGAAACACCTACATTTGGAGATAAATCTCTTTTGCCAAGTACTTCGCCTTTGAAAATCCAAACTTTGATACCAATTTTACCATAAACGGTATGTGCTTCGCATACTGCATAATCGATATCTGCTCTTAAGGTATGAAGAGGAATTCTTCCTTCTTTATACTGTTCAGAACGAGCCATCTCTGCACCACCTAAACGACCGCTTACTTTGATTTTGATACCTTGAGCTCCTACTCTCATAGTAGAACTAATAGCTTGTTTCATTGCTCTACGGAAAGAGATACGAGCCTCTAATTGTTGAGCAACTGAATCACCTACTAATTTAGCATCAAGTTCAGGACGTTTTACTTCAAAAATATTGATATGAACATCCTTTTGAGTTAACTTTTTAAGTTCTTCCTTAATTTTGTCAACTTCTCCACCACCTTTTCCAATCACAACACCCGGACGAGCAGTGTTAATGGTTAAGGTAATTCTCTTAAGAGTTCTTTCGATAATAATTTTCGAAATACCACCTTTAGGAATTCTTGCGTTGATATATTTTCTTATTTTTTCGTCTTCGATAAGCTTGGCTGCAAATGTTTTTCCACCATACCAGTTAGAGTCCCATCCACGTACAATTCCTAGTCTTAGACCAATTGGATTTACTTTTTGTCCCATTTCCTAAGTTAATTCTTTAGTATCTACTGTGTTAAATGAATCAACCACTAATGTAATGTGGTTAGATCTCTTTCTGATTCTGTGTGCTCTACCTTGAGGAGCGGGTCTTAATCTTTTAAGGATTCTACCACCATCCACAAAGATAGTTTTTACAAACAAGTCAGCTTCTTCAAGCTTTACTCCTGGATTTTTTTGTTCCCAGTTTGCAATTGCAGATTGAAGTAATTTTGAAATTTTCTTCGCACCATCTTTAGCTTCAAACTTTAAGATGTTTAATGCAATACCAACTTTTTTACCACGAATAATATCAGCTACCAATCTCATCTTACGAGGAGAAGTAGGAACATTTCTTAATTTTGCTACGGCTTCCATTTAAATCAACTATTTTTTCTTAGCAGCGTGACCTCTAAAGTTTCTTGTCGGAGCAAATTCACCTAATTTATGCCCTACCATGTTTTCTGTAACATATACAGGAATAAATTTATTGCCATTGTGCACAGCAAACGTATGACCTACGAAATCCGGAGAAATCATTGATCTACGTGACCATGTTTTCACGACCGTTTTTTTACCTGAATCATTAAGTGCAGCCACTTTGTTTTCAAGTCTAAAATCGATATATGGGCCTTTTTTTAACGAACGAGCCATGTCAGCGTACTATTTTCTCTTAGTAATAATTTGTTTATCAGAATACTTTCTAGGGCTTCTGGTTTTTAAACCTTTTGATAATAAGCCTTTTCTAGATCTAGGTTGACCTCCAGATGAGCGGCCTTCTCCACCACCCATAGGGTGATCAACAGGGTTCATCGCTACACCTCTTGTACGAGGTCTTACACCTAACCATCTCTTTCTACCCGCTTTACCCAATTGAGTATTCATGTGGTCAGCGTTAGAAACAGAACCAATTGTTGCATAACATTCTAATAGAACTAATCTTAATTCACCAGAAGGTAACTTCATAGTTGCGTATTTTTCATCGCGACCTACAAGTTGTGCATAAGTTCCTGCACTTCTTGCCATAGAAGCACCTTTACCAGGTTTTAATTCTATGTTATGAATAATGGTACCAATAGGTATTACTGATAAAGGTAATGCATTACCAACTTCAGGAGCCGCAGCTTTTCCAGCAACTAGTACCGAACCAACTTTAATTCCTTTAGGAGCTAAGATATATCTTTTCTCACCATCTGCATAAATTAAAAGAGCAATACGAGCTGTTCTGTTTGGATCATACTCTATTGATGCTACTTTAGCAGTAATATCATGCTTGTCTCTTTTAAAATCAATAATTCTATATTGTTGCTTGTGTCCTCCGCCAATGTAGCGCATAGAACGACGACCATCGCTATTACGACCTCCAGTATTCTTTTTTGAAGAAAGGAGTGATTTTTCAGGAGCTACTTTAGATAGTTCTTCAAAAGAAGGAGCTATTCTAAATCTTTGTCCTGGCGTAATTGGTCTTAGTTTTTTTATAGACATAATTTAATTTCTCTATTATATATTGCTATAAAAATCAATCACCTCACCTGAATTCAGTGTAACAAAAGCTTTTTTGAAAGATTTTGTTTTTCCTGCGATAAATCTTCCTGCTGAAAATCTCGTTTTTGGTTTTCCAGGGATGACTGCTGTACGTATAGCTAATACGTTCACTCCGTAAGCTTTCTCAATAGCGTTTTTAATTTCTATCTTGTTAGCTTTTTTCTCAACAATAAAACCGAAAACACCTTTTTCATTTAAAGCTGTTACTTTTTCGGTTACCAAAGGTTTAATTAGAATTCCCATACTTAGTTAAACAATTGTTCTAGTTTTGAAACTGCAGACTCAGATAATAATAATACTTCAGCATTTAATACATCATAAGTATTTAAATCAGAAGCAACTACTACTTTCGCTTTTGGAATATTTCTACTAGATAATAAAACATTTTCTGAGAAATCACCAACTACTAATAATGTTTTCTTATTTGCAATAGAAAACGCATTTAGTAAGTTTAAATAAGACTTAGTTTGAGGTTTGTCGAATGACAAATCTTCTAAAACAGTAATATTTTTGTCTAAGACTTTGTAAGCGATAGCTGACTGACGAGCTAATTGCTTCACTTTTTTGTTTAGTTTGAAGGCATAACTTCTTGGTCTTGGACCAAAAATTCTACCACCACCAACAAAAACTGGAGAAGTAATAGCACCAGCTCTAGCACCACCTGTACCTTTTTGCTTTTTCAATTTTCTTGTAGAACCTGCAATCTCATTTCTTTCTTTAGCTTTGTGAGTTCCTTGGCGTTGATGAGCCAAATATTGTTTCACATCTAAATAAATTGCGTGATCGTTAGGTGCTATCTCAAAAATTTCACTTGATAATGAAACTTTCTTAGAAGTTTCTTTACCGCTTTTGTCAAATACTGATAATTCCATCGTCTATTTTTCTAATATTAGATATGAATTGTTTGCACCTGGTACCGAACCAGCAATTAAAAGAAGATTTTTGTCAGCATAAATTTTCAAAACTCTTAAGTTTGAAACTTTAATTCTCTGACCACCAGTTCTACCAGCCATTCTTAGGCCTTTAAAAACTCTTGCAGGGAAAGAACAAGCTCCGATTGAACCTGGATGACGACCACGGTTATGTTGACCGTGTGTTTGACCTCCAACTCCACCAAATCCATGTCTTTTTACAACACCTTGAAACCCTTTACCTTTTGATGTACCCGTAATATCAGCTAAATCGCCAACTTCGTACACATCAGAAACAGTAAGTGTTTCTCCTAGTTTAAGATCTTTTTCAAAAGTCTTAAACTCAGCTAGTTTCGCCTTTCCAGACACACCAGCTTTCTTAAAGTGACCAGCTAAGGGCTTTGAGACATTTTTGTCCTTCAAGTCACCATAGCCCAATTGTACAGCCGAATAGCCGTCAATTTCTTCAGTTTTTACCTGGGTCACTACGTTCGGACCAACTTCAAGAAGTGTAGCAGCAAGGTTTTTACCTTCCTCTTCACTAAATACGTTGATCATACCGATCTTTTTGCCTATTAAACCAGACATTTTTTGAATAAATTGTTTTTAATCTTTAGATATTCCTATTCAGGATAATTCAAAGGACTGCAAAGGTACGACTTTTTTTAATCTAACCAACACAAGACCAATAATTTTTGTAAAATATTTTGATTGATAGAGCATTGACAATGTTTCCTAACTAGAAAATTGATTTATATTCAATAAAAAAATACTTTAATCATAGTGAAAAAAAGAAAATTTATAATTACTCGAAAAAACGAAATAAAAAATTTACTTTAAAAAATCAAAAAGAGAAATTAAACAAAATTCAATAAATCAAGCATTTAAAAAAACATAAATGCTAAAATATTGATTTATAGAACTGTAGTTACAATAATTGCAGGGAACAATTTTTACTTGAAACTTCTAACTGATAAGTCCCCCCTATCAATAATGGAAAATTATTTACATCATGCCCAGCAGGAAAATTGAACAAAACAGGAAAATTAAATTTTGAAGCATGCTCAAATATAATTTCTTGTGCATTCTTCCCCCAAGGAATAACATTGTCTTTCATGTCAGAAAACTGCCCTACCACTAATCCAGCAATTTTAGAAAATACACCAGCTCTTAAAAGTTGAATCAGCATTCTATCAATATGGTATAAATATTCGTCTAAATCTTCTAAAAAAAGAATACAACCACTTGCATCAGGAAAACTTTCAGAGCCAATAAGATGCACAAAAACAGACAGATTTCCGCCAATTAGTTTACCTTTTGCTCTGCCAAAAATATTCAAATTTGTTGGAGGTACGGAATTGAATAAAGTATTTTTCCCCAATAAAAAATCGAACAGGCTTTTATTACTTTCGGTTGCTCCATCTTTTAAATACCAAAGAGGCATACTAGCATGCAAACTACATATTTGATTTACATACAATTGATTTAATAAAACTGTAATATCACTAAAGCCAATTATCCATTTTGGATGATATTTTAAAATTTCAAAATTCAATAAATCAATCATACGAGAAGTACCATAGCCCCCTCTTACACAAAAAATTGCAGCTATTTCATTGCTATCAATCAATTGCTGAAATAACTCTGCACGTTGCAACTCATTTCCTGCTAACTGGTTATGCTCTAAAAATAAGTTTTCTTCTAGCATAACTTCTAACTCAAAACTAGATATGAAATCTATTGCTTGGGTTAATTCTTCAATAGAAACTTTTCTTG
>Ga0214921_10001762_pt1 | contig 36357 bp, 33 predicted proteins | sample LL1505_MetaG_FD_177992 | JGI IMG/M metagenome (GOLD analysis project Ga0214921, IMG submission 177992) | Freshwater microbial communities from Lake Lanier, Atlanta, Georgia, United States - LL-1505 | ecosystem: Environmental > Aquatic > Freshwater > Lake | place: USA: Georgia | collected... | reverse complement strand
TGATGCCTGCGCAAAGGAGTGGGGCGGTCGCAGCTAAATCAAGTCCGGCAGGAACTTTTAAAACAAAGGATTCGTCGACCACGATGTGCGATGAATAGCCACCAAAAGTATGTCCGCCTAAATGTTTGTCCGCGCCGTTGTAGGTAAACGTAGGGAAGCTAGCACAATATTGTTCGAGTCCTGATTGGCAGTGACTACAGGTACGACACGAATCCACCATGCAACCCACGGCGCCGGTATCTCCAACTTTAAGTTTAGTAACTTTGTTTCCCACTTTGGTGACCCGTCCGACGATTTCATGTCCAGGAACGCAGGGATACACGGTGCCTGGCCATTCGCTGCGGGCTTGGTGGATGTCGGAGTGACACACCCCGCAGTATAAAATTTCCATTTCAACATCGGTGGGGCCTGCCTCGCGACGGTTGATATTTAAAGGCGCTAAAGAGTTTTTAGCGGCGGTGGTACCAAATGCTTTAATAGAGAAAGAGTTCATAGTGACCGTAACGATACGGCACTATGAACAAATCTCAAGTCTTGGTGCGAGTTTACTCGGGTGAGTAGATTTGCCATTCGGCAATGCCCGCTGGTCCCAGTTCACGTTTCACGTGTAATCGGATTTTTTGAACCGTAACTTCTGGAAATTTCAACAGTTGTCCGTGTCCATTGGTTTGCACCGCTAACAGTTGGGTCCAGCCTTTGTCGGTTTCAATTTCAACTCGAATGTCTTGTTTGTAGCGTGGCCAGCGATCGGGTTCGTCGACCGCGAGCGCGTGGATCAGCGTAGGTTTCCCTAAGTCATATTCTAAATAAGCATTTTTATCATTCGCTCCAGCTTCCCAATACTGTGCGGCGTCACCATCTTGCGCTGCGGCTATGGGATTTTTGGGCGACTCACTGGTGGCAATCAGCTTTTTGTTAAACGAAGCGATAGGCTCAACGACAGGCTCTTCAGCGACTTCAAGTTTGATTACGGTAGCGACGCTATCTGGTGCTTCTTTGGGGAGATAAATAATCGTGCCGGTGGCATCTTGTGTCGTCTTGAGTTCTTTGGTTGGATCAACGATTAATCGTGTACTCTTAATTTTGCTATGGAGCGGTAGACGTAATTCACCGTTCGCTGGCCAATTAAAGACGTGCAAATAAATAATTTCATTTTTACGTGTCGCTGCACCCCAAGTAAGGAAGGGGAAGGGTCCAGCCTTAGTTCCGTAAATAGATTCGCCATTCACTTTGAGCCACTGTCCGACGTCATTAAGTCGTTTAACGCTTTCGGCTGGAATTTCTCCCTCCGCCGTAGGTCCAACGTTGAGAAGAAAATTACCGCCTTTAGCACAAATGGTGATTAATTTTTGAATGAGTTCGGAGGATGATTTCCAGTTCTGGTCAGCAGCATTATAGCCCCAGTGTTTATTCATCGTCATACAGGTTTCCCAGTCGCCTTTTAATCCAGTCGATGGCACAAACTGCTCAGGTGTTGCGTAGTCTCCATAACCACCACCAAGGCGTAAGTTGGTGAGGATATTAGGACGAATTTCTTTTAAGATTTTCGCAATGGGCTCAGCTCTTGGCTTATACATATGAATCGGCGTATCCCACCAAAGAATATCGATGGGGTAGTTGGTCAGAATTTCTCGAATCTGTGGAATGGAAGTTTTTTCGAGGTATGAATCAAAAGATCCTTTTTGTGCATCGTCCCAGCCTTCTCCTTCTTTAAAGGCTTTAATCGCACCGCCACGGTTATTCCAATCTTGGGCATGCGAATAATAAAAACCGATTTTCAAATCTTGATCGTGCGCCGCTTTAACGAGTGGTCCTAAGAGATCTTTGCCGTAAGCAGCAGCATCGACGACATTCCACTTGCTTGCTTTGGATGGAAAAAGGGCAAAACCGTCGTGGTGCTTCGAGGTGATTACCATGTAACGCATGCCAGCGTCTTTCGCAATTTTCACCCACTGGTCGGGATTATATTTAACAGGATTAAATTTTTTCGCGTAGGCCTGATATTCGGCGGTCGACATCTTGGTGTTCCACATGATCCATTCTCCATAGGTATCAACATCGCCGTATTTGCCTGCAGGCACGGCATAAACTCCCCAATGGATAAATAAACCAAACTTCGCTTCGCGCCACCAAGCTAAACGTGTATCCCGTTCGGCGGGTGTTTCTGGAGCGACAGAATTGGTGCCACTCATATCAACCGTGACCCCTTCGTCGGCTCCAGTTGCAGTTTTTGCCTTTAACTGAGGATTCAAAATTAAACTAAGAATTAATATCCAGAATGCTTTTTTCATGGGGTAGTGGGGATGTTTTTAAATTAGTTACTATGCAGTGATTGTCACTCACTTTGATTTAAATGAGTTAATTTGATTTCAGTTAATATAAATGGGACTTTTCTCGATATCGCGTGAGGTTGTTTTGAGAGGTTATGAAAAAGAACGATGACAATGTGATGAAATCTTATTCACGGGTTGTCTAGTTGCACCCCAGGCTTCGGGGATGGGGTAGGCACGGGTCTAAGCCGTCATTGGCACGATTTTCGGTAAATTTTCCCGATTTACTTGAGGCAATCTAAAATTCCTAAAAATAAATCCTGCAATTTATTTATTATATGAAATTATAAGGGAAATACAAAAACCCGATGAGACACTGGTCTGCCCGTTTTTTATTAATCGCTAGTCTCGTCGCGGTGCTGCCGATGTCAGCCCAGGCGGCGACCCTCACTCAAAGTGCGAACGCTTTGTCTTTGGTTCCTAATCAAGATTTTAGTCACCATTCATTTTTAACTTTCAATAGCTCCTGGGGCACACTCAACAGTGTTACCTTGCGCGTTGATTCGGTGAGCGTTGCGGGAAGTTTAATTTTCCATCAAGGGGGAGTGGGTAGTTCGACGATTCAAAGCATCGAGTCGAAGCTCTATGTTTACCAGGGCGATTCCGAGTCGGGTGTTTTGTATAATGGTTTATCCGCCGATTTAGTTTCTGCACCCACCGCCTTATCGTCGGCCAATCCCTCGCTACCACTGTCCGTTGCAGAAAATACTTCCGTCACCTTTACCTTGAGTGATGGGCAATACGTCATCACTTCATCTTCTCCGCTGTTGGTTACATTGACGCAGGGCGCCGACCTTGCTGATTATTGTGGTAGCGGTATGAGTTATGCTCCGGAGTTTATTTTTAATTTAGACGTCAGCTTGGTCGGAAGTATGGGAGGAAGTCCCACCTACGACTATGCAGGAGTTTCTTCATCAGCGAATGTCTCACTGACTTATGATTACACCGCCGTACCTGAACCCTCTACTTATGGTCTCGCCTTAGGGGCTCTGGCGCTTGCTGCGGTTGCTCTTCGTCGTCGTCAGTTAAAGTCTTAAGCAGTTTTGTTAATCCTGAAAATAAGCCCTAGATCACTGGGTGCTTTTTATTTAGGAATCAGATTAATCTCAAGAAAGGCCTGAGGTATCTAAGCGATTGGGGCTTTGGGTCATGTCGCCAAGAACTGGGGCATGCTTGTCCGCAAGAGTCCTCCAAGATGCATCGGCAGATTAACCGTCATCGTCGTGCTCGGCATTTTATGCCGTCCGGTCGATGCTCCAGCCGTCACGATTCAGACTCAGGTTCAGACTGCTGAATTTAGCCCCACCATCTATCTCACTTATAATTACAGTAAATTTATAAAGTTTGATACCAGACTAGGAACCCTCCGCGCCGTTACCCTCAAACTTAACTCATTTTCTCTAGGCGGAAGTTTTATCTTTACCCAGGGGTCCACGGGTAGCTCCACGATCTCTGCGTTTAATACCACTATACTTTTCTCTGCGGCTTCGAGTCTAAATAATACAGCGAACAATGGTTTGAAGTCTAATTTTGATGTCGGAAGCCTTCCAAAAACCGGGAGTATCGCCGTCACCAACCAAACCCTCCCTAAGACAATCGCGCGCAGAGGTTCAGCGACATTTAATTTTGACCCTACCCGCAATATTCTCACCGCGCCCGTGGTGATTTTAAATTTATCCGCCACCACTGATTTAGCCTTTTATCAAGGCACCGGCATTTCTTTTGCGCCGGCCTTTAACTCAGTCACACAGTTCTTGGCGACTGGTAATTACGGCGGGACTCCGACGCGCGACTACTCGCAGCTGACGGAAACCCTGAGTATGACTTTGCAGTACGACTATATTCCTGCGGCGATTCCCGAGCCCAGTTACTATGGTCTGGGTCTAGGTCTCGCGACGCTCGGTGTATGCGTTGGCCGGCGATATATTAAGCGCAAAGATCCGCCACCAGCCGGTTAATTATTTATTGGGTAGGGGTGTTAAGCAGAAAGGGCTTAGCCGTTTCATTGACTTGAATATCTCCGGCCTCGTTATCCTTCACGAAGCATTGGCTGAAATAATTGTTTAGACCGTTTTTGTTACCCGTGATAATGCCGTAGTCGGTATTGCGGGAGCACTCGTTGTTAAAATAGAGATTAGAGCTCGACAGTTTTGTAGCGTCTCTTCCGCCGCAACTGAGTCCACGACGATTCCCGTTACAAACATTGGCGACCGTCGAATTGTTTGTCGTATTGCCATTCACTTCTTCATTCCAGACGTGGACAGCGGAATTAAGATTTCCGTTCAACTCATTACCAAAGACGATATTGTTGTGGGAGGCTTCTTCGATAAAAACACCGTGACGTTTGTTTTTAACCGCGGTGTTGAATACACAGATGTTATACTTCGCGCCCGCATCGAGATCGATGCCGTCTTTACCGCTGGTTTCGAGATAGTTCTCGACTGCGAAGACGGGTCCGCTGACGTGCGCCCAAAGTGCTCGTCCGTGATTATTCGAAAAATTACATTTAGATACAATGAGCCTAGATTTACTATTTCGGGCTTTTGTATAAAGACCATCGCGGGCGCCATTATACATCGTGACATCTTCAATCATGCCGTGATCAGATTTTCCTGATGAAGAACGGATACAGTAAAAGGTCTTATGGTTAGCATCAAGTTTGCCACCCGAGACTGCACCATAGCCTTCTTTAGGGAACTCGATCAACTGAGTGGGTTTTTCACCTTTAACATAGGGTGGACTGACGGGACTATCGGTGTCTGCGATGATAGTGCCGTCGAGAATGACACAGCTATTGGTCGGCATACTGAGTCCTTGTGGCGTACGGGCAGCAAAGTTGCCCTTCAGGTGAATCACGATGAAGTCCTGGGGGTGTTGCGCACGTGCTTCATCGGCTTGCTTCTGCGCTGAACTTAAATCGGGCCATTTTTTGGTATCCGCACCCTTGTCGCCCTTAATCTCTACATCATATCGCCCCATGCCCGGGAGGATCGCGTTATCTTTATGGGGATTTTTCGAAGTAGGTGGATTGAAGACAATGAGTGTAGGCTCGTTGCTGGTTTTCAGATTAGGGTTCTTATAAATTAAATGATTCGCAGGGGAGGTAGCCGTCGTGGAAATCTTACCCGCGATAGTATTGTCGAAGAGGGTGTGTTTCTCGCCTTCTAACTTAATAAGGATTTCATTTCCTTGATTTTTATTTTGCGAAATAAACGCTAATTTACTTTCTGCTGTGGTCTCGAAAGCAGTCTGGCAGTTGATAAAAGCGTTGCGGACAAAAGCAGCATTTTCTGCGCCGAACTGGAAGGCCTTCACCACGTTATTAAAGCTGTTGCCCGCCAAGGTAGCGTTAGGTGAATTGACCGCGATTCCCGTACCCTTAATGTCTTTGAACGAATTATCGATTGCCACAAAACCATTGATTTTATTGGCGATGATGGCATTTTCAATTTTTAGGAATTCACAGCGTGTTACGCTGGAAGCTTCATGAATAAGAGTGTTTTCTTCGCTTTCGATTTTAATGCCGACGGAGAGATTTTCAAAATGAAGCTGATCGATGTTCACGCGTGAACTTTTGCTGATGATAACGCCGGCAGTTACTTTCCCATTTCCTTTGAGGATACCACCTTTTTTAGATTTGCTATAAAGGTTTAGGTTTTCACTTTGCGAAATTTTAATTAAGCTTTCTGCGGTCGCCTTTTCATCCGCTACAATACTCGAGCCTTCGGCGAATTCTAAAAAGTTTTTCGTGCCAAGGACTAAAGGGGCGTCTTTAACCATCAGCTTACCTTTGAGTACGAATACCCAAATCGCTTCAGGGTTTTCTAATCGGCAGTTCTCAATTTGGCTTTGGGCTGCTTCCACGCTTACGGTATTTAAGTCCACTTTTTTGAGAACTTCCTTCGGGTGAATGGCAAAGGCCGCATTGGGCTCCCGATAGAATTTATCCGAGATAACTGGATTAGTTTCTACGGCGAGCAAGGAGGTGCTCAGACCAAGCAGTGAGAGGATGAAACGCATAGGTTTTAAATGGGAATTGGGTTGGTAGATGCAAGCCATACGACTGCATTTTTTCGGATTTGTTCCCCCTCAAATACCGTCAATTATTTTGGCGCTTTAGCGTAGGCTTTGCCCGTGGCACTGAGCGACTTTCCCGAATCATCATATAAACAAGAGGTTCCATCGCTTGAGCTATGCCAGGCGTAGCGTTGTACCCAAGGAGTTTTCTCCATCCAACGAGTCACTTCGGCGATGAACTGATTAACCTCTTGTTGACTGAATTTTTTCGGATCTGATTTGGATGACTCCGAGGTTTGGCAGGCGAACTCTGTTATCCATAACGGTAAATCATAGGCTCTATAGATGGCCTCCATATCATCGATAAATTTTTTGGAATTGGTTCCTTTGTACCAATGGACCGCAATGGCGTCGACCTTAGGCTTGGCTTTCATGAAGTCGGGCAACCATTCACCATTAATCGGATCTTTGCACATCGCAGGACTGACGACGAATTTTCCTTTCATCGTTACTTTCGACCAATTGGCTAAACCTTCTTTGACGCTGATGTTATCTTGCTTGGGATGATCGGGTTCATTGTAGCCGAGAATAAAATCGCCTCGCCCCAGACTCGTAGCCGTTTTGCCTGCACGTATCATGGGTATAAATTCAATGCTGGTGTTAAATTTCGAAGTGGTTTGCCAGTTGTAAAACCAGGCAACGTTCAGTTCTTTTAATTCATTTGCTCCTAGCCAGTCAGGAAATCTACCCAGGCCGATACCTTTTTTAACACTGATATTTTTTTCAACTTTAGGCGCGGATTGCGCTAGCGAGAGCGAGCTCCCGAGCATAGCTAGAAAGATAAGTGCAGAATAGATTTTATTCCGCATGCGAAATTATTTTTTGCCGTAACCTGCTTCGGGTTTACCATCAGGGCCGAGACGATTGACTGACCAGAGTAAGCCTCGGGTGATAAAATCGAGGTAGCGATCGTCGGCGACGGTTTTATTATCGTGCCCCAACGTCGTACTGAAGATGCGAGTCTTAGTGGGTCCGTATAAGTTGGTCCATGCGACGATAGCTTCCACTTTATTTTCTACGCCGGTTTTTTTATCCTTCACCATTTGGCTGCCGCTAACCAAGGGGGTGATTTGAAAGATTTTAACGTTATTATAGAGCTCTTCGTTGGGGACGGTGGTCCAGTCGGTTAATCCTTTGGTGATAGGACTTTCCTGATTAAAGAATGAAATATCTAAGGCCAACTTGGGGCCGTGGCCGGTGGACTGTAGACCAATCATCTCGAACCAGTGCGCGTTATCGGTGCCTTCCATGACGGGTTCTTTGTAATTACCCCAGCGATAACTGTGCATGGCACAGTGGAGATTAACGGCGGGTTTGCCGTCGCGGTGCGCTTTTAAAATATTTTCGACATACGCAGGCTCAATGACATCGGCCGCACATTCATCATGGATAATCACATCATAGGCATCCGCCCAGTTCGGTTTTTTATAAGCGTCAAAAACAGGCTTCGTGCCCTTGGTGTCATTGTAAGCGATTTCTACGGTGGCATTAATCCGGGCTTCGATACCATTTTTAAGAAGATCTTTTTGGGTGGCATAGTCGTGGCAACATCCACCAATGACTAAAAGAACTTTAATGGGCTTAACTGTTACCTCGGCTGAACCAGTGACGGCGCAGAAGACCATTACGCAAACGGCGAGGGTTTTTTTATAGAGGGATAACATAATTATTTTTGTGTAGAAACTTTAGCAGGTTTTAAAGGGAAGTCTTCGCCGTGCACCATTTCGCCTCCGCTATGCGCGGCGTAGAATAAAGTGATAATCGCAATAAATTGTACGATGAGACGAACCATTCGTGACTTGTGCAGGCAGTACCAAGAGATGGATGCCCAGCATGATGTACCAATACCTGCGTAGAGATGGGTTTCTAGTTCTGACCCTTCAAATCCATTAAAGTGTCCGTAAATGATTCCAAGTAGGGCGGCAATCCAAGCGCTCACAGCACCCGCCATGCAAAGCCGTCGGGTACCGATTTGGGCTGCTTCCGTATTATCGAGTAACTCAAAGAGCGGAACGATGAGTAAAAATGCGATCGGTAAGTGCAGGGCTAAAATATGAAAATTACCTAGGATCGAAATCACCGCTGGCCCGCGTACTTGTCCGTCCGCTGGCAGAAAATTCATCGCTGCAAATAAAACCAAATTAGGTGCGATTGCTAAAAATAATCTAAGCCAGGTATTAATGGCATGTCGTTCACTCATGGGGTACTTAGGGTTTAATTTTTATAAGCTGAGAGGTCAACCCCGATGAAATGCGAAAGTCTTCTCGAAGAGTAGACTTTTTATAATTAATTATGAATCTTACTTCGCTACAATCCACGCCTTCAATTTAGCCAACTGTTCAGTGGTCAGAGGATCGCTCTTAGATTTCTTAGGAGGCATGGCGTGTTCTTCGTCGCGCGCCGTTGCTCCTAGGTGGGCGAGGCGATAAAGTGAACTTTTCTCTGCGTCGCCCCAGGTGATGCCTTTGCCTTCTTCTCTACCGCCTTTTTCTAAACCTTCGAGTGTCGTCGCATTGAATCCTCCCTTAGGTTTTTTCCCATCTTTACCGTGGCACGCAATGCAACTCTGCTCCAACATCGGTTTGATTTCCTTTTCATAGGTCGCCTGTCTTGGGTCTGCTTTGGGGTTATCTGAGGCAATGACACCCGATGCTGAAAAGATTAGGGCTAGAACAGAAAGACGTCTCATAGGGGTTGTACATAGGTATTAACCCCTATTTTACACAAAAGTTCCAGCGAAAACTCTATTTTTTGACTGCCCAGGGAAGGAAAGTGCTCTGAAGGCGTTCTGGAACAACTGCAACAATACGCGTACCTATCTCATCGGCTTTTGCAGATAGAATCGAAGCCGAAGCGTATAACTTAGAAAGTTGGCTATACTCAGCGTGCGGGATAAAGAGATTTAACTTTAAATCATTTTCTGACGCACAGTCTTCAAGTGTTTGTAAGAGTCTGGGCAGCCCTTCACCGGTGATAGTGCTAATGATGATAGCTCCTGGGTGTGTAGCTACGGCCTCGGCCCGCGTTGCTTCATCAACTAAATCGGCTTTATTCAAAAGGGTGATGATGGGTCGATCGCCCGCTCCGATATCCATCAACACGTTCAAAGTGGTCTGGGCATGCTTAACCCGTTCGGGTGACGACAGGTCTACTACATGAATTAAAAAGTCCGCCTGCACGGCTTCTTCCAATGTCGCTTTAAAGGCTTCCACGAGTTGGTGGGGGAGTCGACGAACAAAGCCTACGGTATCCGTTAAAAGTAGTGCTCGTCCCGAAGGTAATTTCAATCTTCGCGTCGTCGGATCCAACGTCGCAAATAATTTATCCTCCGCTAAAACTTCGGCGCCTGTGAGTCGATTGAGTAGCGAAGATTTTCCAGCATTGGTATAACCCACAATCGAAAATGTGGGTAATGGAATGCGGTGGCGTTGTTTACGCTGCGTGGCGCGTTGGGCCACAACTGCAGCGAGGTCGCGTCGGACTTTTGCTATCTTATCTCGGATTTTTCGTTGATCCATTTCCATCTGCGTTTCACCCGCGTCACGCTGCATCGCACCACCGCCGCGCTGACGGTCTAAGTGCGACCAGAGTCTTTTTAGTCGCGGTAACTGTTGTTGTAATTTCGCTAATTCAACCTGTAAAACTGCCTCTTTGGTCTTAGCTCGAGTGACAAATATATCTAAGATGATTTCTTGTCGGTCGATGGCTTTGAGTCCGCCTGAATCTTTTTCCCAATTGCGTTGTTGGGCTGGCGTGAGTGCGTCATCAAAAATAATGAGTCCACATTCTTTGGATTTCGCGAGCGCGACAATTTCTTCCATTTTACCCGAACCCACTAAATGTCTCGGACTCTCTTCACGAATTTTGGCGATGACGGCATCGCGAATTTCGACTCCGAGATTGCTCACGAGCTCATGGAGTTCGTTGAGTAAGGCTTGGGCTTCTTCGGTAGTGTCTTCTTGACGTTGTAGACCCACCAAGATGGCACGATTGCTCCGAGCATTAACTTCCGGATCGTACGGATCGAAGGCTTTAGGCTTTTCGTCGGACACTAAAAATTAAATCAGACCGAGTTGCATTTTACCGTCTTCGGAAATCATCGACTGGGTCCAAGGTGGATCCCAAACAATACTTACTTGGGCACGATTAACACCAGGCACCGTTAAAATTCGATTACGCGCATCTTCGGCAATGACCGGGCCCATGCCGCAACCAGGCGCAGTCAGCGTCATCGCTACGGTCACATTGTGCTTATCAGGTGAACCATCAATCGACTCAACTTGGAGGGAATATACTAAGCCCAAATCGACAATGTTGACGGGAATTTCAGGATCAAAAACGGTTTTAAGCTGAGTCCAAATAGACTCATCGCTGGGCCTTCCTTGGTGTCCTGGGTGTTCGGCCGTACCGATTGAACCGTGGGCATCGGTCTTGCCTTCAGCCTCGTTCGAATCGGTTGGAATGGACTCACTGAGAGAGTCGGCATCAGCTCCGCGAATACGGAACATACCAGAGTCACAGACCACGGTGAAATTGCCACCGAGACGATGGGTGATGCTTACCTTGGTGCCCGCAGGTAAGACCGCAGGTTCGCCCGCAGGGATGACAGTAGCCTGTACATCACGCGTAAGTGTTCGGTCGTGAGGACTCGGAATGTGACGCTGGCCAGTGGTGTCTTCGGACATATTAGGATTGATGAAATTTTTGACGGAACATTTCTCGAACCACCGCAGCAGATTCTTCGTCATCTACTTTGGATAAGACTTCTTCGAGGAAACCTTCGGCTAATAATTCTTGGGCTACTGGCAGAGGAATGCCGCGGGCTAAAAGATAAAAGAGTTCCTCGGGATTTACTTGTCCGGTGGTAGCCCCGTGCGAACACTTCACATCGTTCGCTTCGATTTCCAAACCTGGCATGGAATCGGCTTCGGCTTCGCCCGATAGTAAAAGATTCCGATTAGTTTGATACGCATCGGTTTGTTGAGCATCGGGCGCAACTTTGATCAGACCGGAGAAAATCGTACGAGATTTTCCTAGGAGAACATTCTTAAAGAGGAGATCCGACTTTGCTTTTCCGGCATTGTGGATTTGCAGAGTGCGTTGATCGAATTCTTGTTCACCCGTGGCTACGCTGATTCCGTAGAGACGAACGTCGGCGCCCGGACCATCAATGCGTACAGTATTTTCAAGGCGAGCACGACGACTTCCCAGAGCGGCATTGACCGATGAAATGAGCGAGTCTTTGGCTCCGCTGGTATTGGCGATTTCGAAAGACTGGGTATCGTTGCTCCAACCTTGGACGGAGAAGCGAGAGATATTAGCTCCCGAACCAGCATAAAGATCGGCCGCAGAAATGGCTAAGGCTTTTTGCAGTGGATTAGCACTTAAATTATATTCGTGAATGGATAATTTTGCTCGGTCATCAGCGATAACTAAGGCATGAGGAAAAACAGCGACCCCGTCAGTGAGTGTCCAATTCACCGAAACGAAAGGCTGTTTGATTTCAACACCCTTAGGTACATGAAGAACATATCCAGACTGAAGGTAAGCTTGATGGAGTGCCAAGAACTTGGCCCCGCCCAAACCAGCTTCGTGTTTTAATAAAAATTGTTTAAGTAGAGCAGGGTGGTGTTTGAGTGCGTCTTCCAGTGACTCAAACTTAACACCTTGAGCAGCGAGTTCAGCGCTGATGGCCGGACGCAGTGCGCAATGTCCATCGACGTGGATGATGAGTCCTGCAGGTCGGGAGATAAAATGCGATTGAGCGATGAGCTGATTAACTTGGTCTTCGTTCGGGATTTTTCCGAGGTGGTAGTTTTCTAAATTGAGTGAACGAGTATCGGAATAGCGCCATTTTTCGTCAGTGCGCAGGGGCATAGCCAGGGCAGAAAATTTTTCCCATCCCTTTTGTTTTAATTGCACGAACCACTCGTGACTGACCTGTGATTGCGAGTGATTTTTCTGGGTCGCTTGATCGAGAATATTGCCCGCGGTAGTAGAAAGAGTAGTCATGTTTATCCGACGGACCCTTCCATTTGTAATTCAATGAGGCGTTTTAATTCCACCGAGTATTCCATCGGGAATTCTTTGACTAGATCATTAACGAATCCGTTGACGGCGAGTGACATCGCTTCGCCTTCCGAGAGTCCGCGCTGCATCATATAAAAAATCTGTTCAGCGGAGACTTTAGAAACACTGGCTTCGTGTTGAACGAAGTTTTTCTGACCACGCACAGAAATTGCAGGATAAGTATCGGTGCGACTATGCTCATTAATTAAGAGCGCATCACATTCGGTGTTATTTTTACAGTTTCTTAAAGTCTTCGGCATGTGCACAAGACCGCGATAAGTAGAACGTCCTGCACCCACCGAGATAGACTTGGCGATAATATTAGAAGTGGTCTCATCGGCAGCGTGAATCATTTTAGCACCGGTATCTTGGTGTTGTCCGTCATTCGCTAACGCAATCGAGAGTACTTCACCGCGGGCTCGTTTACCGCGCAGCACAACGCCGGGATATTTCATCGTGAGGCGCGATCCAATATTACAGTCAATCCAGCGAACTTCAGCGTCCTCTTCGGCAACGCCACGTTTCGTCACTAAATTAAACACATTCGCCGACCAGTTTTGTACGGTAATATATTGGATTTTTGCACCCTTGAGCGCGACTAATTCAACCACCGCAGAGTGAAGGGTGGCGGTTTCGAATTTAGGAGCGGTACAGCCTTCCATGTAGGTAATCTCCGAACCTTCGTCCGCGATGATGAGAGTGCGTTCGAATTGTCCGAAGTTTTCGGCGTTGATACGGAAGTAAGCTTGGAGAGGTTGGGCAACTTTTACGCCCTTAGGTACGTAGATAAATGAACCACCTGAAAATACAGCGGAGTTAAGTGCGGAGAATTTATTATCGCCGATGGGGATTACTTTGCCGAACCACTTACGGAAAATCTCAGGATGATCGCGCAGTCCTTCAGTCGGTCCGCAGAAGATGACGCCGAGTTTCGACATCTCATCTTTCATACGAGAGTACACCGCTTCGGAGTCGAATTGTGCTTCAACACCAGCGAGGAATTTTCTTTCCGCTTCGGGAATGCCCAAGCGTTCGAAAGTTTCTTTAACGTCGTCGGGTACTTCTTCCCAGGTGCGACTCGCTTTTTGTCCTTTAGAAAGGTAGTAACGGATTTCGTCGAAATTAATATTTTTTAAATCTTCGGTCGCCCAGTGGGTGGGCATAGGTAAATCAGTGAATGTTTTCAGGGCTTTTAAGCGGAATTCACGAATCCACGACTCTTCTCCTTTAACATCCGCAATGTAGTTAATTACTTTTTCGGATAAGCCAATGCCGGCATCGAAAGCATAATTCTCTTTGTATTTAAAATCGCCTTTGCTGCGATCGACTTCGATCGCTTCGCGTTGGGCCTGACTGTCTTCGATTTCGGACATTTGATTAGGCGTTGGCTAAATCTTTTTTGACCCACTCGTAGCCTTTGGCTTCGAGCTCGAGGGCGAGTTCTTTACCGCCGCTGTGGACGATACGTCCATCGTACATAATATGCACGCGGTCAGGTACGATGTATTCAAGCAGACGTTGATAGTGAGTGATTACGAGGAAGCCCATGTCGGGTCCGCGCATGTGATTAACGCCTTCGGAGACAATGCGGAGGGCGTCGATATCGAGGCCGGAATCGGTTTCATCGAGTACAGCATACTTTGGCTTCAGCATCATGAGCTGAAGAATTTCGCAGCGCTTTTTTTCTCCACCGGAGAAACCTTCGTTCACGAAACGTGAAGTAAATTTACGATCCATTTTGAGAGCATCCATCTTCGCGTAGAGTTCAGCGTAGTAAGCTTTGGCGTCGAACGCGGCGCCTTTGGCTTGGCGGGCAACGAGGGCTGCGCGAATGAAGTTGGCGATAGTGACGCCAGGGATTTCGCTCGGGTATTGAAAGGCGAGGAAGAGTCCTGCACGGGCAATGGCATCAGGCTCTTGGCCGATGATTTGTTCGCCATCGATAAAGGCTTCGCCGGATTGAACAGAATAGTCGGGGTGACCCGCTAAAACCTTAGCGAGGGTGCTTTTACCCGTGCCATTCGGTCCCATAATGGCGTGAACTTCGCCCTTGGGTACGGTCAAAGAAAAATCTTTGAGAATCGCACGTTCGCCGATGGAGGCGTTGAGGTTTTTGATGACAAGTGAATCAGGCATGTTGAAAATTAATTTTGGGTGGAAGATTTGGTGCGACCTTGGAAACTGATTTCGATCGTTTCAGTTTCAAAGTTAGCGGGTAATATTTTTGTTAATTGATCCAAAATTTCTTTCGGTAGCTCGATGTCATGTACGCGGCCCGTGGATTCATCGCGGAAGTGTGCATGGGGGGCGAGGTTGGGGCAGTAGCGGGTGGACTCGCGTTCGTGATTCACTTGACGGACCAGACCGCAACCCACGAAAGTTTCGAGACAGTTGTAGACGGTGGCGAGTGACAGACCAGGCATCGTTTCTAGAGCACGATGATAAACCTCATCGACCGTCGGGTGATCGCGTTGAGCTAGGAGAACGGTGTAAACGATTTCGCGTTGCGGCGTGATTTTTTGTCCGCTTTTGGCGAGGGCTTCGTGCAAAGACTCCCGTTCGTGCTTATTGAGATTTTGAATCATTCTAAACGGCTAATGAGTTGGAATGATTCCAAGTTGCAAGTTAAACCTACGCTAAAACCTTAGAAAATAGGCTATTTTCCCAAAATACTAATTTAGCCCGAGATTAGGGGGTTTAATTTCGTCATCCAGGTCTTTTTGAGCAGTTAAAGCGGAAAGAACTTCGGCGACTTTGGCGATTCGTTTGATGGGTGACAGGCACTCGAGGAGTTCACGTCGGATCTCTGTTTCTGCCACAAGGTGTCCAGCGACGGCATCGGCTAATGCGCCTGGCTTATTGGCCAGTCCGCGGAAGCGATCGAGCAGCGGTTGGACGTCCTCTTCAGCATAAGATAAAAGATGTTCGGTGAAGGCGAGGGTTCGGGCGATTTCGCGGGTGAATGCGATGGAGTCAGCCTCATCCTCGTCGACCACTGGACTGATTTCTAAAAGTGGATAGGGGCCTTCGTGGGAGATGGAGTGAACTTTGGCACGTCTTAATCCCTCTAAAATAATTTGGTGGGTGCCGTCCTCTAATTCAAGATGTCCGGTGATTCTTCCGACGCAAGTAAAGGGGTAGGGCTGTTCTTGTTTAGTTTTAGAGCTCTTCGATTTATCTAACTGAGAAACGGCGAACATTTGATTTCCCGCTAAGGCTGCTTTGAGCATCCGTTGGTAACGCGGCTCAAAAATGCGTAATGGCAAGAGCTGTTGAGGCAGAAAAACACAATGACTCAGTGTCATCACTGGAACGACTACTGTGATAGGCATAGTTTAAATTTGATGACCTAATTAAATAAAGCAAATGAGTGCGTGATAATATCTCGACTTAAACCCACTGATCCAAGAAGAGTTTTTTCAAATCAGGATTAGGAGTTTCTGCGAAATAAATAGCCATGCGTAACGCTGGTAGAAAGTGCGGCGCGGGTTTCTCTTTGGTTTTCTGACGAATCTCCTCAACCAGTGATTCGGCGGAGCGGCCGGATAATTGATCAATGCGATAATATCCACTATCCAGTAACTCACGCGCGACATCCACGGGGAAGCGCGGAATACGCATGAACGGACTGCAGACCGCTTCGCGTCGTCGCTCCTCGGCCCGCAGTCGTGCAGATTCGTCCATTACAGACGAGCGAGAATCGCTTGTCCCATTTCCTTAGTGCCCACCGCTTTGCCTCCACCGGCGATATCCGCAGTGCGAACACCATCAGCGACTGTTTTTTCAACGGCGAGTTCAATGGCTTTAGCCTCAGCTTCTAATCCAAAAGAGTGACGGAGCATGAGTGCTGCAGAAAGTACTTGAGCGCAAGGGTTGGCTTTATCTTGTCCTGCAATATCAGGAGCAGTTCCGCCCGAAGGTTCGTAAAGTCCGTAGCCTTTGCCGTGACGATTGATATCCATGCCGAGTGAAGCTGAAGCCATCATGCCAAGAGATCCGCAAACCACAGCCATTTCATCGGAGAGAATATCGCCGAACATATTTTCGGTAAGAACAACGTCGAACTGTCCAGGACGAAGCACTAACTGCATCGCAGCGTTATCAATATAAATGAATGCTAAAGTGATATCAGGCGCTTTTTCTTTAATGCGTTCAGTCACTACTTTTCTCCAGAGTACCGAAGTCTCAAGCACGTTAGCTTTATCAACTAAAGTGATGTGTTTGCGGCGGGCACGTGCAGTCACAATCGCAACATCAGTGATACGCTCAATTTCAGACTTACGATAAACCATCGTATCAATGGCTTCAATATCACCATCAGCTAACGTGGTAGTTGATTTAGCACCGAAATAAAGTCCACCCGTGAGCTCGCGAATGCAAACCATGTCCACACCGTTAGGAATGCGGTCAGGACGAATCGGTGAAGTCTCAATTAAATTTTTGAGTAATAAACCCGGACGCACATTAGCGAAGAGACGGAAATGTTTTCGTAAGGGTAAAAGGGAGGCGCGCTCAGGTTGTTCTTTGGGAGGAAGTTTTTCCCACTTCGGTCCACCGACGGATCCGAACAAAATTGCATCCGCTTTACGACAGGCTTCGAGCGTCGAGTCAGGCAATGCCTTACCATGATTGTCAATTCCGGCACCACCGACGTCGTGCGTCGAATGCTCGAGCGTGTGCCCAGATTTCTTGAGTACAGCTTCGAGAACGGGCAAGGCTACAGCCATGACTTCAGGGCCGATGTAATCGCCAGGCAGGATTGCAATTTTTAGGTGCATAGAGGAAAGAAAATAAGGCAAAGCTCGGTCCCGAGTGCAAGGACAAGCGATTAACAGTGGTTGATTTAATTCTTAGGCATCGGGCCTGATCCGAACCCACCGCGGATATCGACCACATACCAGGCTTCGACTTTCTCGCGTGCCCACGGCGTACGACGAAGAAAAGTCAGGCTCGATTTAATCGAAGGATTATAAGTGAAACAGCGGATGGGGATACGATTACCCATTTCCTGCCAGCCATATTTATTCAGTAAATATTCGAGAACTTTTTGCAGGGTGACCCCGTGAAGCGGGTCGCGTGGGTGTTGCGAGGGCGAGGTCATACTCAGCTTACTGTCTATCTTTCGCGAAGGCCTCTGCAAAATAAGTTAAAATTAAATCTGCACCCGCACGACGAATCGCTAAAAGTGATTCATCGCGAGTTGTCTTGAGGTTGAGCCAACCTTTTTCTGCGGCTGCATGAATTTGTGCATACTCACCAGAAACTTGATACGCCGCAATCGGCAGTGCGGATGATTCACGAACATCGCGAATGATATCTAAATATATTCCAGCGGGCTTAACCATTAAGATGTCTGCACCTTCGAAGTCATCTAAATGCGCCTCACGAATCGATTCGCGACGGTTAGCAGGATTAATTTGATAAGTAGCTTTAGAGAGAGATTCGCCCGATTTTCTGGTGCTGCCAACGGCATCACGAAATGGTCCATAATAGGCCGAAGCGAATTTTGCAGAGTAGGCGAGGATACCTGTTTGAGTCAGACCATTCTCATCAAGTCCCTTACGGATAGCATTAATGCGTCCGTCCATCATATCCGACGGCGCAACAAAGTCCGCTCCAGCTTGAGCCGTCAGCACGGACATCTTAACCAATGCAGCCACGGTTTTATCATTATCTACATCGGTCTTGGTACTATTCAAAATTCCGTCATGTCCGTGTGTAGTATAAGGATCCAAAGCGATATCCGCAAAGATAACCATCTCCGGACATTTTTGTTTTACTTCACGAATCGCACGCAGCGCGAGGTTGTTTGAACTGTGTGCTTCAACGCCGTCTGCCGATTTTTTACTTTCGTCGATTTTTGGAAATGGAGCGATGCCGTGAATACCTAATTTAAGTAACTCATGACATTTGGCGGCGAGTTGCGAAAGGGGAATACGATTAATTCCTGGAAGAGAAGGAATGGGTTCTAAGTTTTCGCTCTCGGTGACAAAAATCGGCTGAATCAGTTGACGAGGCTCCACAGAAATTTCTGTGAGCATGGTGCGAATGCCCGCGGTTGCACGTAGACGACGTAAGCGAGTAGATGGGTCGAGTGATTCCGACATCGGAGGGTTGAGTTAGTCGAGTCACTGTCGAAGGGCAAGGCGAAGGGCAGGCTTTGACCCACGAGACACACTCGGGGTGTGACACTTTGTCAAAATGCCCGCCAATTTGGCCGTTATCAACGACTGCTTATCATAAAAACGCCCATTAATCATGCATTTATCCTTGGCACAAGCCCTGCCATATAATGACAAACCCAAATTATAACTATGAGCAAAATCATCGGAATCGATCTCGGAACTACCAACTCTTGCATGGCCATCCTGGAAGCAGGTGAAGCCGTCGTCATCGCCAATTCAGAAGGCGCACGTACGACGCCTTCAGTTGTCGCTTTCACCAAGACAGGCGAAGTGCTCGTCGGCCAAGCCGCGAAGCGCCAAGCGGTCACCAACCCGAAGAATACCGTTTTCTCGGCGAAGCGCCTCATCGGCCGTAAATTCTCCGAAGTTAAAAATATCGCCTCCAAACTTCCATACAAAGTAGTTGAAGGAAAAAATGGCGATGCGGCTATCGAGTGCGACGTTGACGGAAAAGCACGCGTCTTCACTCCAGAAGAAATCGCCGCCAAAGTTTTAGCTAAGCTCAAGGCCGATGCCGAAGCTTACCTCGGTGAAAAAGTTACTCAGGCAGTGATCACTGTTCCTGCATACTTTAACGACTCCCAACGTCAGGCTACTAAAGACGCTGGTACCATTGCCGGTTTAGAAGTGCTTCGTATTGTCAACGAACCAACCGCTGCCTCTTTAGCTTACGGATTAGATAAGAAGGGCGATGAGAAGATCGCGGTTTACGATTTAGGTGGTGGAACGTTCGACGTATCGATTCTCGAAATCGGTGGCGGTGTTTTCGAAGTTAAAGCAACTAACGGCGACACTGAACTCGGTGGCGATAATTGGGACGAGCGCATTATCCAATGGCTTATTGATGGATTCCGCGCTGAACAAGGTATCGATCTCTCCAAAGATCCGATGGCTCGTCAGCGTCTGAAAGAAGAAGCTGAAAAAGCGAAGATTGCTTTATCCTCTTCAAACTCGGTCGATATCAACTTACCGTTTATCACTGCTGATGCAACGGGTCCGAAGCACCTCAACGTCACTCTGACTCGTGCCCAAATGGAAAAGGTCTGTGATGACCTTTCTGAGCGCACCAAGAAGCCCTTTGAGAATTGCTTAAAGGATGCAGGTCTTTCGATGAATCAAGTCGATGAACTCGTCTTGGTCGGTGGTATGACTCGTATGCCTAAGATTAACGACATCGCTCGTTCACTCGCTGGCAAAGATCCACACAAAGGTGTTAATCCCGATGAAGTCGTTGCGATTGGCGCTGCGATTCAGGCCGGTGTTTTAAAGGGCGACGTCAAAGACGTTCTCTTGCTCGATGTTACACCATTAACGCTCTCGATTGAAACCATGGGTGGCGTATCGACCCCGATGATTGATCGTAACACCACGATTCCTACTAAGAAATCTCAAGTGTACTCAACTGCCGCAGATAACCAGCCCGCGGTAGATATTGTTATTCTCCAAGGTGAACGTCCGATGGCTAAAGATAATAAACACCTCGGTACGTTTAAGCTCGATGGTATTATGCCAGCAGCTCGTGGTACTCCACAAATTGAAGTGACCTTCGATATCGACGCGAACGGTATCTTACACGTCAGCGCGACTGATAAAGGAACCGGCAAAGCTCAAAAGATTTCCATCACTGGATCTTCAGGTCTCTCTAAGGAAGAAGTTGAGAAGCTCCGTAAGGAAGCCGAACTCCATGCCGATGAAGATAAGAAAGCTCGTGAAAGTGCTGAAGCACGCAATCAACTCGACGCCATTATCTTCCAAGGCGAAAAACAAATCAAAGAAAACGGCGACAAGTTCCCTGGTGAAACCAAGGCCCAAGCCGAAGCTGCGATCAAGGAAGGCCAAGAGCTCCTCAAGAAACCTGAAGCCACCGCTGAAGAGTTCCAAAAGGCGCACGAAGCCATCATCAAGCCACTCAGCGAAGCCGCTCAGGCGATTTACGCTGAAGCCGCAAAGCAAGCCGAAGCTAACCCTCAAGGTGGTGCCGAAGCTAAAGACGGAAAAGCCAAAGATGGCAAAGTGGTCGACGGCGACTTCGAGGTTGTCGACGACGGTAAGAAATAATCTCTGATAGTGTTCTTAAAAGGGCCAGCCAACCAGCTGGCCCTTTTTGTTTTTATATCGCTCAGCCGTTGACCAAATGCCTCGGCTGTGTTGCCTTTTAAGTGTGAAATCTTCCGAGCAGTTATTCCAAGAAGCCCTAGCAATGATTCCAGGCGGGGTTAATTCTCCCGTGCGAGCATTCCGCTCCGTCGGTGGTACGCCTTTTTTTACGAAGTCAGCCAACGGCGCGCGCTTAACGACTGTAGATAATAAGCAGCTCGTTGATTTTGTTCTTACCTGGGGGCCAGCGATTCACGGTCATAATGATCCTGAAATCAGAAGCGCGATTCAGGAGGCTCTCAATGCTGGTACAAGTTTTGGTACGCCGAATCCTCTTGAGGTTGAAATGGCTAAACTGATTTTAGAATGCGTGCCGGCGGTTAAAAAAGTACGTATGACCAATAGTGGGACCGAAGCAACGATGTCGGCGATTCGCTTAGCTCGTGGTTATACTGGTCGAGAAAAGATTATTAAATTTTCAGGATGTTATCACGGCCACGTAGATTCGCTTTTAGTGAAGGCGGGTTCGGGTGCGTTGACCCAGGGAAATCCTGATTCAGCAGGAGTTACTAAGGGAACAGCCGCTGACACTTTGGTGGCGGAGTATAATAATTTACCCGATGTAGAAAAACTCTTTGAGGCTAATCCAGGTGCAATTGCAGGAGTTATTTTAGAACCTTATCCTGCTAATGTGGGATTAATTTTACCGCAAAAAGGTTTTCTCGAAGGCTTGCGAAATCTTTGCACTAAGCACGGTGCCGTATTAATCTTTGATGAGGTGATGACCGGATTTCGTCTGTCATTAGCGGGCACTCAGGGATTACATCCTGTTGTGCCTGACTTAGTTTGTTTAGGAAAAATTATTGGTGGAGGACTTCCGGTGGGAGCGCTTGGTGGTAAGGCAGAAATCATGGATAAACTCGCGCCTCTCGGTCCGGTCTATCAAGCCGGTACACTCAGTGGGAATCCACTCGCGATGGCTGCGGGTCTGGCGGCCGTCCGAAAATTGAAACGCGAAAATCCTTATCAAAAATTAAATCAACTAGGACAAAAGGTTCGTGATACTTTATTGGCTGCTGCTAAAGCTAAAGGTATTCCACTGAACGTTCCGCAAGTAGGGTCGATGTTCTCATTATTTTTTAATCCAGAGGTGGTTACCCATTACGATCAGGCGATTGCGTCGAATGGTGACCTATATCGTAAAGTATTTCGTTACGCTTTAGATCATGGGGTGTATTTAGCACCTTCGCCTTACGAGACGGCGTTTTTATCGACCGCTCACGAAGGGGTCGACATTGACCAAGCCTGTGCTACACTGGATTCTGCAATTCGTTCACTTTAATCAACCATGGCTAAACTTTCATTCATCGGTGCGGGACGTATGGCGGGGGCCATCGTACGTGGTCTGATTCGCTCTGGCGCCTGTCTGCCTAGCGATATCAAGATCATCGGCGGTGCCAATCATTCAGCAAAAGACCTAGCCAAGGAAACGGGCGTAATCATCGCCACCAGTGCCGAAGATTTATTTGCGGGTTCTGACGCCGTTGTGGTTGCCTGCAAGCCACAACAGTTTCCGATGCTCAATGAGTCCTATGGTAAATTGGCTAAAGATAAATTAGTCTTATCTGTTTTGGCAGGAACACGTTTGGCGACCCTCACTCAATTTTTCAACTCGGCACGGAATGTTGTGCGCACAATGCCGAATACACCTGGAGCGATTGGGAAGGGTGTGACCGCACATTGCTCAGCAAAAGCTCTTACGCCTGCTGATCGGGCCATTGTTGAGTCCATTTGTGGCGGGTTGGGGATTACATTAGAAATTCCTGAAAATATGTTCGATGCTGTCACCGCTGTTTCCGGCAGTGGTCCTGGATTTTTCTTTGAATATGTTTCGGCTTACGAAGAAGCAGCGGTAGAATTAGGTTTTACACCCGCTCAAGCCCAGTTGCTCGTTAGACAAACCTTTTTAGGTTCGCTCGCTTTGTTACAGTCGACCCAAGAAACGCCTGAAGATTTACGCAACCAAGTCACGTCACCCGGTGGAACGACCAAAGCAGGTTTAGAGGCACTCGCTAAAAATCAATTCCGCGATGCGGTTAAGTCAGCCCTAGTTGCCGCCAAGAATCGCTCCGAAGAATTAGGTAAATAGTCTAATCTCGATACCACTCAGCAGGTAGTGGAAAGTGAGTTACATGTGGGCCGTTATCTGAGTCTAGAGGATGTGGAAAAACTTGAGCCGGACTTTTTTGTTTAATCCGGTCGTTCCTTAAAAAAGTAATTTCTAGAACTGGCGGTATGTTAATACCGTCTTTAACAAAACCACCTTCATAATTATTGGGGTGCAGGTGAACGACGGTAAAGTTTTTAAGAAGTTTATCAAAGAAGACATTGATACTATCTAGATTTTTTCGATTCCAAATGAAATGCAAATAATGAAATTCGATATTCATTATTCTGAATTTGCTAAAGACTTCTTCAGGCGTTGAATCGATTACGGGGTATTCACCTCCCTCAATATCCATTTGTAGAATCAGATTATAATCGGTTGGGGTGTAGCGATTTACCCAGCTGGCTAAGGTCGTATAATCAGCAGAGTCTTGTGTCCCTAAAAATTTCTTTTCAAAAGAAAATAGAGGATGTTGAGCGGCCGGACCATTCACGGACGCGTCAGCCATGTAGGAACGAATGCCTCTTTTAGCTAAGTCTAATTCAAAACTAGAAGAGCCTCCGACACCTGGAGAATAGCATGATCTAATCCCGCCTAAATCATCGGGTAAAAGATAACCACCATCGAAATTTGGGCCAACACGTATCAGTGGGTGTTCCGTAGCGTAAGGCTTTAACCTTTTGATAAATTTCATCACCTCATCTCGGTCAGGTGATCTTAAGAAACCCGATAAGGGATTATTAATGATTCCGCTCATAGTTTATTTATTCCAAGGGGCTTTGGCGATGAGGAGTCCCATGCCACACCAATCTGTGATTCCTGCGAAGACGAGTCCAGCCCCGATGAATGCACTTAAAAAGTAATAGAGGGGATTGACGAAGTAGCCAAGGGCCAAGCCGATACAGACTATACTACCGGCACTAATACGCACTTGTCGCTCAATCGAAATGGTTGAGCTGCTACCTTTTTCAATCGGAAGATTGGCCTCAACGCAGGCATTGGTTCCGCCTTCCACAACCAGAAGATTAAATGAACCCGCTTGAAGAATTTCCGCAGCTTTTCTGGCCCGGCCACCTTTTCCACAGAGTAAAACAATCGCAGGATTTTGTTTATCACCGATAAGCTTTTTGACGTCATCGCACGTGATTGAGTTTAAAGGCAAATTCACGGCGCCTTGTACTCTCACGCTACGGTATTCTGCTGGCGATCTCACATCAACAAATATTATGTCTGCCAGATTGAGGCTCTGTAATTCGTCGACAGAGATAACTTTAAATTTTTCACTCATATTAGGATAGGCGATTAACGGCACTCACCAAGGCTTTAAGACCAGCGATTTCAATATTCGGATCTACGCCGCAACCCCATACAGTTTTACCTGATTCAGATTGTAAGGAGACGTAGGCGGCCGCTGAGGATTCTTCGCCCGATGATAAAGCGTGAGAGCGATAATCGCGTAAGGTGAACTTGGCCCAGCCTTTGTTAGCAATCGCATGCACCAACGCGCTGATCGGACCATTACCTTGGCCTTCAATATGCATTTTTTCTCCACGGTATTTTACTTCCGCGGTACACTTTACCGATTCCTTACTGGTGGATTGGGTATTGAAATCGACCAACTCGATTGGCTTGGAGACATTCACAAATTCCAGACGGAATTTTTCGTGAATTTCTTTAGGGGTTAATTCTCGTCCTAAGCTATCGGCGTATTGTCCGATATTATTTCCCACTTCGGGGTGCATGAGCTTGGGTAGATCAAAACCAAATTCGCGGTCTAAAATATAGGCGACACCACCTTTGCCACTTTGGGAATTGATACGGATGATGGCCTCGTAGGATCGACCAATATCCATAGGGTCAATCGTGAGGTAGGGGACTTGCCAGGCGCTGTGTCCACCGTCTTTATTGCGACGGTCCATCCCTTTTTTAATCGCATCTTGGTGTGAGCCAGAAAATGCGGTGAAAACTAAATCTCCTGCGTAGGGGTGACGTTCATGAACGCTCATCCGCGTGCAGCGTTCATAGATTTCGCGAATCTGTGGTAAGTTGGTAAAATTCAACTGCGGATTAATACCGTGCGAGAACATGTTCAGGGCGACCGTAACAATATCTAAATTGCCCGTGCGTTCACCGTTACCAAACAAAGTTCCCTCAACGCGATCGGCACCCGCCATTAAACCTAATTCAGTCGCCGCAACACCTGTTCCACGGTCGTTGTGGGTGTGTAATGATATGACTGCACTCGCGCGATTTTTCAAATGCGTGCAGAACCATTCGATTTGATCGGCGTGAGTGTTGGGTGTGCCAGCTTCAACGGTGAGCGGTAAGTTTAAGATAATTTTTCTATCGGCTGTAGCGCCCCAAGCTTTGGATACCGCTTCGCAGACTTCTAAGGCGTATTCTGCTTCCGTTAAGACGAAGGTTTCTGGGCTAAACTCAAATTGCCAATCGGTGTCAGGTAAGGCGTCGGTTAATTGGCGAACCAATTGCGTACCAGCTACAGCCATTTCTAAAACCTTTTCTTTGGATAAACCAAAAACGATTTCGCGTTGGGCTGGATTTGTTGGGGTGTAGAGGTGAACAATCGCACGACGGGCACCTTTCAAGGAGTCGATGGTGCGGCGGATTAAATGTTCACGGGCTTGAACTAATACCTGAACAGAAACGTCGTTCGGAATTAATTTCTTTTCGATTAATTCACGAGTGAAAGCGAATTCTGTGTCGGAGGCAGAGGGGAATCCGATTTCAATTTCTTTAAAGCCGATATCACACAACATTTTGAACATCTCCAATTTCTCGGAGACGTTCATCGGAATGGCTAAGGCCTGATTACCATCGCGCAAGTCGACAGAGCACCAGCGAGGGGCGTGGGTGATCGACGCGTCGGGCCATTGACGTTTTTCTAAACGTACCGTTTGGAAAGGGCGATATTTGGAACCAGGATTTTGCATACACCAGATGTGTTCAGTGAAAGATGAGAAAAAGGGGAGGTCTAGGCGAGCGTGGGTTTTGGTCTTAAAACAAAAAAGCCCGCTTGGAATGTCCAGGCGGGCTTTTCGCAAAAGGGTGCGACCCGGACTTAAGCTTCTGGTTTGGTCTTAGGAAGTTTGGTAACGCGTTTGATGTCCTTTAAGGCACCGCGTTTCTTGAGTAACTCAACGCGCTCGAAGCGTTTGAGTACATTACGTTTGGCACCAGCTGAACTGGCGCTTGATTTGAAACTGTTGTGCTGGGTCATGTCCGTAAGAAGTGGAAAGGTGGAGAAAAGGCTTGGAGTGTTCGGGGGCAAGGGGAAAACACTAAAAAATGATATTAATTCAATAAATGGACGGTTTGTCGGCCTGGAGCAATGGATTTGCCCCTCTGGTGGCCCTCCAGTCGATAACCTTTGGGATTGCTGGCTGGAGCGACTCTGCTGACATCGGAGGCGGTGCGTTTACTCGATCGTTATATTCTCTCAGAATGGGCCAAGGTTTTTAGCCTCTGCTTTGCGAGTTTTTGTGGAATTCTCCTCATATCCGAGGCCTATAATTGGATTCCGGAATTCATTAATCTGAAAACTTCGGTTTTTAATATCTTTATATATTTTTTTTACAGCATCGTAGTCCGGATTTCGACGATTGTACCGATTTCGTTAATGGTCTCCACGGTATTTGTTCTGACGACGATGAATCGAAATCAGGAACTCGCCGCGTTGCGTGCCGCCGGAGTAGGCATCTCAAGAATCACCGCTCCGCTTTGGTGGGTCGGCGGATTTTTTACGGCTCTACTTATTTTACTCAACGCTGTGTTGGTGCCTGATGTGATTGAAGCACAGAACAGCCTGCTTGAACGAGAACAATTTAATGCTCTTCGATCTAAGGATGTAACCGTATTACCTTCGACCCAGTCCGACTTCGTTTCATTTGAAAATACTAAGAAGCGTCGGTTTTGGCTGATTACACGCCTTGGTTTGAGTACCGGACAGGCTTTCGAGGTGTCGATAGATTCATTTGATGAAAAGGGTCGTCGCATTCGTAGCATCAAGGCTGACTTCGCTGAATTTAAAAAAATTAATAAGCAGTGGGTTTGGATTTTCAAAGAGGGACGCGATCTGAAATTTAATCCGGAAACTGGCTCTCTTTTAGCCCAGCCACGTTTCACTGAATTAAATCTTCCCGATTACGATGAGGACCCTGAGGTAATGTTATTTGCGAAACGCGATCCCGATACTTTATCGTTCCGTGAAGTGAATCGCTTTGTTAATCAAACGGGTAGTAATGCGGGTGGACGTAATGCTGCCTACGCAATGCGCTATCACTCCATTCTGGCTGCACCCGCCATCTGTTTGGTCGTGATTGCCGTAGCTATTCCATTCTCTGTGGTCGGAGGTCGTGTGAGTCCGATGGTCGGCGTGGCGAAAGTCTTTGGTCTCTTTCTATTATTCTATTTTATATCGGCAATTTGTAATGCTTTTGGTGACAGTGGGGCACTGCCGCCCGTGGTTGCTGCGTGGTTACCGGTTATTCTCACTATTTTGTGGATCACGCCCAAACTTAGGGCTGTAAATTAAAATGCTTCAAACTCTACGTCTTAAAGCGGGCCCTCCAGCTCGCGTTCTTTTTGGTCACCCCTGGGCATTTCTCGGGGAAATTATTACTAACGGTCCATTACCTAAGTCGGGCGAATGCGTCGAACTCCTAGATCTTAAGGGCCAAAGTCTCGGTTCTGGTATCTGGAGTAGTCAGTCACAGATCGCCTGGCGTCGCTATTCTCATCGTTTGGTTTCTTTAGATGGTCCATTGCTCGATGAACTGATCGTAGCAGCGATTCGCCGTCGTAATAACAAACCTTTGTGTCGTTTGGTTTGGTCTGAAGCTGATAATTTACCAGGTCTAGTCGTGGACCGTTACAACGATTTACTTTCGGTCCAGGCTCTTACATTTGGCATCGATCAACGATTGCCTCAAATTATTGACTGCTTGAAGCGCGAATTACAACCACGTGAAATCGTCCTTCGCAATGATGCCTCGGTTCGAAAACTTGAAGGCTTAGATAATAGTATCACCACGGCGTCGGGCAATCCGCTCGAACCCTGCTGGATGAAAGTCGGAGATATTGAAGTCCGCGTTGATTTAATGGGCGGTCAGAAAACCGGAATGTATCTCGATCAAATCGAACAACATGCTCGTATTGCTCAACTAGCGAAAGGCTGTCGCGTGCTGGATACCTTTTGTAATCAGGGTGGATTCGGCTTAGCTTGTGCCAAAGCCGGAGCTCTATCGGTGTTGGGTCTAGACTCATCTGAAGACGCCATCCAAGCCGCTCGCATGGCTGCAGAGCGTAATCAGCTCAATGCGACTTTCGAAGTCGCCAATGTTTTTGATTGGTTTGGTGCTAACCGCGAAGTGACCTTTGATTTGATTATCTTGGATCCGCCGCCATTCGCTCGCAGTAAGGAGTCGGTCGATGGAGCCATGCGCGGATATAAAGAACTTAATTTACGAGCTCTGCGTCTGTTATCACCTAAGGGCATTTTAGCGACCTACTCTTGCTCGCATCGCATCTCGGATGAAATGTATTTCGACGTTGTAGAGTCGGCTGCTCGTGATGCTCGTCGCCAGGCGATCTTGCTGGATCGTGTCTCGCAACCATCCGACCACCCGATTCTCTTAAATTTCCCGGAAAGTCGTTACCTCAAAGGTTTTATTCTCGAAGTTCGTTCCTAATCGGTATTATTTCTCATCCGACCTTATGATAGTTTCTCTTCGCGGTAAATTAATTGAAGCCACGGTGCTTCGCGTGGTGATTGAATCTGCTGGCGTAGGCTATGAAGTAAATATTCCCGTAACCACGGCTGAACGCCTACCCAAAGTGGGTTCAGAAATATTTTTATTAATCCACCATGCGTTTCGTGAAGATGGCCAAGCACTGTATGGTTTTGCTGTTCCCGAGGAGCGCGATTTTTTCCGTCTGCTGGTCGAAAAAGTTTCGGGTGTGGGCCCCAAATTAGCACTCACGATTTTAAGTCGTCTTTCATTACCCGTATTGCGTGATGCGATTACACGAGGTGACGTTGCACTTTTATCTCAATGTCCTGGCATCGGCAAAAAAACTGCCGAGCGCTTAGTGATCGAACTACGTGATAAAGTAGGCGTCGATTCCGGTGCCTCATCGGTCGGGGCAAGTCTGCCCTCTAGTGCTCAGCCTTCAGCGGTATCCGATGCGGTAGCGGCTTTAATTGCATTGGGTAATAAGGCCGTTGATGCCGATAAAGCCGTCCGCGCTGCCGTGCTTAAACTCGGTTCAGGCGCCACCGCAGATCAATTGGTGAAAGCGGCGTTGGGGAGGTAAAGTTCAGGGGGCAAGTTGGCACGTTAGCACGTTGGCAAGGGGAATAAATTGAGGGGACACGCTGGCAAGGTGACACGGGGACAAGGGGAATAAATTGAGGGGGCGAGTTGGCACGTTAGCACGTTGGCAAGGGGGGATGTGTGCGAACATTATTATGGTAAATTTATAATAGGAAATTAAAACTTTAGATATTAATCCCTGTAATTAACCATGCTCGCAAAGAAAATAGCTCTCGGTTTCGGTCTCGCCATCATTTTTCCGATGATGATTCATTATGGCGTAAGCACATTCAGTCCTGAGCCTAAATTTGAAAGTTATGCCAAGCAGGAAGAGTTTAACAAAACCGCTACACCACAAGAAAAGATACAGAAAGAAGAAGTTAGAGAGTCCGCTCAGAAACAGTTTGAAAAACATCTCTACATGGTCGCCGTGCCTCTCGGCTTGGTTGCGATTCTTATCGGGGCATTTTCACGAGTTCAATCTATCGGATCGGGTTTAATGATTGGTGGTATTTTTTCGATTACCGACGGCTATATCAACTACTGGAATCATTTAGCTGACTGGATGAGATTTTTATCCCTCTTAGCCGCATTCGCTATACTTCTCATTGTAGGCTATAAGAAAATTGAGAAGGCGTAATAATCCAGGGGACAAGTGGGCAAGGTGACACGGGGACAAGGGGAATGTCAGGACGCGACGCAGTCGCGCCCCTACTTTGTTAAGAATGCAAGTACACAACCCCTTGTCACCATGTCCCCGTGTCAACTTGCCCACTAAGCTTGATTACTTCAAGCCCAGGACGTCTTCCATTGAGTACAGGCCGGCTGACTTGCCTTTAACCCAATGAGCCGCTCTGACGGCACCACGCGCAAAGATTTCACGGTTCGCAGCTTTGTGCGTTAACTCAATGCGCTCACCTTCAGCAGCGAACATGACGGTGTGATCGCCGACGACATCACCACCGCGAATGGCGTGAACGCCGATTTCGCCGAGAGGACGTTCACCGACTTGGCCCTCACGTCCGTGCTTCAGTGCATCGGCTGCAAGTTTGCGTTCTTCTAATAAAATTTTGAGTAAGGTTTCAGCGGTTCCGCTGGGTGAATCTTTTTTAAGACGGTGATGCATCTCGGTGACTTCAATATCCCAGCGACCTGCTTGGCTTAACGCACGAGCGGCTTGACGAACTAGAGCGTTGAGAAGGGTAACACCGACAGAATAATTTCCAGCCCAGACCACCGGAATGCCTTTAATAGCTTCCGCGATTTGTTTTTTTTCTTCCGCGGTGTGACCAGTGGTGCCGATAATTAAAGGCTTTTTATGTTCCGCACAAATTTTCGCTACGGCGAGAGTTGCGGAGTGAAATGAAAAATCAATGACTACGTCGGCACTGCTGATGGATTTTTTTAAATCGTCACCTTGATCGAGTCCGGCGAATACTTGCGCGTTTTCGGTGTTAGCGATGGCTATGATGGCTTGGCCCATGCGACCCTTAGCACCATTCAATAAGATTTGGAGGGAGTGACTCATCGGATGGAAGATTTATAAGCGTCCGCGGTGGATTCGACAAGTTTACGATTGGCGTCGGACATTTCGCAAAGGGGCAGGCGTACTTCGGCGGACTGGATGAGCTTATCTCGATGCATCAGGTGTTTTACAGGCACTGGATTGGGCTCCACGAAGAGCACCTTGAAGATTTCAGCGAGTTGATTGTGTAAAACTTTAGCTTCAGCGAATTTCTTGGCCTGAACGAGTTGAGCCAGTTTCGCAACGGGTGCAGGTAACCAGTTGGATGCTACTGAAATAATTCCCTGTGCACCTACTTCACCAAAGGCGACGGTTAAGGAGTCATCTCCGCTGAGAACTAAAAATTCTGGGTCGAGCTCTTTGACTAAGCGCGCGGCTTTATCAACTTGGCCACCAGCTTCTTTGATGCCGATGATATTACGATGGGCTTTGCGTAGGCGTACGACCGTCTCGACGGCGATTTCTACTCCGCAACGTCCTGGAATAGAATACAGCATGATCGGCTTCGCCGTGGATTCTGCGATCACTGAGAAGTGACGATAGAGACCCTCTTGGCTCGGCTTGTTATAATACGGAGCGACCAATAAAAAAGCATCAGCGCCAACTTCTTCAGCTCGCTTGGTTAAATCTAAAGCCTCGGTAGTGGCATTGGATCCGGTGCCTGCCATGACCGGTACGCGACCCGCTGAATACTCAACGGTGCGTTGAATGACTTCGATGTGCTCATCGTAATCGAGTGTCGGTGATTCGCCGGTGGTGCCCACGGAAATCAAACCATTGATTCCGCCAGCAATTTGAAAATCGACCAATTTCTTTAAATCACCCCAAGCCACTTTGCCGTTAAGGAAAGGTGTAATCAGCGCTGTGTGTGCCCCTGCGTAAACTTTAGGGTCGTTGAAGCGAGTGGACTGGCCGGTGGATGACATTGCGTAAAACAAACTCCGCAAAGGTTCGGCTGACAAACCAAAAGCCATAGTTTCAGTCTAAATCACAAATATTTTCAAAAGAATCGGGTATATTGGTAGACATTGTCGATGAGCGAGCAGGTTGAAAATAACCATTGAGCAAAGACTCAAATAAGATTGGGCTGAGGGTGATGGCCAAAGTTTTACCATTAGCGGCACGTGAACTGGGTGGTACGGGTTCACCGATTGTTATTTTACATGGTCTCTTAGGCTCATCGCGTAATTGGCAATCTGCGGGTGTGGCTCTCGCCACCAGTGGACATCGCGTCATCGGATTAGATTTACGTAATCATGGAATCTCTCCCTGGGATGATGATTGTAGTTACGTATCGATGGCTGAAGACGTGCGTGCTTTTTTACAGTCTGAAAAATTAGATTCTGTTCATCTGGTGGGACACAGTATGGGCGGTAAAGTGGCGATGCGTTTGGCGTTTAGTTATCCTGCATTAGTCAGTCGTCTCACCATTGTCGATATTGCGCCTCGTACTTACTCGGATCGAGTGCGGGTAGAATTTACAGCAATGAACTTGATTGATTTAACTAAGATTAAATCTCGTCGCGACGCCGAGAATCAATTGATGGATAAGGTCTCCGACTGGGGGATGCGTCAGTTCATTTTAACCAATCTAAACAGTGATGAAAATGGTGTCTGGAAATGGACTGTGAATCGCGAAGCTCTGACTCAATCACTTAAATCTATTCTGGATTTCGAGGTTAATGATCCGGAAATTTTCAATGGGCCCACGCGTTTCATTCGCGGTGGTAAATCGAACTACATCACGGATGCGGATATTAACTTAATTAAGAAACACTTTCCGCTGGCGGATATGATTACACTGCCACAAAGCGCACATAATCCACACTTTGATGCTCGGGCTGAGTTTGTGGACGCTGTCTTAAAATCTGACTAAATAAAAAGACCTTCCGGGTGGAAGGTCTTTGTTTGAAGCGTTTTACTAAGAGTTACTTAGTATTTGCTTTGATCCATTCGGCTTCACTGATGTCGCCGCTCTTATCGGCGTCATAGCGAATGAAACTCTTCTCGGCCTTAGCTGGGTCTTTTTTACGGACGGCTAAGAACTCTTCTTTGGTAACTTTGCTGTCTTTGTTGGCATCCGCTTTCTTGTAGTCAGCCGAGAGTTGTTCTGGGGTCTTGGTAGCTGCAGGTGCGGTTGTTTCAGGTGCGGTTGTTGTTCCACTGGCATTTACACCGCTAAACATAGCGTCTTCGTCTTTGCTCTTAGCTGTGCCGTCTACGAATTTTACTTTCTTAGTTTTGCCAAAGACAACCGCATTAGGGTTGGGTGCAGGAATCGGTGGAGGCAGGAACTTTGAGAGACGCTCAATCACCGCTTTATTCTCGGGCTTGTTTGCTAAGTTAACAGGCTCGGTCGGAGCGTTGACGTAGTCGTATAATTCCGTGTCGTAAATTTTGTTATCTTCGATGCCGCGCCAGAGGATTAAGCGCCAGCGTTCGTCGCGGATACTGTAGCCCATGACGTTGCATTTGCCGCCTTTGATGAAGCCATCTTTAACAGGAGCAGCTTCTTTGTTTGATTTAGGATATTGGCTGAGGGCGACTTCTTTAATTTTTACAGTTGGATTTTCTAAGACTGGGCGGAGTGATACGCCATCGACATCAGGTTTAGGTAATCCACAGAGATCAGCGAGGGTAGGATACACGTCAACGAATTCGACTAAGGAATCGGACTTACCGTTCGCATTCTTCATATTAGGGTAGCTGACGATAAGGGGTACGCGTGCGTCTGCTTCGAAGTTGGTGTGCTTGCCCCATTCTTGGTGGTCGCCGAGTTTCCAACCATGATCGCCCCAGAGAACGATTACCGTGCTATCCGTTAAGCCTTCTTTATCTAAGGCATCGAGAAGAACACCAAGATTAGCATCGGCGTAACTAACGGCCGCATAGTAACCATGACGAAGTTGTTTGGCTAATTTTTCGGGGATGGCTGTGAAATCCTGTTTTTTCTCGCGAGGAGGAATGTTGGTGTAAGAGCGTAACTCACCGCTATCGCTATCGTTTGCGTAGACTGGAGATCCTTCAGGATACTTGCTGCTCGTATCAGGCAATTTATCGGCATCGTACATATCCCAATATTTCTTAGGGGAAACGAAGGGTAGGTGAGGTTTGGAGAAGCCTACTGCGAGGAAGAATGGAGAATCCTTTTTCTTGAGTTCACCCAGAGTTTTCGCCGCGAGACGTGCGGTCTTTCCGTCGGTGTAGAAATCATCAGGTACATCGCCGGCTTCGAACGCAGGACCTTTAACTTTTGCGGCACCGCTCTTTTTGGAATTTTCTAGAGCTTGGCGATTTTCAGGATTCGCATAGATATCAGCTTCGGGAGTTCCCCAGGGTACTGACCAACCCACAGCATCATCCTGGCCGCCGTGGAAAATTTTACCCATACCTTGGGAGAAGTAACCGTTCTTAATGAAGAACTGTCCGAGGGAAACCGCGTTGGGGAGGGCGGTGCGGAAGTGTGTTTCTAAATCCCAAACACGAGTCGCGTCCGGACGCTTACCGGTCATGATGGACGCACGTGAGGGAGCGCAAATGGATTGTTGGCAGTAGGCGCGATTAAATACCATACCGCGTTTGGCGAGACGATCGAAGTTGGGGGTCTTGATTGCGGTGTTACCGTAACAACTCAATTCAGGACGAAGGTCATCAATGGCAATAAACAGCACATTCATTTTTTTCTCCTGAGCACAAAGCTGGGCGCTGAGCAGTCCGAGGGTAATAAGAGTAAGTAACTTTTTCATTATTAATGAGGTCGTTGGATTCTTAGGAAACACCCCAAAGGCTAACAAGTTCCAAAATCGTTAAATCGGTTTAAATCGGGCAAATTTTCGCAATCTTGCTATTTCGATTTAGGTAACCTACCGATGGAAGAACTGCATGTCGGAATCTCGCTTAAAGTTTAAATTAGAGGCCAAAGCCTCCGGCTCTAGGGCGCGGGCGGCGACATTCCATACTCTGCATAATGAAGTAAAAACTCCGTTGTTTATGCCGGTGGGTACGCAGGCAACAGTCAAAGCACAAACGTTCGAGACACTGCACGACTCCGGCTCTCAAATTCTCCTAGCAAATACCTATCACTTATTGCTCCGACCAGGCCCCGAGGTTTTTCAAAAGTTCGGAGGCATTCATTCCTTCATGAACTGGGGTAAATCGGTGCTCACGGATTCAGGTGGTTACCAAATTTTCTCATTACCACATTCTCGTTCAATCGGCGAAGACGGCGCAGAGTTTAGAAGTTACGTGGATGGCAAAAAAATTCTGCTGAGTCCAGAAGTCAGTATTGCGACTCAAATGGCGATTGGCAGTGATATTATGATGGTGCTGGATCAGTGCATCCCGTCGACTGCTGATAAAGCGACGGCAAAACGCGCTTTAGAAATCACCCAACGTTGGGCGGTACGAAGTTTGAAAGCTCGCGGTGAATCTCTGCAGTCGATGTTCGGTATCGTACAAGGTGCGCTCTATCCTGAACTTCGAAAACAAAGTGCCGAAGGGTTGACACAGTTACCCTTCGATGGATTCGCGATTGGTGGTCTCGCAGTCGGTGAAGAAAAACAAGAACGCGAAGACACGTGTGAAATCGCCGCCGCGCTTTTGCCCGAAGATAAACCACGCTATTTAATGGGCGTGGGAACACCGCTCGATTTACTGGAGGCCGTACATCGCGGGGTGGATATGTTTGACTGTATTATCCCTAATAAAGTCGCCCAATTCGGCACTGCTTTCACCTCCAAGGGTTTACTCCAATTACGTCGATCGGTTTATAAATTTTCGGAAGAAAAAATTGACGCCTCTTGTGCTTGTCCCGTCTGTCAAAAGTACTCTCGTGGCTATTTACATCACTTAACCAAGACGCGTGAGCCCTTGGGTTGGACTTTGCTCGGTCAGCACAACATTGCGTTTTATCATCAGATGATGCGCGAGATTCGTCAGAGTATTTTGGAAGATAGATTTTTGGCCTACTATAATGATCGACGAACTGTGCTCGCCGTTGAAGATGCCGAGAATCCGGCTAGCCCTCCAAAGATTGGCAAGGAGCGTCATCCGCGCACACTGGGTGATTACGTGGTGCATATTGCGCCCGCTGGTTTTGCGAGTATTAAGCAAGTATCATCGGGTGAAATCATGCATTCGCATACGCCTCCGATGGATGAAGCTAAATCACTTTACGTCGATCAGGCTGAGTTGCTTAAACACTTACGCTTACCCGAAGGAAAATTGGCACAGGATGTTTCTGAACTGATTATTTGGGATGTGGGTTTAGGTGCCGCTACGAATGCGATGGCCGCGGTGCAGTGTTATGAGAAACTTGCGAGTGAAGGTGAAGTGCGACGTATGAAAATTATCAGCTTTGAAAATAATCTCGATGCGCTGCGTTTAGCCCTCACCCATAAATCTAAATTTGAGTATCTCCGTCACAGTGCCCCCGATGCTATCCTGGCCCGTAAACATTGGGTTTCTCGACAGTTCTCAGGGTTAAGTTGGGAATTACATGAGGGTGATTTCTGGGAAATGGCCCCGAAAGTTTCTGAAAAACCTGACATCGTTTTCTACGATTTCTTTTCTCATA
>Ga0214921_10001761_pt1 | contig 36389 bp, 78 predicted proteins | sample LL1505_MetaG_FD_177992 | JGI IMG/M metagenome (GOLD analysis project Ga0214921, IMG submission 177992) | Freshwater microbial communities from Lake Lanier, Atlanta, Georgia, United States - LL-1505 | ecosystem: Environmental > Aquatic > Freshwater > Lake | place: USA: Georgia | collected... | reverse complement strand
ATGAATGTTAGAAGTGCTTTTGGATGGTTTTTCTTTTTTGTTTTCCTTGCAATCTTTGGAGTATTCGGACAAAGTTGTAAATCAGAAACAGTTGGAAACATCAAGGCATTGAAAAACACTGTTATTTCTTTGGTGAAGTAATGAAAGCACATAAATATCCAGTTGGTTCTTTGTTGCTTTCTGTAGCAGAAAAACATTTAGGTTATATTCAAGCAACTGATGAAAGTTTTTATGGGGAGCTACTTTATGATATTTATTGGTTCAAAGATCAATATGTTAGTCGTAATGTTAGTGAAAAACTTGTAGAACCTTGTATTAAACTTTATAAGGAAAAGCATGAACTTCCAAATCGGTGATCTTCTTATCACAAAAGCCTATCTTAGCATTATGACCAAGGATGAAAGAGAAGAAGAAAGTAATGAAAACAAAATCTTTTTCATCATTAAAGATCGTGAAGATGATGATGAAGGTTATGTTTATGATTTAATCAGCCAAGAAACTGGTAGTATTTCTGAATGGACTTACGCTAATATCTGCGATTGTTTCAACAAGGTATAATATGAACTTTCAAGCCGGTGATTTGATTATCACAAAAGATATTCTTAAACATTGTAAAAAGAGAACAGCAATAATCATTCAAGTTCATGAACCTGAATGTACTGATGATTGGTTTGATTCTGATAATATGAGTATATCATATCAATATTCTGATACTGGTGAAAAATGGAGAGAGAGTCTAAAAGATTTCACCCATCTTTTTCTTCCTATTATTACCGCAAGACAAAGATGGATCCACATTCCAGTAAGGAAATAGTTATGAACTTTCAAGCCGGTGATTTGATTATCACAAAACATTATCTTAAAAATTCTAAAAAGTATTTGGCAACTATTATTGAAGTTCGTGAAGCAGACGAATATGGTTGTAATGAACCGAGTATTATTTTTCAATATTGTTATACTGGCGAAAAATATAGTTTGAGTTTAACATATTTAACTCGTCATTTTCTTGATACTACTGAACCGAAATCAAGATGGAAACATTTTCCAGTAAAGAAATAAACATGAAATATAATATTGGAGACTTATTGATAAACAAGAATAAGATTATGTTTATTTACGATGAATACAACAACGAAGGCGATATTTGGTATAAAATATTTACTGTTTTGGAAGAAAGAACATATGTAAATGAATATTCATCACGAACTATGTATATTTTATTTACTGGAAATAGTCTTTGGAAACATATTTCAGTAAAAACTTAATTCAATAATCTATCTATAACCTCTTGCCCTTTTCCCTTTTGTGTGCTATGATAGGGGCTGGCAAGGTTAGATCACGCGTTAGTAAGTAAAATGGCGTACTACTTATTCATATAGGGACAATCAAATATGAAAAGTGGTATATATCTAATAAAAAACATAACAAATAATAAAGTTTATATAGGTTCGGCAATCAACATTCCTAAACGATGGTCGCAACATAAAAAACTCTTAAAAGAAGGAAAACATCATTCCAAGCACCTACAATCAGCATGGAATATATATGGAGAACAAAGTTTCATATTTGAAATAATAGAACAAGTATTAAACGCAGATCATCTTATATCATACGAACAAGTTTATTTAGATTACTATAAGTCGTATGAAGATGAAAAAGGTTATAACATATATAAAACTGCTGGTTCTCCATATGGTATAAAACGCAGCGAAGAAACAAAAAAGAAAATGAGCCAAGCAAAAACTGGTATAAAACACAGTGAAGAACACAAAAGAAAAATCAGCGAAGCAAAAACTGGTATAAAACACAGTGAAGAAACAAAAAAGAAAATGAGTGAAGCAGCAAGGAATATGAGCGAAGAAACAAAAAAGAAAATGAGTGAAGCAAATAGAAATTCCAAAAAATATAAATATTATAGTTTTAATAAAGACAAGAAAAAATATAGAGTGATAATATGGAGAAAAGAGATAGGTTATTATGATACAGAGGAAGAAGCAAAACAGGCAGTTATTATAAATCTTGAAAAACTCAGAGCAAAACCAATAGTTTCACCATAAACACATTTTAACTTTAATATATAACAAAACCCGGCATCCGTTTTTGCTTGCCCGGTTTCATTTTGTATGCTATAATGTGAGAAGTCGGGCACAGATCATTAGTGCCAACTGATAAACAACACACCAATCAACAATCCAATATCGGAGTTTGTTATGATGAAGTTTGGTTTTACTCGCGTTTCTAAGAATGAAAAGACTGGCCCTATTCCCACCGTTATTGTATCCCGTAACTCTTGTCCGCCTTCCTGTCATCTGTATAATGGTGGTTGTTATGCTCGCGGTGGTCTTGTTCGTATGCACTGGGATCGTGTGAATGATAATGGTATTTCTTTTGCTGCCTTGATTAAAGAGATCAAGAATATCAAGCCGAACCAACTTTGGCGTTATGGTGTTGCCGGTGATCTTCCGGGAAGCAAGGAAAATATTAATCTTGAAATGCTGAAGAAGTTGGTTGATGCTAATACGGGAAAGCGTGGTTATGCTTATACCCATAAGGATCCAACCATTCTTGAAAACAACATCGGCATCATGTATGCTAATGATAATGGTTTCACGATCAACCTTTCCAGCAATAATGCAGCACAAGCAGATGAATACCTTACTCTGAATATTGCTCCGGTTGTTACGATCATGCCTTCTGATATGCCGAATGATTGGAAGCACACCGAAACACCGGCAGGTAATAAGATTGTTCGCTGTCCTGCTGAGTATAACGAAAAGACCAACTGCTCTAATTGTGGTGGTGTGAATGGTGCTCTTTGTTCTCGCCGTGATCGTAAGTATGTGATTGGTTTTACTGCTCACGGTGCTGCAAAGAATAAGGCAAGTAATGTTGCAAAGAAGTATCTGAATATTGTGGAGTGACACATGACGGCATATAGTCAAGAATTTACATCAACAAAAGATTTCTCTGTTGGTGATTTGTTTTTGAATAAAGAAGGAGAAGCACATTGTTATATTATAAAGATAGTTCAATATAGAAAAGGTTCTCAATATGAATTTGAATTGTCATATTTCAACAAAGATCGCGATCGTTATAATCCAATATATATGAATACACTTCGTCTAAAAGATAATATTAGATTTAGTGGTTGGAAACATGTTCCTGTGGTGAAGTAGAATGAAAACCAAATATCGTGTTGGTGATATGTTTGTCAGTTTTACCGGTTGTATGATGTATATTGTAGAGTGTATAGACGATGTTTTGGGTTTGAGATATAAGGTCCATTATTTGGAACCAACCAAAAAAGAGTATGATTATACTTATTCTTCATTATCACTAGAAGCTATGGTACAAAAAAATACCGGTTGGACTTATTATCCTGTGGTGAAGTAGAGTGAAATATCGTGTTGGTGATATATTTGTTTCAAAAGTTGCTTATAGTTCTTCTATGACTTCAATAGGAGTTATTACCGAAGAATATGAATCAAATGGTTTAAGATACAAAATAACATTTGGGAACAAGGATGGTCAAAGTCGTACATATTCATATACTCCGGATGAAATAAAGTATCGTTTTTCAGAAGAATATGGTTGGACTTATTATTCTGTGGTGGTATAATGAAAACTAAATATCGTGTTGGTGATATGTTTTTGGTTCATCATGGAAACGATTTTTCAAGAGGTATTTTATGTGAGATAAGAAGTTGTGAAATTAAAACTAATGAATATATGATTTGTTGGTTTCATCGTACTGATTTAAAATCACCACGGCAAGTTGGATATTCTGAATTTGAAGTAAAAACTCATCTTGATAGATGTTCTTGGTATCATCATCCAGTAGGTAAATAATGCAATATAGTATAGGTGATTTATTTGTAGATATTCGTGGTGCTCAAAAAAGGACATTTCTTATAACAGATGTATTTGTAGATGGTTTAGAACCAATTTATTATGAATTTCATATACTTCCAGAAATAAAAGATGATGTTTGGTCCGAGAGTGAGATAAAGAGATATGTTGACAAAGGACATTTCATTCATTATCCTGTGGTGAAATAATGAGAGTTTATAAAATCGGTGATATTCTTGTTAGTGATAGTCGTGGAATTATTACTATTATTGAGAAAATCACAGAGCATCTTTTTCTGTGTAATGTTATTGACAAAGAAGAAGATAGATGTAGTAATAAGTCTTATACCGCTTCTCATTTAGATTTGTTTATTGATTATAAAACTTATTCTTTCCATCCCGTAAAGGAATGATATGAAATTTAATGTTGGTGATCTCATAATCATAAACTTTTATAACAAAAAGAAACATAGTGTGCCTGTATATGTTACAGCATTACATGAACCTGATTTAGAAATTGGTAGGCGTCATGAGAGTATCACATACAAATTTTTTAATGGTTCAGAAAAGAGAGATTGGATTATAAACATTGAAGATCGTTTTACTGAAAAAGACAAAAGGCATCGTTGGGTTCATCATCCGGTAAAATAATACAATGAAATATAATTTTCAAGTTGGTGATTTGTTCTTATCAAGTTTTCCAAGTCAACCAAAACATACAGGAATGATTATAAAGTTTAACGATAAACTATCATACCCATACCTTATTGAATGGACAAATGGTAGTTCCGGACATTATAAAGAATATGAAATTAAAGATTTTCTTAAACATGGTTCAATTACCTATTTCCCAATCGTAAAATAAAGGATTATTATGTCAAAGTACAATTTCGGTGATACATTTATCAAGAACAATCGTGCTTATATTGTTGTTGGAGAAGAAGGAAAGCGAAAGGACAAGTTTTATTATGTACAAACTCGTTCTGGAAAACTTCTTACTCATTCACAAGATGAACTTGATGATCTTGTAGAACGATTAGATTATAAATATGAATCTGGGTTATGTGATCCGAAGTTTGTGTATCCCCGAGATATAAAGCCCGGTGATATGATTGTTGGTCGTTGTAAGAACAAAAGCGGATGGGGATATAGCAATAAAAAGCGTGCTGGTATTATTATATCTAAAAGAACAACAAAAATTAGGTGGACTGGAAAATACGATCAGCTTATTAAAATTATGTGGGCTGATACAGGAAAAATAGAGAAATGGTTTTTCAGAGACATTTTCTATTATTTCAACAAGAAATATAACAACGATTATTTCCATCTTGAAAGTTGGAAACATCTTCCAGTAGTAAAAACTAAAAAAGAAAAGTCTTTGCCTCAAAATGATACACAAGAAACTAAGCAACCAGTTTCGGCTTGCTCTTTTCCTTCCGTTGTGCTACAATAGCGGGAACCCGCGACAGATCACCCGATACAAAGTGAGTAAGTTATGATGAATGTCAACAATAACAATGAGAACAACAATATGATGAATGATGCGGTTGAAACTCTTGCTTGTGTTTCGGTTGACGATCTCGATTCGATGGATTATGATACGCTGAAGGCCATGAAGGAGAATATGAATTACTTTATGGCTGCTCTTACGACCGTTGCTGCTCGTAAGAAGGCAGAAAAGGATGCGAAGGAAGAAACCGATAAGCATATTGCTGAACGTGAAGCTGTCCTTGCTGCAAAGGGTAATGTGAACGCCACGGTTGCTTCTTTCGATAATCTGGATAATAAGGATAAGAACGCTATTCTGTCTCTTGGTAAGCTGTATCACCATGCCCGTCGTGCCAATAACTTTGCGGGAATGGAAAAGATGAAGAACCTGATCATGAATAATCTTTGTGATCTCAACATCGGCAATCACTATGTTGTTGCTCACGTCATTCATCTTTCCAAGTGATTAGTTAGTATATCATCTAAACTCTAACCCTAATCAGGAGATAATAAGTGAACTGCGTTTTCATCACGAATAAGAATACTAAATGTTGTATGTTTTTTAATCGTGATGGAAGTTATGATATTACTATTAATGGGATCACTTTCAAGAAACTATCTGAAAAAGAATACTATTTCTTTATCAATAACTTCTGAAAACATATAGGAGATAATATATGAAGAAGCCCAACCGTTTTTATATTATTCCAGGTATGATGGTTCGTATTGTATTTGACGATGAAACAAGTGTGGTTATGTCTCTTGATGAAGCAGAAAAGATGTACGGTGATGTTCTCTGAATAACAGGAGATAATATATGAATAAAGATCCTTTCAATACCATCATTACTCTTGTCAATGCAATGGAATGTTCTCTTATGCGTGAAACATTCTTGAAACTCCAAGAGGATGAAAATTCCACTAATGAACAGTTGGTTGATGATGCTACAAAGTGGAATAGTTATTTGGATGCTTATTGCGTTCTTTATCGTAAGATGAATAAGAATATTCCAGTCCACTAGAATATAAACTATCCACTATGTAGCCCCGTAACATCGGGGCTATTAGTGTTTTCTGGGAAAAGGAGAGATAGTGATTGTTATTCTGTTTATCGTGAATTTCATTTTCTTTCTCTACTCTTTCTTGGAAAACAAATGATTAAGAAACTTGTTCTTGACTTTATCCGCAAACTGACTGATAATAAGGCATAAAGAACCAAATTTCTATTACTAAGCAATAAACGTGTTTCTTGGAATGTTGTTCGTTTCTTGTACTACTTACTCATATAAGGGAGATTTATATGAAAAGTGGTATATATCTAATAAAAAATATAGCAAATAATAAGGTTTATGTAGGTTCGGCAGTTAATATTGATAGGCGATGGCGAATACACAAACAATCTCTAAATAAAGGAAAACATCATTCCAAGCATTTACAATATGCCTGGGATAAATACGGAGAACAAAACTTCAAGTTTGAGATAATAGAAGAGGTTCAAAACCCGCTTCATCTTTTATCCTACGAACAAGTGTATTTGGACTATTATAAGTCCTATGAAGAGGAGCGTGGTTATAATGTGTATAAAGTTGCTGGTTCTCCACTTGGAATGAAACATAGTGAAGAAGCAAGACAGAAAATAAGCGAAGCCAATAAAGGCAGAATATTCAGTGAAGAAACAAGACAGAAAAGGAGTGAAGCGGGTAAAGGTAGGATACTCGGTGAAGAAAGTAAAAACAAAATAAGAGAAGCCAATACCGGCAGAAAACGTAGTGAAGAAGTAAAAAGAAAAATGAGTGAATCCCAAAAAGGAAGAAAGCATACAGAAGAAACAAGAAAGAAAATAAGTGAAAGCAATAAAGGTAAGAAATACAGCGAAGAAGCAAAAAGAAAAATAGGCGAAGCAAATAAACGCAGATTAGTTAGTGAAGAAACAAGACGGAAATTGAGCGAATTACATAAAGGTCAAAAACGAACAGAAGAAACAAGGAAAAAAATAAGTGAAATAAAAAAGAATCAGAGCGAAGAAACAAGAAAGAAAATAAGTGAAGCAAAAAAAGGTAGAAAACACAGCGAAGAATCAAGAAAGAAAATGAGTGAAGCAAAAAAAGGTAGAGTAGTTAGCGAAGAATCAAAAAAGAAAATGAGTGAAGCGGCAAAACGCAGAAAACTAACAAAAACAATAAAGGAGAATGAAAATGCTGATGAGTTATCTTCTGAATAAGCGTGTTTCTTGGAATGTTCTTGAGAAAGTGAAGTTGGGAAAGACAGTTCACTATATCCGTAAGATGCAGTTTGGTGTTGTGAAGGATGTTTCAAGTTGCGGAAACCTTTGTCTTGTTATTGATGATATTGGTAATCGTTATGAGATTGAAACCCCTGAACTTGATACTCTTGACTGAATATGTTTAACACAAAAGAATATAATAAAGAACTAAAAGTCGGAGATTTGATTTGGTTTCAAAAAGATAGTTCGGAGTGTTATGGTGGTGAAGATATAGGATATGTTCGTGACATTCATAAAGTAAAAGGACTTACGAAATATAGTATCATCTGGTTCAAATCACCTGATAATATTAGTTCAACCGAAGAAACAAAACAAAGTATCAAAGATATGGAATTTTCTTATATCATTCCAGTATTATGAGAAATAGTTAATAAGTGTTCTCCATAACTCTACTTATTATAATGATAGGATACTATATGTACCATACATATATAAAAGTGGCAGTTGGTCCTCTCCGAGATCAGATAGAATTCAACAAACAACTTGTTAGACAATATTTATTGGAACAGAAAACTTCCTGGAGTACAGTATTAACTCATACTCCCGAAGCAGAAAAGAAAGAAACATTAACTTGTAGAAATGGATGTTGTAAATATACGCTATGAATATTCCAGATTACAAAGTTGGAGATTTAGTTGTACTAAAACAAATTCTTTGGAAGGATGATATAAAAAGAGTTGGTGTCATTACAGAATTAATGTTTAAAAGTACATTAAATGAAAAAGATGTAAGTTTTTTTGTTATGTTTGAGAACGCACATCCTCTTGTAAAAAATAGAATCGTTTGGCATACTGACGTTGAAGAATATTATCCGGTGGTAAAATGAGTTATTTTGTTTATTCTATTGGTGATCTTGTTGCTGATCCTGTCAGCAAGATTTATGGTGTTATTACCGAAGTAAAGGAAAAAGAATATAGTACATTCTATAGAGTTCTTTGGCATGATGATAAGATGAATGCTTGGCACAAGAAGTATTGGTCTCATTATGAAATTACAAGGATCAGTAAGGTAAGAGAATGATTGAAAGCATATGATTTCCGTATAGGTGATTTGTTAGTATCAGAACAGGGCACGGTTGCCTTGGTACATCATATTACCACGAACATGAACGGAAATAATGCAATCTATCTAATGGCAACAAAGAGAGAAGATAATTTAGATGTATTGCCTTACGCTATTGTTGATATAAAATTAACGGTGGATATAGATGCAGGAAGATATAAATACTATCCAGCGCAAGTATAATGTTGGCGATATGATTGTGATACCGGGTGTTGCAAAAATCGGTGTTATAATCTCTTCAAAGAAATATCACCGTACATATATGTATACTATATTTTGGCAGTATAGAGATGGAGAAAGAGAAACAGTAATGGCACCACAAGGAACTATTGATATGTGGTTGTCAAAAAAAGAAGGAGCAGGAAAAGGTAATCCAAATTATTACATTGCGGTACCAAAATAACTAAATACTATTAGTGGCTAATGTTCCGAAATATAAAATAGGAGATGTTGTTGAGTTAGATTATGCCGGTATAAGAGGTATTGGCGTAATACTTGATGTCTTTCAGATAAGTACCGACTTTAGTGATAGCGAAGAAAGATATACAAGAGTAGAATATCACATATTAATCCAAGGTATGCCACAACAGCCACTATGGTTATTTGAATCGGAGATAATAAAAAAGTTAGGATGAATAACAAATATAGAATAGGAGATATTTTTGTTACGATCCCCTCTTTTCCATTAGGCGAAGAAAGTAAAGTAGTTTATACAATAACTGCTTTTGATCGTAGAAGAAATAGTGAATATTTCTATAAAATAGAATATTTTAGAAAAGATATAAATTCTCTTTATTACATATATGAACACGAACAAGTAATTGATAGATGGATCTCAATGCACTTCGTTGAATATTATCCGGTGACATAATGAAATTCAATCTAATAATCAATATAGGTGATATTATACTTCAAACAAAAGATAATATTGTATTTACTGTTGTAAAGAAAGATAAAAAACTTATCTATCTTGAATATTATGATAAACCAACTGATACTAATAAAGTGGTTCCATTAACAAGAGAAGCGTTAAAGCAAACATTTGAAACAAATAGACAATATCTGAATCTTATTAGAATTACAAAGTGAATGAATATGGATATTGATGACTTTGAAGAATGGAATGGTAAATATAATATCGGAGATATGTTCGTAGATAGTTTTGGTAGTGATGATATTGTTTCTTATATCTATCGTATTGAGTACGAACCAAATAGTAAGATAACCTATTATTGGTTGAGGTATCTTTATAATGAAAGAGATAAATACGTGACAGAAGAAGAGTTAGATAATGCGGCACGTATAAGTTGTTTTAAACATTATCCGGTGGTCAAATGAAATATAATCTTGGTGATATTGTTGTGGTAAAGAGACAAGGATACCAGATATATGCTTATGTTAACCAAGTATATACAGATAGTTTAGGAATGAACTGGTATACATTCAAATATCAAGTTCCACAAAGATTTGGTGGAAGAACAGTAGATTGTGAAACCTTGAATGAAAATGATGCATTACTACATATAGAGAAAGTACAATGAAATATAATGTTGGCGATCTGATTGCAAGCCGAGATAGAATTGGACTAATAGTAAACGCTAAAATAGACCTATCAGGACAACATGTATATGAAATAGAATGGCAATTTTATCATAGCGAAAGAGTTAAATATAAAAACATGTTATCTGAAGAAAATATAGATAAAATGCTCGTTCTTTATAATTCAAACAAACATCTTCCAGTAATCAAATGAAATATAATGTTGGCGATATCATTATCGAAACCTGTTTCAAATACGAATCAGATTGGAGAACAGGTTATATTACAAATGTAACAGAACATATAATAAAAGGACATGTAGTTACCATAAAATGGTTTGACTATGAACGCGAAGAAGCTTATACTTGTGTTGAGATTGATAGATGGATAGAAAGAAATAACGCAAGGCATCATCCCGTGGGAAAGTAAAGAAATGAAATACAGTATAGGCGATTTAATAATAGAGATATCAAGCGAATCAAGAATGATCGTTATATCTCAAAACACATATAGCATAAAAGTCATACTGTATTTGAATAGCAATCCACCTGTTGAACTAACTTGGAAGAGAAAAGATTCAGATAAGCTAATACAAGAAAAACTATGGAAGCATTACCCAATCGTCAAGTAGAATATAATATAGGAGACATTATCGAATGGCTACATCCATTTGGTGAACCATATACTCCAATATCAACCATAACAAAGATATACAGAGAATACGATGGTTCTCTCCATTATATGGTTGAAAGCTATGAGATAGAAGGAAAGAAAACATTAAAAGAAAGTTATACAAAAGACCTTCTTGATCACATGTTATATCCTCTTGTTGGAGATAGAATGGCAATACATTATCCTGTGGTGAAGTAATGACACATATGAGATACAAATATAAAATTGGTGATATGGTTATAACAGGTATTCCAGGAGAACATAATGGAGAATATACTAATAGAGTAGCCATTATCATAGAAAGAGAACATCCAACCAGCAGAGCGGGTTATAATGAATATAAACTGGTTGTTTGTGGCATACCAGAGAATCCAATATGGTTTGGTGAACCTTATATAAGGAAGCTTGAATGAAATATAAATACGATATTGGAGATATAATAAAGATAAAGTTTCATAATGAAATAAAATATGCTGTCATAACAATCCAGAATCTTATTATAGGAACTCCAGCATATGGATATATCATTCAAGGAATGCAATCAAAAACATTTTGGGATACTGAATATAATTTAGAATTAAGAATATTGCAAGCCAATGAACAAAAGGAAGTTTGAATGAAATACAATATCGGCGATGTGGTACAAATGAATAGTACTTGGAATAAGAGATATGGCATTATCATCCATATTGATGATCCCGGAGATGACTTTCCACCTGTATATCGTATTGTTGTTCAAGGAAATACTAATCCTCTTTGGTTAGACAAGTGGGCAATACTGGGGAAAGTAGAATGAAATACAACATCGGAATCAAATACAATATCGGTGATGTTGTCCAAATGAATAGCATGTGGGATAATAGATATGGTGTTATTTTTGAGGTAGATGATAAAGAAGAATACTACCCACCTTTATATCGTATTCTAATTCAAGGAAACACTAATCCTGCTTGGTTAGATGATAAATCAATATTGAGGAAAATAGATTGAAAGATTATAACTTCAAAACAGGTGATATGATAATAGAAGATATATACAACACTCAACTTGTTGGATTAGTAATTGATACATGGGATGATTATCAAGAGAAAAAGATGATAAGAATTATTTGGACAAGGAATAATGATGGAACCCAATATAGTTGGGAATATGGAAAAGGATATTTGGAAAAGAAGATAAGAACAAATAGAATGAAATATATTCCAGTAAAGGAGTCAACATGAAACTAAATCCAGGTGATATCATTATTGATAAGAAATTCAAAAGAACATTAACAATACTTGAAGTAAACAAGATAACAGGAATTGCTATTGGAAATACAAAGATTGAATATGATTATGTATCATATATGTCAAGTAGTGAACCACAAGGATTAGTATTAAACTCATATGATTACGAGTTTGATTCTTGGGCGGGAATAGAAGTAATAAAGGTTAATACATGAAATACAATGTAGGAGATGTAATACAACTTGGATGTTATAGTTGTTATAAATCAGTTGTATTCGGAACAAGAATAGGAATAATAACTGATATAGTAACAACTAAAGAACAAGATGACTATGGCTATGAAGTAATGATCGCGGGAATAGAAGGAAATAAATATTACGTTCATGAAAGCGATATAAAACAGAAACTATAAGATATAAGGATATAGTTATATGTTAGATGCGGTTCAATATAGGTGATCTAATACTGTGGAAAACAACAGAAGAACTGTCAACCATAACAGGATACTGGTTAGACTATAACAATGTACCGTACTATGAGATAGAGTTCTATAGTACACAGTTCAAGAGATACTACACAGAATATGTCGGAGAAGAAAGAATAAAAGTATTAATAGAGTTTGGTTCAATACTACACTATCCAGTAAATAAAGATTAATAAGTAGTTGACCCTCCCCCCTAAAAATTTTTGAATCAAATAAAGAATAAAATTAGAGAAAGATGTAGAGAATATATAGAGCAAAAAAGATCGGCCCAAATTTTTTTCAATAACACATATAGAACCAATATATCAGAATCAAACAATATAAAGAAAACATATAGAGAGAGATATAGAGTATAATGTAGAGAGCATATAGAGAGAACTTGAATCAATAAATTTGAATCAAATAACCATGGATAATTTTTGATCCAAAATTGAATCAAAAACAACCTTAAATTTTGATTCAAAAAGACAGTGTGCGGTATTCTTGGAAGTATTGAACTATACCTATAAGTTGAGATATAGTTTAAACTTGTAAAGAAATATAAGATTGTTGGGTGTGTGTGGTGAGGGCTTTAAGCCCCACATACACAATATATAGTATATATAGCACACAAATTGCAAAAAAGCCTACAATATATTGTATTTTTTAAACTCCACGGAGTTTCTACAATACACCGATCTCCCCGTCATCCACTATAACACACCGGCTACAGTAGATCAAGATCATTCGCGCGTATACAAACCACTTGACATGTTCTGCCGGTTGGTATACACTGGGGGATCGGCATGATTAATCGTCCGGTATACAGTAAACCGGGCACGTTATGCTGCATCTATACACTCTATACAGTATAGAGAATAGATAGAGCAAGTATAGAGTATAATGTAGAGAGTTATAAAAGATAACTCCAGCCTACACCATACAGTAAATGATGATAGCGTGATCACTATACATTGTATAGATGATCGCATTGGCGCTGTGATGCCGGTCACACCCCCGATCACGGCACGATCGGCCAGATTAGCACACCGCGCGCGCTTGGCAAGGCCGATCCGTGTGATCCCGGTCACGGTGATCGCAAAAAAAACGCTTGCAAAAATCGTGCCAGCGGGGCCGAGCCGGTTTGTCAAGGGTTGGCATGGTTCCTGCTACAGTATAGCACAAAAGAGAGAGCATGCAAAGAGTATGCCAACGGGAACAAAGCCGGTTCGGCGGGGTTGGCACGATCCTTGCAAGGGGGCAGACCGGGATCACGGTCACACAACCCCACTTGACAAAATAAAACCGGGGATCAACCCCGGTTCGTTTCATCCTATGCGACTGACCCTGAAGCGCATAGGGGGATGCTCGCTCCGAGCCGCCCCTAAACCGTATAGAATAAGCATAAAGCCCACTCCCTGCACTGTTGCCAAAACTTGAACCGGTGGCAACGAACCGGGTTTTATCGTCCGCGCTTTCGCAGACGTCGGATTCGGAGACTGTTTATGTCGTTCCCGATCCGCTAGGTGCCCCCTATTGTAACCGGGGGGCTAGCGGCTGTCAACCGTCGAGGCGATCAAGCCTTGACGCGGATCACACCGTTGTCAAAGAACACGGTTGCAACAGCACCCTTTGTCAGACCGAGCAAGGAAACCGGCAGACGGATAAACGGATCGGAATCGCCGACCTGTTGCACCTTGTAGCTACGGACGTCTCCGACCTTGGCAGCGGGACGACCACGCTCCCCGGACGACTCCGGGTGCAGACTGTCGGCAAGGGCCGCAAGAGCCATAGCCGTTTCGGGCTGCGTTGCGAGCAGATCAACCGCAGCCGCAAAGGTAGCGGGTGCGATCTCACAACCGGGCTTGCCGTGGAGCGTTTCAACCGCTCCGACACCTTCGGTCAACGCGAGAAACGCGACCTGCTGCGACGTGATACGAACCTTGCGAGCGTTGTTGGTGTTGGTGGTCATGGTTCTGTTCTCTTTGCAAGCGGTCTAGTTTAGGTGTCGGCGCGACCGCGATCCATCCGACGAGAGACATTCTACACCGATCGCTAGAAAGCGCAAGCGTGTTGCCCGTGGGAGATCACTTTTCTTTGTGTGCAGGGTCACACGGATCAGGTGTTGACGCGCGTGTAGTGATCTGCTAGTATGCCGGCCCCTTGTGATCTACCTCACACTGTGACGGGAATCATAAAGTCCAGGTCATGCAAAAAGCGTGCCAACGGGCGCCGACCGGTTCGGAAAGGCTGGCATAGTTTTTGCTATGCCTTACCTTTCTATTCAGCTAAACCATTCAGGATCATAGAAGGAACCACGTATTCGGATTCTTTCTACTTCTTCTTCGTAATTCTTCAACATCTGGTCTTGATACTGAATAAATTGGAGGATCGATCCAATGTTATAAAACTTTACATTATTTCCAGCATTGTCTTTCACTGTAACGTGATCAATAGCTCCATAGATATCAGTATAAGGAACCTTCCAGCCGGTTGTGATGCATCCATTCTTGAGTTGCTTTTTTTCTTCTTCGATCACATCATCCATATATGTATGGCGATACCATCCCGCTCGCAAAGAACGCGATGCAGCCAGCGAATGTTCAAGAATATAATGAAAAGTCTCGCTTGTTGTCAGCCACTCTTTGCTATTTCGGATTTCCTGAAATGACTTGCCTTCAACAAGCGTCTTGACACACATCAGCATTTTTCTCTCGCTGTTCGGGTTGCGGTTGCGGTTGATGTTCTTTTCTATCTTGCCCGATCTGATCTGTCAACTCCGGATCAGCGATCGCTATACTGTATGCATAGAACGTGCCAACGGGCACCGATCGGTTCGGAAAGCTTGGCATGCTTCTTGCATGGTTGATAGTTAATGACCACAAAAAGAAAAAGCCCCTGTAATCGGGGCTTGTGTATGGTTATTGCTATTGCTGTCCCTTGCGGGCTATGTTATAGCGATCAATCGTCGCTGCAATCGTCGCTGTTGGTTTCAGCGAAGGCTTCAGCAATCGGGTGTTCCGTCTCCGGCCACACCATCATGTCGTCCTTCCAAACCCAAGCGTCATCGTTCATGTTTGCCATTTCCGCCAGCGAGAGGTGAGTGATCGTCATGGGGTTAGTGTAGCAGCGATCCGATCACCCGTCAAGCGTTGCGGTACGATCAGTGTGTGCTAGGTCACATTGATCTCTCTTGCATAAACCATGCCAAGGTGCCCAGACCGGCTCGGCGGGGTTGGCATCAATTTTGCAAGGTTTTATCTTTTGTGACTCCCATCACACCCACCACCAATTAAAACGATGAAAACGGCTACGAATTATTTCCCCGCCCCCAGACGTGACCCTTGACCGGCGAGCGTTCACCCGGTATAGTCTCTTGGCAGGCAGAAACCGCAACCCCAAGAAAAGGCAAGAGAAAATGGGTACCACGAACGCACAGGTCCAGCGCCGTCGTAACAAGAAAGCCGATCAGTATGCAAAGCAAAACTACGGTTCAACTAGCACAATTGGTCCCCGACAGGTTTCTGTCATTTATGATATTTTTATTGCTAACAAGAACGGCACAAACTGTAGTGTGCAAAGTCTGAAAAATCACCATCCTGCCAGCACTATTGAAAGCGTGATCATGGTTTTGCTCGGTCGTAAACTTATCAAGCGTGCAGGTGGTCGCGGTCGTTGTTATGAAGTAACCGCAAGAGGCTTTGACGTTGCCATGATGGTTGATCGTAGCAGTATCGCAAAGGGTCTCGGATTGGTTGCAACAAACATGCCAGTCAAGAAATAAAATATAAGATATAGAAAGGCTGGCATAGCATAAACTATGCCAGCGGATCCGAACCGGCTCGGCGGGGTTGGCACGGTTCTTGCTCCTGTGATTCAGATCACGGACAGAAAAAAAGAAAAACAAAAACCCCCCTTGACGGAGGGCTTGCAAGAGGACACGCGGTTTCGGAGGATGACCGCAAACCCTTGTCGATAGGTCAACCCTTGACGCGGATCACACCGTTGTCAAAGAGGACGGTAGCGGTTCCACCCTTGGAAAGACCAAGGAGCGAGACGGGCAGACGGATGAACGGATCGCTGTCACCGACCTGCTGTACCTTGTAACCGCGAGACTCACCGACCTTTGCAGCCGGACGGCCACGCTCACCCGAACCACCCTCACCGAACAGATCCGAACGCAAGGCTTCCAGAGCCTCACGCACCTGCGGCTGACCCGCGAGGAGATCAACGGCAGCGTCAAACGTAGCGGGTGCAATCTCACAACCCGGCTTCGCGTGAAGCGTTGCAACGGCATCCGCACCTTCCGTGAGAGCAAGGAAGGCAACCTGCTGGCTGGTGACGCGAACCTTACGAACGGGGGCAACATTCTGCGACATGATCAGACTCCGACAAGCGGTTTAGTTAGCGTCGGTGGCAACCGCGAACCCTTCCGACCTCACCATTATAGCGGGTGATCGCTCTGCCGTCAAGCGTTGCGCCCATGCCCGATCACTTTCTACTGTACCGGGATCACCTCTTTGCCCGTTGACAGGCCGTGATCTCCCTGATAGTGTTCGCCCCCGGTTTGCAGGTACGGTGCAAGAACCATGCCAAGCCGCCCGAACCGGTTTGTGTACGCTGGCACGAAACTTGCAAGGCGGGATAGAAAGAAAAAAGTTGCAGACATTAGCAAAGACATTCCAGCAAGGCAAGCCGGATCGTTGTGATTCTGCACACAAGCGAAAGTGATCTGCGAGTGCGCCAGCGTTGACAGTCAAGCGATCACCGTGTACACTGTACGCATGAGGGCCGGTAAGTAAGACGGGTTAGCCCTCCGTCACATAACGCAACGCAGAGAACAACGGAGAAAGAGACAATGGCGAACAACTACAAGACCCTCGCTGCACAGAACTACGGATCCACGACCACGATCGGTGCTCGCCAGACGGCCATGATCGCTCACATCGCAGAGATGACCTCGCTCGGTTCGCCGGTTGATCTTGACACGCTGCGTTTCCTTCATGGTCCCGCTGCCTGCAATACGTCGTTGACGGCGTTGCGTGCTCGTCGTCTTGTGACGGGAAGCAATCGCAACATTCGCTTGACAAAGCAAGGTGCGTGGATCGGTCGTCTCGCAACTCAGGCAACGGTGCCCGCTGGCCTCGGTCTTGTCGCTGTCAAGTGTCCCAGCAAGCGTCCGTGATCGCTGTCACATAATGGAATAAGAGCAGACCCCGCCTAGATGGCGGGTTTTGTTTTGTCAAGCCGGTTTGTGTGATCTGTATCATAGAAGCAAGAACCATGCCAAGGGTTCCGAACCGGTTCGGCGGGGTTGGCACGATCCTTGCAAGGGACAAAGAAAGATTGACACCCCAGAACGGATCTGCTAATGTGCGCCGCCATTGTGACCGCTATCACAACAACACAACAACACCGCTTGACGGTATGAACGGGAGCCGCTACGTTGATCGCATGAACAACAACACCAAGCCCGGCGCTGTCCTTCCTCCCGCTAACTTCCTTGTCGGTTTGCGGCGTGATAACGCTGTCGCTGCGCGTATGCACGTTTCCGACCTTGACTTTTCGGTTTTCTCCGATGATGAAACGACGGGTGATCATGAAGAATACTTCGACACCTATGCGTTCCAGATCTGGAACCACCAACAGAACAACGAACACGACGCGGCGTTGGAGCACCTGATCTGGGAAAACTACAGCACCGCCGACTTCAACGATTGACACCTCACGATCTCTCTGCTAAGGATCAAACCATGAACACCGCTCGCACCCTCGCATCATACAAGAACGCTCGCAAGGGCTATCAGTCGTGCATGTGCCCGATGTGCAACGGCACGCCGTCACTCCGTCGCAACGCTAAGGCGGCTTGGAACCGTGCGATCCGTCGCAGCGAACAAGCGCAGATCAACGATGACGTCAAGGCCGAAAACGACTTTGACGGGGATGTGACGTGGAGCATGTATCAGCGTGGATTGACGCTTGACAACGCTCGCAACTTGCGATCGGTTGACTGGGACTACTAAACACAATCGGAACCCTTGCACAAACCGTGCCAAGGGTTCCGAACCGGCTTTGGCCCCTTGGCATGATACTTGCAAGTGTGACCTGCATCACAACTTTATGTTCTCTTGCTTGTGTTCTCTCTGCGATCGGGATACAGTGATCGCATGGACAACACCGCTCGCCTCGCCCGTCGTCAGCAACTCAAGAACATGATCGGCAACACGATCGCGATGCACGCTTTTGCAATCGCTCGCGAACGCTATCGCATCGCACACGCGGAAGCCGATCTGCCCGTTGTCAGTCAGACGATGAACGCTATGGTTGATCTGCTTGAAGAGATCCACGAGTATGTTCCCGCTGGCGAAGCGTGAAAGGATACACAATGCAAAACTTCTTCTATCTTCGCGGTCCGTTCAGTCAGCAGCCGATCGTGTCTCTTCTTTATGCTGCGTTTCAGGTTGAACGCTTTCGTGACGCTGGCATTTATCCTACAGCCGATCGCGATTGGCCTTGTCGTGTGATTGATTGTGCGATCGCACATTGGAACGATTGATCAACTGCGCATTGTGACGGGGATCACGGGATCCCCTATCCCCGGAATCTATGTCCCCTTGACAGGGGTGGAGGGGTAGTGTGCACTAAGTGCACCCGCGACACACCGGGAAAATTTCTGAGATTTTTGACTTTTCGCATTGCGTTATATTATCGGTCAAGATTTCGGAAAAATATAAAACATCTATAAAAATCGGGCCATGAAAAAATTTCCTGGGAAAATTTTCCGGGATTTAAGCATTTAGCTATTTATAATAGCTATTATTAGTTTGTAGGAGATATAGAATGAAAATAACAAAAGATACTTTAAAGAAGATCATCAAAGAAGAATTAGAAGAAATGATGATGAACCCAGTTGATGAAGTCACACCAACAACCGGTGGAAATCCAAGCATGGATAAACAAATGTCTGTTCGCAAGGTTCAAGAACTAGTTGGCGAACTAGACCGTGTTATAAGATCGATCTCTTATCAAGATAATATGGATAGAAGACAACTTGAAGATTTAAGCCAAAGACTAACAAGAATTTCGCAAGATCTTACAAATATATGATAATAAAATTATCAAACAAAATCAACGAAGCGAGAACAATTCCAGTTAATAAAGAATTGGTATCTCAACTTGAGAATTTATACAAGAAAGCTTTTTTAAAACTAGCAGAAGTTTATATTTTAGATGAGCTGCAGAATGCAACCGGCAAAGATAAAAAATTTTATTCAACATTATTGGAAAAGCTATACGATAGATATCCAGACGTACAATCATCCAGTATACCAATAGATGCAAATTATCTATATGAACTTACTTCTAGAATGGGTAGAAGGAATAGTGATGAACGTAGTATGCAGATAACTGCAATACCAGTTGATAGTGTTTTACAATATTTAAAAAGTGATAGCGAAAATCCACTTAAGTCATTTATACGCGACAAAGTATCTCCAAAAACTGCATACAATAGAATAAAAAAATATTTTGATGAACGAGATATTGATTCGCTACAAATAAATATTGAATTGGTAAAGAGTAGCGATGGTGACGCTCGTGCTGGTCTATATCATGCAAGTTTGGGAATTCTCTCTGTATCATTTGAGGCAGCATTCTTTACAGGTGTTATTATAACGAACCAGGAAGGCCGTAGATTAAGAATATCGCCTAGACTTAGTGCTTCATCAGGAAAGAAGCCAGAAACGATTATAGACTATTTGGAGGACGAATTGCGTGAGCTTCCAATATCTATACGCCATGAGCTTCAACATTTCTATCAAAGTTTATTTTCTAAAGTATTTGGCGTTGAAGACTTTAAAGTCGGCCTTCCACCTCAACAAGTTATTAAAAGACATTTAGGCAAGAAATCTGATTTAAGCAAGATGGCTCACTTCTCTGATCCTGTTGAAATGCAAACAGATATTCAAGATGAAGTTGATAAGTTCCATTCTGCATACAATCAATTTCGTGATGCGAACAAACAAACACTTGCAGATAATTCAAGTTTAGAAAATTCAATTGTAAAAACTATGATAAAAATATTTGCTAGTTCAAAATTGACGTCTGAAGAAGAAAAACTTGCAAAAAATTATAAACTATATCGTTATATTTCTGAACCAAGTACAGTATTGCGTGATATTAAATCTGCTGATAAGAACGGTGAATTGTATAGATACGCTTTAAGAACTCTACTTAATTCTGTATCCGGAATTTTTGAAGAAAATATTATTATGAATAAACTTAAAGTTGTATTGAAAGAAGATAAAAATTTAATATCCGAAAATCTCACAAAAGAAGAGATTCGTCAAATTGTTCGCGATGAACTTGAAAAAATGTTGAAAAAAACAGAAACTAAAAAAGATATTGCGAAAATAACCAAGGAATTTGTGAAAAAATTCTATCGCGAATTATCCTTCAATAGCACACATATAATTGACCAAATTGATGTTTGACTTATTTTAAGTCTGGAATATATTCAATTGGTATAACTTTAAATGGTCTGATGTTTTCTAGCAATTCCCATACCGTTGTTGAGATTTTACTTTTTTGTAATCTTAACATTTCTTCTTTTATAAAACTGTAAGCATCCCGAAAATCGCTTACTGAAATTATATAATCTGAATGATTATTGCTTAACACATAATTTTCAAAGTCTTCTTCGTCAAGCATACAAAGTGTTTGAAATTCAAAGTTTCTGCTTGAAGCATATGTTTCTGCGAGTTTTTTTGTTTTAAATGCTTTTACAGGTGTATTAGTATCATAACCAAAAAATTCTTGCTGATCGTAGATTATCAAATATATTCTTTTAATGCTTTTACTGTTTTGATGTGATATAAGCTTTTTCATTCTTTGATAATATAATTAGAATGAGCATATTTATTAAAGAACTTGTTGGAGAAAATAAATGAGAAAACAAAATCAAGCATATGAAATGGGGAAAGTTATTGCCGATCCAAACTATGATGGCGAAATATTAAAATTTCCTCACTTTCACCGCACTAATGTTAGCGATCATAGAAACGGATATCGTGCAGGAACTTTAGATAGACCAGAAAGAATGGAAGAAGGCGAAGATGCAGGTAGTGTTGAAGATCTAAACGACGAACAAGTTCGTGAAATAGCAATGCAAGAATTCACAGACAATATAAGAAAAATTGTTTCTGCAAAATTAAGTGGAAAAAAGATCGATATTAAAATGTCCGGCAAAGAACCTCTTATTTCCCAAATTACAAAATTATTAAAATATGAAACTGCTTATCTTGAAGCTTTAATGGGTGGTCAATCAGCAGATACTCCTGCTCTTCAAAAAAATAAAGCTATAATAGATAGTGAAGCTAAGAAACTTGATCGCATGCTAGGTGTTGATGGTATTTGGCCATTTAAATGAGATTTAATGCTATATGAGTTTTAAAAAATTATTTGAAAATTGGCGACATTATATTGATGAAGCAGAAAAATTTGCTTTTGAAAGCGATAGCATTGAGCAACAAATTGAAGAAATTAAAAAATTAAAAGAGGATATACAAAAAGGTTCTATTGTTTATTTTGATACTGAAACAACAGGTACCAGTGCAAAGGTTGATCAAATTGTACAACTAGCTTATTCAATAGTTGGCGGGTCAAATCCAAAAGATGAAAATATCGTAGCCTTTTTAACTCCAGAATCTTTAAACAGATTCAATTATGGTAAATACGATCCACAAGAAAAAAAATATACAGAACTTGAAAAAGACGCAACAAACCCAATAGAAACTCCTGAATTTAAAGCTACCAAAGATAAAATGATGGCTAGTAAAAACAAATCTTTGGAAACTATAGAATTAAAAAATCAAAAGGGTGAATATACTCCAGAAGAGTATGAGGCAAAGAAGAAAAGAGTTCAAGATGAAATAGAAGCAGTTGATCCGCGCGAAGTTTTATCAATGAATCATTATCTTGAAAAAGTTCCACAAATGTCTGAGAAAGACATGTTAATTAAGTTTCTTAACGATATACAACAATTATCATCTAGTAAAGATAAAAAAATTATTTTATGCGCGCATAACATAACATTTGATGCGAACATGATTAATGAACGTTGTTCTGTTTATGGCTTAAAATCTCCACTAATACACGTAAAAAGAAAAAAAGGTGAGCCACCAGATCCAGAAGATAATATTCTTCTGCTTGACAGCTTGATGGTAGCAAAAAATGTATATAAGCAATCTTTAGAACAATTATTAGTAAAATATGAAGATCAACTAAAACAAGATAACAAACCTTCAGAAGAACAGGCACTTCTTAATGCTTTATCACAATTAAAACCAGAGCTTGCAAATAGTTTTGAAAAATTAGATCTTAAAGGTCTAAAGCAGCAATTATTAAGTATTGCAAAAGAAGAAGGCTACTCACAAGAAGACTTTAAAAAACTAATAACTCATCTAATGCGCATAGGCACCACAAATGCTCTTCAAACTAATCTTGAAGATAGAACAAAATTTTCTGCTAAACTCGGTGATTTAGCAAAAACTATAAAAATAAATCCAGAAAACGCACATGATGCTCTAGTGGATGTAAAGATGATGATACAAATATTTAATGAAATGTTGAATGTGCTAGACCACGCAAAATCAACTCTCTTCACTAAATGATATTAAATAAGGGATCATTATGAAAATAGATAATAAAATTTTATTGGAAATGATTGAACAAGAGATTGAAAATGCTCAAAGTTTAAAAAGTGAAGATATGAAAAAACCAGATCATGAAGGTCAAATGGCAAAAGGCGAACTTCGTGATATGATAAAAAATGGTTTAATCATTTATAAATCATTTGATAAGAACGATGAATTACCTGGATGGATTTCTGCTTATATAACTCTTGCAAGCGATTATATGCATTCTGTAATGGAATATATGGTTGAACAGAACAACAGCGATCAGATTGAAGAACCTCAAGATTTTGATGACGAAGAAGCACAAGAAAGCGAAGAATCATTTGACACCTGAGCTATTGTCTTGGTAGTGTGCTCCAAGAGGAATCAATGAAGAGCACTAAAAATATATTAAACAATATTTCAATTGGAGATTTATTACATTATTGTCCTGCCGATTTAGATAAATCAAGACACGATATTGGAATAATATACGAGATAGACCACAATAAAAATATTTATCATGTATATTGGGCAAAGACAGAAATGAATGATTGGTTTTCCGCAACAACTCTTCTAAGGCGCCTTAAAGAAACTTTTAACCATAAAAATGTTATGAAGATTATAAAACAAAATGAATGAAAAAGCACTATATTCCATAGGAGATTTATTAACAGAATATATTGATGGATTAAATTTATCTTCTGGCTTAATAACTGGTATATATTTTGATCCTCTGGATAAAGAATTTGTTTATTCTGTGCTATGGAATGATATGGCTCTTGAAACAGAAATTTTTGAATCTATTATTAAATGGCGTATTGAAAACGAAATATTTGGTCATCATCCAGTGGTGAAATAAAATGAAAAAACTTAAACCTCCTATATTCAAACAATTAGAATTACAATTAAAACTTCAAGAATTGGAAGAGTTTGAAGAAAAATGGGATGCTGCTTCAAAAAAATACAAAAATAAAGGCACCGTAGAAGATGCTGATGAAGTATTAAAATTAGCTCTTGAAAAGATTAAAATACTTTCTGAAATAATTCTTTACACGGATGAAGTTTAATGCCAAATACATATGAATTTAAAATTATCAGTATTGGCGATTTGTTGATTCAACAAATTCCTAATCCTTTAAAAATTGATGAATTTCTTCGCAGAAGAGGAATTATAACCAATATTCAAAATAATATTTCTACTATTGAATGGGCACTTGATGGAGAATCAATTTCTAGTGAAATGAGAAGCACATCAATATTAAACTCTTCGTTAAGAAAAATGATTCTTGACGGATATATTCAACACTATCCAATTCAAAAGTGATGCGGTTGCATCTCTGAAACCAACGTGCTAACCTCCGACTTTGGAGGTCGCATGTCACTTACTGTATGTTGCCAATGGCTTGAACCACGGACAAAACGCGATGGTTCAATTGTTTATGAAAACTCCGTTGATGAAAATCTATTGCAGCTTGGTGCCTTTAATAAAGGCAAATATTCACAAGAACAAATCAAACAAACTTATTTACATAATGTAAATGAATTATTGAAGTTGGTTCCAAAGCTTAATGCTGCCAATATCAAATCATTTCGTATGTCAAGTAATGTTCTTCCCCTATTTGAATTCAACGAAGAACTTGCTAAAAATAATTCTGAACTTCTAAGTAAGTTTAAACTTCTTGGCGATATGTTCAAGAAGAATGATATTCGTGTAACCTGTCATCCCGGTCAATTTGCTGTTATCAGCAGCGACAGTGATAATGTAATTGCAAATACAATTAAAGAATTAAATTACCACGCTTGGATGTTTGATCAAATGGGATTTGAACATTCACCTTATTACGCCATCAATATACATGGCGGTAAACGTGGCAACGTTGAACGAGCAATTGCAACAATTAATTCTTTGCCCGAACAGACGCGTAAACGTTTAACGCTTGAGAATGATGAAAGTTCTTACAATGTTTTAGAGCTTCTTAAAATCCACGATAAAACCGGTACACCAATCGTGTGGGACTCACACCACCATACGTTCAATACGGGCAACATGGACGTTTCTACTGCGTGTGGCGAGGCAATCAAAACATGGGGAAACATTAAGCCTCTTCAGCATCTTAGCAATACCGAAATCGGTATGGAAAACGGTTCATTTACTGAACGACGCAAGCACAGTTATTATATCAGTTATATTCCAGATATTCAAAAAGAATTGATTCTTGAAAATAAAGTTGATGTTGACGTAGAAGCAAAAGGAAAAAATTTAGCCGTTTTAAAAATGCGAAATGATTTTGGAATTATTAATTAATATTGGTGATAAAAATGTTTACTGACCTACTTGCTTCAATTATAGCTTCATACAAGCTATCGCTTTCACCAAAGGATTTTACGGTATTTAAAATGGACAAAGATCAAGAAGAAGAACTGCAAAAATACTGGAATGAATATTTAGCAAAAGAATATTCCCCAGAGGATTTTTTTGTTGATACACCAGAAGAGTTAATGGAAAAGCAACAAGCATTTGCTAATCCATTTTGCAAAGATTGTAATGTAGAAACTTATAGTTTAATCACAGAAGGTGAAAGCAAAGTACATTCAAAATGTCCAAAGTGCCGTCACACATATAAAGTGTATATTTAATATGTGGATCTCTTTAGCTTATATTTTGGAATCTTTGTTGGTATAATGTTGATGCCGCATTTATTATTTTTATTTTTCATTATCAAAGGGAGAAAGTAAATGTTCAAAGTAGGAGATTGGGTTCAAATTACTCCAACACCAGATTTAAGATGGAATCAATGGAGCAATTCAAGAGATATATATCAAGAATATCTTGATAAGATTGGTGTTATTAATTTTATTTCTGATGACGAAGATAGACCAGGAGAATTTTTATATGCAGTAAAAGTAAAATTCCCTGATGGTTTAGGACATCTTTCTGCTGGAGAATATTATCAATGGTTTAAATCAGATCACTTAATTCGCTCTTCTCAATCTGCTGCAAATCTTCGTTTTAACATGGCACAAGCCGGAAAAGAATTACAAGAATGGGAAGCCTTTAAAAAGAAATCAACACACGAGATGTTGAAAAAAGTCTTTGGGCAAAAAGAAAAGCCTCAAAAAATTGACGATCCAAATCAGTGGGATGCAAAGTCGCCACCAAAAGATAATATTAATTACGATGAAAAATATGATTCTTATTATGATGACTACAATGTAAAATTTGATTATAACAACTCTACAGATGTAGATTATTATTACTATTATGATACATCTGATGATGATAAAAAAGACTCAGACTGAATCTTATAATGTCGGTGATTTAGTAATTTATAAACCACTATCAGCAATAAAAATTCAATTAGCAATAATAGTTAAGGCAAAAAATCTATTAAAATTATATGACATTTTAGTACAAACAGAAAACATATATATTAAAGATGTTCCAATAGACTGTCTACAAAAACTATCATAATCAGCCCCGGTAAACTATTTATTTAGTCTACCGGGGTATTTTTATGTCTAAAATTATTGTAAAAGTTCAAGATACAAATAAAAATTTTCAAAGTGCCCACGTTGTCATACTAAAAGATGGTAACGTTTTAATATTGAAACGCTCTTCTACAGACAAATGGATGCCAGATCATTATGGATTGCCTGGTGGTAAACTAGAAGTAGAAGAAGATCCCCTTGAAGCAGCATGTAGAGAATGCAAAGAAGAAGCAAATTTAATAGTTTCTCCAAAAGATTTAGTTTTTCTTCCAAAAGTTAGCAAAGAAAAACATCATGCTTTTTATTACACTACAAAATTTAAAGGAGAGCCAAAGTTAGATTTTGAACATAGTGATTTTAAATGGATTAATCCAAAAGAATTATCTAAATATAAAGTGGTTCCAGATTTACCACATATAATAGCAGCTGCTTTGGAGGACTTGATGTGAAGTTTAAAGATAGATTTATAAAATTTATTTACAATTTTACTTGGTTTAATAAAATTTATTATATTTTAACTATGAAAATTTCACAAAACCTTCCAAAATGCAAAGTTTCAATTTATTATAATTTTGAAAATATAATGAAAGCGTTGAACTACGGAAAGTTTTATAAGCATGACAACATAGCCAACGTGTTCAATGACTATATGATACATCCAAGAACAATACAATGCCGATTAGAAAATAAAGTTTTCTTTGGAGATTGTGACGATCATGCAATTTATTGGTGTACGGCAATTAAAAAATCAAAATTAGCAAAAAAAGTGTGGTTTTCTTTTTTCACAATGAAAGGAAAATGGCCTGATGATACATATTCTTCTCATGCTGTGTGTGTTTATCAAGATTTTGAAGGAAAATTATTCTGGTGTGATTATGGAAAACCAAATTTAATTCAGAATGTTGAAGATTTTCAAGTAAAGTCTGCAGAAAGATATGGCTGTGAAGCAGTTTGCGGAGCAACTTGGGAAGTTTTTAGCATTTTAGAAGATGATACACCGGTGCTTGGAAAAATTTCAAGAGTTTTGCCACCAAAAAAGTGAAAATTTATGGAAAAAATTAAAATTATTATAAAAAATGCTGAAAAATTGATCGGTGGGGCCGGTGATAATCGTCCGGATAGTGATTTTGATCCTCAACAATTAGAAATTGGTATCAAACACGAAACAGAACACACAAAAGATCGTGAAGTGGCTAAAGAAATAGCTAAAGATCATTTAACCGAAGATCCTAATTACTATAAAAAACTAAAAAAGATAGAAAAATGATGGAAAACGAAAAAAATCATATAAAATCTAACGTTGATCCTTCGGTTTTAGCACCGAAGAGTGATCTTTATCCTAAATTGTGGGTTCCAAGTACAAAAAAACTTAATCATAATATAAGTTTAAAATTAAAAAAGATAGCAGAAGATTTTATTCATGGCTTTGAACACCCTTTAAACATAAAAGATATAATTTTAACTGGCTCAATAGCCAATTTTAATTGGAATCAGTTTTCTGACGTAGATTTACATGTTTTATTAGATTTTAATGAAATACCAGAAGAGTATCGTAAAGCATTTGAAGATTATTTCAATGCTAAAAAAGAAATGTGGAATAAAAATCACAATATTACAATACTTGGTCACGAAGTTGAAGTTTATATACAAGATACAAATGAACCTCATTATTCTACCGGTGTTTATTCAATATTAAATGATAAATGGGTTTCCCAACCAACATTTAAAAGACAAGATGTTGATTATGAAGATGTTGCTCGCAAAACTGAAAATTTTATAGAACAAATAAACAAACTTTCTGAATTAATATTCAAAAAAGACTTCCAAAAAGCAAAAACTGGTATTGATAATCTAAAGAAAAAGATAAAACGATATCGTCAAGCCGGATTAGAAACAGGTGGAGAATATTCCACCGAAAATCTTGTATTTAAAATGCTACGTAATGGTGGATATCTAGAAACTTTATCAAATCTAAAATTTCAAGCATATGATAGTGATATGAGTATTGAAGAAGAGATATTACAACTTCAAAATGTTATTGAAGAAGCAAAAAAAGATGCTTGTTATTATAGAGCAAAAGCAAAATATAAAGTATGGCCTTCTGCATATGCTTCCGGCTACTTGGTGAGGTGCCGTAAAAAAAAAGGTAATATAAAAGAAGAGGAATTGGAAGAAGATTTAGAACTTGATGAAGACTTAATTGAAGAACTAAGTGAATTAGATGAAAAATCAGATTTTTCAAAAGAAAAATCAAAGGGTCTTCATGGATGGTTTTCTCGCCATGGTGCAAAAGGAAAAAGTAAGGGATGGGTAGACTGTAATACCTGCCGTAAAGATAAGAAAACAGGAAAGAAAACCTGTAAAACTTGCGGTCGTGGAGAAGGTGAAAAACGCAGTAAATATCCGGCGTGTCGCCCAACACCGTCACAATGTACCCGCTCCGGAATGAAGCGTAAAAAGAGTTCTAAACAAGTTTCTTGGAAATCTAAAAAGGAAGAATAAAATGAAAAACTATCTAACTGAATGGAAAAAATTTAAAAATAAAATTCTATCAGAAAACGTAGAAACTGCTACTCAAAAACTTAATCAAGCTAAAAAAAATATTAATATTGTAAATCAAAATGCTAATATGCAAAAAGAAATGGCAGCTGCTGCCTTACAAGCTGCTGAAGAAGAATTAAAAATAGCTAAAGCAGAAGAAGGACAAGCCAATAGTGTTCCAAAAACTGGAACAACCAGTACAATTGGTACTACTCCCACAGTAAAAGAAGAAAACGTTATGAGTTTCGGTGGACGACAAGATGGAGCTGTTGGAAAGCAGCCGGTTTCTGTTCCAGAAGATGAACAATTAACTGAAGAAGAATTAGAAGAAGCTTGTGGTGAACATGAAGGTATGGAAGAAGGCGGTAATTCTTGTATGGTAGAAGTATCATACGATGAAATGGAAGAAGAAAAAACTTGTAATGAATGCAGATATTGCAAAACAGATAGATTGATCACTGAAGCAAAATATAAAGGTAGAAGTGTTCCATTAGGCAAACCAATGCGTGGTGATGTAAAGAAATTTAAAGTATTTGTTAGAGATCCAAAAACAGGTAATGTAAAAAAAGTTAATTTTGGTGACAAGAAGATGAGAATTAAAAAGAGCAATCCAAAACGACGTAAATCTTTCCGTGCTCGTCATCATTGTGAGAATCCTGGTCCAAGAACAAAGGCTCGTTATTGGTCTTGCAGAAAATGGTGATTAAACAGCTATTTATTATAGTTTATGAACATAGAAAGAATTAGAAATCTCATAAGAGCATTTTATCCATATGCGAAACAGCAACTTGGCTTTGAAAGACCGGTTAAAATAATTTATATAACAAAGGCTGAAACTAATTCAGAAGATCCATTTGGAAAAACTGCATATTATAATCCGGAAAAACATTCTGTAACATTATTTACTCTTAACAGGCATCCAAAAGATATATTAAGATCTTTTGCTCACGAATTAACACATCATGCACAGCATTGTCGCGGTGATTTTGATGGTCAGGAAGTATCAACTGAACAAGGATACGCACAAAAAAATCCATTGTTAAGAAAAGCAGAAGAAGAAGCATATATGCAAGGTGGAATGCTTGTACGTGATTGGACTGATACTTTAAAAAGTAGTGATGGTAAAAAAGAAAGGATTTTAATTACAATTATGGAAAACAAAGATAAAGAAGAACATAAAGAAGTAAAACAAGTTCGTAAAAGATTAGAAGATGAACAATCTGTTACAGATATGTTTGAAGAAAGAAGAAATAAACTTAACAAAAAGTTAATAGATAAATTTATTAAACCAAAAAAGAAAGAAGGAAACACGGAATGACCTCACCTAGACAAAGAAAAAAAAGAGCTGCCTTGTTAGCAAGGAAGAAAAAGCTTGAAGAAGAAAAAGTGCAACAATCACAACAAGCACCAGTTGTACAAAAAATGGAACCAAAAGTTGAAGCACCGCCACCATCTGTGGTAGAATCGGCTTCGCTTGCAAAGCCAAAAAAAATAAAATTAGGTTTTGCTGAATTGAAATCACAAGATCAAGTTGTAGAACAACCAAAAGAAGAAGTCAAGACTTCAACAGGAGAATGATAAATGGGCGGTCTTGCCAGACATACGAAGCATTTATATGAAAATCCTTCTCTAACTTTTAGAGAAATTAAAGATATTTTTAAAAAAATAAATGATGGTAAATTATTAGTAACAGAAAAGTTAGATGGACAAAATCTGTTTCTTTCATTTTCAGTTACGCAAGGCAAGGCAAAAGCAGCAAGAAACAATCACCATATAATTGATGGTGGTATTTCAACAGATAATTTTAACAAATTAACAGAAGTAAAAGAAGTTCAAACTTCTTTTTTGGAAGCTATGCAAGCTTTTGAAAACACTGTTAAAAAATTCTCTATTGAAGAACAAATGGAAATTTTTGGACCGAATACAAATTATTATTATAATTGCGAAATTCAAGATCCAAGAAATCCAAATGTCTTGCTATATGAAAAACCATTAATTAATTTTCATAGATCTGGCCATTTAAAATTTAATAAATTTAATAAACAAGTTTTCAATGAAACCTTGGGTCAGCAATTTTTGAAATTAGAAAAACTTTTAAAAGAAAATTCTCTATTAAATGAACAATCCAGTGATGGTTTTATTGTTCGTTCAAATGAACTGAGAAACGTTGGACCACTTAACAATAAAACATGTTATGAGAATGCATTAAAAAGCTTACAAAATGAGATGAAAGCGTCTGGCTTGTCTGACAAGGCATCAATTGCTGAATATATTCTAAACAGATTAGGAGAAGCAATTGAACAAAAATTAGAACTTCCAAATAAAGTAAAAATAAAACTCTTAGAAAGATTAATGAAAATAGAAGGCGTAACATCAAAAGATGTTTACAAAACATTAAATGAAATTGGAAGACCCGACTTGACAGAACAGGTTAAAGCAATAATTGATTCAGATAAAAAGATGCTCAAAGAGGCGATCGATCCAATTGAACAAATAATAACTGAATTTAGTACTGGTGTATTAAATGAATTTAAGAGTTCTTATATTAGTGATTCAGATAGCGAAGTTAAACGATTAAGAAATAAATTAACTGAAATTTTTGATATTGTTGGAAATTCTGGTAATCCAGAAGCACAAAACTTTTTAAATAATCAATTCAAAAAAATAAAAGATGTTAATAATATTAATTCTTCCTGTGAAGGTATTGTTTTTAAATACAATGATGATGTTTATAAGATGACTGGATTATTTTCAGCTCTTAATCAAATTTTAGGAATGATGAAATATTCTCGTGGCAATGCTCCACCATTGAAAACAATAATTACAATGAATGAAAATAAAACAGCTATTATTTCATTTGGTAGATTTAATCCACCAACAATTGGTCATGAACTTGTATTCAAAATGGGTTCAGATCTAGCAAAGCAAAATAAAGCAGATTTTTTTATTGTTCCAACCAAAACAACAGACAAACAAAAAAATCCCTTAACACTTCAAGAAAAGATCTCCTATATTAGTAAAATCTTTCCTGAATATAACAGTAATATATTAAACAATATTAATATAAATACTATATTTGATACTGCCAAATATCTATCAGAACAAGGTTATAAGAATTTAAAAGTAATTGTTGGTTCTGATAGAAAAGATCAATTTGAAATATTAAATAAATATAATAATAAAGATTATTCTTTCAATTCAATTGAAATAGTTTCAGCAGGTGAACGCCTTGATGAAGGTGAAGGAATTGAATCTGTTTCAGCAAGTAAAGCGCGTCAATCAGCAGTTGACGGCGATGTAGAATCGTTTATGAAGAACTTTGCTGGTCGTCTTGAACTAGAAGAAGGCGTTCGTTTGATGAATTTAATCCGTTCCAGAATTGAAATAATAGAAGATAACAAAAAAAAAGTTTTGGAACCTTTACCCCCTTCTTTGTTAAGTGAAGTTATAAGAAAATCCGGAAACAAATGGTGTGTTTTCTCTAAGCACAAAGCAAAGTCTGGAAAAAAGAAAAAATTAGGTTGTTATAATAGTCGTGCTGGTGCAAAGAAGCGTTTACGTCAAGTTGAATATTTTAAATCTATTAAAGAAGAAAAAGAAATAGAAGAAATGTCAGGCGCAGGAGCGGTTGTTGGTGCTCCTGGAAATATAATGATAAAAAATAGAAATTCTGAATTAGAAGAATTAGAAGAAATAGAAGATGTTAAAGAAACAGCTAATAATGTATATTATGCAAGAAATCTGGAAGATAGATTTGGCGTTTCTTCTAAAAGAGATGATGAACCAGCCAAAAAAGATTTTATTAAAATACTAATTATGCAAGAGGAACAATTCATGATTAATAGAAAAGAATTTATTGAAGAAATTAAATTACGCAAAATAGTACGTGAAGCATTAAAACGTAAAATGAAAGAGCGTGAAGAAAAAGTTCTTCAAGAAGAGAAACAATTACGTTTAGTTATTCGTAAACTCTTACAAGAAAAAGAAGAAGAAGTTCCCCACAACATTACCGGTATTAATATATTAAAAGATCTTTTAAAGAAGGTCGTCCCTACAGTTGAAAAAGATTATAAAAATTTAACAACAAATAAACAACAGCGCGATTCTTTTAGAGCACATTTATTAAATGCTACAAAAAATATATTTGTTATCGCGGATACCCCAGAAGAACATGTTAGTGTAGATTTAAAACAAAAAGAACTTGAAGAAGAAGCAGATCCAAATATGCCGGATGATCCAAAATTTATTCCAGTTAGACCAAGAACTAAATCAATAACTGACGAGCCAAAAGAAATTGATACATTTAGTATTAATGGAATGGATACTACCGGTCGTGATATGGCTAAAAAAGATTTTAAAAAAATTGGAAAACAAATAGAAGATGCTTATGATGGCTTATCTGATGAAAAGGATAAAGAAGCATTTAGAGATTATCTTTTAACCAACTTAAAACTTCATATGGATGTTTTTGAAAACGAATTAAATGTAGATGTTGAAGAGCCAACAACACCAGAGTACGAACAAGAAAAAGAAAAAATGTCTGCAGATAAAGCAGCAGAACAAGGAGTTGGAACTTCACAATTGCCATCTTCAAATCCAGAACAAACACCTCCGGTTTCTCCAAATCCAGTAATGGAAAGAAGAAAAGCGAGATAGTCTTTACACAACTACTCACATATGCTAGTTTGTCTGCATGAAAGATTACAGACAAATTGGTACAGAGATAGGCTGTCTTGTAAAAGACAAACAACAAGCTTATGGAGATAGTTTCTCAAAGAGCGAAGAGATAATAAAAATTTTATATCCAAATGGTGTAAAACCAGAAAATTATCGCGACTTATTAACAATAACACGTATAATTGATAAATTATTTCGCATAGCGACAAGAAAAAATGCATTTGGTGAAAGCCCATATCGTGATATAGCAGGATATGCATTATTAGGACTAGCAAGTGACATGGAAGAAGAAGAGAAGAATTCAAGGGAAATATGAAAATTATTCCCTTTCAAAAAAATTAAAAAGAGATGGAAAAATCTCTGAACAATTTGAAATAATGTTAAACTCATTAACTATGGAAGAAATACTGGGTTTAAAATTAGAATTAGCAAATAAAGCTGCTGGAAGTCCTCTCTTTGGATTACCTTTGTTTCGCAGCATGAAGGACGTTGCAAAAGTAGCAGTGCTCATGTATGCTGCGTCAGCCACCAGATCAGATCGGGAAGCCGCTGCTCTGTTGGGGATCACTAGAATGGATTATAAAAATTTAGTTAGAGAATATAATATTATTAATTATTTTGAAGGAGAAAGAAATGGAAACTCAACAGACACAGACTCAATCAGCGGAAACAGTTCAAGCTGAAACTGCTGAAGAAAAACCAGGAGAAGAAGCACAAAGTCTTGTTCCTGCTGTTGGAGCAGTAGTGGTTGCTTTGGTTGCTTTAGTTGTAGCTCTTAAAAAAGTATTACGTAAGTGATATGATCGGCACATGAAAATGTGCCAATTTGCCGACATAGCTCAATTGGTAGAGCATCGCCCTTGTAACGCGAAGGTTCTCAGTTCAAGTCTGAGTATCGGCTTTTTTTAATTTTTTATTGTCTAATGGCTAGGAGTATTCTAATTTTATTGAATCCGGAAAAAAAACGAGATTTAAACCGAAACTTTCGGAAGAACAAATATTATCAATCTTAAACGATCAAGATAGTTATAGTATGATAGCTAAAAAATTTAATATTCATAAAAGTGCTGTAGGTTTTATAAAAAAGAAAAGGCGGGTTAGTTAAACGGTTATAACACTTGGCTTTCACCCAGGCATCGCGGGTTCGATTCCCGCACCCGTCACCACTGTCTTGTGTTTACTGGAGGAATTGGTAGACTCACTATAAAGTAGTTTATAGCGTCGTTGCGGCATCCCGGTTCGAATCCGGGTTAAACACCGGACTTAATTTAGAGAGAAATAATATGTCACAAATTGTTCAATATGATGAAAGCTTGCCAATTAATTTTAATCTTGTAAAAGAAGGTTTTGTTGATGCTCTTGTTTCAGAAAAGTTCTTAACGCCAGAACAAGGCGATATGATTAAGAAAAATTATTCTGTAACTCTTGTTAGAAGAAATTGGCTTGGTAGGATGGTTGATAGTCTTTTGTGGAATAAGGATAGTAAAGATGAATTTAAGTTAGTTATGGTAAAAGTTGTTTTTCCTTCTAAGTAGTTATATGAGGACAGGTGGCCGAGTGGCCGAAGGCACCGGATTACTAACCCGGCATACCGAAAGGTATCGTGAGTTCGAATCTCACCCTGTCCGCCAATTTGGGCTGGTAGTTAAATGGGATAACGGTAGCTTTGCAAGCTTCAATTGAGAGTTCGATTCTCTCCCGGTCCACCAAATTTTTTGTTATGACTAGTTAGTTATATGAAAAACTCAATCCTAAAGTTCTTAGAGCTGGTTCAAGAAGACTGTCTAAGACACGGGGTTGAAATAATTTTTCATCCAAAACATGAAATAAAGCTTTCAAAAAAAATTTCTGTTTCTGGTTATTGGAGTGATGATGACAGAAAATTGAATGTAGCCATATATTGCGATGAATGGCTTACTGTTCTTGCTCATGAATATGGTCATTTTTGTCAATGGAAAGAAAATAAATTTATTGATAAAGTTACTTCAAATGCTTATGTTGATTTTGATGAATGGATTGAAGGAAGAGTTGAGTTATCTAAAACAAAACTTGAAAAGACTTGTGAATTAATTCAAAAATGTGAACTAGATTGTGAAAAAAGAGCTTTAAAATTAATTAAAGAATATAAACTTTATAAAGACGATAAACTTTATATTCAAAAAGCAAATAGTTATGTTCTAGGATATCAGGCGGCAAAATTAAAAAGAAAGTGGTTTAAAATGCCGCCTTCTAGAACGAGTGTAGTTTTTAATAATATGCCAAAAACATTTACAAAGTCTTTAAAGCCTTCAAAAAAAATGTTAAAACTTCTTTTAGATACCTGTTTCTGAAACGAGAATAAAATGCATTATAGTATGTTTGTTTTTATGGACAAGTTTACAAAACCTGTTCTTCCTCCACTTCTTGTAGAAAAAGATTGTGG
>Ga0214921_10001760_pt1 | contig 36403 bp, 33 predicted proteins | sample LL1505_MetaG_FD_177992 | JGI IMG/M metagenome (GOLD analysis project Ga0214921, IMG submission 177992) | Freshwater microbial communities from Lake Lanier, Atlanta, Georgia, United States - LL-1505 | ecosystem: Environmental > Aquatic > Freshwater > Lake | place: USA: Georgia | collected... | reverse complement strand
AGAGCCGTCGTAGACTACGACGTTGATAGGACGGGTGTGGAAGCGTGGTAACACGTTAAGCTTACCGTTACTAATAGCTCAATTGGCTTGATTTATGCACTGAAAAAATTTTTAGATACAAATTACACTGTTAAATTTACTCTTAAGAAATAAATTTGTAACATTCGATGGAATCTTTTTGCAAATCACTATCTGAAACAAAAAAAGTTTCAAAACCTTGGGGCTATGAACTATGGATAGCTTCGAATGACACGGGTTCAAAGTTTGCAATGAAAGAAATATTTATTAATTCAGGACACAAAACAAGTTATCAATTTCATGAGCATAAAGAAGAATGTGCTATAATATTATCTGGAAAAGGAACTTTGTTTTTGTCAGAAAAAAAAATTGATATAAATAAATTTAAGAGCGGCAAATATAACGATAATGAGCTTAAGGATATCATTAAGAATCTTCAATCATTTAAAATATCAAAAGGTTCCACTATGCAGATCAAACCATTTTATGTGCATTCAATACTCGCTGTTACGGACATTACTTTAATCGAAAGTTCTACTCTTGATTTGGATGATGTTTTTAGATTATTTGACGAAACTGGTCGAGGGCATGGAAAGATAAATTCTGAACATTTGTAAAATGTTACCGAATAGTAATACCAAAATTTACTTAAGCATTTCTAGCAACCCAAGTATTCTCGGTTCGGAGTATTATAATAATTTATTTAGAAAAAATAAAATTAACTCAATTTATTTACCTTTAAAAATTAAGAATAAAAAAAATTTTGATAAATTGTTCATATTTTTAAATAATAATCCAATAAATTTTGGAGGGGCTAGTATTTCCATGCCATTCAAAGAGCATGTACTAAAGCATTTAGATTTAAAAGATAAATCAGTGAGCATAAGTTTTAATGCTAATACAATCTTATTTAAAAAAAAAACAATAGGATTTAATACTGATTTTATAGCTATCAAAAGAATGAAGGAGTTTAAAAAAATTAAAAATATAATATTAATTGGTGCAGGAGCATTAGCTAAATCTTTTTTTAAAGCATTAAAAAAAAAAAATTTTTATATTTATAATAGATCTAAGAATAAAATATTATTCTTTAAAAAAAAAAATTCTAATACATTTATTGTTAACAAAAAAAGAGTTCAAAATCTAAAATCTTTCGCAATAATTAATGCAACACCATTTATGAATAAGTTTAAAATTTATAAATTCTTTAACTTTAAAGAAGCTAAATTTATACTAGATTGTTGTATTTCAGATCAAAGTTCTTTTTTACAAGCAATTGCAGCAAAACATTCTATACTTTATAAGGGAGGCGATTATTTGTATAAAGCACAAAGAGAATTGCAAAAGAAAATTTATTTAAATGAAAAATTTTAAAGTATGTATTTTAGCTGCTGGACAGGGTAGTAGATCTTTTAGTCCTGAAATAAATAAAGCATTATTACCTTTGGACGGCAAGGCAATAATATCTCAAATAATCGATAAATTTAAACAAGACCAAAAATTTGTCATTGCATTAGGTTATAAATCTGATCAAATTGTTCAGTATCTAAAGCATTCTTACCCAAAAAGAAATTTTGAATTTGTCTATGTAGATAAATATTTTGGACCAGGCTCTGGTCCCGGATATTCGCTCCTGTGTTGTGAAAAAAAATTAAAAAGCCCATTCATATTATTGACTTCAGACACAATTGTTCTTGAGAAAATAAAAAATCCTAACGAAGATTGGCTAGGTGTTGCTCCAGTCAAAAATACCATTGATTACTGCACTCTTAGAACTGAATCTGATTATGTAACGGGCATAGAGGATAAGACTTTAAATAGTAATAAATTAGCATGGATTGGTCTTGCGGGTATTAATGACTATAAGATATTTTTTAAAAGTTTAAGAGATAATCAAACTATTACTAAAAAAGAAGTACAAATATCAAATGGTTTAAAAGGATTAATCCCAAAGGGCTTAAAAACTATAAATTACACTTGGCATGATACCGGAAATATAGAAAATTATAAAATTACTCTTGAGGCTTTTGAGAAAAATAGAATAGATTTTAGCAAACCAGAGGAGTTTACTTATACTAATGGAAAAAGAATTGTTAAATTTTTTTTAGATACAAAAAAAGTTAAGTATCTAGAATTACGTTGGAAAAAAATAAAAAAAGTTACACCAATGGGCATTAAATTTTCTAGTAATGTTCTTAGTTATAATAAATTTCCAGGATATCCAGTGTATCAAATTCTTAACAGGGATATTGTAAAAAATCTTTTGTTATTTTTAAAAAAAAATCTATGGAACTTTACTAAGACTAAAAATGATAAGAACTTTACCAATGATTGTTTTTGTTTTTACAAAAACAAAACTTTAGAAAGAATTGAAAATTTTTATAAAAAAAATAATATAAAAGATAAAAAATCTATTATTAATGGAATTAAAACTGAAAGGATTCATGATTATTTAAAAAAAATAGACTGGAAATATTTATCGCAGGGCATCAAAAGTAATTTTCACGGAGACTTGCAGTTTGACAATATTATATTTAATGAGAAAAATAAATTATTTAAATTAATCGATTGGAGATCAGATTTTAATACGAATACTGATAAAGGAGACCTTTATTACGATTTATCCAAATTATATGCCGGATCTATATTATCTTATCATGAGATAAAAAAAGGGAATTTTAATTTTGAAAATACTAATGGAAATATTTTTTTTGACTTTACAACAAACTATAGTCTGAATGATTCTAAAAACGAAGTTGAAAAATTTATTTTAAAAGAAAAAATTGATTTAAATAAAATAAAATTAATAACTTCTTTAATTTACTTAAATATGTCCCCTATGCATGCAGAGCCTTTTTCTCATCTTCTTTATTTCCTTGGTCTTTCTAGGCTTCGCGATTATTTTTATGAGTCGAAATAATAATTACAAAAATTTAGGAATTGGACCGATGAGTAGTGAGGTCATAGAATCTGTCTATAAATATTCAGAAATAAATAATAAGCCATTAATGTTAATAGCCTCAAAGAATCAAATCGATCATTCGTCTGGCTACGTAAACAATTGGAATACTAAACAATATTCGTTGTTTTTAAAAAGTCTTAAAAAAAAGTATAAAAATTCTAAAGTTAAGATTTGCAGAGATCATTGCGGACCAGGATTTAATGGAAATTATTCTATAAAGGATGTTTTTGATACTATTGATAGCGATATTCAAAATAATTTTGATCTTATTCATATAGATTTTTCCAAAGCAAAGACTGATTATGATAAAATACTCAAGTTGTCCAAAGAAGCAATTTTATACGCCAAATCATTAAATCCTAATGTTCAAATTGAGATTGGAACCGATGAAAACTTTGGTCAGAAATTATCAACTATAAATATACAGGAATTTATCAGAGAAATGGATTTTTTTTTAAATTTTATTACACCGGAATATTATGTTGTTCCTACAGGAAGCTTAGTTTTAGAAGATAGGCAGTTTGGTTTTTTTAATCAAAATTTTATAAACATCATATATAATAAAATAAATACTAAGATTATAAGATTAAAAGAGCATAATGCAGATTATTTGGAATCGGAAGAAATTCAATTAAGAAAAAAATATATCAGTGCTTTAAATGTAGCCCCGCAGTTTGGGGTGAACCAAACAATGTTCGTACTCACTGAATGTAATAAATTTGGTATTAAAACAGATGATTTTTTGAACGATTCTTATAAGTCTTTAAAATGGTCTAAATGGTTACATAAAACTACAAAAAACAACATTTTTAAGTGCGCAGTATTAGCTGGTCATTACAATTTTAATAAAAAGACCTATTATGAATTGTTAAAAAAACTCAAACAAATCAATGTCGATATTAAAGAAAAATTAATAAACTTTCATTATGAGACAATTGAACACTATGTAAATAATTTTTATTATGAGTAAAAAATTATTTTGTCCAATTTCAAAATCCAAAAATTTTAAAAAAATATATTCTATAAAAAACTTCCCAATATTTATGGGGGTTTCTAAAATTACCTCACAGTATAAATTTCATGATCTTAATTGGTGGATAAATAGAAAGAGTGGAAATGTTCAGATTCATCCGAAAATCTCTTTAGAAAGACTTTATTTTAAATCTCATGGTTCAGGAACGGTTGGCAAGACCTGGAGCGACCATCATAATTGTTTCTTTAGTTTATTAAAGCCATACATTCGAGGAAATATTTGTGAAATTGGAGGTGGTAATAATTCAATTTTAAAAAAGATAAGAAATTTTTCAGAAATTAGTAGTTTTTATAGCTTTGATAAAAATCTGGAGATAAAAAAAAGAAATAAAAAGATATTTAAAGTTAAAAAATTTTTTAATATTAATTTTTTTAAAAACAAAGCAATTCAAAAGTTTGAATTAGTAGTTCACTCACATACCTTTGAACACCTTTATGACCCCGTAACCTTCTTACGAACAGTTAAATTTATTCTTGCAGAAAATGGAAAGCATATCTTTACCATGCCAAATATGACCTCGATGATCAAAAGAGGATATGCAAATGCTATGAATTTCGAGCATCCATTTTTTTATGATGAAAAGTTAGTAGAAGCTCTTTTGCGTAGTAATAATTTCGAAATAATAAAAAAGAAATACTTTAAAAAAGACCATTCAATTATGTACGTTACAAAAGTAATCAAAAATTTAAAATTTACTGAATATTTACAATACTCGAAAAACTTAAAAATTTTTAAAACAATGTTTAATCTTTGGAAAAAAGATATTAAAATAATGAATAAATTTATTTTCAAATCTGAAAACGTTTTTATCTTTGGAGCTCATATTTTTTCACAAATGATATTATTTAATGGTTTAAATAAAAAAAATATTTTAGGTATTTTAGATAATGACTCTAAAAAAAATAACAATTATTTATATGGGACAAAATTGAAATGTTTTAGTCCCAATGTCTTAAAAAATTTCTATTCACCAAAAGTTATCCTAAGAGCTGGTTCGTACAATAAAGAAATAAAAAAACAGCTTCTGTTAATAAATCCTAGCACGATAATTATTTAACTTATGAAATTAACAAAAGTTGCTTTTTTGGATAGGGATGGTGTTATCAATTCCAATAAACCAAACAACGGTTATATTGGTTCATTAGAATATTTTAAATGGGTTCAAGGTGCAAAAAAAGCGATTAAGTTTTTAAATTCAAATAAATATAAGGTAATTATAGTTTCCAACCAATCTGGGGTGGCAAGAGGTTTTTTTAAAGTGACAGATATTAGAAAAATACATTTCTATATTCAAACAAAACTAAAAGAAATTAATGCTAAAATTGATGCGTTTTATTTTTGCCCTTTTCATAAAGATGGAATTATAAAAAGATATAAAAAAGATAGCCCATTAAGAAAACCTAGAATTGGGATGTTTCGCTTGATACAAAAAAGATGGAAAATAGATAAGAAAAGCTCTTTTATGATAGGCGATCAATTAACAGATATGCAATTTGCAAACAACATAGGAATAAAAGGTTTTCTTTTTAAAGGTGGTAATTTACTTAGTTTTTGCAAAAAAATTAAAATCTAAATAAGTTGAAAAAAGTAATTATTTAATAAAATTATTATTTTATAGTCGAATATTAGTAAATAGACATAAAATTTTAAATAATATCAAAATAGAATGTTATTTGCCGAATAAAAAAGAACTTTATAAATTTGTTAATAAAGTATTAGTAAAATATAACTCTAAGTCTGTTAAAAAAAATGATATCTTTATATTTTAATTGCAAAATAACCGGAGTAAATTATGTGCAAGATACAAATAAGTATGGTTATTTTTATCCAATTGTAAATCCCAAGTCTTTTGATAACGAGCTTATATCTCAATATGAGATATTAATTAAAACATTAGTCAGTTATAGATTCTTTAAATTTAAAACTGCTATATTAAATATAGAGTTAGAAGATTCTAGTAATATTTTAAAAAATAAAGAAGTAGAAGAGATCATAAAAAAAAATATTAGTGCAGAAACGTTAGTGCTAAATTTTTATAGACCCTCCACCGTAGATGATTGGAAAAAAAATATAAAATTGGCAATGACATTAATTCCTAAAAATACACCAGTGCTTTTATGCATGAATCATGACCATCCATATGTAGATTATAGTGTAATATCTTTTTTTAAAAATTTAAATGAAATTTTTAAAGATCATGAGAACAATTTTAAAAAAATATTTTATTATTCTATGGCGGCTGAAGTAACTTCGTGGATTAACAATAAAAGAGATTGTGTAAATTTTAAAAAGTACAAATTAGGTTTATATCAAAGTAACAAAATACAAGATTTTGTAGATTCTTTTTGTGTTATGACATTGGAAACCCTGTATCATATTTGGGAAAATATTATGTATGAACCAGATTATATAGGACGGATTGATTGGTTAGATGTATTTTATGCAGATTTAAACTTGACAGCATACGCTTTTCCAAGAGAATATTTTAAACACTATGACGGGTACGTGCACACTACCGGGATGAGAATTATTTCAGATATTAAATCTGAGGACAAGCTCCCTTTAAAATTTCCTGAAAATGAAAGTGGTGAAATGTTGGTAAAATTCTATTATCAAAAATGGATTGATACTTATATCATAAGTATTAGAGATGCTTTGTCCAAAAGTATTTTTAAAATAGGTTTTAAAAAAAATTATTTAAAAGAAGTAGAAAAATCTTTAGAACTGATGAATGAAAGTTATTTTTTATGTGATTTAGATAACGGGCTTATAAACGAAAAACAATATTCTTATTTGAAAGAAAAGCTTCGAAATTACATATATTATATGTCAAATAATTTAATAATTGAAATATATACAGATATTACTTTATCACAAAAAAGTTTTAAAAAAAAAATAGCTGCATTTTTACCAGCTTCTTTTGTACATAAAATTAAAATCATAAAAAAAAATATATTCGGTATCAATAATCTTAAAAATAAATAATAGAAGATATTAAGCTTATTATTTAAGTAAAAATTTATTTTTTAAAAATATTTTATTTTTTTTAGTAAATAGTTTTCCGGTAAAAGTTTTTTCTTTTTAAATATTTAATCCATTCTAATTCATCGTAAATAATTTTTGAAATTTTAGAGTTAACAGGAACCCATTTTAAAAGTTTACTGGCTTTTTTATTTGAGCAAACTAAAGAACTTACATCGCCTTTCCTTCTCTTTTTTAAAAAAATATTTGCAGGGTTATTTTCTTTAAAAATTTTTGAAGCAATCTTCAATATTTCTAAAACTGAATATCCGTGGTTTGTACCTAAATTAATAGTTACATTTTTAGAATTATTATTTAGAAAAAATATGCCTTTAAAAATAGCTTTCATAAGATCTTTAATATGAATATAGTCCCTTACACAAGTCCCATCCGGCGTTCTATAATTCTTACCATAAATTATTATTTTTTTTTTTTCGTAAAACTTTTGCGTTATTATTGGAATAAAATGAGTTTCAGGTTTATGATATTCGCCAATTTTTTTATCAAAAAAAGAAGAACATACATTAAAAAATCTAAAAATAATAAACTTAGTAATACTATTCTGTAATGTTTTTTTTATATTATTTTCACACTGTAATTTTGTTAATCCATATACGTTATTGGGTTTTATTTTTGAGTTTTCATTCAGATTTTTATTTTGATTTTGATAGACCGCTGCTGTGCTTGCAAAAATTAAAAATTTAATTTTATTTTTATTAATTATTTTTAATAAACAATCAGTTGCTAACACGTTGTTTACTTTATATTTTTTTGCTTTTTTTATATTATCTACAGTTGATTCACCTGCTAAGTGAATTATTAAATCCGGTTTAACTTTTTTAAAGATTTTGTCTAATTTTGAAATATTATTTAAGTTACAAAGAAAAAAATTATTCTGTTTTTTTAACTTAGGTTTATTTTTGTCTAGACCAAAAACTTTAAATTTGCTTTTTAAATACTCGTAGCAACTACTACCTATATATCCCGATGACCCTGTTATCAGAATTTTCATAAAAAAAATTTGATTATTGAATTTTAATTAATTCTAAATTAATATAATTAAAATTTTCTTTTAAATACTTATTTTTTTAATGAATAATTCTTTACCAAAAGTAACAATATGTCTACAAAGTTTCAATTGCGCTCCAATAATTAAATATACTTTAGATTCCTTGATTAAGCAGAGTTACCCTAATTTTGAAATTTTAGTATTTGACGACTCATCAACCGATAATACAATAAAAGTGTTGTCTGAGTATAAAGAAAAATATAATTTTTTCGATTATTTTCAAAATGAGAAAGAAAAAAATACTACAAATTTTAATCAATATCTCAAAAGAATTGATACATATGGAGAATTTTTTAGTGTCTTTCACTCTGATGATATTTACGACTCTGATATAATTGCAAAACAAGTTAATTTTTTACAAAAATTTGAAGAAGCAGTTTGTGTAAGTACCGATGCAAATATCATTGATATAAATAATAATTTTATTGGTCATCCAAAAATTCCTCAAGTAATAAAAAATAGACAACTAGTAGATTATAATTTATTCGTCAAAACTTTGTTTTCTTCAGGCTTTTTTCTCATGATGCCGAGTTTTATGTATCGCACTGATTTAATGAAAAAAAATAAACCTATATTTGATTATGAAAAATGGTCTTGGTGCGCGGATATTGCTTTTTGTTTAGAGTTAGTAAAGCAAGGTAATATCGGTTTTATTAATGAAAGATTACTTAACTATCGTGTATCCAGTCATAGCAACAGTCAAAAATTAAGATTTGAGAGAACTAGTGACAATAGTTTATTTAAAATATTAAATTCAATTATCGTTGAAAACAGTGATAGAACTTTGGGTTATATAAATAATTTAAAGAAGCAAAAAAATTTTTTGTTAATGCATGATCGTGCAATTACGGGAGTTAATTTAATCCTTCAAGATAGAAAAATAAATAATATTTCTATTTTCAGTAACATATTTTTAGGATTTAGTAGTTTGTCTAATTTTAAAAAATTTATGATTGCTTTTGTTGTAAAAGTAATATCCTTTTTACCTTACCGAAAATTTTTTTTACGGAAACTTTTATCTTTGAGTACTTTTTATAGCATAAAATAAAATTAAATGAATGAGTCTTACATAAATAAAACTAAAACAAAAATTGTCTGAAGTTCAAAAAGGAAGTTTTCTTCTAAAAGTTAAAAATTTATTAAAAAATAGTTTTCCAATTTTAGCTACTTTTTATATAAATATAAGATATTTTTTAAAATACAGGAACGGCAAAGAAATTTTAGTTAAGCCGCACAAACAAGGTAATGAAATTTATCATATAAATACTAAAGATTTAGTTATTGGTTCAAAAATTTTGCTTAATGGGTCCTTTGAATTTGAAAAAGTTTTAAAAGTTTTAAGACTAATAAAAAAAAAAGCATTAAATTATATTTTTATTGATATTGGTGCCAATATTGGAACTACATGTATACCAGCTATTCGAAGGGGATTTTTTAAAAAGTGCATTGCCATTGAACCAGACCCATATAATTTTAGGTTATTAAAAAAAAATATAAATATAAATGGTATTGATTCAAAAATAAGAATTATAAACACCGCATTAGGTTCGGTTAATAATAAAAAAGCAATTTTTGAATTGAGTAAGCATAATTTTGGAGATCATAGAATTAGGAATGATAACATTTTTCATAAAAAAAATTATTATTTAGAGAATCAGAGAAAAACTATTAATGTAAAGCTAACAAAACTTGATAATATTCTTAAAAAGATTAATCCCAAAAAAATTTTTCTTTGGATTGATGTTCAGGGTTATGAAGGATTCGTTTTAGATGGTGGTAAAAAAACTTTAAGTCACAATCCTCCTTTAGTTATAGAATTTTGGCCATATGCACTAGAAAGAAGCGGATGTCTTTCATTGCTTAAAGAAATAATAATAAATGCTAACTATAATAATTGCTATGATTTAAGTCGTAATGTGAACTTAGGAAAGTTGAGTTCAAAAAAATTTGATAAAATTAAAAGTCGATATTCTTTTGAAGGAAAATTTAATAGTATTAAATGCAAAATGCTTGGGAAGTCTGAAACAGATTTATTTTTCTATAATTAAGAACTATTAATGTTAAATAAACGGTATATAGATTTATTTTAAAATAAAATCAGCAATTTTTATATTTAACCTTAATATTTCATATAATAAAATATATTTATGAGAATACTTGTGACTGGATGCGCTGGTTTTGTAGGATTTCATGTCGCTAAAAAATTTATTCAAAAAAAATATCAAGTAATCGGTATTGACTCTTTAAATAGTTATTACGATAAAAATTTAAAAAAAAAAAGATTAGGGATATTAAAAAAAAGCAAAAACAAATTTATTTTTTATAAAATTAATTTAAAAAATAAATTTTCAGTAGAAAAAATTTTTAAAAAATATTATTTTGATAGAGTGGTACATTTGGCAGCTCAACCGGGTGTAAGATACTCTATAATTAATCCTTACTCATATATTAATAATAATATTGTTGCCTTTAATAATATTTTACATCTTTCCAAAAATTACAAAATAAAACATTTTATTTATGCAAGCAGCAGTAGTGTTTATGGCGCTAATAAAAAAATTCCATTTAGTGAAAAAGATTCTACAGATCATCCTTTGCAGCTTTATGCTGCAACAAAAAAAGCTAATGAGTTAATGGCTTATAGCTACAGCTCTCTTTACAAGATTCCTACGACGGGCATTAGATTTTTTACTGTTTATGGTCCTTGGGGAAGACCAGATATGGCATTATTTTTATTTACTAAAAATATTTTAAGAAAAAAACCAATAAATTTATTTAATTACGGAAAGCATATTAGAGACTTTACATATATCGATGATGCAGTTGATGGAGTAATAAAAATTACTAATAAGATCCCAAAAAAATTAAAAGAAAACAATCATAATGATGATTTTGTTCCTCATAGAATTGTTAACATTGGGAGTTCTAAAAAAATTAAACTGATCAATTATATAAACGCAATTGAATTGGCTCTTAAGATAAAAGCTATCAAAAATTTATTACCTAAACAGAAAGGTGATATGAGCACAACTTTTTCTGATACTTCATTAATTAGTAAACTAGTTAATTATAAATCTAAAACTAAAATTAACGATGGGGTTAAAAAGTTTACTAAATGGTTCATTGAATATTATAAACATAAATAATTAATGATTAAAAATTTATTAAGTTTGTTTAGAAATCTTTCTCAAAAAAATAAACGTCAATTGTTATTTGTGCAGTTGTTAATGATTTTAAGCTCAGTATTAGAAATTTTATCTATCCTTTTAATTGTACCATTTATTAGCATCATCGGAAGCTACTCTAATTTTGAAGATAATTTTTTTATAAAAAAAATATATGTTTTTATAAAGTATCACAATAAAGCAGATATAATATTTTATTTAAGTCTTGTTATGTTGCTATTTTATTTTGCTAGCACATTAATTAATATACTAACAATAAATAAATCTATTAAGTATGGGAGATTAATTTCTTCAGAATTGACAATTAGATTATTTAGATATTATTTATCAAGAGACATTCTTTTTCATAGTAAAAATTCAAATAGTGATTTGCTAAAAAGACTTTCGCAAGAAGTTGATAGAGTAACCTCTGGTATTGTTGATCCATTTATTTTACTTAATGCTAGATTAATTTTAATTATACTAATGTTAGGAGTTTCTTTTTATTTTTATAGCACATTAACCATTATAGTAATTTCAATTATTTTTTTTGGTTATTTAGCAACTTATTTCATTTTACAAAAAAAAATTTCTTTTTGGGGAAAAAAAGTATCCGATCAATCTAACATAATGTTTAAAATTATTTTAGAATCTCTAGCATCTCTTAAATATATTACAATTTTAAAAAAAAAGGATTTTTTTATTCAAAAATATAAAAATTCTAAAATGCAACATGCCCTGAGTGGCGGAAGAAATATTATACTTTCTTTGATGCCAAGATATTTTATGGAATTTATTATTTTTTTCATAATAATAATTCTAATAATCATTACTTTAAAAATTTATGATGATAATTTGTATGACTCATTAGTCACGTTATCTTTTTTTGGAGTTTTAGGTTTTAAATTACTTCCATCAGCTCAGTCTGCCTTTTTTTATATTACTACAATTCAAAGTCATTTAGCAGCTTATCAGAGTATCGAGTCAGATCTTCAAAATAGCAAAAATCAATTAGATGATAATTTTTATTTTAACAACAATCTTATTTCTTTGGAAAAAATTGTATTTGAAAAAGATATATTTATAAAAAACGTTAGCATTCTTTACCCAGAAAAAAAAGTCTCAGCAATTAATAATATTACTATAAAAATTCCAGCCAAAAAGTTGGTAGCTTTTGTTGGAAAAACAGGATCAGGAAAAACTACTCTAGTTAATTTTATAATGGGGTTTTTAAATAGTCAGGAGGGAGAGATGTTTATTGATAATAAAACTGTTAATAAAGAGAACCTTTCTCAATGGCAAAGTAATATAGGTTTTGTTCCGCAAGATATATTTCTTCTAGATAGCTCTATAAAAGAAAATATTGCATTTGGCGTGGAGAAAGAATTAATTGATGAGAGTAAAATCAATAAAATTCTTGACGTTGTTCAATTGAATGAATTTGTAAAAAATTTAGAATATGGCTTAGAGACAAATGTGGGAACAAACGGAGTCAAACTGTCAGGAGGCCAAAAACAAAGAATTGCGTTTGCAAGAGCTCTATACACCGAACCGGAATTGTTGATTTTGGATGAAGCAACAAATGCTTTAGATGGATTAACGGAAGAAAATATAATGAATTGCATCTTTAATTTTTCTGGATCAAAAACTGTTATTATTGTGGCACATAGAATTTCTACAATTAGAAAGTGCGATATTATTTATCTTTTTGAAAACGGAAGAATTATTGATCAAGGAAATTTTGATGACTTGACTAAAAGAAATAAAAATTTTTCTTTAATGTATAGTTTTTCTAAGTGATAAAATTTTATTCAATTTTATACTTAAATTTAACATTTCTTATTTAAATATGATTTTAACTAAAAAAGTTGCATTTTATACATGCTTATTTGGCAAGTATGATTTTATTAGTAGCCCCAATAAAGAATTAACAAAAAAGTTTAGTTTTTACGTAATTACAAATCAAAATTATGTTAATTTTAAAAATTGGAAAAAAATTTATGTTAATAATAAAAATTCTAGTAATTTTTTATTAAGCAGATATTATAAATTTTTTTTTCATCAAAAGATAAAAAAATATAATTATTCCGTATATTTTGATGCTAATGTACAATTAAAAAAAAATTTTTCTAAACTATTAAATAAATTTATAAATTCTAATAAAGAAATTGGTTTATTTAGGCACTCATCAAGAAAGAACATATATGAAGAAATAGAAGCCAATTTAGCAAATAAAAATATTAAGAATATTGATAAAGAAAAAATTTTAAAATTTTATAAAAAAAATAAATATAATTCATTTAACGACCTAAGTGAGAATTGTGTAATATTAAGAAAACATAACTCAAAAAAATTATTTAAAACCATGCAATGCTGGTGGGAGTTATTACGATTTTTTATAAAAAGAGACCAGATATCCCTTCCTTATGCATTATGGAAATATAAAATCTCTAAAATAGTTTTTAATGTTAATTTAAGAAAGCAAAATAAATATTTATTTATAGTTCCTCATTATAGTTTTAATATAGTTCAGAATTTAAAAACATATTTATATGTCAATTATAATTTTATTTTTAAGATATTAAATTATTTTAAAGAGAAAAAATTTAGATGAATATTTTAGCTATAATTGTAACTTATGGAAATAGATTCTGTTACTTAAAGCAAGTTGTAAAAAGATTATTAAATGAAAAAATTAAAACAATATTAATCATATCCAATGGCACAGATAGTATTTCTACTAAACTAATTTTAGATTTAAAAAAAAAGAGTAAAAAAATAAAATTAATAATTTTAAAAAAGAACACTGGTTCAGCTTTTGCTATAAAAAAAGGCCTAAAATATTCTTTAAAAAGTGATTGTAAATTTATTCTATTACTAGATGATGATAATTTACCAGCATTAGGATTTAAAAAAATTTTAGAAAAAAAATATCAAGAATATGGAAGTAGTTATAAAAACATAATAAGTCCTAATAGATATAAATTAAAATATTATAAAAATTTACAACTTAAAAATAATCCTTTCCATTTTTTTAATAATAATTTTATTAAATTTAATTTTTTGCAAATAATATTCTATTTAATTAAAAAATTTTTTATTAAGACAAAAAAATTACAAAAAAATATTCTAATGCAAGTCGCGCCTTATGGAGGGTTATTTTTCAATAAGGAAGTAATTAAAAGTTTGGGATATCCAAAAACAAATTTTTTTTTATATGCAGATGATTTTGATTTTACATTAAGAATTACTAGAAATAATTTTAATATTTATTATTCTAAAGACTATTTAATTAAGGATTTAGACAAGTCTTTAGATGAAAAAAATTATTTTTCAAAAGAAATTGATGAAAAAAAAATTTTTTTTCAAATAAGAAATCATACTCATTTTAGTAGAAATTTTATAACTAATAAAATTATCTATTATTCTAATATGTATATTTATTTATTTTATTTTATTTTAAGAAATTTTTTTAGCACAAGTGATAAAAAATTTTTCTTTAAGAGACTATATTTAATTTTAAAAGCTGTTAGATCTGGTAATAGTAAACAGTTAATTTCTTATTAAGAAGAATAATATTTTAAATGATTAATTATTATAGTATTGCAGTTAATAAATTTTTTAAGAAAAATTCTAATTGCTATTTTGATGGTAAAAATAGAATTTCTATAATTAAAGAAATACCTCGTTTCATTGCAGGCAAGATTAATTATGCAGAAATGTGGGGCAAGCAGTGGTCAATTTATCAAAAAACGCAATTTGATAGTTCAACTAAAACTAATCTAAGCAAGTCAAGATTAGAATTTATTTTAGGTTTTAAAATAGAAAAATTGAAAAATAAAAATATTTTGGAGGTGGGAGCTGGAGCTGGACGATTTACTGAAATTTTACTTAAATCAAAAGCAAACGTGCATGTCATAGATGCAACAAAAGCGGTTGATTATAATTACAAGAATAATAAGAAAATAAGTAAAAAATTTAAAATTGCACAAGCTGATTTATTCAATATTCCATATAAAGATAATTCTTTTGATTATGTAATTTGCATTGGTGTTTTGCAGCATACTCCAGATACTTTAAAGAGTTTAAAAAGTGTTTGGTCAAAAGTAAAAAAAAATGGGTATCTAATTGTAGATCACTATCAGTTCACTCTAGGATATTATTTTGGTTTTTTATGGATTTTAAGAGCCTTTTTAAAAAGGCTACCAACCAAGTATACAATTAAAATTACAAAGTTATTTGTTAAAATATTTTTTCCAATTTTATGGATCTTTAGAGATCATAAAATTTTATTTAGATTATTAAGAAAGATATTTCCTTTAGGATTTAATTATTATGACAGAAAAGATTTAAATAAGAAACAGCATTATCAATGGTCGGAACTTGATACACATGATGCTTTAACTGATGATTATAAGAGATTATTAACAAAAAGATCATTCAGTAAAATGCTAGAGAAGTTAGGCGGCAAAGTTGAATTATTAAGTTCTTTGCGTCCAGGAGGAAATGGTCTAGAGGCAAGAATTAAAAAATTATAAATTTTTATGTGCGGATTATCAGGGTTTATCGATTCTAAACGTATTTGTGATATAAAAATTTTAAAAGAAATGACAAACGCATTGAGTCATCGGGGTCCAGATGCTGAGGGGTTTTTCTTTGAAGAAAATAAAAAATTTAGTATTGGACTTGGACACAGACGTTTATCAATCTTAGATTTATCAAAAAATGGCAATCAACCTTTATACTTTAATAATAACATAATTATTTATAATGGAGAAATATATAATTTTTTAGAAATTAGAGAAGAACTAAAAAAATTAAATTATGCTTTTGATTCCAATTCTGACACCGAAGTTATTCTTAAAGCTTACGATAAATGGGGAATAGATTGTATTAAAAAATTTATAGGAATGTTTGTCATAATTATTTATGACAAAAAAAAAGAAAAGATAACTCTAGTTAGAGATAGAGCTGGAGTGAAACCATTATATTATTATGATCATGATGGACTTTTTATGTTTGCAAGTGAGTTAAAAAGTTTTCATAAAAATCCAAACTTTAAGAAAGAAATAGATGGCCAGGGATTAAATTTATTTTTTAAATATGGTTATATACCTGAGCCTTTTAGCATTTTTAAATTTACTAAAAAACTTAGAAGTGGTCACTATGTGGAGTATGATTTAACTAACAATAAAATATATGAAACTAAATATTGGGATGTTGTTAATAATTATAATAAAGAAAGACTAAATATATCTTTCGAGGAAGCTTCATTAGAGATGGAGCGTTTATTAAAATCCGCTTTTCAATATAGGACCATATCTGACGTTCAGGTTGGAGTTTTTCTTAGCGGTGGTTACGACAGTAGTATTGTTACAGCGATATTGCAAAAAAATTCATTTAAAAAAATTAAGACGTTCACAATTGGTTTTAATGAAAAAAATATTAATGAAGCTAATTACGCTAAAGATATAGCGAATTTTTTAAAAACTGAACATTATGAGCATTATTGTTCTAAAAAAGATGCTTTAGAAATATTTCCACAATTAGCTAATATTTATGATGAGCCTTTTGGAGATCCTTCTTCGATACCCACAGTGTTGTTAAGTAATTTTGCAAGAAAACATGTTACCGTAAGTTTAAGCGCAGACGGAGGTGACGAAGTATTTGCTGGCTATTCTAAATATTTAACAGTTACAAAGTATAGAGAGCTTTTTAAGGGTAATGAAAATTTAAAAAAAATTGTTAACTATTTTTTAGAGAAAGTAAAGTTTGAAAATTTTTCTTTTTTAAAAAATATAAAAAATTTTAACTCGAAATATACTTTTATTAAAGCATTAATTAATAATAAAAATCCCATAGAATTGATGAAAATTTTATCTTATATTTTTTCTGATGATGAAATTAAAAAACTATTAAAATTTGAAAAAGCAAATAACATCATAACTAATTACGAAAACAATAATATAGATTTGAAATATAATGACGATTTAAATATTTTATTAGCAGTAGATTTTCAAACTTATCTTACGGACAATATATTAGTTAAAGTTGACAGGGCTACAATGAGCTCAAGTTTAGAAGGCAGAGAGCCTTTGTTGGATCATAGAATAATTGAGTTTTGCTCTTTGTTACCTTCTAATTTTAAAATTAAAAATAATATAAGTAAATTTTTATTAAAAGATATTACACATAAATACATACCGAAAAATTTTTTAAATAGACCTAAAATGGGATTTGTTCCGCCATTATTTCAATGGTTAAAGAATGATTTTTCTGAATTTATGAATTTTTTTTTTAATAAAGATTTTTTAAACAAGCAAAATATTCTAGATAAAGAATATGTATTATCTTTATACAAAGATTTTATTAATGGAAAAAATGAAAACTTAGGTAAGCTTTGGTTAGTAATAATTTTTTTTAATTGGTATAAAAAATGGTTTTTTAATAAATAATAATTAGCAAATGTCAAAAAAAATAGTTATTTATACCGCTGTTTTTGGCAATAATAATAATTATGATGCTTTATCAAGTTACTTTCCAGGATTTGATTTTATTTGTTTTACAGATAAAAAAAAATTATCTACAAATTGGAGAATTAAATTAGTAAAATCAGATTTAAGCTCCGAGATTTTAAATAGGAAATATAAAATTTTAGCCCATAAATATTTAAAAAAATATGATGTTAGTTTATATATTGATGCAAATATTAAAATTTTAAAAAATCCAATAAATTTTATAAATAACGTAATAAAACGATCAAATTTTATTGTTTCTAAACATTTTTTAAGAAATTGTATTTATGATGAAGCTTACGCCCTTCTAAGGTCATCTAGATTTAATAGTTATTTAATTTTTAAACAAATCTTGAAGTACGCAATTGATGGAATGCCAGAAAATTATGGATTAAGTGAGAACAGTATAATTATTAGACGACATAATAAATTAGAAGTTCAAAGCATTATGAATAAATGGTGGAAAGAAATTGCTAGTCACTCACATAGAGATCAATTAAGTTTGTCCTATGTTTGTTGGAAGAGTAAATTTAAATTTTTAATGGTAAATGAGAATAAGAGAAAAAATAATTATTTCTCTTTCTTTCAAAAAAAATATAAGATTAGTTTATCAAAGTTATTTAAAACTTTATTTTGGGTTTGTTTATACTTTTTATTTATTAGAATTATTTTGAGAATTAGATCTGTTAAAAAATGTCAGTAGGCTGCATAATAGTTCTATATAAAAAAGATATAAAATTCTTATTTAAGAAAATTAAAAATATTTATGCAGATGTAGATAACTTTTACATAGTTAATAATTCAGAAAAAAAAATTAAGAATTTAAAAAATAAAAAAATTGAAATTATAAATTTAAATGTAAATCTAGGCATAGCGGCCGCTCAGAATTTAGCATTGCTTATGTCGTATAAAAATAAAAACGACTATATTTTATTTAGTGATCAAGATACTTTATTTCCTAAAGACTTTATAAAAAAAATTTTAAATTTTTATTTTTATTGCCAAAAAAAGTATCGAAATTTATTTGCAGTAGCGCCTAATTTGTATGATAGAAATAAAAATGTTTTATCTGGTTTTACTAAAAGAAATTTTTTTTTTAGAACAGAAATATTTAAAAAAAAAAATGATTTAGAAAATAATAATGATAGTAAAATTACCGAAGCAATGTCTTCAGGAATGTTTGTGAATGCAAAGAAGTTAAAAAAAATTGGTTACTTAAATGAAAATTATTTTTTGGATTGGGTTGATTTTGATCTTTGTTGGAGAGCTCTTAAAAAAGGTTATAATATTGTTGGTTCTCGTAATATTGTCGCTAGTCATTTTCTAGGAAGCAAATCTGTAAAAATATTTGGCAAATCTTTTCATATTCACTCACCTTTTAGAACATATTACATCATAAGAAATGGTATTAACTTATCCTTTTATTCAAAAAATATTAATTTTTTTTGGAAAATAAATATTTTTGTAAATACATTAAGGTATGCCATTGGATATCTTTTTTTTATGCGACCTATTACAAAAGTATTTAAGTTTATAATATTAGGGTTATCTCATGGTTTTTTAAATATTCTTGGTAAAGTTAATTATGATTAATAATAAATTTATTGTAAGAAATTTTATTATTTTCTTTTTTTTTTTATTTATTGGAAGGTTTTTATATCCCTTAGGGGATGAGCCTGATTTTTTTCTTAAATCTTCAAAAGTTATAAAAAATATTGACAATTATAATGATCCACTTAATAGACACACTGACGTTTATTTATACGTTAGATTTTTATTGGACAGTTTATCAGAGAGTGTAGCCTGTAATATAAAATCGTCACCAACATCACTTTTTGCAATAATAGACTACAAAACATGTACCGATAGTTTAAATAATAATTTAACTAGGTTTCTTATAAGTTCTTGTTATCTGCTATTAATAACAATGCCTGTTTTTCTTGATAAAAGTTATATTTTATTAAAAAAAATAGGATTAAATTGTTCTCTCCATGAGTGGAATTTGAGAAGGAACATTCTTTCTTTGTCATTAATATTTCCATCAATAATTTATTATTTAGGAATATTATCAAACGAACAAGTCACTTTAATGCTCTCTTTATTATTATTCTTATTTCGAGGAACAACGCATTTATCGGCAGTATTAATATTTATGATTTTATTAATTGATACAGGATCCGGATTAATGATTTTAATTTATTATATTTTTATTTCAATAATTTTATACTTTTACAGATATTTTTATTATTGGTTATATTTTTTTCTACTATCTTTTTTAATAGTATTATTTTTTAGAGAAAATTTATTTAATTTTATATCTTATTATATACCTTACATAGGTGCTATCTTTTACAATGCAAACGAATGGATGAAAGCGGATGGTATTATTGAAAAATATCCTATTATTTTGAGACCAGTAATTACTTATCTAAGTTTTATTTTTTTAACACCAGCAAAAATAAAGATTATTCCTTTATATATAATTTTTTCTTTTTATTTATTATTATTTTTTTTTAAAACTTTTCAAAAAATTTTTTCAGAAAAAAAAATTACTTCAAAAAATAAATTTTATTATCAAAATATATTAATTTTTATTTCATCAATTTATTTCATATTATCCATAGTTGTATTATTACCATCGTACGCCTTAGCTAAATATTATATTTTTATAACTCCATTTTTTTTATATGGAATAATAAGTATTTATAAATTGGATAAGGTTCATAAATTTTTTTTATTTTCTAATATTTTAGTTTTTTTGAATTTACTAATGTACTATATTTAGTTATCCATTGTTTTTTTATTTATTATGTCAAAAGTTAAAGGAATTATATTGTCAGGAGGATCGGGAAGCAGATTGTACCCATTAACACTTGGTGTCTCAAAACAATTATTGCCAGTATATAATAAGCCAATGATTTATTATTCTTTATCAGTTTTAATGCTATCTGACATAAGAGAAGTACTAATTATTACCACCCCCCAAGACAATATTAACTATAAACGTTTATTAGGTAATGGATCAGATTTAGGAATAAATATTCAATACAGAATTCAAGACCAACCAAGAGGATTGGCTGACGCATTTATTATAGGAAAAGATTTTATCAAAAAAGATAACGTTTGTTTAATTCTTGGTGATAATATTTTTTATGGTAGCAATTTTTCTGAAAAGCTAAAAAAAAGTTTTGAGAATTTAGAAAATAATAAAGCAACAATATTTGCTTACCCAGTATCTGATCCAGAAAGATATGGTGTTGTACAGATTGATAAAAATGGTAACCCAAAAAAAATAATTGAAAAACCAAAAAAAGCAATATCCAATTTAGCTGTAACAGGATTATATTTTTATCCAAATGATGTCGTTGAGAAAGTTAAAAAAATTAGAGCATCTGCAAGAGGTGAATTAGAGATTACATCAATAAATGAATTATATTTAAATGATCAAAGATTGCGCCTAGAGATACTCAATAGAGGATTTGCTTGGCTAGACATGGGTACAAATGAATCTTTGATAGATGCTTCAATATTTGTAAAAGCTGTTGAAAATAGACAGGGTTTAAGAATAGCTTGCATTGAAGAAATTGCATATAAAAAAAAATTCATTAATAAAAAAAAATTTCTTAGATTAATTAGTAAATTTAAAAATAATTCTTACGGTAAATATTTAAGTAATGTTATTTAATTTTGTGTATTTATGAAATTTGTCAGATTAAAGATACCAGGACCCTTTGTAATAAAACCAAATATTTTAAAAGACGCAAGAGGAATTTTCTTTGAAAAATATCGTCAAAAAATTATTGATTTACATGGAGATTGTAAAATTAAATTTGTCCAGGAAAATCAGTCTATATCAAAAAAAAATGTTTTTAGAGGATTTCATTTTCAGATATCTCCATATTCACAATCGAAATTAGTCTCCGTTGCTAAAGGTAAAATTCTAGACATAATAATAGATCTTAGAAAAAACAGTAAACATTTTGGAAAGCATTTAAAAATTTACTTAGATTCATTTAGCAACCATTCTTTATTTGTCCCAAAAGGTTTTGCTCATGGTTTCTTCGCATTAACAAGCAATGTAATTGTTAACTATAAAGTAGATAATTACTATTCACAAAAACATGAAAAATGCTTAAGTTTAAATGACATAGATTTAAAATTAAACCTTAAATCTTTAATTAAAAAAAGTATTGTTTCAGAAAAAGATAAATCTGGTCTTTCTTTGAAAGAGATTTTTAATAACAATTACTTTTAAAAAATAACTACAATATAAAGTATATGAAAAGAGCTGACGTCAGTGTAGTTATACCATTTTATAATAATTGTAATACAATTTATAGAGCAATTATTAGTATTTTTAATCAAACCTTGTTACCCAAAGAGATAATAATTGTAGATGATTGTAGTCTAAAAAAAGAAAGTAATATTTTAAATAAAATTTTAAAAAATATTAATAATAAAAAAATAAAAATACATAAATTATCTATTAAAAAAAATTCTGGGCCAGGAACGGCAAGAAATATTGGCTGGGATAAGGCTTCTAGTAAATATATAGCTTTTTTAGATGCCGATGACAGTTGGCATATAAAAAAGATTGAAATTCAATACAAGTTTATGGAGAGTAAAAATATTATATTTTCAGCTCACAAATCTACTTATAAATATAGAGACACATTTGCTAACTATAATATGAGTTTTAAATATAAAAAAATAAATTCTACAGAAATGTTTTTATATAATAAATTTACTACTCCTACTGTAATGTTAAGAAGATCAATTTTTCATAGGTTTGAAAATAAAAAATATTATACCGAAGATTATTTATTATGGTTAGAGATTTTATTATTTAAATATAATGTTTATTTAATAGAATTAACCTTAACTTATCTTCATAAACCATCTATTGGAGTTTCCGGATTATCGAGAAATTTAGATTTAATGCGTAAAGGTGAAATCGACACGTTTAAAATTCTATTAAAAAAGAAACTAATTAAAAAAAGTTTATATAAAATATTATTAATTTATTCTTATGTAAAACAATTACGAAGAAGAATATTTAAATATGTTTAGATTTAAAAAAAAAATTTTAGTTTTAGGCTCTAAAGGGCAATTGGGTAGAAGTTTTTTTGTTTTAAGTAAGAAATTTAAAAATTTAAAATTTTTTTTTATTCATAAAAAAAAAAAAAATTATTTAAATTTAAATATTTTAAAAAAAATAATAAATAAAAATAATTTTAATTATATCATAAATTGTTCGGCTTATACAAACGTAGAAAATGCTGGACTTAACACTACCAAAGCAAAAAAATTTAATTATCAATTAATTAAAAATATATTAAGTATTATTAAAGATAAAAAAATTTTTTTAATACATTTTAGTACTGATTTTGTTTATAGTGGAAAAAAATTAGGTCAATACTTAGAAGACGATAAAACTCTTCCTGTAAATTATTATGGAAAAACTAAAGCAATGGCTGACCATTTAATTTTATCCTCTAAGATACCTTCTGTTATTTTCAGAATTAGTTGGTTATTTTCAAAATGGAATACAAATTTTGTTAAAAAGATTATTATCAATGGAAAAAATAATTCTTATATTAATGTAATCAATGACCAAAGAGGAAGTCCAACGTACGCTTATGATTTAGCTGCTTGTATTATTAAAATTATAAGTAACAATAAATTTAAAAAAATAAATAGACCAGAAATTTTTCATTTTCGCAACAAAGGTATTACAACATGGTATTTATTTGCAAAAAAGATATTTAAAATATTTAAAATTAGATGCAAAGTAAGTCCTGTAAGTTATAAAGATTATAAAAGCAACGTTAGCAGACCAAAGAATTCAAGTTTATCTGTTTTAAAATTTAAAAAATTCTTTAATATAAACATTAGAAGATGGGAAGATTCTTTATCGCATTATTATAATAATAAATGAATAATATTTTAATTACTGGAGGCGCAGGTTTTATTGGATCGGAATTAGTTAGATATCTAATTAAAAAAAAATTTAACATAATAAATTTAGATAAATTAACTTATTCTGGTAATCTAAATAACTTAACTGAAGTTTCTTCAAATAAAAAATATAGGTTTTTCAAAGTCGATATATCTAATAGACTTGAAGTTTTTAAGATAATTAAAAAATATAAGCCAATTTATATATTTAATTTAGCTGCAGAAACACATGTTGATAGGTCTATTGACAATCCTGACAATTTTATAAAAACAAATATTTTGGGTACATATATTTTATTAGAGAATATAAGAAAATACTGGAATTCTTTACCACTTTCGATGAGAAATAATAAATTTAGATTTATACATATATCTACCGATGAGGTGTACGGAGATTTGAAAAATAGTAAAAAACTTTTCACCGAAAAGACTTCTTATGATCCAAGCTCACCTTATTCTTCAAGTAAAGCTAGTTCAGATCATTTAGTAAACGCTTGGCATAGAACTTATGGAATTCCTACAATAATTACAAATTGCTCTAACAATTATGGGCCATATCAGTTTCCAGAAAAATTAATACCATTGATGATATTAAATGCTTTGGAAAATAGAAAATTACCAGTTTATGGGAGTGGTAATCAAATTAGAGATTGGTTGCACGTTAATGATCACGTTAGAGCATTGTGGTTAATAGCAAGAAAAGGCAGAGTAGGAGAAACTTACAATATTGGTGGTGGTAATCAGATTAAAAATATTGATGTAGTGAAAAAAATTTGCAATTATTTAGACAGTATTAAGAAAATCAAAAATCATCAAAATTCATATAACAGACTTATTTCCTACGTAAAAGATAGGCCTGGTCACGATACAAGATATGGAATTAATTCTTTAAAATTAAAAACACATTTAAATTGGAAACCATTATATAATTTTAATAAAGGCTTGAAAGAAACTGTAATGTGGTATTTAAAAAATAAAATTTGGTGTAAAACAATATTAAAAAAAAATTCTATTCATAAGAAAAGATTAGGCATTATTTAGCATGCCAGAAAAGAAGCCAAAGTTTGCAGTTTTTTTAGCAGCAAAGGATGGAATGCCATGGCTGTCAAAGCAAATTAAATCAATAGAAAGTCAAAATAGCATTAATTATAAATTATTTATTAATTTAGACAAATCAAAAGACCAATCTCTTTTTTTTTTAAAAAAAAAAATACAAAAAAATAAAAATATAAAAATATTTATTTCTAAATATAGAACTAGTTCTCCCGCTAAAAATTTTTTTTGGATGATAAAAAATATAAGTTTTAGAAAATTTGATTATTTAGCATTTTCAGATCAAGACGATATATGGTTTAAGAATAAACTTTTTTACGCCCATAAAGCTATTATTAAAAATAATGCGCAAGGATATTCGTCAAATTTGATAACATTTGGAGAAGGAAAAAAAAATTTTTATCTAAAAAAAGATTATGATCAGAAAAAATTTGATTATTTATTTGAGTCTGTAAGCGCTGGTTGCACATTTGTCCTAACAAAAGACAGTGCGATTATATTCAAGAATTTTTTAATTAAAAACTGGGAAAGAATAAATAAAATAAATAATCATGATTGGTTTATATATGCCTTCTATAGATTTTATAATCTTAAGTGGTTTTGTGATAAAAAATATACGTTATATTATAGACAGCATAAAAAAAATTTTTTAGGAGCTAATATAAATTTTTTTTCTTATATAAAAAGGTTAAACCTAATCTTTAATGGCTGGTATACTAATGAAATAAAAAAAATTTATAGTATTTTGATTGGTAAAAATAAGAATAACAAATTAATTAATATTTATTCTAATTTTTCTATTATTAAAAATATTAATGAAACAAGAAGAAAGTTTAGAGATAGACTTGTGCTACTAGTGTTATTAATTTTATTAATTTACTAATAGTTAATTGATGACTAATATTAGTATTAATTTAATTTATATAGCAATATGTTCTTTGCCTTATTTTTTAATAACTGGCTCTTTTATTCCTGATTTTTTAGTATCATTTGTTGCTATTTTATTTTTATTTATCTCAGTAAAAGAAAGAATCTGGATTTATTATAAAAATAATTTTTTTAAATTATTCATTTTGTTTTATGTTATTATAAATTTATCAGCTATCTTTTCTGAGATTCCTTTTATATTATTAGAGACTTCAATTCCGTATATAAGATTTGTATTATTTTCATTAGCTATAATTTTTATAATAAATAATAAGAAAAATTTTGAGGTCTTTTTTTTAAAAAATTTGATTATTGTAATATTATCATTACTATTAGATGGTGCATTGCAGTTTTTTTCAGGACAAAGTTTAATAGGATGGGTTAAGGAATTATTTAATATTCATATTTTCGATAATAATTACTCAATAAAAATGAATTATAAAATACAGAGCTTATTTGGTGATAAGGGCGTTTATGGAAGTTATCTTCTTAGATTTTCTCCGTTGCTAATTTTTTTAATAATGAAGACTAATTTATTTAAAAGATTTAACACTTTATTCATTGTTTTTTTTTACTGTTCAATTTTTATAGCAATATTGTTTTCTGGAGAAAGATCCTCGTTAATATTGTTTTTAATTTTAATATTTTTTAATGCAATTTTTTTAAAGAGCAATAAAATTTTTAGATTATCAATCGTACTTCTCACATTTTTATTTTTAATTTTTTTTTTAGTTTTTAATAAAGAATTGAATAATAGATATATTAATACAACTAAATATTTAATTTTTAACTTAAATGAACAAAAAAATTTAAATGAAATAAAAAAATTAGAAGAAGAAAATTTAGATCATAAGAATTATAACTCCGTAACTAATTATACTGGTTTATTTAGAACTGGTTTATTAATGTTTGCGGACAGTCCCTTTCTAGGAAAAGGCCCAAGAGCATTTAAATATTTATCTGGAGATGAAAGATTCAGCCCCCAAGATGTTAATGGAAAAAAAACAATTTACTACAACTCCCATCCTCATAATTTTTATATTCAAATGTTGGCAGAAGTTGGCTTATTTGGATTTTTGTATTTTTTGATTTTTTTATTTATTTTTTTTTATATTTCGTTCTTTTACTTGGGAAGAAAAAGTTTCTTGAATAAGGATTATGAAGTTGTAATCTTTTCAAGTTTTTTGATAGTTCTCTGGCCATTTATTACTACAGGCAATTTCTTTAATAGTTGGCTCTCAATATTTCATTTTTTTTTAATAGGTTTTTTTTTAAGTAATTTATATAAAAATAATTCATTTAAAATAAAATAAAGTTTTTTATGAAAAGAATACTCGACTTAATTATTGTTATTATTTTAATAATAATCTTTTTACTCCCTATTATTATAATATTTTTAATCTTAAAATTTATTTACAATACCAAACCAATTTATATTTCAAAAAGAATTGGAAAAAATAATAAAATTTTTTTAATGCCTAAATTTAGAACTATGTTAGAGGGTGCTCCGCAAGTAGCCACAGATAAAATTAACCCTAAATACGTCACTAAATTTGGAAAATTTTTAAGAAAATCTAGTCTAGATGAACTTCCTCAATTATTTTCAGTTTTGTTAGGAGTTATGAGCTTTGTTGGCCCCCGACCAGCGTTATTTAATCAAAAAAAATTAATATCTTTAAGAACCAAGAAAAATATTCATAAGCTTAAGCCAGGGATTACAGGTTGGGCCCAAATTAATGGAAGAGATAAAATATCAATTTATAAAAAAGTAACTTTGGATTACTTTTATTATAACAATTTGACTATAAAACTGGACATTAAAATTATCCTTTTAACAGTTGTTAGAGTTTTTAATTACAAAAATGTACTACATTAATTTATTAATTTTTTTTTAAAAGATGATGCTAAATTTAATTTTGAATGTTTCGAGGATTTACAAAATAATTATAGCAATTATTTGCGATATATTAATATCTTTCATTTCAACTTGGATTGCTTTTAGTTTACGGCTAGAGCAATTTTATTTTATAGATAAAAGTAATTTTCAAATTTATTTTTTTCCTGCTTTATTTTTAATATTAATTTTTTATTTTTTTAAAATATATTCTTCACTATTTAGATATATAGACAAGTTTTTTATTATTAAAATATCAAAATGCATTTTGATATATGGAGTAATTTTTTTTAGTGCTATATTTTTTTTAAAATTACATTCTTTGCCAAGATCTATTGGAATATTACAACCTTTAATATTGTTAATTTTAATTTTATCTCAAAGAGCCTTAGTGAGTTCAATAATATTAAATTTTACTCAACTCAAGCATATTCAATTAGAACCAAGTTTAATTTATGGAGTAAATGAATCTACTATTAATTTATTAAAAATTTTAAAACAGTCAGATATTTACAAAGTATATGGTTTTGTTAATGAATTTAACAACAGCAGTAATAAAATTACAGTAAAAGAGATCTTAGGAGTCAAGGTGTATGACAGAGAAGAGGTAGATGATCTTGTAAAAAAACACTCAATTAAGAATATAATTTTTACTCAAGACCTAAATCTTTTTGATGATATAGAAAAAGATTTAATATTAGATAAAATATTCAATCAAAAATTCAAAGTATTAACTTTAAATAGTATATTTACTTCAGGTAGTAATAATAAAGAAGCAGTTTTAAAAAATGTTGATATTGAAGATCTTTTAAGAAGAAAAACAATTTTACCAATAAAAGATTTACTATTAAAAAATAATTATAAAAAAAATATTTTAATAACAGGAGCCGCTGGTAGCATAGGCTCAGAAATATCGAGACAAGTTTTTAATCTAAGTCCTAACAAAGTGATCCTATTGGATAATAATGAATTTGAAATTTATAATTTTAATAAAAAAATCATTAACACTAACAATATAAAATATAAGTTTATTTTAGGAGACATAAATGATGAAGTTCTTATTCAAAATATTCTGAATAACGAAAAGATAGATACAATTTATCATTGCGCAGCTTATAAGCATGTTCCTATATTAGAGGAAAATGTTTTTGCTTGTCTAAAAAATAATATTTTAGGTACTTATAATTTATTAAAATTATCTTTGCAGTTTAATGTTAAAAATTTCGTATTTATCAGCACAGATAAAGCTGTGAATGCGGAAAGTATTATGGGGAAGAGCAAAAGATTATGCGAAATCATTATTAAATCAATTTCAAAAATTGATAAAAGGACTAAATTTTCCATTGTTAGGTTTGGAAATGTCTTAGATTCTAGAGGTTCTGTTATGCCTTTGTTTAAAGAGCAGATTAAAAATAAAACACCTATAACTCTTACCGATTTTAATATGAGAAGGTTTTTTATGACAATCCCTGAAGCTGCAGAGTTAGTTATTCAGACGGGCGCTTTAGATTCTTCGGCAGATATATTTGTTTTAGATATGGGAAAAGAAATCAAAATCTATGATATAATTAAACAACTATTAGCAATAAATAATTTATCAATAAAAGATTCTAAAAATATAGGTGGCGATATTGAAATAAAGATCATTGGCTTGAGGCCTGGAGAAAAATTGTCTGAAGAGTTAGTTGGCAAAAAAGGTCATTTAGAGATTACAAAACATCCAAGGATTAAGAAAGTTGTAGAAGATCATAAATTAATTAATGATTTAGAAAAAAATATTGAGGAACTAAAAGTTATAATAAATAATTTTGACTATGATTCTTTAAATAATTTTTTATTAAAAAACTTTTCTTGATAATTTATTATCGCTTAAGTTAATTAGACTATAAAATACTAACATCACTCCTATAGGCATAACCACTCTATAAGCACTAGTGCTTAAGTGCCAGATAAGATCATTAGGTGTTGATAGATAAATAAAAAAAATTATTAAATAATATGATATAGAAAAAAAAATCATATAGGACAAAAAAATTGTTTTTTTTAATTCTATTTTTTTAATAAAAATTAATTTATTTGTTGAGATAATTTTAATTTTTTTAAAGTTTATGGTAAAAAACAATAGTATTGGAAGAAGTAGAGATTTATTTAAAGTCATATAATTAAATATATTCCAATAGTTTCTTAAGTCTAAAGATCTATCTTTAAAATTTTTAATATTTTCTAAGTTAATGATATCACTATAAATACCGGCGTTGTAACATTTAAGTTTCCAAATGAAGATTGGAATTAAAGATATGGTAAATATTATATATACACTTAAATTAATTTTTTCTTTTAAAATAATCTTTTTTATAAAAGCAGCTGATAAAAATAAAATAATTGCTATTACCAATCCCTCATTTTTTACTAAAGAGGTCAATGTCACAAAAGTGTAAAAAAGAAGAAATAACAATTTTTTATTATTTGTGAAATATTTTTCTTTAAAAAATAAAAAATACATAATTAAAGAAGAGCATAATGTATAAGAAGTTAAGATATCGTCGACAGAACCACTCAAAAATGTTTTTTCTGTTATCCATAGAAAAAGTGAAAAAAAAATAATCCTAACTAAATTATCTTGAATTATAGAATTAATAAAAATTATCATAGTGCAAAGCATTACTGCGCTAGAAATTTTTGGAAGATTATCGTTCCAGATATGAAAAAAATTTGCAATCGATGCACTCAAAGATGGTATTAACGGGGGATAGTCGTTATGTGTCCATGGCATATAGTTGTCTAGTTGAGCATATAAATTATTATCAAAAAATATTCGTTTCGTATGAAATAACCATATATATTTCCCATCCCAGTCATTAAGAGGAGTTCCTAAGCAGACAATGAAAATTATTAAAATGAATATTTTTGAAATAGAATCTTTGTTAAAGGAGTATGTCACGAAAGTGATAATAGTTATGAAGATAAATAAAATAAATACTATTTTTATAAAACTAAAATTAAATGGTAAAAAAAAATAATTTAACAATATTAGAGAATTTATGGTTGCACATACATATAAATCTCGAAAATTAATTGTTAATTTATTCACAAAGATAAATAGTTAGATATTTATTATTAAGTTTTTCATTCTGCATAGTTTTCGGAATCATTAATTTGCATTTACTATATTTACTGTCATTGTAATAACTAATTATATAATTAGATTTTTTGTTAAATTTTTTTGGATAAAGAAAAAAAATTATATCTTCAATACTACTAGCGCTACTATTATTTTTTTTTAAAAACTCTTTACCAAAATTTATTTCTTCAATTTTATTTTTTTTTAAAAATATAGAAATTTCATTAATACCATAAGAATTGTTATCTTTTGTTACTGCATTTGAATTATTATTAATGTTAGAAATCTTTTCATTATCAAAAATAAACATGAGATTGTAAAAGTTGAAATCTCTTCTTTTGCTGATTAAGAATATATTTATAAAAAAAATAATAAAAAAAAACACGAATATTCTTTTTTTTTTTATGGCAATCATTTAATTATAATTATTTATACATTAAATTGTTAAATTAAATAATATTTTTTCTAAATATGCTTCAAAACATAATATTAACCGGAGCTACCGGAAAGACAGGCCAGTCTTTTTTGAAGTTATTAGAAAAAAATCGTTATCGAGGTAAAATAATAATCTTAACAAGAAAGCATAATGTCAACAATTTGTTAAAAAAATATTATTTAGATATAAAAATTTTAAATTGTGATCTAAATAATATTCAGAAAATAATTAATACTCCTTTTTTTAAAGGATCGATATTTTTGCATATTGCAGGTATTGATTATTCAAAAAAAGTATTAAGATTTTGTTTGTTAAACAAAATTAACTGGCTTATTTCAGTTCATACTAGCGGAAAGTTTAGTAAATATAAACCGCAATCTAAATTTTATTTAGATACTGATAATTTTCTTAAAAAATACAGAGGCATGATAGGGGTTACTCTGCTGTATCCAACTATGATATATGGTTCTTACGAAGATGGGAATATTCATAAATTAGTGAAATTCTTAAAAAAATTATTATTTTTTATTCCTATTATAGGCAAAGGTCAAAATTTAATACAGCCTGTTTTTTTTGAAGATCTTTCAGAAGCATATTTTAAAATTATTTTAAATAAAAGAAAAACATTTAACAAAGAATACATATTGGCTGGCAAAGCACCTATTAAGTATATTGATGCAATTCAAGAAATATTATTTTTGTTAAAAAAAAAGTATTTTTTTATAAAAATTCCCTTTTTTATGATTATATTCTTTGTTAATTTTTTATCTTTATTTACCGGAAGAAACTCATTTTATTGGATGATATTACGAATGAAGGAAAATAAAATTTTTTCTATTAATACAGCTAAAAATGATTTTAATTACAATCCTTACAATTTTTATGATGGAATTAAGTTAGCTTTTAATAATTATTTTAAAAAAAATTAATCAGAGACTTTATTAATAAAGTACTTAACATATAGATTTAAATTTGCTCGCAATTTGTCTTTTATTTTTATAAAAATTTATAAAATATAGTTTTTGTCATTATTGAATGTTATTAAATTAATGTTCTTACAACTATGGAATTGCTTAATTTATTTATCTTTTTTATCATATTTTTGTCATCTTACTATTCTGTAGTAGGTTATGGAATTTTTTTTAGAAAATTTTTGCCATACCCAAAAAAAAATTTTACTGAAATAGATCTTTCCTCTTTTTTTTTCACAGGTCTTTCAATTTTACTCCTGGTAGGTTTTTTTAATTATATTTTTTTTGGTTTTAATCTTATTGTTAATTGTTTTTTTTTGATATTTGGTTTTATAATTTTTTTTTTTAACATTAGAATACTGACTGTTATAAAAATTTCTATATTACCATTATGCTTATTTATCGGATTATTAATATCAAAGACTCACGATGATTTTGCTTTATACCATTTTCAATATTTAAAAGAACTAAGTGACGGAACTTTAAAACTTGGTTTAGCAAATATTGATGTAAGATACGGTTATTCTTCATTATTTTCTTATATACAAGGATTATTTATTTTACCTTATTATGGTTTGAAATTTTTTCATATTCCTATTTATTTAATCTATACTTCTTTAATAAATTATCTTTTTTTTAAATTTTTCGAGGTTAAAGATAATAAAAAATTTTTAATAATTTTTTTAGAAATATTTCTAATTATAAAATTCAAAAGACTAAGTGAATTTGGGTATGATTATATTGTACAATTTTTATTAATATATTTGTTTGTTGAATTTTATACCTTTGCAAAAAAAAATAAAGAAAAAGTTTTTATAAATCTGGTCGTTTATTTATCTGCTATAGCATTTAAAGTTATAAGTGTCTTTTTCTTACCAATTATTCTTTTTTTTTTAAACAAAGAAAAAAAATATTTTATTGAATGTATGAAAACGAGATTATATTTTTTATTTTTATTATTTATATTTTTTATAATTATATTTGATAGTTTTTTAAAGACCGGCTGCTTGCATTATAGTTTTCTAAATACATGTTTATCAAGCACTATTATCAGCTGGGCTGTTGATATAAGTTCGATTGAAAGTAATGCTAATATGATAAAACTTTGGGCAAAAGGATTTTATCATCAAGGAACTGATAGAGTCGAGGATTCAGTCCTTTATTTGAAAAATTTTAGTTGGATATTTAATTGGTTGCATATTCATTTTTATAAAAAAATTCTTGATTGTATTTTAATTATTGTTCTCATTTTTATTTTTTTATATTTTTTTAAAAAAATAAAAAAAATTTATGAACATGAAAAAAATATAATTACTTTTTTATTACTATCATTATTTTTTTGGTTATTAGTTTTACCTCAATTTCGGTTTGGTATTTCTATTATAGTCTTATTAATTTTTTTTATTTTAAAATTTTTTTTTAGAAAAGATATTTATATTAAAAAAAATCAATTTATTTTGATTCTCATTTTTTTGTTAATTTATTTTAATTATATGAATATGCTAAGAATTAAGGAAGAGTTTAGCAGGAATGATGAATATAAGTATTTAAATTTTCCATTTTTTCCAGTAACTGAAAAACAATATTTGGTTAGATATACCTCTGCAAATAATAGATATTTTTCACCTGTTAACAATCAACATCAAGATCATTGTTTTAATTTACCTACTATTTGTTCAGCTTCAAATATAGATTTATTATTTTACGATGTATTTCATAGAAAAATAATTTTTATCAAAAAAAATAATAGTTGATTTAATAAAAAATTAGAAATTTTATTTTGGTTGCGGGGCTTGGATTTGAACCAAGGACCTTCAGGTTATGAGCCTGACGAGCTACCAGACTGCTCCACCCCGCGGTAAGAATTGTATTTTATATCACTATTTTTTCTTTTATCTACTTCTCTTAGTCTTGGCCAATTAAGAAATATCAATGAATAGTTTATATACTGTTATGCACTTATTTTATAAGTAACGTTCTAATCTTCGTTATTTTGTTAAACAATTGCTTTGTGAATATTTTTAAACTTTGTTTACAAAATAAATACATTTATATATAAGTCCCCTGCCTGGTGATTATTGCAAAGGAGTAACACCCGATCCCATTCCGAACTCGGCAGTTAAGCCCTTTAGCGCCAATGGTACTTTGTCTTAAGGCACGGAAGAGTAGGTCGTTGCCAGGCTTTATAAATCCTTCTTAAATTTTAATGAGAAATATATTAGTAGTCACAGGAGGCGCAGGGTTTATAGGTTCTAATTTAATATCTGAACTTTTAAAATATAAAAGATTCAAGATTTTAAGTATTGATAACTACTCCTCGGGTTTAACAAAAAATCACATTAATAATGTAAGAGTTAAATATTTAAAAGGAAATACAAAAAATATAGAATTTTTTTTAAAAAATTATGTCGGTAAAGTTCACAGTATTTTTCATTTTGGTGAATTTGCTAGAATTTATCAAAGTTTTAAAAAAGTCAATGAGTGCTTCAGCTCAAATATTGAAGGAAGTTCCAATGTATTCAACTTTGCCTTAAAGAATAAAATTAGATTAATTTATTCTGCAACCTCCGCAAGTTTAGGAAATAAAGGTGAAGATATGAATTTATCGCCTTACGCTTTTTCAAAAGCTAAGAATTTAGAATTGATAGAGAATTTAAAGAAATGGTTCAATTTTCGATATGAAGTTATTTACTTTTATAATGTGTATGGAGAAAGACAAATTTGCAAAGGCGAAATGGCAACAGTTGTTGGGATATTTGAAGATCATTTTAAGAAGAAAAAAAGATTACCAGTAGTGAGACCCGGAACACAAGTTAGAAGATTTACTCATGTTTATGACACTGTAAAAGCTTGCATTTTTGCATGGAGAAATAATAAATGTAAACACTACTCTATTGCAAGCGAGCAATCTTATAGCATTATGGAACTTGCGAAACTCTTTAGAAGTGAAATTAGGTACTTACCAAAAAGAGTAGGTGAGCGTTATGCGTCTGCCTTAACAAAGATGAATTTAAATAATAAAATCATAAGATTATCTGCAAAAATTAAGCTTAAAGATTATGTAAATAATTTTTTAAGCAATAATCATTAACTTTTCTTTACAAAGCCTCTTTTAATATATATTTAGTTTCACTATGAAAGTAGTTAGCTCATTAAAATCTCTTAAAAAAAGAGATATCAATTGCAAAGTTGTTAGAAGAAGAGGAAAGCTTTACGTCATTAATAAAAAAAATCCAAAGTTTAAAGCACGCCAGGGTTAAAACTTTATGGATATTGGTTCTCAAAAAGAAACTTGGTCTAATTTTAAGAAATTAACAGTGTATATATCGATTACTATAGTACTTGTTTTAATTTTGATGGCTATTTTTCTACTATAGATCGTGAGTTTAGTAACGAGCTTTTAATTTTTTAAACTTCTTAACTCTTCTTGTGTTTTCGTCTTTCTCTCTCTTTTTTCTTTCTGAGGGTTTTTCAAAATGACTCTTGATTTTTAGTAAACGAAATACTCCTTCTCTCTGCAATTTTTTTTTCAGAGCTCTAAGAGCCTGCTCTAAATTGTCGTTTTTAACTTCTATTTTAATATATGCTTTCCTCCAAAAAAGTGAGACGATTTAGCATTTTTGGTGTTATATTGTCTATATTTTTATGAAGTTTTTTAAGCACAGACCAACAGAAGGTTATCAAACAAAAACAAGTATAATTAATAGAAGAAAAGCAATTTTAACCACAGCCAAATATACTTTTTTTGGTTTAATTGGTCTTAGACTTTTGTGGTTGCAGGTATTTCAAAGAAATAAGTATTCAATTTTATCGGATCGAAATCGTTTTAAAGAATGGAAAATTGCAGCAGAGAGGGGATTAATATTAGATCGTTTTAATAATAAGATAGCAGAAAATCGCCAACTTTATAGAATTGCTTTAATTAAAGGAGACGTTACAGATCTTGATTTTGTACTTGTAACACTGAATAAATTTTTACGATTAGATAATGAAATAATTGAAAAAACAAAAATAGATTTTATAAAACTTAGAAAATTCCAACCCTATGTCATTAATAAAAACTTAACATGGGCTGAATTTTCAAAAATAAATAGTAATCTTTTTATCTTAAATGGTGTTCAGCCATTTATTTCGATGGAGAGACATTATAATTACCCATATGAATTTGCTCATGTATTAGGCTATGTGGGAGTTCCTAATGAAAATGATTTGCAAAATCAAAAAGATGATCTTTTTAGAACACCAGGAATTAAGATTGGAA